>Ga0213875_10000627_pt1 | contig 28196 bp, 19 predicted proteins | sample BarmaccomBMRX_R8_FD_160105 | JGI IMG/M metagenome (GOLD analysis project Ga0213875, IMG submission 160105) | Root-associated microbial communities from Barbacenia macrantha in rupestrian grasslands, the National Park of Serra do Cipo, Brazil - RX_R8 | ecosystem: Host-associated > Plants > Roots... | reverse complement strand
GCTATGCCGGGGCCACGCCGCCTGATCGCCGTAGTTATCGCTGCCGGGGCTGCACTGGCGGGAGTGACCGGGTGAACGGTACCGAGATGCCGGGAACGGGGCGCTCGTTCGGTGCCCCAGAAACATATGGCCTCCTCAACCCCGCGTGGAGTGCGGCGGCCAACCCGAGCGTGCTTTCCCATATCACGCTGATCGAGCCCGCCAGCAACAGGTGCACCTTCTCCCAGCTGTGCCAGGCGGCCGCGCTGGAGCCCACGCCCGGCGGCGGGACCGTCGTAAACCTGCCGGCCGGCGAGGGCCTGTACGTCACTGCTGGACGACCGGACCGTCGGCAGGCGGCTACATCTGGTGGCTGCACGTCAACTGGACCAGCAGCTATCAGCACAAGTACAGCGGCTATCTGCCGTACGGCGACGTCAGGATGTACGCCGCGCCGCCGGACTACTACTGGCCCGCGTGCGGCTAGATTTCGGCTGTTTTCTGTCATACCGCCACCTCCAGGCTCCGGATTTGGGCAGAAGTAGGTCATGGGCAGACGCGCGCTGGTTCTGGGTGGCGGCGGCGTCACCGGCATCGCCTGGGAGACCGGCCTGATCGCCGGGCTGGCCGAACGGGGCATCGATCTGGCCGCGGCCGACCTGATCGTCGGGACATCGGCCGGCTCGGTTGTCGGCGCCGACATAGCGTCCGGCCAGGAACCTGAGGCGCTGTACCGGGCGCAGCTAGCGCCGCCCGATCCGGAGCCCGCCGCCCGCATAGGCTGGGGCAGCGTCGCCAGACTGCTGTGGGTCATGAGCACCAGCGCCGACCCGGTGCGGGGGCGGGCGCGACTTGGCCGCTGGGCGCTGGCCGCGCGCACCATGCCCGAGGCCGAACGGCGCAAGGTATTCGAGGCCCGGCTGCCCACCAGCGATTGGCCCGCCCGGCCCCTCGAGGTGACCGCCGTGGACGCGCATACCGGCGAGTTCATGGTGTTTGATTCGGCCGGTGACGCCGGACTGGTGGATGCGGTCGGCGCCAGCTGCGCGGTGCCAGGAATCTGGCCGCCGGTCACCATCGGTGGCCGGCGTTTCATCGACGGCGGTGTGCGTTCGCTGGCCAACGCCGACCTGGCCGCTGGGTACGACCAGGTGGTGATCATCGCGCCAGCGCCCGCGGGCATCCGCCACATGCCCAGCCCCGGCCGGCAGGCCGCGGCGCTGGCCGCGTCCGGGTCCAGCGTGGTTCTCGTGCGCCCGGACCGCGCGGCCATGCAGGCCATCGGCCGTAACGTGCTTGACCTGTCGCGCCGGGCGGCAGCGGCCCGCGCCGGCCGGAATCAGGCCGCGGCCGAAGCCGCCGCGGTCCAGGCAGTCTGGTCCGCCGACGACGTGCCAGCGGCCTCTTTAGACGTGCCAGCGGCCTCTTTAGCCGGCCGGCCAGCTCCTGCGCAGCACCGCGGCCTGTTTCTCCAGCGGGAGCATCTCGGCGCCGAAATCCGGGTACGCGTCAAGCCAGAGCCTCAGTACCTTCTGCATGTCCGGCACGACGAGGTCGTCCAGGACGACGGTGGCAACCGGGCTCAGCGACCCGCTCAGCAACGGCATCGCCGGATAGCGGGCCTGATCACCGGTGGTCGTGGGCGGCCCGTCAACGAAGAGGAGATCGATCCCCGTCAGGTCCTCCCATGCCCGCCGCGCATACCACGAGTAGGTCCCGCCGCCAAGGCTGAAGCTCTCCAGCGGGGCGTCGCGTACCTCGGCGAGATCGCGGACGTCATGCCTGGCCAGGAAGTCGCGGGTCTTGCCGCCGAAGAACGGGTCGTGCTCGAGCGCGATGACCCGGCCGCCGGTCTCGAACCTCCGCATCGCCAGTGCGAGCCACAGCGTGGACGCGCCACTGCCGCATTCCACGACGAGCGACGGCCGTTCGGTGTCGACCAGGTCGACCAGCGCCACGAGCAGGTCCGGCGACGCTGCCCAGCCCCGGGTGGCGGGCAGCACGCCGCTGGCTGGCAGCATGGCGCTCAGGTTCTGCAACGCTTCCAGCTGGCGGAATGTCTGCTTGATCTGTTTCTCGGTGTCGGCTCCGACCCGCCGCACGGTGCCGAGCGTGCGCACGGATTCACCGGCCAGGTTGCCGATCCGGCTGGCCAGCTCGAGGCTGTGCCTGATCAGCAGCAGCAGGCCGCCAAGCAGCGGCCCCAGCGCCATCAGCGTCACCGTCGCCACCGCGCCCGCGCCCGTTGCCAGCCCAAGCCCGAGCGCGCCGCCCAGCCACGCGGTGACCAGCACGGCTACCGTCTCGATGCGCACGAACTGCCGGATCAGTCGCCGCATGGCGGACTCCTTTATCCCGCGGCGTTCACGCGGCCCGCAGCCCCCCTGCGATGGTAGCAGCCCGGCCAGCTGAGCCCGCCGGTTACCCGCGCAGGTCCGGCGCCACCCCGCTCCCTGTGATCCCCGGTCTGCTGCCGGCAGCGGCCCCTGCGCGGGGCCAAATGCACCAACGGCCCCACTGGGCGGGGCCAAATGCGCCAGCGGCCCCGCCGCTGTTGAGGGATGCCGTCACCATCTCGCCGGGCGCGGGCGCGACACCCGGCCCGGCGAGATGTCCTGCTCGCCTGCACCTACCTCCGCGTCACCTCAAGTGACCGCGTGGACACGGTGGCGGCACCGGCTCCGGGGAACGCCGATCCGACGCCGCTGAACATCACCAGCGTGACGGTGTACCGTCCCGGCCGCCTGTACACGTGCGCCGGGGACCGGCCCGAACCGGTGGTGCCGTCGCCGAATTCCCACAGATATGCCATCACCGGCTGCGCGCTGACGGTGCCCAGCGCGGAGAAGCGCACCGGCCGTCCTGGCCGCGCGTGCTCCGGTCCGAAGCTGAAGCCGGGGGTGATCCCGCTCCGGCCTGTGGTGACGATGCCGCCGTTGCCGGCGGACGTGCCGTCCTTGGCCATGATGGTCAGGCCGACGGAGTAGGCGCCCGCGGACGGGAAGGTGTGCGAGATCGCCGGCGTCGTCCGCTCGACCGTCTGCGCGCCGAAGGCGTCGTTGAACTGCCAGACGTATTCGGCGACACCGCCCGGCGCGCTCGAGCCGCGGGCGCTGAAGTTCAGGGTCCGCCCGGAGCCCGCGGTGACCGTGAACGTCGCGTGCGGCCGTGCCGCCCTCGGCTCGAGGCGCTGCAGGCACGAATGGGCCTGGTTGCTCCACTCCTCCTGGAACCAGTAGAAGTGGCCGTTGATCACCTGGTTGTACTTGGCGCCGTTGTGCGTCCCCAGCGGGGTGCCCATGTGGCCGACGCACTGATCGCCGACCTCCTGCCCCTGGTTTTTCCCGGCGCCGTTGGTCCAGGCGTCGTTGGGTATCGGATCGGTGACCGACTCGTTCTGCTCGTGGCTGAGCCCGCCGTTGATCTCACCATCGGCGATGCCGTTGGGACGGTTGCCGTCCTGACACGAGGGGTTGGTGGCGTCGAACGGGTCGTTGGCGTAGAGCAGCAGCGGCGACAGGGTGGTGTTCTGGTGGTACGCGCAGAAGAACGCGAGGTTGGCGGGCTCACCGGCTGAGCAGCCGCCGAACGGTGGATTCGCGGTGGCCTGATTGCTGAAGCAGCTCTCGACGTGCGGCGGCGTGAGCAGGAAGTACTCGTGGCTGAGGTCGGTCTTCAGGCCGCGGGAGGCGACGAACCGCTCGAGCTCCGTCTGGATCTGGGGGTCGGTGAGGCATGCGCTCACCGGCGCGACAGCCGGGCACTCGGTTGGCGGATACGGATGGGTGTCGACCAGTACACCGCCGAAGGTCGTCTTGTACCGCGCGAACGCGCCTGTCAGGTCGTTGTACTGGGCCGACACCGAGTCGGCGTTCTGATGGCCGCCACTGTCGTGGGCCAGGTCCCCGAAGAAGGTCTTGAGACCTGAGACATAGCCCGCCGGATACGCGGGCGGACCTGCCGGGCCCCAGAGCACCATGTAGTCGGTGTTCGACGGCATCACCGGGCCGCCGTTGTAGTCCATGTTGGTGAACACCCGGTCGAAGCCGGTTCCCCTCGCGCCCCGGAGCGGAACGTAGGCTACGGGGTGCGCCGGCGCACGTGACGCCGGCGACGGCGCGGTTGCCGCGCTGCTCATCGGCGCGGCCAGCTGGGGCCCGGCGACCGCAATGGCGGCGCTCGCGACCAGAACAATTCCCGACAGGCGGATATGCATGCCGTCCTCCCCCCGCCCCGCTTTCCGGGACGGATTACCTCGTTCCCAGGCGAGCCGGGTCAACCCGCGGCGAGAACAGTACCACAGCGGACTACGGCTCTGGAATAGGTCGCTGCCTCACACTCAATACAGGTCCGCAGACCCTGAGCCTCCGGCGGACCGAATAGGCCGGCATAAATTTCGGCGCCAGTGGCAGTAGCGCTCATAGTCATACCTCGATATCGACGGCTCAAAGAATGTCAATGACAATCACGGGCACCTGGTAGGTTAGCAATTTCTGCCGCCGCCTTTTTGGCAGGCTCGGGGGCGCTCGGGACTTCAGGCTTGCCGGTCGCCAGCTCGTGCGATGCCGGGCGCGGCCGGGCCGCCGGGTCTCGCGGCCTGGACGCCGGCGGACGCGTCCTGGATCACTGTCCGGTGGGCACGTGGGAGGCCGCGAATATTTCGGCTCGGCCGCATTTGCCTCTAATGCCTCGTTCGGTGGTATCTGACCGCATACGTTCGGCTCTGTGAAGCAGAGGGCCTCGGTGGGCCCCCGGAGGAGGGGAAAGCCAACGTGAAGTTCCGGGTACTGTTTGCTGCCTGCGCTACAGCGGCGGCGGTCGTGTCCACCGCCGCGGTCGCGGCGGCCACGCCGAACGGGGCGGCGCCGGGCACGGCGGGGGCCGGGCCGGCCGCCAGCGCGCCGGCGCCGGTCGTGATCAACCTGAAGGGAGGCTTCCCGCGGGCCGTGCTGCACGCGGTCGCGGAGGCAAGAGCGGGCATCGTCCCGACGACCAGGGCCCGGTTCACGAAGGCGGCGAGGGCGGCGGTCAGCTGCGCGGAGCCGGACTGCGGCCTGGTGTACAACGGCGGCCCGGTGCAGCACTCGCCGCGAATCTACCTGCTGCTCTGGGGCCCGAAGTGGACCTTCTCCGATCCGGCGTACAAGATCCTGGACGCCTTCTACCGCGGTCTCGGGGTGCCCGCGCGCGACTCCTGGTCGGCGACCACCGTGCAGTACGGCGACAGCGGCGGCCGCCCGGGGTTCACCGGCGGGGAGCTGGTGGGCGCCTACAAGGACCCTTCGGCGCCGCAGAGCAACGTCACACCCGATGACCTGGCGGTCGAGGCGGACAAATTCGTCAGCAAGCAGCACATCGGGGACCTCGCCGACGCGCAGATCGTCGTCGCCTCCCAGTCCGGCACCTGCTTCAGCGACGGGTTCGCCGGGAGCTGCGGCACGCCCACGACCAGCACCACCGCGTACTGCGCCTGGCACACGGTGTCCGGCAACGGCGTGCCGTTCACGAACCTGCCCTACCAGCTCGACGCGCAGGACCTCTGCGGCGAGAACTGGATCAACGGCGGGACGGCCGGGAAATACGACGGGTTCACAACCGTGGGCGGCCATGAGTACGCGGAGACCGTCACCGACCCCCAGCCGGACACCGGGTGGATCGACCTGTCGGACAACGTCAGCGGCGGCGAGATCGGCGACAAGTGCGCGTGGGGCGGCCAGCCCTTCGGCCTCAGCGACCCGGACGGGGACATCACCCTCGCCACCGGGAAATTCGCCGTGCAGAGCCTGTGGAGCAACGCGGCCGACGGCTGCGTGATGTCCACCGTGCCGCAGCTCGCCGTCACCAGCCCGGGCGCCCAGAAGGCCGTGCTGGGCAACGCGGTCAGCCTGCAGGTGCACGCCAGCTCCAGCCCGGGCACCGCCCTGGTGTACACCGCCGCCGGGCTGCCCGGCGGGCTGGCCATCAGCCGGCTCACCGGGCGCATCACCGGGACGCCGGGCACCACGGCCGGAACCTTCACGACGACGGTGACCGTCGCCGACGTGGCGAGCTCGAGGAAGGTCACCTTCACCTGGCAGGTGGCCTCGGTCCGCGGGCCGGTCAAGGGCTTCGGCGCCAAGTGCGCCGACGACGCGAACGGCAGCACGGCCAACGGCAACAAGATCGACCAGTGGGCCTGCACCGGTAAGACCCCGCAGGCCATCCTCTTCGCGGCCAGCGGCGAGCTGCAGGTCGTGGGCAAGTGCATCACCGCCGGGACCGCCGCCATCCTTCAGCCCTGCACCGGCGGCGCGGCGCAGACCTGGACCCGGCGGGCCAACGGCGAGTACGTCATCAAGTCCGCCGGCCTGTGCCTCACCGACCCGAACAGCTCCACGGCCAACGGCACCCAGCTCCGGCTGAGCGCGTGCACGAACGCCGCGGACCAGCGCTGGTCGCTGCCGTAACGGCCTGAAGGCGGAGCGGCTGGCCCGCCCTCGGGCAGGGCCAGCCGCTCTCGCAGGGCGGGTCGGCGTTCAGCCGACCCGGTAGGTGTAGGGGATGTTGACCAGCTCGTCACCCGAGACCGTGGCCAGGTTGAGGGTGTCCACCCCGATGAAGCCGCGGACCACGGTTCCCTTGGGCGCTTTCGGGGTGAAGGTGAGCTTGATGGTTCCCGTCTGGCCCGGGCCGAGGGTCAGCGGTGTGTAGCGGGCCGTCGCGTTCACGCTCTGCGCCCACGCGTCGCCGGACGTGGAGGCCACGGCCGAGTCGAACGGGTTGGTGCTGGCGACGGCGCCGAGGTTGACCGTGCCCTTGGTGGGCGCCGTGAACGGCCCGGTCGCCTCGGGGAGCGCGAAGAACAGCCCCGGAGCGACCTCGGGCGCCGCCTCGGCGGCGACCGAGTTGTCGCCGAACGAGAGACCGGGCACGTCGGGGTCACCGAAGGCCCACGAGACGTCCATCGTGATCGGTACCGTGCCCTGGGCCGCCACCGCCAGCAGGTCCGTGTTGGTCGGCACGAGCCAGTTGGGCTGAGCGCTCAGCGACAGCGGCAGCCGTACGCTGTTCACGTCGGAGCCGAGCAGTTCCTGCGGGACCTTCCCGTTCAGCCGCGGATCGGCGAAGAAATCCTTGGCGATGCCGCCGGTGTTGGTCACCGTGATCGTCGCCGTGACCGGCTTGCCGGCGGGCAGCACGGTGGCGGGCGAGTTCGGTATCCCGCTGCTGGTCACCGGCGGTCCCGTGAACGAGACCGAGCCGGTGAACGGCTCGCTCAGGTGCTTGCCGTCGACGGGCAGCGCGACGAGCAGCACCAGGGTCCACAGGCCGGGTGCCGGCGAGCGGCGGAAGAACTGCATCGCCGGGCCCGGAGCGAGGGCGTCGTTGGCCGTGGTCTGCGCGTCCAGCGGCTCACCCACCGGGTCGACGAGGAAGCCTTGCAGGCCGTAGTTGGGGTCGGCGAGGCGGACACCGAGGTTCAGCGACCGCTTGCCTCGCGGCACATTGAACTGGTAGGTGAACTCCTGGCCGGCGTTGGACGAGTTGCCGCCGCCGGTCAGCGTCCCGCTGAAGGAGCCGCCGGCCGCGGTGACCGGTACCAGCGCGCGCAGCACGACCGGGATGCTCCCGTCCGTCGCGCCGCCGGTGCCCAGGTGCAGTTTCAGCCCCTCGTCCCCCGCGTGGCCGGCCGTGACGGTCACCCGGAACGTGCCGGACTGTCCCGGCGCGAGCGTCAGCGACGAGGGCGAGACCATCCCCGCGGTGCGGAACCTCTCGGTGGAGTAGGAGAACCGCACCGGCCCGAAGTACTGGATGTTGCTGACCGTGAAGATCACCGCGGTCCAGGTGCCCGGCACCGGGTTGTGCACCTCCACGTGCCCGAACCCGCTCTGGTTGGTCCCGATGAGCGAGTAGGCCGCCACCCGGCCCATCGGGTCGAACAGCGTCTCGTAGACGGCGCCGCCGAGCTTCTGGGCGTTCCAGGTGATGTCGCCGTTCAGGTTGTCCGCTCCGGCGGGCACGGTGAAGTGGCGGAGGGCGTAGTGATCGGTGTGCCCCTCGCCGTCGATGTAGGCCGGGCTGGCGGCGCTGAGGTTGACGATGCCGGTGTCACCGGACACCGGGGTCGGGCGGCCGGACACGGTCGGGGTGACCTTCTGGGTTCCGGTGCCCGTGTTGGTGACGCCGACGCCGAACGTGGTCTGCTGGCCCGCGTTCACGGTGGCGTCGAGGCTGGTCCTGTTCACCAGCAGCGTGCTGCCGTGCGGGCTCGCGGTGCCGGCGGACTCGGCGAGCTGGACGGCCTTCAGCGTGTTGACCAGCCCGGCGCCCTGGTGCTCGGCCGGCGCGCCCAGGTCGGTGGCGGTGCTGACGATGATCCGCTCGATCAGCGCCGGCGACGGCAGGCTGCCGTTGTGGGTCTTGGCGTAGGCCGCGATGACCAGCGCCGCGGTCCCCGAGGTCTCCGGCGCCGACGCGCTGGTGCCGCCGGCCGCCCAGATCGGCGGCGGCCTGGTGCCGTGGTCGATGTCCGCGCAGCCGCGGAACTTGGCGGTGTTGCTGCTGCACAGCGACCAGCCGCGGTCGCCGGGGGCGACCACGTCCACGGTGTGCGGGTTGAACTCGGTGATGCCAGCGGAGCTCAGCGCGGTGATGTTGTTGTTCTCCCAGCCGCCCGGCACCAGGTTTGTGCCGTACCGGCTGGTCTGCCGGTAGACCCGGTAGGTGGTGGTGCCGCCGGCCGCGATCACGCCGGGCGTGGTGGCCGGCGAGCCGATGTTGTTGAACGGGCCCGCGTCGCCGCTGCTGGACACCACCGTGACGCCCGCCGCCACCGCTGCCCGGTCGGCCAGGGCCACCGGGTCGTTCTGGGTGTTGGGGATCGGGTTCCCGCCGATGGACTCGTTCAGCACGTTGACGTGGTCCTTGAGGACGGCCCACTCGACCGCCTGGATGATCTGCGAGTTGAAGAACCCGGCGTTGCTGCCCGCCACGTTGAGCACCGCGAGGCTCGCGCCGGGCGCGATGCCCTTGATCTTGATGGTGCATCCCGGCGGCAGCGGGTGCGCCGGGTTGACGAAGCCGGACAGGTCGTAGGTCCGGTTGCCCTGCGAGGCGATGGTGCCCGCGTCCAGGAAGGACTCCCGGCCGTCGGTGGGCGCGCCGGGGCCGAACCCGCTGAAGTCCCGGTAGTCGAAGATGACGTGCTGGCCACCCGCGCGGATCAGGTCGGGGTTGTTCGGGTCGATGCCGTCGGCGATGATGCCGACCTTCACCCCGGCCCCGTCGACGATCTGGTCCGCGGCATCAACGTTCATCACCTGGCGCGCCTCGGGCTCGACCAGCGGCGCCGCCGGGTTGCCCGGGCAGATCCGCTGCGCGGGGCCGCTGGCCTCGCCGCCACGGCCCGGGCGCACGCCGGCCGGGAAGATGGGGCCCGCCCCGCTGCCGAGGGAGGCGAAATGCCGCTGGGTGTCGGGGACCACGGCCATGACCGACGGGCTGGCCGCCAGCCTGCTGGCCTCGGCGGAGGAGATCGTCGCCGCGATCGCGTTGATGATGTGGAAGCCGGTCACGTGCGTGGCGTGTACCTGCCGCAGCTCGGTGAGGACACCCGCCTGCGCGGCATTGACCGCGCTGACCCGCGCGCTCGCGGTGGACCTGCTCGCGGGCAGGCCGGACATCTGGTTCCTGAAGATGATGATCGAACGGTGCGTCGCATCGGCCGACAGCCGCTGGATCTCGGCCGCGGCCAGCACCGACGGTTTCCCGTTGAACACATGGCCCGGCGACCGGGCGGCCGCGGCCGTGCCGCTGATGGCCAGCGGAAGCAGCCCGGCAGCCGCCATGAGCGCTCCGAGGCGCACGCGAGAGCGACGGCGCATAACAAATTCCCCTCCCAAGAAAACCGGGGCACGGTCAGCTTTGACCACGGCCCTGGACGGAGTTCCGGTCCGAGGCCAGCCTCTACCTTCCACACGGAATGTCAAGGCTTCCGCCCACAAATCCCCGTAATCACCCAGCGTGGAGGCCCGCGGCTGGCTAGAGGCCGTTCTTGTCGAGGATCTTCATCAGGTTGCGCTTTCGCTTCTGATCCACGCGAAGGGCGGCGAGGTAACGCGTGAACTCGGCGGCGGTGCCCAGGGCCTGGTGGCAGGCGCGGGCCGCGAGCAGGTGACTGGCGATCCGCTGGTAGACGGCATCGCCCGTCTGCTGCTTCAGCGGCTCGATCGCCCTGAGATACACGGGCAGGGCATCGGCCGGGCGGGTATCGATCGAGGCGCGCGCCAGCCGCAGCCACTGCTCCGTCGTCGCCGCGCCCTCGGCGGCGGCCCAGGCAGCGTCTAGATCACCGTCGTCGATCAGCACGTCGACCAGGACAGGGCCGTTCCAGGCCCAGGCGGCCCTCGGCGGCAAATTACGCGCGTCAGCGCGCAGCAGCTGGAGTGCGCTGGCGCGCTCGGCGGGCCACGCGCCCGTCTTGCCCGCCGCATCACGCAGTAGCTGATAGTTGGCCAGCGTTCGTTCGGCTGAAAATCGTGCGCGGCGCAAGCTGAGCACGTCATCATCGCGGCCCGCGGACCTGTACCTGTCCGCCAGGTGCTCCACGAGCCGCTCATCGGGGCGCGCGGCTTCGCGCACACCGCGCTCCGCCCAGGCGAGCGCCTCCGCGTCACGGCCGGCTCCGCCGAGTTCTTCGGCGATGCGCAGGTGGTTCCAGCCGCGATCGTCAAGATCAGCTGCCAGGAACGCGACGATCGCGTCGGCGTCCCCCTCAGCCCTGAGCACCGACTCCATCAGGCTCTTCGCGTGCCAGTTCCCCGGCTGCGCCGCGTATTCGGCTGCGATGCGCTCGCGCGCCACGGCGGTGCCGGAATCGCCGAGCAGATCGGCGTAGTCCTCCAGAGCTGGCGCGAACCCGTACTCGTCGTGCAGCAACAGGCCGGCGAGATAAGCGCCGAGCGAGACCGGCTCGGGGGGCGCGGCCTCGCAGGCGTTGAGATGAGCGGCCAGCAGCGCGTACGCCGCGTCTGTCACCGCGCCTGAGGAGTCGTCGACCGACTCATACGCCACGGTGAGCAGGGCGAGCGCCTCGCGCGCGATGCCGATAGCGTCTTCCGCTCCCCCGGCGCTGGTGAGCTCGTCGATCGCCCTGGCCGCCCGGAGCACGCCATTGGCGTACTCATGGGCCTGGTCGTATTCGACGTAGCCGCGCGGGGGAAGCTCGAGCAGCTGCCTGACGGCGCTCCGGACCGCCGCGGCGTCCACATTCACGGATGCGGCCCGCAGCTCGAAGCTCCGGCGCAGGTCCGGGTCCTCGTTCAGCAGCCCGAGGAGCTCGGCCAGCAGCTCCTCCTTGGAGAGCGACTCCAGCCAGGCCTCGAACCTCTGTTTCCCGGCTCGCGCCACCTCGATCCGCCGCGGAAGATCTTCGCCCATCCGCAGCACGGCCAGCGCGACCGCGACGCAGTGCTTGCAGAAGAAGCCGTCCCGCCCGTGGGGGCATGAGCAGTCGCCGCTGAGCTCTCCCTCGCCGAACGCCAGGAGGACCCGGTACTTGCTGCCGCCGTACACGGTCGCGGTGACCTGCGAACTGGAGATCTCCAGGTTCTCCACCTCGTGGAGGTAGCCGAGGCCGCGCTCGAACGACCTCGTTCCCGCGATCCGCCTGATGTCAGCTTCGGTGAACGCCGCCGGTGCTGCCATACGGACCATTGAACACCCGGCCGCGGCGCGCGCGACGGCGTTCGGCCCACGGGAGATCGAGCTGGCCCGTGCCCTCGGTCACTCCGCCGGGGGCACAGGCCAGACCCCCCCTCACGAATTGAGGATGCGACATCCGCTCTTATCGGACTCTTAACGCGCTCTGGCACGTGCCGGGAGACGGCAGGATGACCGCCAGGCCGCCCGTTCTCGCCACCAGCAACCTCAGCCGCCCCCGCAACGCCAGCCCCATAAGCAGCGGCTCGCGCCCGTCCCCTCCGTCACATCAGCACCGCGTCCCATGATCGCGGAAGTCTGGGTGTCGCATATGACCCTATGTTTCCGCGATCATGATGGCTGCCCGTTTTGTCGCCCTTTAGCAGCGCCGGTGACCTACCGGGGCACGCCGACGGCCCGTCTAACGTCGTCACCAGTCTTTCACCGGGACGGGCTCCCACTGGGCCGAGAGCGGCCAGCCGGGCGCGGACCTCGCCGGCTTCGGGGGCACTGACGGCGGCGAAGAGCTCCAGGGCGCGTTTCCAGTGCCGGCCGGCCTGGTCAGGATCGCCCCTGAGGCGGTGCGCGCGGCCGAGGCCGTCGTGCGCGCGAGCCTGCTCGTACCTGTCGCCGATCCTGGTGGCCAGGGCCAGCGCGGCGGAGTACTCGCTGTAGGCCTCGCCCGGCCGGCCGGCGGCCAGCAGGACGTCGCCGGCGCCGTTGCACACCTCGACCTCCAGGGTCCGGTCGCCGGTGCTCCTGGCGAGGGCCAGCCCGTGGCGGTAGTGCCCGGCCGCCTGGTCGTGGCGGCCCAGCCGCCCGCCGACCATGCCGAGCCCGGCGAGCGTGGCGGCCTCTCCCGAGCGATCGCCGATCTCGCGGAGCAGGGCCAGCGCCCGGTGCAGATGCGCGGCGGCTTCGTCGTAGCGGCCGAGGAGGCAGTCGATGACGCCGAGGTTGGCCAGCGAGCGGCCTTCGCCTGACCGGTCTCCCAGCTCGGCGGCCAGCGCCGCGGTCAGCCGGTACAGATCGGCGGCCCGCTCCAGATGACCCTGCCGTTCGCAGACGACCCCGAGGTTGTTGAGCGCTATGGCCTCGCCCAGCCGGTCGCCGGTTTCCCTGGACACCGCAAGCGCCTGCTCGTGGTGACCGGCGGCCTGGCGGTACCGGCCCTGGCGCCAGTCGATGATGCCGAGGTTGGTCAGCGCGGTCGCCTCGGCGGCGCGGTCGCCGGTGCCGCGCGCCGCGCGCAGCGCCGCGCCGTGGATGGCGACGGCGTCCGGGTAATGGCCGCCGCTCTCCAGGTACCGGTAGAGGGTGCCGGCCAGCCGGGTGGCGTGCTCCGGCCAGCCGTGAGCCGCGGCGTACGTGGTCACGGCGGTCAGCACCGCCCGTTCGGCGTCCAGCCAGGCACGCGCCGCGGCCGGTCCGGCCATCGCCGGAACCGCGATGTCCGGCGCGCTGACCCGGGGCCGTAGATGCTGCTCGGCGGGGACCAGCGCATCCATGGCTGCCGCCGAGGCGGCGGCGTGGTAGTCGAACAGCCGGGTCAGCGCGGCCCGCCGCTCGGCGTCGGCGCCCTCGGCGCCCTCGGCGCCCTCGACGTCGGCGTCGGCGTCCTCGGCGTCCTCGGCCGCCGCGAGGCCGGCCGCGTAGGCGCGCAGCAGGTCGTGCATGCCGTACCGGCCCGGCTGGGAGCGGTGGATCAGGTGCTTGCGGGCCAGCAGGTCCAGGATGCGGCGCGCGCCGGTGCGGGTGCTCCCGGTCAGCGCGGCGGCAGCGTAAAGGTCGAGGTCGGGTCCGGGAAACAGGCCGAGCAGCCGGAAGGCCCGCGCCGTTTCGGCCGGCAGGTGGCGGTACGACCAGGACAGGACGCTACGCACGGCGCTGCCCGAGTCCCCGCCGGCGTCGAGCACGTCCAGCCGCCGCTGCTCGTCGGCCAGCTCGCCGGCCAGTTCCGCCACGGTCATCGCGGGGCTGGCGGCCGCGAGCTCAGCGGCCACCCGCAGCGCCAGCGGCAGGTACGCGCACTGGCGTGCCAGCGTCGCCGCGGCGTCGGGCTCGGTCTCGGCGCGGTCGCCGATCAGCGCCCGCAGCAGCGTGACCGCGTCCCGCGCGGGGAAGGTGCCGAGGTCCAGGCGCCGCGCGCCGTTCCTGGCCACCAGCCCGGCGAGCGAGTCGCGGCTGGTGATCAGCACCAGGCTGGACGGGCTGCCCGGCAGCAGCGGCCTGACCTGCTCGACGGTGCCGGCGTTGTCGAGCACGACAAGCATACGGCGACCGTCGAGGAGGGTCCGGTACGCGGCCGCCCGCTCGTCCTCCTCCCGGGGGATGTCCGGTCCCGGAACCCCGAGCGCGCGCAGGAACCCGGCCAGGGCGTCTCCCGCGGGAACCGGCTGGCCGGGATCATAGCCGCGCAGGTTGACGTAAAGCTGGCCATCGGGGAACGCGTCGCGAACGGAACGCGCCCAGCGCACGACGAGCGCGGTCTTGCCGGCCCCGGCGGTCCCCGACACGCAGATCGCCAGGCCGGCGGGTCCCTCGTCCGCGGCCAGCGGGCCCGCCGTGGCGGCGAGCCGGTCAAGCGCGGCCAGTTCATCCGCCCGGCCGGTGAACGCGTCCACGTCCCCCGGCAGCTGCGCTGGAACCGCCCGTGACTGGTGCTGGCCGGCCGGGTCTGCCCGGTCCGGCAGAACCGGCGCGAACGTCGCGGCGGCGGCGGGCTGGTCGAGGACGGGGTCCGCGCCCAGAATCTGCTCCTGCAACTGCCGTAGCGGCGGGCCGGGTTCGATGCCGAGCTCCCCGACCAGGACCTTACGCCCGTCGGCGAACACGGCCAGGGCGTCCGCCTGCCGCCCGCACCGGTACAGCGCCAGCATCAGCTGGCCGCGCAGGCCCTCGCGGAGGGGGTGCTCCCGCACCAGGGCCGCGAGTCCGGCCGCGACCTCCGCGGGGCAGCCGAGCAAGAGCATGATCTCGGCGCGCTCTTCGAGCGCCGTCAGCCTCAGCTCACCGAGGCGGACCCGCTCGATCTCGGCCCAGGCGCCGGGTATCTCCGGCAGCGGGACCGGCTGGCACAGCCGCAGCGCCGCGTCGAGCGCCCGGACGGCGTCATCCAGTTTGCCCGCCGCGCGCGACGCGTGCGCCGCGTCCAGATGCCGGGCGAACACCTCCGCGTCCAGCTGGCCCCGCTGGAGCCGCAGCGAGTAACCCGACCCGGTGGCGGGCAGCACCTGCCCGGGTGCCCGGCTGGCCCGGTGCGGCTCCAGCGTCTTGCGCAGCCCGGCCACGTGCACATGAAGCGCGTTCACGGCGCTCGGGGGCGGGTCATCGCCCCAGATGCCGTCGATGAGCTCACCGCGGGAAACCGTCTGGTTCGCGCGCATCGCCAGCATCGCCAGTACCGCCTGGCGCTGCGGGCCGCCCAGCCCGAGCTCACGCTCGCCCCGCCAGGCCCGCACCGGCCCAAGCAGCCGCACGAGCAGCGGCTCCTCTCCATCGGCGGTCGCCATCGCATCCCCAAGCCGTCATGTATGCGGGTTAACCGGAGACTATCTCAGTTACCGCAGGCCGCAGCGCTCAGTTACCGCAGGTCGCGACGCTGAGTTACGGAGGTCCGCCACGCTCAGTCACCGGAGCCCGCCGCGGCCCGCCGCGGCCCGCAGCGCGACCGGGGCGACGTAGTCGCCCATCAGCTCCCTTTCCCACCAGGCGCCGGTCCGCCGTAGCTCCCGCCAGCTCGTGAACCGGTAGTGGTACCGGCGGATCCGGACGAACGAGGGCGGGGCGCCCGGGAAGGGGTTGAACCGCAGCAGCCGGAGGACGTCCCGGTCCCCCGTCAGCAGCCGGTACAGCAGCGGCCCGAGCCACGGCTCGGCGTAGCCCGGCGACAGCGGGGCGAACCACATGAGCCAGTCCAGCCGCAGGTGGTACGGCGCGAACTGCGGCGGGCGGCGCCGCGGGTCGCCCGGCTTGCCCCTGAACTCGTACTCCCGCCAGCGCGTGTCCGCGGTGACCTCCGGCTCACTGGTTCCCTCGATCACCAGCTCGTAGCGGCGGCGGGTGATGCTGCCGAAGGCCCCGTAGGTGTTGACCAGGTGAAACGGGTCGAAGCTGGCGTTCATCAGCTGCCGCCGGGACATGAGGTTGCGGGCCGGGCGGTAGCTGAGCACCACCACGAGCGCGGTGAGCGCCAGCACCAGCGCCTCGTACCAGTGCGGCGCCGGGCCGAGCCGGCCGGGCGCGGGCAGCGGCAGCACCCGGGCGGCCCGCGAGGTGTCCACCACCGCCAGCGCGAGGACGATCGTCAGCCAGTTCAGCCAGGCGAAGTTGCCGGACAGCACGAGCCAGAGCTGGGTGACGATGACGATGCCGGCGGCCACGCTCGCCACCGGCTGGGGCGCGAACAGGAGCACCGGCGCGACGAGCTGGGCGAAATGGTTGGCCAGCACCTCCGCCCGGTGCAGCGGATCGGGCAGGTGGTGGAAGAACCAGCTCAGCGGCCCCGGCATCGGCTGGGTTTCGTGGTGATAGCGCAGGCAGGTCAGGTCTCTCCAGCAGCGGTCGCCCCGCAGCTTGACCAGGCCGGCGCCGAATTCGAGCCGGAACAGCAGCCAGCGCAGCAACAGCAGTACCAGAAGGGGCGGCGGGCTCCCCGCGTTCCCGAGGAAGATCGTCAGGAATCCCGCCTCCAGCAGCAGCGTTTCCCATCCGAAGCCGTACCAGATCTGGCCGACGTTCACGATCGACACCTGCAGCGCCCACAGCGCCGTCCACGCCAGCATGGACGCCCACAGCGGCACCGCGTCGCCGAGCCCGGCCGCCATGGCGGCGGCCAGAGCCGCCCCCGACCAGGCAACGCCGGCGAAGAGCCGGTCGGAGTAGCGAAGGTGGAAGAGGCTCGGCGCGTCCCGGAACCGCACCCGGCGCAGGTACCGCGGGACCGGCAGCAGCCCGCGGGTCCCGAGCAGCCCGCGGAACTGGCGGGCGGTGGCGGCGAAAGCGACCAGGTAGATGACGGCGAGCCCGCGCTCGAACGCCAGCCTGGCGAACCAGTAATCCGGTGCCGCGAACCACCGCATCGCTGCCTCCAGCGGTCGCTAGCCGCCGGCCGGCCGGCGCCGGGGCCGTGACCGGGCGGGGCGGCCGCCCGCCGCGAACGGGGCGGCCGCCATCGCGCGCAGCGAGTCCGCCAGCGGCGGCCGGGTGCGGAAGACCCGCCGCAGCGCGGTCTCGGCGGCGTGGTAGCCGCACATGCCGTGCACCCCGGGCCCCGGCGGGGTGGCTGACGAGCACAGGTAGATGCCCGGGTTCGGGGTCACGTAGGGAACCGGGGCGGGCGTGGGGCGCAGCAGCAGCCGCAGCCCATCGCAACGGCCGCCCGCGATGTCGCCGCCCGCGTTGTTCGGGTTGCGTGCCTCCTGGTCGGCCGGGGTGGTGACCGCCCGGGCGAGCACGAGGTCACGGAAGCCGGGAGCGAACCGCTCGATCTGGTTCTCGATGGCGCCGGTGAGGTCGCCCCGCCAGCCGTTCGGGACCTGCGCGTACACCCAGAACACGTGAGAGGCGGCGGGCGCCCGGGAAGAATCGAACAGGCTCGGCTGGGCGGTGATCAGGAACGGCGGGTCGGGGGCGGCGCCGCGCTGCGCCGAGGTCAGGGCCGCGCCGATCTCGGCCATCGACGGCCCGAGATGGACCGTTCCCGCCCGCCGCGCGGCGGGCGCGGACCACGGAACCGGGCCGGACAGCGCGTAGTCGACCTTGAACACCGCGGGCCCGTGCCTGTAGCGGCGGAAGATGCCGCTGTACCACGACGGCAGCCGGGATCCGGCGATGGCCGCCGCGTGGCCCGGCGAGGTGTCGAGCAGGTAGGCGCGGGCGGGCGGCAGCTCGGCGAGGCTGCGCACCTCCTGGCCGGTCTCCACCCGGCCGCCGAGCGAGACCAGCAGCGAGACCAGGGCGTCGGAGATCGCCTGCGTCCCGCCGCTGGGGATGGGCCAGCCGACCTCGTGCGCGGCGAGCGCGAACATCAGCGCTATGCCGCTCGTCACCGGGGATGTCAGCGGCGCCGTGACGTGCCCGGCCAGCCCGGCGATCAGGCCACGGGCCCGCTCGCTGGCGAAGCCCTTCGCCAGCAGCGCGGCGGGCAGCGCGGCGAGCAGCGCGAAGCGGCCGTACATGAGCGGGTAACGCGGCCAGCCGGCCAGCGGTGGCCGTAGGATGTCCGGGGCGAGCGCGTCCCACCAGCCCCGGAACGGCTCCATCAGGCGCAGGTAGACGTCCCGGTCGGGATCCAGCGAATCGGCGGTCTCGGTCATCGAGCGGGCCAGGATCGCGGCGGAGCCGTCCGGGAACGGGTGCACGAGCGGCAGGTCCGGCTGGATCCAGGAAAGCCCGTGCCGCTCGAGCCGCAGCGCCCTCAGCACCGGGGACCCGGCGCCGAGCGGGTGCACGGCCGAGCACGGGTCGTGCCGGAACCCGGGAAGCGTCAGCTCCTCGGTGCGCGCGCCGCCGCCGGCCGTCTTTGCGCCCTCGAACACCTGCACGCGGAGACCGGCCTGGGCCAGCGTCACCGCCGCGGTCAGCCCGTTCGGCCCCGCGCCGATCACGATCGCGTCGAGGTCGGCCATGCCCACGCCTGTACCCAGGACGCCCGCGCCCATGCTGGCGCCCAGCACGTGTCCCGGGGCGCTCAGCACGTGTCCCGGGGCCAGGGCGGCCATGTGCCCGGCGGCTCAGACGGGCGCGTACTCGCCGGCGGCGGCGGGCACCCCGGGGACCGCCGGTGGCGGATCGTCGCGGCCCAGGGCCGACCACGCCGCCGCCACCACGTCACGGGTGGACAGGCCGTACTTGCGGAACAGGTGCGGCGTGGTCCCCGCTCCCTCGGCGAACGTGTCCCGCAGCCCCACCCGGCGCAGCGGGCGGCCGAGGCCCGCCGTGGCCAGGGTCTCCGCCACCGCAAGGCGTTCCTCCAGCTCCGCGGCCGCGCGCCGGGCGAGCTCCGGCGAGAGCTTGACGAAGTGCCCGTCCGCGTCCGGCGGCAGGACGCTCAGGCCATGCCGGGCAGACGTCCTGGCGACGATCACGCTCGGCCGGTCGCCGCCCGCCGCCGCCGCGAGCGCGGCGGCGACCGCGCCGGGATCATGGCCGTCGACGTCGCGGGCGTCCCAGCCGAACGCCTCCCACTTGGCCGCCACCGGCTCGACGGTGCTGATCGAGCTGACCGGCCCGTCGACCTGGGAATCGTTGGCGTCGAGCAGGAGGACCAGGCGGCCGAGCCGGTGATGCGCGGCGAACAGGGCGGCCTCCCACGTCTGGCCCTCTTCCAGCTCGCCGTCGCTGCCGATCACGAAGACCCGGGCGTCGTCGTTCCCCCTCAGCCGGTTCGACAGCGCGAACCCCGCGCCGCCCGACAGGCCGAGGCCGAGCGAGCCGCACGTGAGGTCCACTTCCGGTGACCGCTCGGTGCCGATCGCCTCCAGCGGCGAGTCGTCGAACCCGTACGCGGAGAGCAGGTTCTCGTCGATGAGTCCCGCCTCCGCCGCCGCGGCGAAGACCGCGATGACGTAGTGACCGGGCGAGCAGACGAGCTGGTCCAGGCCCGGGCGATAGGCGGTGCGGTACAGCGCCGCCATCATCTCCGCCGACGACAGGGCCTGGCCGAGGTAGCCGAGCCCGTGCGGTGCGACCATGCGGACGGCTCTCAGCCGGACGCTGTCGGCGAAACGGCGCAGCTCACCGTCGTTCACGGCGTGTCGAAGTTGTTGCGGCGGCCCTCCCGGACGTACTCCACCGTCGAGGAGATGGCGTCGCGGCCGTGGACCGACTTCTGCTTCGCCAGATGGCCGAACATCTGGATGCCGAAACCCCCGTCCAGGTCGTCGGCGATGCGCTTCTTCCACGGCCGCCGGATGATCTGCGTGGTGAGCCGCCGGGTGGTCCGCGGCTGGCTCATGATGTGGCCGGCGATGACCAGCGCCCGGTCCAGGAGTTCCTCCCTGGGCAGCACCTCGTTGACCATCCCCCACTCCAGCGCCTTGCGGGCGGTGATGGCCTCCCCGGTCAGCAGCGCGTAGGCCGCCCGCTTCACGCCGAGCAGCTCCTGGAAACAGCAGTGGATGCCGTCGGCGGGAACCGAGCCGATGTCGTAGTGCAGATCGAACAGCGTCGCGTCCTGCGCGCACAGCGTGATGTCGCACATGAGCACGATCTCGGTGTGGAATCCCGGGCCGTTCAGGATGCCGATCGTGGGGATCTCCAGGTCGTTGACCAGAGCGCTCACGTTGATGCGGCCGTCCTTGTAGGCGTACTCGTAGGCCCAGTACGGCATGTCGGCGTCCTCGAGCTCGAAGCCCGCCGGATCGGACTCCATCATGAAGTCCGGCCCGGAGCCGCCGAGGATGAGCACCTCGTTCTCCGGGTCGGCGCCGACGGTCTTCAGCAGCTGGCCGAGCGCGCGGTGGTTCTGCACGCTCAGCTGGACCGGGCCGCCGAGCGTGTGCGCCTGGGCCACGATGACGCCGTCGCGGCGTTCGAGGTGGAAGAAGTCCGCGAAGGCCGCGCGGTAGTCGTCGAACCTGGGTGCCGGGACGAACTCCTGCAAAGACATGGGATGCCCCTTTCCGGTGTACCGCGGTCCAGTATCCCGCCGGCCCGGACCAATGAATATCCGCCCCGGCCATCGTCTGCAGGTAGGGAAAGGAGCTCACGATGCTGGACACGACCGAGATTTTTGGACTGAACGAGGGCGGCGTTGCGCAGGATTCGTCAGGTGACCGTTCCCGCTGGATCGCGCTGGTGGTGCTGTGCACGGGGATGCTGATGATCGTCCTGGATGTCACGATCGTGAACGTGGCGCTCCCGTCGATCCAGGCGGACCTGAAGTTCTCCCAGGCCGGCCTGGCATGGGTGGTGAACGCCTACCTCATCGCGTTCGGCGGCCTGCTCCTGCTGGCCGGGCGGCTGGGTGACCTGGCAGGGCGCAGGAACATCTTCCTGGCCGGGCTCGGCGTCTTCACCGCGGCGTCACTGCTGTGCGGGCTGGCGCAGACGCAGTGGATGCTGGTCGGCGCGCGGTTCGTGCAGGGGATCGGCGGCGCGTTCACCTCGGCTGTGATCCTCGGCATGATCGTGATGCTGTTCCCCGAGCCGCGGGATATGGCCAGGGCGATCGGGGTCTACGCGTTCGTCGCTTCGGCGGGCGGCGCGGTCGGCCTGCTGGCCGGCGGCATTCTCACCCAGCTCATCAACTGGCACTGGATCTTCTTCGTGAACATCCCGATCGGCGTCGCGACCGCTCTGCTCACCGTCCGGGTGATCCCGCGCGACCGGGGCTCGGGGCTGGGCGGCGGGACCGACGTCGCGGGCGCGCTGCTGATCACCGGCGCGATGATGCTGACCGTCTTCACCATCGTCAAGCCGGCCGCCGAAGACGGCTGGCTGGCCGCCCGGACCCTCGCCTTCGGCGGCGTCTCGCTGGCACTGCTCGCCGGGTTCATCGGCAGGCAGCGGGCCGCCAGGAACCCGCTCATGCCGCTGCGCGTCCTGGCCGCCCGCAACATCGCCGGGGCCAACCTGATCCAGCTGCTCAGCGTCGCCGGGATGTTCGGGATGTTCTTCCTCGGGTCGCTGTACCTCCGGCTGGTCCTCGGCTACAGCCCGCTGCGTATCGGGCTGGCCTTCCTGCCCGTCACGGTCATGATGGGAACGCTGTCGGTGCGGTACACCGAGCGGATATCGGAGAGGTTCGGCGCGCGGGCCACGCTGATCGCCGGGCTCGTTCTGATCGCCGGCGCCCTGGCGCTGTTCACCCAGGCATCTCCCGGCGGTGGGTACGCCACCCGGATTCTGCCGGTGACGCTCCTGATGGGCACGGGCGCCGGGCTGGCCTTCCCCGCGCTGATGACCGTCGCCATGGCCGGCGCCACTCCGGCCGACGCGGGCGTGGCCTCCGGCCTGGTCAACACCACCGCGCAGGTCGGCGGCGCGCTCGGGCTGGCCGTCCTGGCGACCGTGTCGGCGGGCCGCACCAGCACGCTGGCCGCGCGCGGGCTGAGCGTCCCCGACGCGCTGACCGGCGGCTACCACCTCGCGTTCTGGATCGCCGCCGGCCTCGTCGCCGCGGCCATCGCCGCCGCCGGCGTCATGCTCCGGCCGCAGCGAGGCGAAGCGCGATGACGCCGCAGCCGCGGTCCTGCCCGCCCCGCTGACCTGTACCCGGCTCGATCGCAGGCGCTGGGCCCCCGGCGGCGTGGCGCCGCGCTACGTCAGGAACGGTCTCACCAATGATCATTGAGGCCGGGTCTTCTGGGTAGGGAGGACATATTATGTTGCCCGTTGGGTGGTGAGACATGGCTATCGGGAGCCTCCGCGACATCGGGTCACGGGAGCATGTCGTCCAGTTCTACCAAGACGACGCGGATCTGGCCGACAAGGTCGCGGACTACGTGCGAGACGCGGTACGCGACGGGGGCGTCGCGATCGTGATCGCCGCGCCTCACCACCGGCTGGCGTTCCGCGAACGGCTTACCGGTTCGGGCGTGGACATGGCCGCCGCCAGCGCCAGCGGCGCCTACCTGGAATTCGACGCGGAGGATACGCTGCGCCGGTTCATGGCGGGCGACACTCCCGACCCCGCGAGTTTCGACACCGTGGTCGGCCGCGTGATCCGCGCGGCGGCCGAGGGCGGCCGGCAGGTTCGCGCCTACGGCGAGATGGTCGCGCTGCTCTGGGACGCGGGCCTGGTCACCGCCGCTATCGAGCTGGAGGCGATGTGGAACGATCTCGGCCGTGCCGAGGCGTTCTCGCTGTTCTGCGGGTACCCGCTGGATTCCGTCACGGATCCCGCGCAGTCGCATGCCCTGGCAGAGGTCTGCGGCCAGCATGCCAGCGTCCTCGACTCGCCTTCGCCCGTGCAGGCACGTACCTTCTCGGCGTCCCTGGACTCGGTCACGGACGCCCGGCACTTCGTAACGCGGACGCTGCGCGAATGGGAGGTGGCGGACCCGTCGGCAGACGCGGCGCTTTCGGTGACCGAGTTCGCGGCGAACGCCGTCCTGCACGGGCGCTCCGCTTTCACGGTCACGCTCCTCACAACCGAGGACACGGTACGGATCACCGTCCGCGACAGCGCACCGTTCCCGCCCGGCACGTCATCGCTGCCCGTCCGCCCGCTGCACGGGCTGGGCGCGGTGGCCGCGATGGCGCGCCGCTGGGGTGTCGAGCCGCTCGGCGCCTCCGGCAAGCTCGTATGGTGCGAACTTGCCCGGTGACGACCCGGCAGACGGCGTAAGCTGACCGGCATGGACATCCTGCCCGACGGCGCCATCAGGGCGGTAAGGCTCGACGGCCACGTGTGCTGGCTGGTTTCCGCCCCCGGGATGTACGCACAGGCCGCGCCGGAGCTCCTCGCGGAGGGCCAGCGTCTCGGGCAGATGTGCGTCGTCTTCGCCCCCGGCCGTGAACCGGCCGATGTCGCCGGCGGCAGGCTGGATCCGGCTCAGGTGCTGCGCGCGGTCACGGACGCCAGGAATCGCGCGTCGGCCGAGGGCTTCTCCGGGGTACGGATACTCGCCGACATGGACTGGCTTCTGCCCGCGCGACCGACCACCGGGGACATCGTCCGCCTCGAGCTGATGCTGGACAGGCTGCTGACCGCCGAACCGGACGTGACGGTTGTGTGCGCGTACCGGTCCTCGTCGTTCGACACGGGCCAGATAGCCGCCGCTCTCGTGGCGCATCCCGTCGTCAGCGGGCCGGTCGAGCGGCCTCAGTTCCGCTTCGTCGCCGGCACCGCGGAGTGGCTGCTGTCCGGCGAGGTCGACGCGCGCGTCCGGGATGTGTTCGAGGACGTGATACGTGCCGCCCTGGCACATGGCCCGCAGGTGATCGACGTCAGCGAGCTCGACTTCATCGACGTCTCCGGCGTGCGCGCCGTCGTGACCGGCGGCCGCTCCGATGGCGGCATCGTGCTGAAGGGTGTGTCGCCCGCGCTCCGGCGCCTGTGGGAGGTGAGCGGATTTGCCCGGTCCGCGCCCATGGTGCGGCTGACCGACGACAGGACGCTCGAAAGGTCCTGATCGTGCGCTGCGAAGGTGATCTGTAACCTCGCGGAACCGCTGGCGTGCAACCGCTGGTGGGATCGTGACAGTGGCTGGCCGGCGAGCCGGGCGGTGATGCCGGCGTTGAAGTTGGGGCATTGCGTGATGTCCTCGTGGGGGCAGCGCAGCCCATGCCTGATGGCCTCGCGGGCGGCCTGCGCCCTGGCGATCTGCTCGTCGAGTTCCGCGAGCTTGCGCCGCGCGAGCTGTTTCCAGTCGCCGGGCGTGCTGGCGCGGGTGGCCATGAGGGCCTTCTGCTCGGCGAGGGTGAACCCCGCGTCGCTGTAGAGCAGGATGGCGGCGACGAGCCTGGCCGCCGATTCGGGGTAGCGGCGCTGCCCGGAGATCCTGGCCGGCGCGGGGAGCAGGCCGAGTTCCTCGTAGTAGCGCAGGGCCGAGGGGCTGACGCCCGCACGCCGGGCCAGTTCGCCGATGGTCAGCAGGCCGCCGGGCGTGTTGACTTCAGGCGCACTTGAAGGCGTTGACTGCCGGCCATGGGAACACGACATGAGGGAAGCATGTCACGGGCAGTCGGGCGGGTGGTGACCGCGGCCGCCGAGTACGGGGTCGCCCGTGCCGGGATCGCCGCCGTGCGCGCCCTGGACCGCGACGTCATCGGCCAGGCCCATCATCCCCGGGGCGCGGCCGGGAGGGTGACCGGCTGGGTGTTTGCCCACCGCCCGTCCAACCGGCAGCGCAACCGCTGGGTGGTCTCGCTGCTCGGTGTGCAGCCCGCCGGCCAGGTCCTCGAGATCGGCTTCGGCCCCGGCCTGGCGGTCGCGGAACTGGTCCGCGCCGGCGCAGGTCACGTGTACGGCCTCGACCATTCCGCCGTGATGCTCCGGCAGGCGTCCAGGCGCAACGCCGCCGCCATCCGGGCCGGCCGGGTCACCTTGGTCAATGCCCCGGTCGATCGGCTTCCGGCCGCCCTCGACGGCCCCTTCGACGCCATCCTCGCCGTCAACTCCCTCGGGTTCTGGCCCGCGCCGGCCGAGCGGCTCGCCGAGCTGCGCCGGCGGCTCGCGCCCGGCGGGCGGCTCGCCATCGCATCCCAGCCCCGCTGCCCCGGCGCCACGGCGGCCACGTCCCGCGCCGCCGCCGACGAGGTCGAGAACCTGCTGCGGAGCGCCGGCTTCACGCAGATGAGCACCGAGACCCTCCCCCTCAGCCCGCCGGTGATCTGCGTCCTCGCCGCCGCCCCAGGCCCGGACGCCGATCACACACCGCGAACATGACCGCAGCACCGAGATGCCCGACTACCCGAACTGAGCCTGCCCGCGCGGGCAAGCACGAGTGCGCGGCCGCTGGCCGGGCACGGCTTGCCACGCGCGGGCCCGTCATGTATTTTCTCAATGGAAAGTACATGACAGAGGAGCGTCAATGCGCGATGCGGCAAGAGACCCGGCAGCGCTGGAGCTGGAGCTGCTGCGGGCGCAGCGGAGCCGGCTGGCGGACCGGATGCGGCCGCCGTGGTGGTACCTGACCGGTGTCGCCATCATGTGGGCACTGGTCTTCTCGGCTCCCTTCGGCTCGCGGTACCTCCCCCGGGGGGTCAGCCCCTACCCGTCCATCCTGGCCGCCGGATTGGCGGTGGCCTGGCTGCTGCACTGGGGCCAGGCCCGGGCCACCGGCATAAAGACGGGCTTCCGGAACCTCAGCTACCGCCCGGGCCGTCCCGCGGGGATCGCGATGCTCGTGGTGAGCCTCGCCGCCAACGTGACCGAGACCTCCCTGATCCGCCGCGGCCTGCTCGCGGCCGCGATCGTCGTCGCGGCCCTCGCGGTCGTGGCGCAGGTGGCCGCCCAGCAGGCCCTTCTGCGGGCGATCCGCCAGGACCTGCGAGCGGGCGGAGGGGCGGCGTGACCGCCAGGGCCAAGCCGGACCCGCTCATTCACCCGATCACCCGGCTGTCGATCTGCGGGCTGCTGGCGGCCGGCGCGGACTGGGTCGAGTTCGCCGCGCTGCGCGACGCGGCCGGGATCAGCGACTCGGTGCTGTCGAAACAGTCCCGCGTGCTCGAAGACGCCGGGTACGTGCAAGTCCGCAAGGGCGCGATCGGCCGGCGGCCGCGCACCTGGTTCCGGCTCACCGCGCAAGGCCGCCAGGCGGTGCAGGGTCACCTGGCCTGGCTGGCCCAGCTGGAGGAGGCGGTCTCCGCCAGCACCCGGGACGCGCAGCAGGCCAGGCCCCTGCCCGGTGACCGCGGCCAGCCGCGCCGCGTACCGCCACCCCTGCTGGGCAGCAGCTGAGCCGGTTCTGGCCCGCACGGCCAGCCGGGCACCTCAAGACCGGAACGTTACCCTCACGTTTATCTCGCCGTCGAGACGACCGAGGTCGGCGTGCGGCGCTATGACAGGGCAGCGATCGTCCGGTGCGTCCGGCGCAGCCGCGCTTTCTGGCGGGGCGAGGCGATGACGCGACCGTCCGGCTGAGCAAGGTGTGGGTCTGGCGAATGGACGGGTGGCGGCCGGCCGGAATCCGGTTCAGCACGCTCGACCCGGGCTGAACGCCCGCGGCCGTCCGGGCGGTGCGGGCAGAGGTCAGGGACTTGGTGGAGGGGGGTTGAGGCAGCGCGATGGCCGGCGCCACCCGGCCGTCGCTGAGCACCGGCACCCTCGCCGAGTACGCCGTCTTCGAGGCCGGCACCCCGCTCCTGAGCCGCCGCCCGTCCGGCCTCCCGGCCGAGCAGGCAGCCGCCCTGGCCACCACCGGCCTGACCGCCCGTGCGCTGATGACCACCGCCAGGGTGCAGCCAGGCGAGGCGGTCCTGGTCATCGGCGCCACCGGCGGCGTCGGAACCGCGCTGATCCCCGCTGCTGGCCGCCGCCCAGGCCCGGGTCACCGCCACCGCGACCGCCGCCGACGCCGGCCTCCTGCAGGCGACATCTGTATTCAAGATCAGGGGCAGAAGTGCCGTGGCCAGCGGTGGCCGGGTCCGCGCAGTTTGCGGGACCTGGCGGTCTGCTTGCGGGACCTGGCGGTCTGCGGTCCAGTCTTCCTGGCCGAGCGGCGCGGCTCAGCTGGCGTGCCGGCTTTCGCTGATCTGGGCGACGAAGCTCCTGACGGCGGGGAAGGCGAGGTCCGGGCGGTCGCGGAAGATGGTGTGACGCGCTCCGGGAATTCGCACCAGGCGGGTGGTGTCGGCCGGCAGCTGGCTGGCTAGTTCCTCGACCACGGGCAGCGGGCAGACCGGGTCGTCCTCGCCGGCGAGGACCAGGACGGGGCACCGGACGGCGCCGGTCAGGCTCCAGGGGTCGAAGGTTGGGGCCTCGTGGCTGTTGTAGTGCGAGGCGACGTCCGGGTTCCTGATCATCCGGGCCAGGAACCGGGCGGGATTCCTCGGCCCAGCCCGGCGTGGCACTGTAGAGCGGGTAGCAGACACGGCTGAACTCAGCCTGCAGGTCCTCGGGGTCCTTGGCGTAGATGCGCTGAGCTGGCGGGCTGCTGGGTGCCGTAGGAGTCCAGGTAGCGCGCGGTCGGGGTGCCGACGCCGGTGACATCGTCGTAGCCAGATGTTGCGTGCAGGCTGCTGTCGTGACCGAAGGCGATGGCCTGGTACGAAATGGTGCCGGTTGCCGGGTCGCGGCTGGCCTGGACCGCTTCGGTGGCGGCGCCGGGCTGGTCGGTGACGTCGCGGTAGTCGGGGGTTCCGTAGCGGGCATACAGGGCGGGATTGGCGAACCCGATCGGGATGCCGTGGGCGGCCTGCTGCGCGTCGGCCTGGATGCCCGCGAGCAGCGGGGCGGCCAGGCTCGTGCCGCCGGAGATCTCCTCGGCGTATTGCGGTGTGCCGCCCGGGGTCAGCGGGGTGGTCAGGCCGGTGAGCATGCCGGTGCCGGGGTCGGCGTCGGCGGCGATGTCGGGTATCACCCGGTTCGGTGCGGCGGTGCCTGCGGGCTGGCTCAGCGAAGACGGGACGATGCCGGACTGGTAGGAGGGCTGGGCGAACAGCGTGCTGCGTCCGCCGCCGGCGCCGCCCCGGAAGGTGCCGGGCAGCCCGCTCCAGTTCTTCCCGTCGGCGGACAGCGGTGCGGACAGCGTGCCCCAGCCGGTTTCCCACAGGTAGCGGCCGTGCGCGCCGAGGGCGAGGCTGGTGCCGCCGACTGCGGTCACCCAGGGATCGCTGGCCGGATACTGCACGGCAGGCTGGTGTCCGGGAGCAGTGGCGGCCAGGTCGCCGTGGTCTCCGGAGGAGAAGTAGAATCCGGTGCCCTCGGCGGCGCCCTGCTCGAAGATCTGCTGGAAGGCGGTGATGATGTCCGGGGTGAGCCGGGCCTCGGCGGCCAGGTGCCAGGAGTCGCTGACGATGCTGGCCAGATGGCCGTCCACGATGCGGGTCTCGGCGTCCAGCAGGTCGTCGACGCCCGCGATGCCGGTGCCGCAGCCGGCCCCACGTAGGCGATGCCGGCATCGGGTGCCATGGCGTGCGCGGCC
>Ga0213875_10000626_pt1 | contig 28206 bp, 26 predicted proteins | sample BarmaccomBMRX_R8_FD_160105 | JGI IMG/M metagenome (GOLD analysis project Ga0213875, IMG submission 160105) | Root-associated microbial communities from Barbacenia macrantha in rupestrian grasslands, the National Park of Serra do Cipo, Brazil - RX_R8 | ecosystem: Host-associated > Plants > Roots... | reverse complement strand
TCCTTTACTCTTTGCACGCTACCTGCCGCACATCTTTATTGCCTGGAGCAGCGCCGTTTTCGCGACGCATGCTCGCTGGAGGTGACGGTGGCTGCAATCGTCAAGGAGCAAGTATCGACCCTGCCGCGCCGGTATCTGCCGTCGGCGCTCCCGTGGCACGACTGGTGGTCGGCGATCTCCAGCCGGCTGTGCATGCACCACGTGCTGTTCGTCGCCTTCACGATCGTGGCGGCGGTTCCGGTGCTGACCTTGGCGAGCTGGATCCAGCACCGCGCCATCCGGCAGGAAGTCGAGGCCGCTACGGACAAGCACCTGCTGGTCGCCCGCAACCTGACCGCCGCGTTCTCGCGCTACGTGTTCGACGTGAAGGCTGGCTTCAACCTCGCGATCAGCACCTTCTACTCGGGCGAGGAGGGCGCGGGGCTCAGGGACCTGCTGACCTCGCTCGAATTCCGCCATATCTCGATCGTCGATCCGGAAACCGGCGAGGTCGAACGCTACATGCCGGGCTTCGCCGACGCGAGCAGCTCGCAAACGGTCGTCAAACCGCAAACCCTCGCTGAGTTCCGTAATCAGCTGAAGGATGGCGCGATCGTCATCAGCGATCTGCGTCGAGACGCGGCGGGGCGGCCGGCCTTCTTTCTGTTCAAGCGGCTGCCCGACGGGCGCATCGCTTACGGCGTGATCGGAACCAACTATCTCGTCAATCTCCAGCGCTCGATCGCATTCGGCGCGCGCGGGCATTCCGTCATCGTCGACCAGAAAGGCGCGGTGGTCGGCCATCCCTTCCAGAATTGGATCGACAGCGAGTTCGACCTGTCGCAGACGCCGATCGCGAAAGCGAGCATGGCGGGCCAGACCGGGGTCATCCAGTTCTATTCGCCGGCCTTCAAATCCGACATGATCGCGGCCTACACCTCGGTCCCGGAAACCGGCTGGAGCGTGTGGGTTCCGCAACCGATGGACGAGCTCTACGCTCGCGCCGACGAGGTGCGCGGGGCGGCGACGGCGATCTCCTTCCTCGGCCTGCTCGCCGCCGCGCTGTTGAGCTGGTGCCTCGCGAAATACATCTCGCGGCCGATCCGGTCGGTGGCGGTGGCGGCGGGGGCGATCGCCCGCGGCAACTTTGCGGCGCGTGCGCCGGAGATGGCGCCCTACGTGCCGCGCGAGTTGCACGATTTGGCCGGCTCGTTCAACCACATGGTCGGCGAGATCAGCCACAAAAACGCCGAACTGGCGCGCGCGGCGATCCGCGCCGAGGCGGCCAACAGCGCCAAATCCGAATTCCTCGCGAATATGAGCCACGAGCTGCGCACGCCGCTCAACGCGATCCAGGGCTTCTCGGAGGTCATGCGCGACGAGGTGTTCGGGCCGCTGAACAACCCGCGCTACCAGACTTATGCGCAGGACATCAACAATTCGGCGACCCACCTGATCAAGGTCATCACCGAAATCCTCGACCTGTCCAAGGCCGAGGCGGGCATGATCACCGCCGAAAACGGCCCGGTGCTGGTGCCCGAGGTATTCGACTTGGCGGTTCGCCTGGTCGAGCAGCGCGCGGCCGAGAACCATCTGGCGATCCGCACCGAGGTCGAAACGCTGCTCGCCGCCTACCCGATCGAGACCGACCAGGGCAAGGTGACGCAAATCCTGCTGAACCTGTTGTCCAACGCGGTCAAGTTCACCAAACCCGGCGGCACGATCACACTCAGCGCCGGCCGTTGCGACGGCGAGGTGACGATCGCCGTGCGCGATACCGGGATCGGCATTGCCGAGGCGGACCTCGCCAACGTCATGACGCCGTTCGGCCAGGTCGAAAGCGCCTATCAGGCGCGCGAAGGCTTCGGGCTCGGCCTGCCGCTCAGCAAGAAGCTGGCGGAAGCCCTCGGCGGCCGGCTGACGCTGAAGAGCGCGCTCGGCGAAGGCACCACCGTGACGCTTCACCTGCCGCTGGTCGAGGCCCCGGCCGAGCAGGCGCTCGCCGCCTAAGCCCAGCGCGGCCCCGCGCCGCGCTCGCTCTTCCGTCCCCCCCCCCCCCGGGGGCGGGGTCGCCGAATTGACAAACGGTCCGGGTCGCGGGACTACTCGCACCGTCTGCCGAGAGTGGCGGCGGGGAGGGGCGAGCGATGGGGATGCTGGAGGGACGCGTCGCGATCTGCACCGGTTCGGGCCGCGGCGTCGGGGCCGAAGTCGCCAAGCTGATGGCGGCGCACGGCGCCAAGGTGATCGTCAACGATCCCGGCACCAGCGGCAGCGGCGAAGGGGCGGACCGGACGCCGGCGCAAGAGATCGTCGACGAGATCAAGGCCGCCGGCGGCGACGCCGCGGCGAATTACGGCTCGGTCGCGAATTTCGACGATTGCCTGGCGATGGTGAGCCAGGCGCGCGAGGCGTTCGGCGCCCTCCACATCGTGTTCAACGCGGCCGGCATCCTGCGCGACAAGATGTTCCACAACATGTTCCCGCAGGATTGGCAGGCCGTCATCGACGTCCACCTGACCGGCCATTTCAACCTGAACCGGGCAGCGATCAACCTGTTCCGGGAGCAGAATTACGGCCGCATGATCCTCGTATCCTCGACCTCGGGCCTGCTCGGCAATGTCGGCCAGGCGAATTACGGCTCGGCCAAGCTCGGCGTGGTCGCGCTGGCCCGCATCATCGCGATGGAGAACGCCTCGCGCGGCATCACCGCCAACGTCATCGCGCCCTCGGCCGACACGCGCATGACCCGCTCGGTGCCGACCCCGAAGGACCCGCAGGCGGCCGCGGCGCGCGAGGAGCGGCTGCGGCGCAGCCGGGCCGATGCGATCGCGCCGCTTTGCGTATTTCTCGCCTCGGAGCAGGCCGCCTACGTCAACGGCCAGGTGTTCCACCAGCGCGCCGCCGAACTGTCGCTATACGGCCATATGCGGCCGGTCCGCATGGTTCACCGCAACGGCGGCTGGACCCCGGAAACGATCGCCGAGGTCGCGATGCCGTCCTTGCAAAGCGGCTTCACCTCGCTCGACAGCCGCACGACCCATTCCGGACTGCCGATGGAGTAGGGCCGGCCGGCCCCGGGGTGCCGAGCCGGCGATAGGGAACCGGTCAGGTCCCGCCGGGGTTCGGCGTAAAGAACTTCTCGAATTTGTCCGGCACGCCCTTCCACTCGTCGGCATCCGCGGGGTAGGGCTTCTTGCGGGTGATGTTGGGCCAGCTCGCCGAATATTGCCGGTTCAGTTCGACCCACTGCTCGGCCACCGGCTCGCTGTCGGGGATGATGGCTTCGGCCGGGCATTCCGGTTCGCACACGCCGCAATCGATGCATTCGTCGGGGTGGATCACCAGCATGTTCTCGCCCTCGTAGAAGCAATCGACGGGGCAGACCTCGACGCAATCCATGTATTTGCAGCGGATGCAGGCTTCGGTGACGACGTAGGTCATGGGGCGCGTGCTTCTCCTGAATTGACGGGCTGTTCCGGGCTAGACCGGCTCGTCGAGGCCGAGCCGCTTCAGCACTCGCTGGCGCGCCATGCCGCGTTCGCGGTCGGGAATATAGATGAGCCCGCCGACGCGGCGCAGCAGGCTGTCCTCGAACTTGTCGAGCACGCCGTCGGCATAGGCGACCTCCCACATCATCTCGATCAACTCGGTGCGCTCCTCGACCGACAGCCGCTCGTTGATGATGCGGGTGAAGCGGAACAGCTCGACCGAGCGGTCGGTGACGCGCTCGGCCGCCTCGATCAGCGCGCGCGCATCGTGCGGCGACAGTTGGAACCGTCTCTCGAGCAGGCGCGAGATGACGGTGCGCTCCCTATGGTCGAAATTGTCGTCGCTATGCGCGGCCTCGACCAGCAGCGCGCCAAGCGCGAGCTGAAGCTCGTCGCGGGGCCGTCGCGACCGCCCGGTGTCGCCCTCCGGCGATGCGCCCGTGAACCACTCGATGATGTGGTCGAACATGACCCTGCCTAACACGCAGGTCGCGCCAGGGGCAACCCCATCCGCGGTGTGGAATTGCCGCCCGAAGGTGCGCCTCCACGCCGGTTCCGAAGGCGCCCCGAGACGACCCGCAGGGGTTTCGATACCGGGGCGGGGGAAGCAAGGATCGGCGAAGGTCGGAGACGTTGACAGCTGTCGGATCTGCGCTTCAAGTGGTCGATCGGCCGATGCGGAAAAGGCTGGCCGCTATGCGCCGCCAATCCGAACGGGACACGTTCCCGGCGCGCTGCGGCCACCCCCCAAATCCGGAACTTTGCGAGGCGTCATGCGCAACCTGCAAATAAACGGCGAGCGGCTGTGGGCGAGCCTGATGCAACTCGCGCAGATCGGCGCGACCGAAAAGGGCGGGGTGTGCCGGCTTGCCGCCAGCGATCTCGACGGCGAGGCGCGCAACCTGTTCATCCGGTGGTGCGAGGAAGCCGGCTGCACGGTCGCGGTCGACCGCATCGGCAACATCTTTGCCCGGCGTCCCGGGCGCAATCCGGATCTCCCGCCGGTCATGACCGGCAGCCATCTCGACACCCAGCCGACCGGCGGCAAGTTCGACGGCGCCTATGGCGTCATGGCCGGGCTCGAAATCGTGCGCAGCCTGAACGACCTCGGCTACCAGACCGAAGCGCCGATCGAGATCGTCGCCTGGACCAATGAGGAGGGCTCGCGCTTCTCGCCGGCGATGGTCGGCTCGGGCGCCTTTGCCGGCGTGTTCGACCTCACTCACGGGCTGGAGCGGCCGGACAATGTCACCGGCGTCACCCTCGGGGCCGAATTGGAGCGGATCGGCTTCGCCGGGCCGGAGCCGGTCGGCGGGCGCGCGGTCGCGGCCTATATCGAGGCCCATATCGAACAGGGACCGATCCTCGAAGCCGCGGGCAAGCCGATCGGGGTCGTCACCGGCGCGCAGGGGCAGCGCTGGTACGAGGTCACGGTGACGGGCCAGGAGGCGCATGCCGGGCCGACCCCGATGCCGCGCCGGCATGACGCGCTCGTCGGTGCGGCGCGCATGATCGATGCGGTCAACCGGATCGGCCATGCCCACGCGCCCTATGCCTGCGCCACGGTCGGCTTTGTGCAGGTCAGCCCGAATTCGCGCAACACGATCCCCGGCCGGGTATTCTTCACGATCGACTTCCGCCATCCCGAGGACGCGGTGCTGACCGCGATGCACCGCGAATTGCGGGAAGCTTGCGAGGCCGCGGCGGCGAGCCAGGGGCTGGCGGTCGAGGTCAAGGAATTTTGGTACTTCCCGCCGACCCCGTTCGACCCGCGGCTGGTCGGCGCGGTGCGCGACGCCGCAGCCGCGCAGGGTTATCCGCATCAGGACATAGTCAGCGGCGCCGGTCACGACGCGGTCTATATGGCGCGGGTCGCGCCGACCGCGATGGTGTTCGTCCCCTGCGCCGGCGGGATCAGCCACAACGAGATCGAGGACGCCAAGCCCGAGGACCTGACCGCCGGCTGCGCGGTCTTGCTGAACGCACTGCTCGACTGCGCCGACCGAAAAGAGAGTTCGGATCCCTAGCCGCCGCGGAGGAATAAGGTTTGGCGCCGGCGGCGGCCGCGCGCAGAACGCGGTTGAGCCCCGACAGCAAGGAGAAGAGGATGAAAGACGCCCTGGGGATCGACCCCGAGCTCGTCGCCTTGCGGCAGGATCTGCAGCGCCGCGGCCGGGTCGCACGGTAGCGCAGGCCCGGGCGAGGGGTATCTCTCATCGATCGCCAGGGACTTCGCTTGAGCAGGCCGGGCCCAATTCTGCGCTTCGGCCATCAAAAGCAATCCGGAGAAGTTGGCGTCCCCGACAGGACTCGAACCTGTGACCCACAGTTTAGGAAACTGTTGCTCTATCCTGCTGAGCTACGGGGACGAAGAGGGTGGGTGACTCTGAGCGATCGTGGCTGAGGCCTGGCCGCGGTCATTCCGCGCGGCTTGCCTCCGACGCAGGATACCGGCCGACACGGGGTCGGTAAACCTCCGCGAGCCGGACCGATCGCTGGAAGCTTCGAGCATCGCCGCAAGCGTCCCGGCGCAGAACCTTGTGAACTGCACGAGCACGCTGGGGCCGGCGGATGTCGGTGCTCTCCTCGATTGGCACGTCTGCGCCAGACGGGCTGACCCGCTGTCGCGTGAACTCGCCGCAACCTCAAGTGTTGGCGCGGACGGGAGCGGAGAACGTCCTCTATCGCGCCCGCGAGCTCCCGGTCGGGTAACGAGAAACGAACGAGGAAACGACATGGACGCCATCGAGAAAGCGACGACCGGCAAGGTCATGGCCCGGCTCGTGCCGTTTCTCTGCTTCTGCTATTTCATCGCGTATCTCGACAGGGTGAATGTCGGTTTTGCGGCACTGCAGATGAATGCCGCGCTGGGGCTCGACGCCGGAATGTTCGGGTTCGGCGCCGGCCTGTTCTTCATCGCGTATTTCCTGTTGGAAGTGCCCTCCAACATCGCGCTGGATCGGTTCGGAGCGCGGCGCTGGATCGCCCGGATCATGATCACCTGGGGGCTGATTTCGGCGGCGTTCGCGTTCATTCCGCACATCTCGCGGGCGACCGGCATCTCGCCCGAATATACGTTCTACGGCTTGCGCTTTCTGCTCGGCATTGCCGAAGCCGGGTTCTTCCCCGGCGTCATCTTTTACCTGACCTTATGGTTCCCCTCCGTGTACCGGGCGCGCATCGTCAGCCTCTTCATGCTGGCGATACCGTTCTCCTCGATCGTCGGCGCGCCGCTGTCGGGCGCGTTGCTGAACGTCGAGGGCGCCGGTCTCGACGGCTGGCAGTGGCTGTTCATCCTGGAAGGCATCCCGGCCTGCATCGTCGCGGTGGTCGTGCTGTTCTATTTGACGGACCGGCCGCCGCAGGCCGCCTGGCTGCGGCCGGAGGAGCGCGAGTGGCTGGAGAACCGGCTCGAAACCGAGCGGCGGCATAAGCAATCCACGGCCGGGCATCTGAGCCTTTTCCAGTCGATTTCCGATCCGCGCGTTCTGGCCTTGTCGCTCGTCTATTTCTGCCTTAACGCCGGCAGCTACGGCGTCAGTTACTTCCTGCCGACGATCGTCAAAGGGTTCGGCCTCTCCAACTTCATGACCGGCGTGGTTTCGGCGATTCCGTTCGTCTTCGGCGCGGTCGGCATGGTGGTGCTGAGCCGCCATTCCGATAGGACCACCGAGCGGCGCGGCCATGTCGCCGTGGCGTTGGGGATGGCCGCGATCGGGATCGGTCTGTCCGGGTTTGTCGACAACCCCGTGCTGAAGATGGCGTTGCTCTGTTTCGCGCAGATCGGCGTCTCGGCGGTGCCGCCGATGTTCTGGCCGATCCCGTCGAGTTTCCTGACCGGAGCGTCGGCCGCGGCCGGGATCGCGGCGATCAATTCGCTCGGCAACCTGTCGGGCTTCGGCGGGCCGTTCCTGATGGGCTGGCTGAAGGACTCGACCGGCTCCTTTACCGCGGGCCTCGTCTGTCTGGCGATCGCCGCCGCAATCGGTGCGGTCGTCGTCATGGTGCTGCGGGTCAATCCCGCCCTGGAGCGGGCGCCGCACGCCGTGCCGGCGTCAGCCTGACCTTCCACGCGGAGCGAGATGGTCGGTCGAGAACTGACCCCTGGGCGAGGCCGAGATCGAAAACTTTGAGCGTCGTTTCGCGGCGCTCTGATTCCGGGTAGTAGTCCCGCGTTTTGCGGGAGACGACATGCCCGGTATCGAGTGGCGGGTCGAGGACGCGCCGATCGCCTACCCCGAGGCGGTGGCGGAAATGGAAGGCCGGGTCGCCGCGATCCGCGACGGGACCGCGCCGGAGCTTGTGTGGCTGCTCGAACATCCGCCGCTGTACACTGCCGGCACCAGCGCCGACCCCGCTGAACTGCTCGACTCGAACGGGCTGCCGGTGTTTTCGACAGGCCGCGGCGGCCGCTACACCTATCACGGGCCGGGGCAGCGCATCGCCTATGTGCTGCTGGACTTGAACCGCCCCAACCTAGGCCAAAACCGGCGCGATGTGCGCTGTCACGTCCACCGGTTAGAAGAATGGGTTATCCGCACCCTGGCGCGCTTCAACATAAAGGGCGAACGGCGCGACGGCCGCATCGGGATCTGGGTCCTCAGCTCCGAACGACGGGAGGAGAAGATTGCCGCAATCGGCGTGCGGGTGCGCCGCTGGGTGACTTATCACGGTCTCGCGGTGAACCTCGATCCCGATCTCGCTCGGTATCGCGGTATCGTGCCGTGCGGGATCGCCGAACACGGCGTTACGTCGCTTGCGGCGCTCGGGATCACCGCGACGATGCCGGAACTGGACATGGCGTTGCGCGCGAGCTTCGCCGAGGTGTTCGAGGAATTCCCGTCCTGTGGCGTACGCGCAGAAGGCGCGTACTGACCTCGGCGAAAAGGACGCTCCGATCCCAGCAGCGAGGCCGCCGTTTGCGCGGCGGCGATCGGTGGCCCATATGTGGCGGCGATGGCCAATTCGCCGCGCACGACCGGTACCTTGTTCGAGACGCGGGCGCCGCATCCGCTTGCCGATCGGTTGCGGCCGCGGCGGCTCGACGAGGTGGTCGGGCAGGACCATGTGCTCGGGCCGGACGGGCCGATCGGGCATATGGTGGCGGACCGGCAGTTATCGTCGATGGTGCTGTGGGGCCCCCCCGGCTGCGGCAAGACGACTGTCGCGCGGCTGCTGGCGCAGGGCACCGATCTCGCATTCGAGCCGCTGTCGGCGGTGTTTTCCGGCGTCGCCGATCTGCGCAAGGTGTTCGAGGCCGCGCGCAAGCGGCGGGAGATGGGCCAAGGCACCTTGCTCTTCGTCGACGAGATCCACCGGTTCAACCGCGCCCAGCAGGACGCCTTCCTGCCCTATGTCGAGGACGGCACGGTGGTCCTGGTCGGCGCGACCACCGAGAACCCGTCCTTCGAGCTGATCGGCGCGTTGCTGTCGCGCGCGCAAGTATTCGTGTTGCGCCGGCTCGATGATGACGACCTCGAAGCCCTGCTGCAGCGCGCCGAAGCGCATCTCGGCCACGGGCTGCCGCTCTCCGGCGAGGCGCGGACGGCGCTGCGCGCAATGGCCGATGGCGACGGCCGCTTTCTGCTGAATTTGGTCGAGGAGATCGCGCGCCTGCCCCCGGACCCGGTGCTCGGGCCTCAGGAGCTCGCGGCTCTCGTGCAGCGCCGGGCGCCGCTCTACGACAAGCGGCAGGAGGGCCACTACAACCTGATCAGCGCTTTGCACAAATCGTTGCGCGGCTCGGACGCGGATGCGGCTCTCTATTGGTTGGCGCGCATGCTCGCGGGCGGCGAGGACCCGATCTACATCCTGCGGCGGATCACCCGAGCCGCGGTCGAGGATATCGGGCTTGCCGACCCGCAGGCGGTGGTGCAGGCGCTCGCCGCCTGGGACACTTACGACCGTCTCGGTTCGCCGGAGGGCGAGCTGGCGATCGCGCAATGTGTGATCTACCTCGCGACGGCGCCCAAATCGAACGCGGCCTACACCGCCTATGGCGAGGCGCAGAAGATGGCGCGCGACACCGGCTCGTTGATGCCGCCCAAGCACATCCTGAACGCGCCGACGCATTTGATGCGCCAGCTCGGCTACGGCCGCGGCTACGTCTACGATCACGCAACCGAGGAAGGCTTTTCCGGCCAGGATTACTTCCCCGAAGAGGTGGGGCGGCGCAATTTCTATCGCCCCGGCGAACGCGGCTTCGAAGGCGAGATTCAAAAGCGCCTCGAGTACTGGGAAAAGCTTCGCCGGCGCGACGTTGGTGAGCAGGACGGGTGAGCGCCGTCGACACCGTGACCGTGAGAGACGAGGATGGGACGGTCCGCCTCGACCGATGGTTCAAACGCCATTACCCGGCTCTGGCGCATGCGCGTCTCGAAAAGCTGCTGCGCACCGGGCAGATCCGGGTCGATGGAAGGCGGGCCCGCGCGGCCGACCGGGTCGAGCCGGGCCAGGCGATCCGCGTGCCGCCTTTGCCCGAAGCGCCGCCGCCCGGCATGACCCCTCGCGTCCGGCCCGAGGATGCGGCGCTGTTGCGCGCGGCGGTATTGCATCGGGACGAGGCGGTCATTGTCCTCAACAAGCCGACCGGGCTCGCGGTCCAGGGCGGGACCAAAGCCGAGCGGCATCTCGACGCGATGCTCGACGCGCTGCGTTTCGATGCGCCGGAGCGGCCACGGCTCGTGCACCGGCTCGACAAGGACACGAGCGGCGTCCTCGTCCTCGCGCGCAGCGCAACGGCGGCGGCCTTTCTGACCCGCGCATTTCGCGAGAAGACGACCGAGAAGATCTATTGGGCCGTGGTCGTCGGGATGCCGAAACCGCCGCAAGGGCGCATCCAGCTGGCGCTTGCCAAAGGCGGCGGCCGCGGCGGCGAGCGGGTCCATGCCGATGCCGAGAACGGCCGCGATGCGGTGACCTACTATAGCGTCGTCGAAAGCGCCGGCGACCGCGCAAGCTGGCTCGCGCTGATGCCGGTCACCGGCCGGACGCACCAGCTGCGCGCGCATTGCGCCGCGATCGGCACGCCGATCCTCGGCGACGGCAAATATGGCGGCGCGGCGGCGCATCTGGCGATCGGCGCGGCAGCGCACCGGCTGCACCTGCATGCGCGCGCCCTGGCCATTCCTCACCCGGCCGGGGGGACTTTGCGCGTGACCGCACCGTTGCCGCCTCACATGGCGAGGCTTTGGGAATTTCTCGGCTTTGGCGAAGACGCCCCCGATCCGTTCGCGGCGCTGGAACGGCTCGCATGAAGCGCGCCTATGCGAACGCCGAAGCCATTGGGAGCCCCGGCGGGCATAGCGTCGCGCTCGACGGCAAGCCCTTGCGCACGCCGGGGAAGCGGCCGCTGGTGGTCCCAACCGCCGCGCTTGCCGAGGCCATCGCTGAGGAATGGAACGCGCAGCACCAGGAGGTGCGCCCGGCGACGATGCCGCTGATGCGGCTTGCCGCGACGGCGCTCGATCGGGTGGCGGCGGAGCACGACAAGATCGCGGCCGAAGTCGCGAATTATGCCGGAACCGATCTCGTCTGCTACCGCGCCGACCAGCCGCCGGCGCTCGCATCCCGCCAGCACGCTGTCTGGCAGCCCCTGATCGACTGGGCGATGCTGCGATACGACGCGCCGCTCGTCGTCACCTCGGGGGTGATCCCCGCCGCGCAACCCAATGCAAGCCTGCGCACCTTTGCGGCGGTCGTGTCCGAATTCGACGATTTCCGCCTGGCCGGCATGCAGGCTCTGACCGGCGCCTGCGGCTCGCTGATCGTCGCGCTTGCCGTTCTCGAAGGGCGCATCGGGGCCGAAGCGGCCTTCGCGGTCTCGCAACTCGACGAGAGCTTCCAGATCGAAGCCTGGGGCGAGGACGAAGAAGCCGCCGAACGACGACGCGCTCTCCGGGCCGATATCGCCGCGACTGCGCTGTTCCTCGCTCTGCTGCGACCCTGACGATCGCGCCCGCTTCGCGCGGACCCGACTTTGCGGGTGCTTAAGCGGTTTTTCACCATCGACCTCGACCTTTGTCTTCATACAGGGTCGAAGGAAATCGGCGGTGAAGATCCACGAGATCAGGTCGAGGCTGACTTCGGCCGGTCATTGCTCGATCGTGAGCCGCGCATTCCGGCACGTCTCCGGCCAGGCGCGCACTGAATATCTCGATTCGATGAGATCCAGCGCATTGCACGCGCCGAAGGAAAGAATGAATCGCAGGGACCTTGCCGACCGCCCGTGGCGTAAACTGGCGATCGGCAGCGCAAATGGGGTGGGAGAATCTTACGCCCAACTGCTGCAAACAACCTATTTCGACGAGCATTGCGGGGAATATCCCGGTTTGCGCGAGCTGTTTTCCCGCATGGTGACGTTGCGGAACGACGTTCTGGGGGTCGCACGCGATTTCGGCAGCGTTCCCGCGAGAGACGGGTTCTGGAATGCCTGCCGCATCCATCATTATCCGCGCGGCGGCAGTTTCATGGCCGCGCATCGCGACACGTACTTCCCGAAAGCGCTGGAGAGCGCCGGGCATCCCTTCTTGCAAGTGATGGTTCTTTTGTCGGAGCGCGGCCGGGATTTCCGGTCCGGCGGCGGCTATATCGTCGACCGCGCCGGAAACAAGATCCAGTTCGAGCATGCGGACTGCCTCGGCACCGTTGTCGCCTTCGACGGCGGCATCGTGCACGGGGTCGAAGATGTCGATGCCGACGAAATCATTGATTTCCACAGCCCCTCAGGCCGGCTCGCCGCTTTCGTGAATTTGTACAAGGTGCTCGACGGCGATGCCGGTTAGCCGTGTTATTGCGGCGGAGACGGGCACGCGGATCGGGCCGACGCTCCAGATTAATCGTGCTCTAGTGGCAGATCAGCGCGGTTGCGAGCAGGACGAAGCTTCGCGGACCGGGGATCGGTTCTGGCTTCGCTGCATCTTTTACCGACACATCGACGTGGCACCCGCCGCCGCTGACGCGATACAGGTCCGGCGCCATCAGCTCGATCTTGTCGATCGGGTGCGTGATATCGAACAGGTCGACGATTGTGGGGTCGTTCAGGATCGCCCTAAGTTCGGCGAGTCGCTCGTATTGCGGAGGCAGCGCAGCGGAGGCCGAGACCGCGGCGGATAGGCAAAGGATCAGGGCTCCAATCATTCTCCGCAGCATCCGACGTCCCCTGATCCCTGAGGTGCATTCCGCGCGGGCGAGCAAGCTATCGCAGGCTGACCGCGAGACCACGACTCCGTTCTTTCGCGAGAATGACGAACGCCAGATCCATTCGGACGGGGGGCTAGGCCGGGAGTTCGTAGCCGATGGCGGCTTCGATCTCGATCGTGCGTTGGATGGCCGGCCGCGCCATCATGCGATCGTAGTGGGCGGCAAGGTTCGGGAACTCGCCCGGGGCCGGACTGAGCCAGCCGCGAAATCGCCAAAACAATCGAAACAGGTGGATGTCGGCGATCGAATACGTCCCGAGCGCCCACTCCCGATCGCCCAGTCGCCGGTCGGCGATGCCGTATACGGCGCGGGCGTGTTCCGCACCGCGGCTGCGCGCCGGATGCACTGTCGCGGCGATAAAGGACATCCAGGACACCGCCTGCGCTTCGGCCCCGATGTCGTTTTGCGGCAACAGTCCCGCCTCGGGGAAGCGCTTCGCGAGGTAGAACAGGATCGCCGCGACCTCGGTCAGCGGGCGGTTGTCGACCAGCAGGGTCGGCACCTTTCCCTCCGGATTGATCGCGAGAAACGCCGGCGCGCGGGTCTCCTTCTTGTTGAAGGATAGCGGCCGGCTCTCGAACGGCACACCGATCTCATGCAACGCGATATGCGGCGCCATCGAGCTCGAGCCTGGGGCGAAATAGAGCGTCAGCACGGCCTCACTCCGCCGCCTGCTCCTCGCGGAACTCGCGGAAGACTTTGGAGGCGACGAGCATCGACTCGCGGATGATGGGCACCCCGATATAACCGGACAGGTGAAGCAACACCTCGATCAGTTCGTCCTCGGTCCAGCCCTGGCGCAAGGCCATACGCAGATGCAGTTCGAGCTCGGGCTCGCGCCCCATGCAGGTGTCGGAAATCACGCAAATCAGCGCGCGCAATTTCACGTCGATCCCGGGCCGCGTCCACAGCGCGCCGAACACGGTCTCGGTCGCGACATCGATGAATTTCTTCATGACCGGGTCGCTGTAGATCTCGCGGCTCGATTTCTCGACCGCCGCGTCGCCCATCAGCTGGCGCCGCATCGCCGCGCCTTTTCGGTAAAGCTCGCTTTCGGCCATGCCGTCCTCCCGCTCGGATTTGCCCGGCGGGATCTTGCCCCGCCGAGACGATGCTGGATAGCCGAGAATGCGACGCCGGTCGGGACGAGATCGAGGGTCGGCGGCCATGCTCCCGCGCCGGTAGTGCCTCAGTCTGACGCACTGCCCCCGCGCCGCGGTTCTGGCTTCGCTTGCCGCTCGGTGATATCTGGCGCCGTTTACATCGATGAGGCGTCATGAACGACATCATCCGCCGCCTGGACGAGAAGCGGGCGGCCGCTCGGGCCGGCGGCGGTTCGCGCCGCATCGCGGCGCAGCACGCCAAGGGGAAGCTGACCGCGCGCGAGCGCCTCGAAATCCTGCTCGACCGCGATTCCTTCGAGGAATGGGACATGTTCGTCGAGCATCGCAGCCAGGATTTCGGCATCGGCGAGCAGCGCGTGCCGGGGGACGGCGTCGTCACCGGGTACGGCACCGTCAACGGCCGCCTCGTCTTCGTGTTCAGCCAGGACTTCACGGTGTTCGGCGGTTCGCTGAGCGAGGCTCACGCCGAGAAGATCTGCAAGATCATGGATCAGGCGATGAAGGTCGGGGCTCCGGTCGTCGGCCTCAACGATTCGGGTGGCGCCCGCATCCAGGAAGGGGTTGCCTCATTGGCCGGGTATGCCGAGGTGTTCGAGCGCAACGTGCTGGCCTCGGGCGTGGTGCCGCAGGTGTCGCTGATCATGGGCCCCTGCGCCGGCGGCGCCGTCTATTCGCCGGCGATGACCGACTTTATCTTCATGGTCAAGGACACCTCCTACATGTTCGTGACCGGGCCCGAGGTCGTGAAAACCGTCACCCACGAAACGGTGACGCAGGAGGAGCTGGGCGGCGCGCTGACCCATACGGCGCGGTCGGGCGTCGCCGACCTCGCCTTCGAGAACGATGTCGAGGCGCTGATCGAATTGCGCCGCTTCCTCGACTTCCTGCCGGCTTCGAACCGCGCCGCCCCGCCGCGGCGGGCGAGCGCCGATCCGCGCGAGCGCGCCGAGCCGTCGCTCGACACCCTGATCCCGGCCAACCCGAACAAGCCCTACGACATGAAGGAGCTGATCGGGAAGGTCGTCGATGAGGGCGATTTCTTCGAATTGCAGCCGCACTACGCCCGCAACATCCTGATCGGCTTTGCCCGCATGGAGGGCTGCGCGATCGGCATCGTTGCCAACCAGCCGATGGTGCTGGCCGGTTGCCTCGACATCGACAGCGCACGCAAGGCGGCCCGCTTCGTCAGGTTCTGCGACTGCTTCAACATCCCGATCGTGACGTTTGTCGATGTGCCCGGCTTTCTGCCGGGGACGGCGCAGGAATACGGCGCGATCATCAAGCACGGCGCGAAATTGCTGTTCGCCTTTGCCGAAGCAACGGTGCCGAAGGTCACCTTGATCACGCGCAAGGCTTATGGCGGCGCGTATGACGTGATGAGCTCGAAGCATCTGCGCGGCGACGTCAATTTCGCCTGGCCGTCGGCCGAGATTGCGGTCATGGGACCGAAAGGGGCGGTCGAGATCATCTTCCGCGCCGATCTCGGCGACGCCGCCGCGATCGACACGCGCACGCAGGAATATCGCGAGAAATTCTCCAACCCATTCGTCGCCGCGGGTCGCGGCTTCATCGACGACGTGATCCCGCCGGCGATGACCCGCCTGCGCCTCTGCCGCGCCCTTGCGATGCTGCGCGACAAACAGCTCGCCAACCCCTGGAAAAAGCACGACAACATCCCGTTGTAACGGGCGGTTGTGCACGCATCGGAGCGATCGCGAGATGAGGATTGGCGCCGAGATCGCACGCCCTCCTCGTCGTCCGGCGGAAGCCGGGACCATTTCGGCCATGGATACCGGCTTTCGCCGGTATGACGAGCGAAGTGTGCTCAGCCCAGCCAGTCCAGCCGGTCTTCCTGTTCGAGCCGCTGCAACCGTGCGAAGAGCGGCTCCCACCCCGGCCCGAGCACCCCGCGCGTCAGGCGCTCGAATTTGTCGGGAAGATCGCTGGGCGCGAGCGTGGCGTCCTCGATTTGCCGATGCAATCGGCGCCCATCGGCCAGCTCGATCGCGACCGTGCTCCCCCAAGAACCGTGCCCTGCGCTCGTCGGCTCCAGCCGCACCCGTCGGCTGAGCGCCAAAATGGCGGGGTCACGAAGCGCCGCCTCGTCAAAGGATTCGGGATTGTGCGGGTCGCGGTATAGCGCCAGTGCGGTGCAGAACGGCATGCTGTACTGCGCCAGCATCAGGTCGGGCGGCTCGGGAATGTTGTGACGTGCGACCGCGCGCTCGCTCGCCCTCACCGTAATGGCCGTCACTGCCGCGGGCTCGAAGCCGTGCTCCCGCCGCAGGTCCCACACCGCGCGCACCGGCGCATGCGCGTTGATATGGCATGGATACCGTTTGAGGCAGAGGGTGAGCGTCGCGAATTCCTCGCCGAGGCCGCGCGTCAGTTCGGCCACATCCCATTCGGTGCAGAAGACGCGCAGAAAGCCGAATTCGCCTTCGAGTACCGTGCTCGGGCCGGCGAACCCGTCGCGCGCAAGGCTGGCGGCGAGGACGCCGCCCTCGCAGGCGCGGCCGAGATGCAGCCGCTTGACCATGCCGCCATCGCCGGCGCGGGCGAATTCGAGAAGCCCGCCGGCCAGCGAGCCGGCGATGCCGAGCGCATGCGCCATTGCCGGCATTGCGAGGCCGATGATGTGGCCGGCCGCAACGGCAGCACCGAACGGTCCCGTCGTGCCGGGCGCATGAAAGCCGCGGGCCTCATTGGTGTGCCCGGTGGCGCGGCCGATGCGCACCATCGCCTCGCAGCCGGCGACGAACGCCGCAATCAAAGCGCGCCCGCCCGCTCCCTCCTGCTGCGCCACGGCTAGGGCCGCGGGCAACAGCGCCGCACCGGGATGCACGCCCGCGCCCGGCCGGGTCAGGCTGTCCAGCTCGAAGGCATGGGCGAGCGCTCCGTTGGCCAGTGCCGCGGCCGGCGGCTGCACCGCCGGCCCGCCGAAAATGCGGCTCTTTCCGCCCGGCCCGGTGCGCTCGGCATACCCGGCGACGATACGGCTCCACGGCAGGACGCTGCCGCAAATTGCCGCCGCTACGGTGTCGGCAATGCCCGCCTTGGCGCATTCGACCACCTCGGCCGGAAGGTCCTCAAAGCGCAGCGCCGCCGCGTAATCTGCGAGCCGCACCGTTTCCTGCGCCATGTCGACATCCCCGCTCCTGGTCGATGCTATCACGCCTGAGTCATGCATTTTCCGCCGCGAGCGCAACGGCATTGGCATCCGGCGGAGTTTGACCGGTGCAACGCAGACCGGCGGGGTTCGCGCTTGTTCTCGATCGAGACGGCCCCCAGTTTCCGAGCATGATGAACGATGGCGTGCAGTTTCCGGTCGCCGGCGCACCGGGTGCAGGCGAGGCCGCGGCCATCGCGCCGGGCGTACGGTGGCTGCGCATGCGGCTGCCCTTCGCCCTCGACCACATCAATCTGTGGCTGATCGAGGATGGCGACGGGTGGGCCGTCGTCGACACCGGCTACGCGCTCGATGAGACGAAGGCGGCGTGGGAGCACGTCTTCGCCGAGCAGCTGGGCGGTCGACCGGTGACCCGGGTCTTTGTGACGCATTACCATCCGGATCATATCGGGCTTGCCGATTGGATCGGCGCGCGCTGGCACGCACCGCTCTGGACGAGCGAGAAGGAATGGCTGCATGCCCGCATGCTGACCGGCGAGCGTGAAGGCGGGCTGGCGCCGCTGCGGGCCGACTTCGCGCGCCGGGCCGGGCTCGACCCGGCGGCAAGCGCGCTGTTCGCGCAGCATCATGAGGGCTACCGCCGCGGGGTCCCTGCCGTGCCGGCGAGCTTTCACCGGCTGTCGGACGGCATGGCGGTAACGATCGGCGGGCGCGAATGGCGCGTCGTCATCGGCGAGGGACACGCGCCCGAACTGGCGTGCCTTTATTGCCCCGAGACCGGCGTGTTGATCTCCGGCGATCAGATCCTGCCCAAGATCTCGCCCAATGTCAGCGTTCAGGCGCATGAGCCGGACGGCAACCCGCTTGGGTTGTTTCTGCGCTCGCTGGACAAAATCCGCGACGCGGTGCCGGCCGAGACCCTGGTGCTGCCGTCGCACAACCTGCCCTTCTACGGGCTGCATTTCCGCATCGACCAGCTCGCGAGCCACCATGCGGCGCGGTGCGACGAGATCGTCGCGGGCTGTGAGCGCCCGCACAGCGCGGCAGAGCTGGTCCCGCTGCTGTTCCGGCGGCCGCTCGACAGCCATCAAATGGTGTTCGCGCTGGGCGAAGCGCTGGCCCATCTGAATTACCTCGCGGCAGCCGGCGAGCTCGTTTCCGAGCGCGGCGACGACGGCGTCGAACGCTTCCGCCGTGGACACCTCTGAGCGAGACCTGCCGCTTACGCGCGTCCCCGACCGGAGTATGCTGCGCCCGCTCGTGCGAAGGAGGAGTGTCATGGCCCGCATCAACCATATCGCGCTGAAGGTGGCGGATCTCGAGGCGGCGACCCGGTTCTACGAGAACGTGTTCGGCTTTCGCCAGGTCAAGACCGGGCGGTCGCGCGGCCACATTTCTCGCCATATGACCGACGGCTATATCGACCTCGCGCTGATGCTGTACGACAGCGAAGAGGATGAGGAGGCGAAACTGGTCGGCGAAGGCCCGGCGATCCACCATTTCGGGATCGAGGTGGAGGACCGGCAGGGCTTCATCGAGAAGATCACCGCCAATGGCGGCACGATCCTGTCGAAGCCCGACGAGGGCGCGCTCAAATTCCGTTCGCCCGACGGCACCATCGCCGAGATCGTCGCGGCCGGTCGGTACGCGACAAAAGCGCCCGAGGCGAAGAGCTGATCGCGACTTATCTCGGCGGCGGGCGACACGCGACGTATTCGTCGCAATGCGATCCGAACAGTCCCGCCGCCGCGGCGGGGTGCTCGAAGACCCGCTCCAGGGTTAGCCCGAGACCGTTCAGGAAGACCACGACGTCGCCCGGCGCGGCGCTCTGGTAGGGGTAGCCGCCGAGCCAGTCGTGGACGTCATGCGCCCAATCCATGCCGCGGGCGGATTTGTACTCCGCGATGTAGCGGCCGGGGCGTCGGCCCGTAGCAACTAGGCCAAGTCGGTACAAGCTCTTGTAAACGGCGCGCAGAATCGCCTGCGCGGTGCTGCCCGCCGCCGCGTAGAATCGCTTTTCCCGCTTCCACAAGAAGCAGAGCGGCGTGCGGCGGTAGAGCGCCACCGCGAGATGACCGCCAGGGGCGAGCAGCGCGCTCGCCTTGCGGATCGCCGGCCACATGGCGCCGGTGTGATGCAGCACCCCCCAGCTGTAGACGATGTCGTAACGGCCGTCCCGCTCCGGGGCGAGATCGAACACATCGCGCTGGGTCACGCGCCAGCGGGCCTGCGGAGCGAAGCGGAACAGCAGCCCCCGAGCGGCCTCGACCGATTGCGGATCGACATCGATCGCCTCGACCTGCGCCGCTCCGATCCGGCACGCCGCCAACGCGGACAGCCCCGAGCCGCAGCCGATGTCGAGAAACCGGCTTCCCTCGATCTCTCCGCCAGGAAACAAGCGAAGGAGCCCCCGCTCGGCCTCGGCAAGCCTCTCCTCCGTGACCGTCGCTGCAAAGGAAACCCAATTCTCGCCGAACCTGAATCGCCCAGTGCTGCGATCCCGCTCGACCCTCTCCGGGGCCATCCGGACCGGCTCCCTCGCCGCTCGACCGAAGCCGATTTGTGCGGCGCTACGGTTCCGGCGTGCGCAGCGGCTTGATCTCCGGGGCGGGGTGCAAGCTCGCCCCGGTGCGCACCTGCAAGGTTGCAAAATCGATATCCTCCACCCTCTCGCGGACTAGGAGACCCTCCGCGGTCACCTTGATGACGGCGAGATCGGCGTAGACTTGGCGCACGCAGGCGGCGTCCGAAAGGTCCTGCGCGACGCGCCACGCGATCTGGCGACGTTTGAGCGGCATCTCGGTCCTCCCCTCATCACACCGACAAAAACCGGCATCCACCGCGGTCATTCGTTGGGCCTGTCCAAAACAACGGAAATGCGGTGTCCAACTTTTCGGCACAAGAGCCCGCTCATCCGCAGCCAGAACTTCCGACGATCGACGACGATGAGCTTGCAATGGCGTTGTCGACCGCCTCTGCCCAGGCCGTCGCGGGATCGTGCAGCAGGCGCAGGCTCGGCTCCAGCGTCGGCCGATCGAGGCCATTCGTGATGAAGACCAGGCGCGAGCGGCGGTCCTCCGACGGCCAGGCCGGGAGGCGCAGCGGCGGGCTGAAAACGTGCTGCACGGCCTGCACGACATAGGGGCGCGCGGGATCGTCGATCGCGATCAGCCCCTTGATCCGCAGCAGGTCGGGGCCGCGCAAGCAGCGCAGCGCTTCGACCCAGGCCGCGTATCCCGGCCAGGTCACGGGCCGCTCGAGGCAGATCGAAAACGAGCGGACCCGGTCGTGGCGGTGCTGGTGCGGGTCATGCTCGGCCGCATCGGCAAGCGCTTCGTCGCGCAGCCAGCGGCGCGCCTCGACCGATCTCCGCTCGGCATCGAACAGACCGATATTGAGCAACCGAGCCGGGTCGAGATCCTCGCCGCGCACCGCTTCGACCACCGGGGCCGAGGGGTTGAGCGCCGCGAGGCGCTGGCGCAAGGCGGCAACCGCTGGCGCGCCGGCGAGGTCGCCCTTGGTGACGACCAGGCGATCGGCCATGGCGGCTTGCCGCACCGCCTCGGGATGCGCGTCGAGCTGCCCCGCCCCGAGCGCCGCATCGATGGTCGTGACGACCCCGTCGAGTGCGTAGTGCGCCGTCACGAGATAGTCGGTCATCAGCATCTGCAGGATCGGCGCCGGCTCGGCCAGCCCGGTCGTCTCGATCACGGTGCGCTTGAAGCGCGGCAACTCGCCGCGCGCGGCGCGGAAATGCAGATCGCCCAGCGTCTCCGACAGCGAATTGGCGACCGTGCAGCACAGGCACCCCGAATCGAGCAGAACGACATTTTCGTCACCCTTGGCGAGCAGCAGGTGATCGAGGCCGATCTCGCCGAACTCGTTGACCACGACCGCTGTGTCCGCCAATTCCGGACGCTGCAGCAAGGATGCCAACAGGGTCGTCTTGCCGCTGCCGAGAAAACCCGTCAGCACGGTTACCGGAATGAGCTGGCCGGTCTGCGCATCGGGGCCTTGCATCGACGCTCTCCGTCAGCGGCCGAGATAGGAGGCGAGCACCTCGCGGTTGCTGATCAGCGACTTCGCCTCGCCGGAAAAGACGATCTCGCCGTTCTGCAGCACATGCGCCCGACCGGCCACGGCCGAGGCCACCCCGACATTCTGCTCGACAAGCAGGATCGTCAGTCCGCGCCGCCGCAAAGTCCCGATGATTTCGATCATCTTTTCGACCACCACGGGAGACAGCCCGGCCGAAGGTTCGTCCATCAGCAGGACCCGCGGCCGAGACATCAGCGCGCGGGCGATCGCGAGCTGCTGCTGCTCGCCGCCGCTCAGCGCGGCCGCCCGCTTGTGCCGGCTGGGCCCGAGCGCGGGCAGCAGCGCATACATCTCGGCCCGGTCGGCCGCGAGCCCGTCGCGGTCGCCGCGCGTCACCCCGCCGAGCATGATGTTCTCCTCGACGGTCATGCTGGCGAAGACCTCGCGGCCTTGCGGGACCTGGGCGATGCCGAGCCTGACCAGCCGGTCGGTCGAGAGGCCAGCCGTCTCGACGCCCCCCAGCAGGATCGAGCCGGCGCGTGGCCGCACCAACCCGGTCAGCGCGTTCAGGATCGTGGTTTTGCCCGAGCCGTTGCCGCCGAGCAAAGCGACGATCTCGCCTTCCGGCACCGTGAAGGAAACGTCGCGCAAGACCTCGGTGAGGCCGTACCAGACGTTAAGATGCGAGACGTTCAGCATCGAAGCCGCTGCCGAGATAAGCCTCGATCACCTGGGGGTCGGCGACGACCTGATCGGGTGTGCCCTCAGCGATTTTCATGCCGGAATTGAGGACGATGACGCGGTGACAGACATCCATCACGAGGCGAAGCACATGCTCGATCAGGATCAGCGTCACCCCGCGTTCCGCGTTGATCCGGCGCAGCAGCGCGTCGAGTTCGGCGAGCCGGTTGACGCTGAGCCCGACCGCGGGCTCGTCGAGCAGCACCAGGACCGGCTCGCCGATCAGCGCGCGGGCGATCTCGACGACGCGCTGCTGACCGAAGGACAGGGCGGTCGCGGGGCGGTCGGCGAAGCGCTCCATGCCAACATAGCGCAGCGCCTCCCAGGCCTTTTCGGCGGCGCCTTGCTCCTCTTCGCGCATCGCCTTGGTGCGGAAGGCGGCGGCGAAGGGGCCGCTCCGCATCCGCAGATGCAGTCCCGTCATGACGTTTTCGAGCACGGTCATGCCGGCGAAGAGGCGCGATGTCTGAAAGGTGCGGCCCAGGCCGAGCGACGCCACATCGGTCGGACTGCTGTGCGTGATCGGAACGCCGGCGAAATGAATCGCCCCGCGGCTGACCGGGACCAGACGCGAAATCGTGTTGAGCAGAGTCGTCTTGCCGGCGCCGTTCGGCCCGATAATGCCGACGATCTCGCCCCGACCGACCGCAAAGCCGATATCGCTGAGCGCCCGCACGCCGCCGAAGGCGACCGACAGATCTTGCACCGAAAGAAGAGTCACCTCGGCCGCTCGGCGGCGGCGAGCGCCGCGCTGTCGACCTCGCTTCGGGAGGTCCGGTCGGCGACCGCCGGCACCGGCTGCGGAGCGATGTCGCGCGGTCGGCTGTAGCGGCTGAGCGGCTCGTCCCATCCCGGCATCCGTTGCAGCGCCGCCACGATTCCGCGCGGCCGCCACACGACGAAGGCGATCAGCAGGCCGCCGAACACGATCTCCTGCGTCGATTTGAACTCGCGCAGGATTTCCAGCACCGCCACCATCACGATGGCCCCGATCACCGAGCCGACCACCGACCCCATGCCGCCGACCACGATCATCGATTTCTGGATGATCATCTGGAAAAGATCGAACCCCTCGGGGGAGACGTAGCCGAGCAGCGGCGCATAGAGCGCCCCGGCGGCGCCGGCGTAGAACCCACTTATCGCGAAGGCGAGCGCCTTGGTGCGCAGCAGGTTGATCCCGAGCGCCTGGGCCGCGATCTCGCCGTCCCGCACCGCCACGAAGGCGCGGCCAATGCGCGAGCGCATCAGCGACCAGGCAAAGACGACGAGCGCCAGCGACACCGCCCAACTCAGGTAATAGATCCCGATATCGGGGCCGATCGGCAATGGGCTCAAATCGAGATGCGGGACCGCAAACCCGCCGGCGCCGAACGTCACCGAATTCCAGTGCAACAGCACCCATTGCGAAAACATCGCAAAGGCGAGGGTGCTGAGCGCGAGGTAGATGCCGCTCAGGCGAAGCGCCGGCAAGGTGATCGCGGTGCCGATCAGCATCGCGAGCACGGCGCCGCCCGGCGCCGCCGCGGCGTAGGGAAGCCCGAGCCTCACCTGCAGCAGCGCGGTGCCGTAGGCGCCGATCCCGAACATCGCCGCGTTCGCGAGCGCGAATTGGCCGGCATAGCCGACCAGGATGTTCAGCCCGGTCGCGAGGACAATATAAAGCATCGCCAGGGTGCAGACGAACAGCACATACGGATTGGCCAGGGCCGGCATCGCGGCCAAAAGCGCAAACAGCAGCGCGAGGAATTGCCGGTTGCCGAATACCAGCCGCATGCTACGGCCGATCGACATCTCAGACCTGGCGCAATGCCCGGCCGCCGAACAGGCCGTTCGGCAGGAAGATCAGCACCGCCATGATCACGATGTAGGCCGAGACATCCTGCAGGTTGGTGCTGATATAGCCGCCCGACAGCGTCTCAATGAGAGCGATCAGAAACCCGCCGACGACCGCCCCCGGGATGCTCGTCAGACCGCCTAGCACGGCCGCCGCAAAGGACTTCGTGAACAACACAAAGCCGATATCGGGATAAAGCAGCGTGATCGGCGCCATCAGCACTGCCGCGGCGCCGGCAAGCGCGGTCGCGACGGCGAAGGTGTAGAGGTAGACGCGCGATATCCGGATTCCGACCAGCCGCGCCGCCTTCGTATTCTCGGCCGTGGCCTGCATGATCCGGCCGAGCGTGGTGTAATTGAAGAACAGCGCGAACCCCAGCATGATGACGAGCGCACCGGCCAAAACGACCAGCTGCTGCGGCGTTACCAGCAGACCTGCGAGCGACATCGGACGCGGGCTCAACAAGGGCGGGAACGGGATGTAATCGCCCTTGCCGCCCCACAGCGAGCGCGCGATCCCCTTCAACACGAAGGACAGGCCGATCGTTGCCAGCAGCACGCTCGCGATCCCGTGCCCCATCACCGGGCGAAAGGCGATCCGCTCGGAAATCGCGCCGATCGCAAAGCCGGCGCCGACCGCCATGACCAGGGACAGGAGGTAGGGCAAGCCCCACATGACGTGGAAGGTGTAGGCGATAAAGCCGCACAGCATGAAAAGATCGCCATGCGCGAAATTCACCGTGCGCGTAGCCTTGTAGCAGATCGTTATCCCGAGCGCGACCAGCGCATAGAGCGCCCCCGTCGTGACGCCCGTCGCAATGAGATAGCTGAGCATCATCATCGGTCGGGCACCCGAAGCCGTTTGCGGCGGCTCAGCCGGCCGCCAGCCCGCCATACAGATCGGGCCGCCGGTCGCGCCACCACGGGAGGCTCGTCTGGGCCCGCTCGACATCGGCGAGATCGAGTGTTGCGACGACCACCTCGGGGGTGTCGGTCGACGCCATCGCGACAATCTCGGCACCGACCGGATTGACGACCAGGCTCTTGCCGATGTGGTTGCGCCCGTTCTCGTTGCCGCAGCGGTTTACGCCGACGACAAAGACACCGTTTTCGTAAGCCCGCGCCTGCAGCGGCAGTTCCCAGGTGTTGTCGCGCAATTTCGTCTCGCCATAGCTCGCCGCGCAGATCGGCATCAGCAAGACCTGCGCGCCTTGCAGCGCCAGCGCACGCGACCCTTCCGGGAATTTGCGGTCGTAGCAGATCTGGATCCCGATCTTGACGCCGTCGAGCTCGAAGACCGAGAGCGCGGTTCCCGGCGTGAAATAGAATTTCTCGTAGCTGCCGGTGCCGCCCTTGAGCTGCGACGGCAGGATCGCCGGGATGTGGGTCTTGCGATAAGTGCCGAGATGCCGGCCGGCGCGGTCGAACACCGCGGCCGAGTTATAGAAGTACCGTCCGGCGCGCTCCCCGAACGGGAAGACGAGGGCGATCTCCCTCTCGCGCGCGAGGTCGATCAACGGCGCCGCGACCGGATCCGACAGCTCGATGAAAAACTGCGAGAACTCCTGGGTCAGCCGGTTCGGGAAGAATGGCGTCAGGAACAGCTCGCTGAAGCAGATGACATCGGCGCCCTGCCGCGCCGCCTGCTCCACCATGCGGCAGGCCTCGCGCACGCCGGGGCGCATATCCTCGCTCAGAACCGCATCGGTCTGCGCCGCAGCGACGGTGATCGTCCTTGCCATGGTCCCGCATCTCCGTGAGTACCGTTCTGCGCCGCACCCGAGCCCGGCGCGGCCGGCGCGACCCTAGGCCGGCGGCTGCGCCGAAACAAGCCGGCGTGGGCGGGGTTGAGACGCTTGGCCGCTTGTCGTTAGCATAGTTCCTACGAGGCCGCACCGAGCGCGGCAGAGATCGGAGCAGCGCATGCAATTCGATTGCCTGGTTACCGGCGGCACTGTCGTGTTTCCCGATCGCGGCACGGCGGCGGCCGATATCGCGATCAAGCACGGCCGGATTGCGGCGCTGCTCGAGCCGGGAGGCCGCGACGCTTCGGCGCACGCCATAATTTCCGCGGCCGGACGGTACGTGTTCCCCGGGCTGATCGACGCGCATATGCATTTCGGCTTTGCCGAGTTGCTGACCGAATACACCACCGAGACGCATTACGCCGCGCAGGGCGGTTTTACGACCGTCATCGGCCATCTGATGTCCAGCAAGCCGTACAGCGAAGTGTTCCCGCAGCAGCGGCAGGAGGCGGAGGCGCGGTCCTATATCGATTTCGGCTACCATTTCGGCATGGCCACCGAGGCGCATGTCGCCGAATTGGGAGCCTACATCGAGGAGTTCGGGGTCAGCTCGTTCAAGTACTTCACGAACTTCAAGGGGGACGAGGGGCTCTATATGGGGCTTACCGGCACCGATGACGGATTTCTGTGGGAGCTGGTGCAGCGGGTTGCGACCTACCCGCAGGCGCTGCTCGCGATCCATCCCGAGAACATCGAGATCGTGCGGCGCAACCGCGTGGCCTTCCAGAGCGCCGGGCGCGGCGGCTTGCGCGACTGGAGCCTGTCGAAACCGCCGATCACCGAGGCGGTGGACGCGCTGCGCGCAATGTTTTTCGCCGAGCAGGCCGGGTGCCCGCTCTATTTCGTCCATACCAGCAGCAAATTGGCGCTCGACGAGATCGCGCGGTATCGCCGGCGCTATCCGCGCATCCATGTCGAGACCTGCCCGCAATACCTGACCCACACGATGCAGTCCGAGCTCGGCAGCATCGCCAAGGCGAACCCGCCGCTGCGCGCGCAGGAAGACGTCGACGCGCTATGGCAGGGGCTGGCGGACGGCACGATCGAGGTCGTCGGCGCCGATCACGTAGCGCGCAAGCGGGCGACGAAGGAGAAAAATATCTGGCAGGCGTCGCAGGGTTTCCCCGGGACCGCGACGATCCTGCCCGTATTGCTCGGCGAGGGCTATCACAAGGGTCGGCTCAGCCTGCAGCGCATCACCCAGCTTCTGTGCCGCAACCCGGCACGCCTGTTCGGCCTCGATGCGCGCAAGGGCGACATCTTTGTCGGCGCCGATGCCGATCTGACCCTTGTCGATGTGGACAAGGTGCGTGAGGTCAGGGCGGCCGAACTCGGCTCCTATTCGGATTACAGCCTCTATGACGGCTGGCGCTTCAAGGGCTGGCCGGTCATGACGATCGTGCGCGGCACCGTCGTCATGCGCGACGGCGAGATCGTCGGGCCGGCGGGGCACGGCGAGTTCCTCAAGCGGCCATGCGAGGTGCGTTGAGCGCCGCGATGGGAGCCGCTCGCCAGCCGCCGGTCGCACGCCGGGTCGCGGAACTCGCGGTGCGGCTCGATTACGACGACATCCCGGCCGCGGTGGTCGAGGCCGCGAAGCTTCACCTGCTCGATACGCTCGGGGTCGGGCTCGCCGCGGCCGCGACGGCGGTGCGGCCGCGTATCGAGGATGCGGTGCGCACGCTCGGCCAGAGCGACGATAGTACCGGGCTCGGCCTCGCCGAGCGGCTCCCGGCCGCCTCGGCGGCGCTGCTCAACGGCGCGCTGATGCATGCGCTGGAATTCGATGACACCCATATCGCCTCGGTCGCGCATGGCAGCGCGGTCGTGATGCCGGCGGCGCTCGCCCTCGCCGAGCGCGAAGGCGCCTCGGGCCGGGATCTGCTGCGGGCAATTGCGCTCGGCTGGGAGTTGCTGATCCGGCTCGGGCTCGCCGCGCCGAACGGCGTGCAGGCGCACGGCTTTCAGCTGACCGCTGTAGGCGGGCCGTTCGCCGCTGCCCTCGCCGCCGCCGCGCTGCTCCGCCTCGATGCGGATGTCACGACATCAGCGCTCGGAATCGCCGGCAGCCAAGCGGCCGGGGTGTTCGAGTTTCTCGAAAACGGCTCGACCGCAAAGCACATCCATGGCGGCTGGCCGGCGCATGCCGGGATCGTTGCGGCCGAGCTCGCGCGCGCCGGAATGACCGGCCCGGAAACGATTTTCGAAGGACGCCGCGGCTTTTACCGGGCCTATGCCGGCGCGAGCGACCCCGGCGCGGGGCTGGCCGAGCTGACCGGCACGCTGGGAAGCGCCTGGCATCTGCCCGAGGCCGCGATCAAGCCGTACCCCTGCTGCCATTACATCCAGCCCTTCCTCGAAGGGCTGGAGCAAGTGCTCGCGCAAGGGGTCGCGACGGGCGACATCGCCGAGATCCATTGCCGCGTGCCGACCGAGCAGGCGGCGCTGGTGTGCGAGCCCTGGGAGGCGAAAATCGCCCCGGCCACCGCGTACCAGGCGAAATGGAGTCTGCCCTATTGCCTGGCGGCCCTGCTGGCGGACGGCCGCCTCGACATCGCGACCTTCGACCGGTCGGCACCGGAGGAAAGGCTGGTGCCGCTCGCGCGCAAAATCCGTTTCGAGGCCTACGCCGGCAGCGGCTTCCCCGAGCGCTATTCGGGAGCGGTCGAGGTCGCGACGCATGACGGCCGGCGCTGTTCGGCCGAGATCCGGGACGTGCGCGGCAGCCCGGCAAAGCCGCTCGGCGAAGGTGAGGTCCGCGCCAAATTTCTCGCCAATGCGCGCCGCACCCTGACGCCCGAAGCCGCCGAGACCGTCATGATCGAGACGATGCGGCTCGACTCGGCTGCGAGCCTGCGACCCTT
>Ga0213875_10000625_pt1 | contig 28322 bp, 27 predicted proteins | sample BarmaccomBMRX_R8_FD_160105 | JGI IMG/M metagenome (GOLD analysis project Ga0213875, IMG submission 160105) | Root-associated microbial communities from Barbacenia macrantha in rupestrian grasslands, the National Park of Serra do Cipo, Brazil - RX_R8 | ecosystem: Host-associated > Plants > Roots... | reverse complement strand
TCTTCCTCCTGCTCGAGGACGAGCACGGCACGATCAACCTGATCGTCCCGCCGCCGGTCTACGAGCGCCATCGCCTGATCGTGCGCACCGAACCGTTGATGCTCGCCGAGGGGAAGCTGGAGCGCTTCGCCGCCGGCGGCGGGGTGATCAACGTGCTCGTCAGCCGGGTCGGCTCGATCGACGCGCCCGACCGGCTCGTCGCCGAGGTCAAGGACTTCTCGATGCTCGACGAGCAGGTGCGCATCGGACTGGCCGAGCGCAGGACGGCGGCCGCGGGTGCAAGCGCAGCCGGCGAGGCGGAGGACTTTCGCGCGGTCGCGCCACCGGCCATGAGCTTCGCGTCCGGACGGCGCCGCTGATGGCGACGATCGGCTCCGTGCGGCCCGTCCCGGCGGTCGGAACGGTAAGGTGCCGCGCGTGCTCGGCGTCCTGCTCTTCGCGGCCTTCTGGGTCGTGGTCGCGGTCGGCCTGTTCTACGTCGCCGCGCGTGGCGGACCGTCCCGGGTGGGCGCCTCGAGCCGCCGGCCGGGCCGCGGCGCCAACCGGGCGATCGGGATCGTCTGCGCCGTCGTCGTGGTCGGCGTCGGCCTCGTGCTGCCGCTCGTCCTGCTCGTCGGCAACGGCGACAACGCCAACGGCCAGGTCGGGGGGGTGAAGCTGAGCGCCGCCGAGCGCAACGGGCGCGAGCTGTTCGGCTCGCACTGCGCCGTCTGCCACACGCTGGCGGCGGCCAACGCCATCGGCAAGGTGGGGCCGAACCTCGACCTGCTCAAGCCGACGCAGTCCACGGTCGTCAACACGATCAACAACGGCTGCCTGCCCAACGCGCCCTCCGGATCGTCCGAGGACTGCCTCGGCCAGGGCGTGATGCCGGCAGATGTCGTCACCGGTCGCAACGCGACCGACGTGGCGGAGTTCGTGGCCAAGGTCGCGGGCAACGAGTAACCCGCGGCGGCCGCCCTCCGGCGGCGGCGCGCGAGAACTGCCGGACGCGGCGGCCGCCCTCCGGCGGCGGCGCGCGAGAACTGTCGCGAACAGCGAGGTGGCCGGCGGGGCGGGTGGTTGCCGTCCGAGACCGCTGATAGCGTGCGGAATCGGTAGGTTTCCCGCCGTGATGGACGAACAACTGGCGCAACTGCGACGCGAGCCCGCCCGGACGCCAACGGTCCGGCGGGCGGCGCGTCCGCTGCGCGAGGCGCGTCCGCTGCGCGAGGCCCCTCCGCTACGCGAGGCCCCTCCGCTACGCGAGGCCCCTCCGCTACGCGAGGCCCGCCCGCTACGCGAGGCGCGTGCCGCCCGTTCTGCTTCGCGCCGCTCGGAGGCGGCTCGGGCCGGGCGCGTGCTCGACCTCGACTTCGGGCGGATCTCCGACGACCTCCTGAGTCGCGGCTACGAGGAGCGTTGGCGGGTCGCCGACGCCGACACCGGCGGGATCCCGGGGCGCCGGACGGTGACGATCCGCGGCCAGGGATCCGAGCGCTCTTCCGTCCGCCGTGACGGCCGCGACCGCCGGCCGGTGCAGCGTCGCCACGAGCGGGCCGGTTTCCGACCCGACCGCGCGGCGCTGTGGGCGGTCATGCTGTGCGTCATGCTCGTGCTCGTCGCCGTCACGAGCGCGCACGCCTGACCTCGTCGCCGTCACGAGCGCGCACGCCTGACTCCGTCGCCGTCATGAGCGCGCACGCCTGACCTCGTCGCCGTCGGCGCCGCGCCGATCTCACAGGAAGACCGCAGCTTGCGGGGAAATTATGCGGGTCAGACCTCGGCCTGAACCGCCCTTTATGGCGCTGCGTACAACCGGGAAGAGGCGTGGTCCGACCTTGTGCGGACATGTGTCGAGCAGTACACTTACCCCAAGTAAGCATTTTTCCAGAGTCATAGCCGGCGGGCGTGCCGCGCGGACGCCTGCACCTCTTTCGAAACCCCTTTCGGTGCTCGCGATGAAGATTCCCATGAGCAGGTTCCAGATCCACGACGACCTGACTGCCCCCGAGGGCTCGCTGGCCGTTCTCCGCGGCGCGCTCTCCGCGGGGGGTCAGCTGCCGAACTTCCTCGGCGTGCTCGCCGGCTCCCCCGCGGCGCTGCGGGCCTACGCGCGGTTCCGGTCCGAGCTGCGTCACGGCAAGCTGTCGCAGCCGACCTACGAGCGGATCGCGCTCGCGGTCGCCGAGCACTATCACTCCGAGCCTGGGGTCGCCCTGCACAGCCGGGCCGCGCGGGCGGCAGGACTGGCCATCGACGAGGTCGCGCTTGCGCGCCAGTTCGACTCGCGCGACGAGAGCCAGGCCGCTCTGCTGCGCTACCTGCACGCGCTCCTGGTCGACGGGCGCCCCGCGATGCACCTGCACGAGGAGGCGCGCGAGGCGGGCTGGGATGACGAGCAGATCCTCGAGGCGATCGCCGAGGTCACGCTGGAGTCGTTCACGGCGATGATCAACGTCGCGGGCGATGTGCCGGTCGACGGTTCGACCGAAGCGTCGCGCGCGCTCGAGGCGGCCTAGGCATAAGCTCTCCGGCTGCATGACCGCGCACGAGCAGCCAGCCGGAGAGGACGGAGCGCGGGGGAACTGCTGCCCTCTCTACCACGAGGCGGTCGAGCTCGTGGGCCGGCGCTGGACGGGAGCGATCCTCCACGTTCTGATGGACGGGCCGCTGCGGTTCACCGAGATCGCTCAGGCCATCCCCGAGCTCTCCGACCGGCTTCTGTCCGAGCGCATGAAGGAGCTCGAGCGGCGCGGGATGGTGAAGCGCACGGTCATCGACGGGCCGCCGCTGCGCGTGCGCTACGAGCTGTCGCGGATGGGCCGCGAGCTCGAGCCCGCGCTCGCGGAGCTGCAGACATGGGGTCGCCGCTGGCTCGGCGACCGCGCCGCCACCCAGACCTGAGGGCGCGGCCGCCGAGGCCCGCGGGCACGGCACGTCCGAACGCCGCGCGTGCAGCCGGCCAACTACGAGCGCTCCGCCGACAGATAACGTTCCCGCCGCCATGGACGCCCCGCTGACCGCGCAGGACGTGATCTCGATCGTCGCCGAGCGCGAGATCCGGTTCATCCGCATGTGGTTCACCGACATCCTCGGTCAGCTGAAGGCGTTCTCGATCAACGCGACCGAGCTCGCGGACGCCTTCGAGGGCGGCATGGGCTTCGACGGCTCCTCGATCACCGGGTTCAACGCGATCGAGGAGTCCGACATGATCGCGATGCCCGATCCGAGCACGTTTCGGCCGCTGCCGTGGCGGTCCAACGAGGCCGGGGTGGCCCGGATGTTCTGCGACATCCAGACGCCGGAACGCACGCCCTACGAGGGCGATCCCCGTCACGTCCTGCGGCGGGCGTTGCAGCGGGCGCAGTCGATGGGCTTCGACCACTTCTACGTCGGCCCCGAGCTCGAGTACTACTACTTCCGCGATTCGAAGTCCACCGAGGTGCTCGACGAGGGCGGCTACTTCGACCTGACGACGCTCGACGCCGGCTCGGACCTGCGCCGCGAGACGGTGCTGGCGCTCGAGCAGCTCGGGATCCACACCGAGTACACCCACCACGAGGTCGGCCCCAGCCAGCACGAGATCGACATGCGCTACGCCGACGCGATGAAGATGGCCGACGATTGCATGACCTACCGGATCACGGTCAGGGAATACGCGATGAAGTACGGGTTGCACGCGACGTTCATGCCCAAGCCGCTGTTCGGCAAGAACGGCTCGGGGATGCACACCCACCAGTCGTTGTTCCGCGGCGAGCAGAACGCGTTCTACGACGCCGAGGACCCGCACTTCCTCTCCGACGTCGGGAAGGCGTTCATCGCCGGCCAGCTCCGCCACGCGCGCGAGATCTGCTCGATCTTCGCCCAGTGGGTCAACTCCTACAAGCGCCTGGTCCCCGGCTACGAGGCGCCCGTCTACGTCGCCTGGTCGCGCCGCAACCGCTCGGCGCTCGTCCGCGTCCCGCTGTATCACCCCGGCCGCGAGCGCGCCACGCGGATGGAGCTGCGCTGCCCGGACCCGGCCTGCAATCCGTACCTGACCTTCGCCGTCCTGCTGCAGGCGGGCCTGGAGGGGATCGAGAACGGCTATGAGCTGCCGGACCCGATGGATCGCAACCTGTACCACCTCTCGCCCGACGAGCGGCGCCGGCTCGGCATCGACCAGCTGCCCGAGACGCTCGGTGAGGCGATCGAGCTGACCGGGCGCTCCGAGCTCGTCCTGCGCACGCTCGGCGAGCACATGTTCAACCGCTACGTCGAGATCAAGCGCCAGGAGTGGGATGACTACCGGGTGCAGGTCACCCGGTGGGAGCTCGACCGCTACCTGCCGGTGCTCTGAGCGGGCGGGCGGCGGCGCTCCGGCCCGCGCCTCAGAGCGCCCGCCGCGCTCCGGCCGCGCCTCAGAGCGCCGCGGCGAGCTCGGCGGGCGTCGTCACCGGCGCCTGGCAGGCGAATCTCCGGCAGACGTAGGCGGCCGCCCGGCCGTGCACCGGCGCGCGGTCCTGCAGGAGCGGGACCTCAGCCGCGCCGGGCGCGTCATCCGCGGCGCCGGCGAGCACGACGTGCGGTCGGTAGGCGTCGCGCACGACGCGCGCGAGCGCGCCCAAGCTGTCGACGGTCCCGCCGACGAGCGCCACCTCGCGCACGTCGGCGAGCTGGAAGTCCGACGCCTGCAGCGCGTGCCCGAACCCGTGGGGATGGCGCCCGACGATCGGGGCCAGGATGCGCAGCGCGCCCTCGGCGAGCTCCTCGTAGCGCGCCTCGCCGGTCATCCGCGCGAGCCGCAGCAGGCCGAACGCCGCCGAGGAGCCGGCGGCCGGGATCGGGGAGTCGTCGAGGTCCTTGCGCCGCGCAAAGCCCGACGCCTGGTCGGAGGCGGTGGTGAAGAAGCCGCCGCCGGCGACGTCGGCGAAGCGGTCGATGATCACCTCGGCGAGCGCGAGCGCCTCCACGAACCACCGGGCGTCGAAGGTCGCCTCGTACAGGGTCAGCAGCGCCTCGAGCAGATAGGCGTGATCCTCGAGGTAGGCGGGGATATGAGCCCGCCCGCCCTCCCGACCGTCCTTGAAGGTGCGCAGCAGGCGTGGGTGGGTGGGGTCGGTGTCATCGCGCAGGTCGCGCAGCAGGAACTCGGCGCAGCCGACCGCCGCCTCGAGGTACTCCTCGCGCTCCAGCGCAGCGCCGGTCTCGGCGAGCGCGGAGACCATCAGCGCGTTCCACGAGGTCAGCCGCTTGTCGTCCTGGCCCGGCCACGCCCGCTCGGCGCGCACCGCGTACAGGCGCTCGCGGATCGCTGCCAGCGCGGCGGGCTCGGGGCCGCGTCCCTGCAGGACGTTGGCGCCCTCGAAGTTGCCGGCGGCGGTGGCGCCGAAGAACGCGACCGCGGGCTCGAACAGGTCTCCGAGCGCATCGCGCAGCTCGCCGAGCGTCCACACGTAGAACTTGCCCTCGACGCCCTCGGAGTCGGCGTCGAGCGCCGAGCAGAAGCCGCCCTCGGGGCCGCGCATCTCGCGCAGCGCCCAGTCGAGGGTCTCGCAGCACACCCGCCGCATCCGTGGCTCCTGCGACACCTGCCAGCCGTGCAGGTAGGCGCGCGCCAGCAGCGCGTTGTCGTAGAGCATCTTCTCGAAGTGGGGGACGGTCCAGGTGGCGTCGACCGAGTAGCGGGCAAAGCCGCCGCCGACCTGGTCGTAGATGCCGCCGCGGGCCATCGCGCGGAGCATGTCGAGCGACATCCGGCGCTCGCCGCGGGCGAGCAGGAACTCGATCACCGACGCGGTCGGGAACTTCGGCGCCGAGCCGAAGCCGCCGCCTGAGAAGTCAAAGTGCCCGCGCAGCGTCGTCACCGCTTCGGTCAGCTGCGCGTCGGCGATCGGCGCCTGCGCGGGCGCCAGCTGCGCGGTGCGGGCGAGCGCGTCGAGCACGAGTCCGCCCTGCTCGCGGACCTGGTCGCGGCGCTGCGACCACGCCTCGGCGACCCCGTCGAGGACGGCCCGCCAGCTCGGCAGCCCGTGGCGCGACTGCGGCGGGTAGTAGGTGCCGACGTAGAAGGGCGCCTGCTCGGGGGTCAGGAAGGCGTTCAGCGGCCATCCGCCCTGCCCGGTCATCGTCTGACAGGCCTCCATGCACACCGCGTCGACGTCGGGCCGCTCCTCGCGATCGACCTTAACACAGACGAAGCGCTCGTTCATCAGCGCCGCCACGTCGGGGTCCTCGAAGGACTCGCGCTCCATGACATGACACCAGTGGCACGCCGAGTAGCCGATCGAGACGAGCAGCGGCCGATCCTCGTCGCGGGCCCGCGCGAGCGCCTCCTCGCCCCAGGGATACCAGTCGACCGGGTTCTCGGAGTGCTGCAACAGGTAGGGCGAGGTCTCGCGGGCGAGCCGATTGGGCATGGTGCGAGCCTACCCCGGCCCGGATCGCCGGACGCGGCGCGCGCAATACGCTGTTCGCACTGCTTCGAGGAAAGGGGTCGTTGTGCCAGCCAATCGCGAACCGGTGACCGCGAGCGACGCGCCGGCGGCGGTCGGGCCGTACGTCCACGCGATTGCCTCCGGCGGGCTGCTGTTCTGCTCGGGTCAGATTCCGCTCGACCCGCGGACGGGGGACATGGTCGGCGCCACGCCCGCCGATCAGGCGGGGCGCTGCCTCGAGAACCTCGCGGCGGTGTGCGCCGCCGCGGGCGCAAGCCTCGGGAACGCGGTGCGGGTGACGATCTACACCACCGACATGTCGGCGTTCGCCTCGATCAACGAGGTCTACGGATCGTTCTTCGAGTCCAGCCCGCCGGCGCGCGTGGCGATCGGCGTCACCGCGCTCCCCCGCGGCGCCCAGGTCGAGATGGACGCGGTGGTGGCGCTCCCTGCCTGAGCGCAGCGACACCGAGGCCGCCCAGGTGGCGCTCTCGCTCGACGACGTTCGCCGCGCGACGGCGGCCGGCGCGGAGGTGATCCGCGAGACCCCGGTGCTGAGCACGCGCACGCTGACCGAGCGCACCGGATCGACGGTCGCGCTGAAGGCCGAGAACCTCCAGCGCACCGGGTCGTTCAAGCTCCGCGGCGCGCTCGCCAAGATCGCCGCCCTCGGTGAGCGCTGCACGGCCGGTGTCGTGTGCGGCAGCGCCGGCAACCACGCCCAGGCCCTCGCCTACGCGGCCCGCGCGCGGGGCGTCGCGTGCGAGGTGTTCATGCCCAACGGCGCGCCGGTGGCCAAGCTCGAGGCGGCGACCGGCCTGGGGGCGACGGTCCGCCTCGTGGGCTCGACCGTCGAGGACGCGGTCGCGGCGGCCAGCGCGCGGGCGCAGGAGGGCGGCCTCGCCTTCGCGCACCCCTTCGACGACCCCGACGTCATCGCCGGCCAGGGCGGCCTCGGGCTCGAGTTGGCGCGCCAGGTCCCCGGCGTCGCGCGGGTCATCGTGCCGATCGGGGGCGGCGGGCTCATCTCCGGCACCGCGGTCGCGCTCAAGAGCGAGCGCCCCGAGGTGCAGGTGATCGGCGTGCAGATGCGCGAGCGGGCGACGATCGCCGCGTCGCTGCGAGCGGGCGCGCCGGTCGCGGTGGACTCGGGGCTGACGATCGCTGACGGGATCGCGGTCAAGCGCCCGGGCGCGCTGACGCTGTCGCTGATCGAGCGCTGGGTCGACGAGGTCGTGCTCGTCTCCGAGGACGAGGTCGCCGAGGCGATGGTGTTCCTGCTCGAGCGGGCCAAGCTCGTGGTCGAGGGCGCCGGGGCGGTCGCGGTCGCCGCCCTCCTCGGCGGGGTCCTGCCGCCGGCGCCCTCGGGGACGACCGTCGCCGTCCTCTCCGGGGGCAACGTCGATCCCGGCCTGCTCGCCGAGATCGCGCGGCGCCACGAGAGCCAGGCGGGACGGCGGCTCGTGCTGCTGGCCACGATCGCCGATCGGCCCGGCTCCCTCGCGCTGCTGCTCTCGCTCGTCGGCGAGCGCGGCGCCAACCTGCTCGACGTCGAGCATCTGCGGGAGGGCTTCGAGCTGCACGTCCGCGAGACGGCGGTCCAGCTCGTGCTCGAGACGCGCGGGACCGAGCACGCGGATCAGGTCGAGCGGGCGGTTCGCGAGGCCGGCTACCCCGCGCCGCAGATCCAGCGATGAGCGAGCGCCGCCATCAACCCCCGCCGCGCGCGGCGCTCCGGGAGCACGCGAGTGTCAGGCGGCGGCGCCGTCGCGCTGGAGGCGGTGGGCGTCGGCGGCGGTGACGAGCGCCGCGACGATGCGGCTGCGCTCGTCGGCCTCGGGATGCCATTGCACGCCAAGCACGAAGCGCCGCCCCGGGATCTCGATCGCCTCCGGCAGGTCGTCGAGCGTCGAGGTGCCGGTGACGACGAGGCCTTCGCCGATCCGCTCGACGCCCTGATGATGGTGGGACTTCGTGCTGTGCGCCAGCTCGCCGGCGGCGCGGGCGGCGAGCGAGTCCGGGGCCAGGCGGACGTCGTGGTCGGCCCCGTCGAAGCTCCCCGGGACCCGGCGGTGGTCCTCGTGGCCGATGCGGTCGGGCAGGTGCTGGATCAGGGTGCCGCCGAAGGCGACGTTGAGCACCTGCATCCCGCGGCAGATGCCGAGCACCGGGAGGTCGCGCTCCACCGCCCGGCGCGTCAGCGCGATCTCAAACGCGTCGCGGAGCGGGTCGACGTTCTGGGTGGCCGGATCGACCTGCGCGCCGTAGCTCGCCGGGGCGATGTCGTAGCCGCCGGAGAGCATCAGCCCGTCGACTCGATCGAGCAGCTCGTCGGGCTCGCGCACGAGATCGGGCTCGGGCACGGCCATGAGCGCGAGGCCGCCGGCGCGGCGCACCGCCTCGGCGTAGCCGGCGGGCAGCAGCGCGGCGGGCTGGTCCCAGACGCCGAACTGCGCCCGGATGACCGGGGTGAGGATCGCGATCGCGGGGCGGGAGTCGCTCACGCCCTCAGGCTAGTCGCCCGCCGCGCCGCCGGGCGCGCTGGACCTTGCCGCTCGTGGTCTTGGGCAGCTCGGGCACGAAGTCGACGATCCGCGGGTGCTTGTACGGCGCCGTCTGGCGCTCGACGTGATCCTGGAGCTCGGCCGCCAGGTCATCGCGCGCCCCTCGAAGGAGAGATAGCCGTCCTCGTCGCGGCGAACGCCGCCCCCGCGACGTCGACGGCGAACTTCACGCCGCGCAGTCTCGCACCCGGCAGGTTGCTAGCCTCGACGGCGTGGGCTTGATGACCGGCTCCGGACCGCTCGGCAAGGCGCCCGCCGGCGACCTGAACTTCGAGCCGCCGCCCCCGGGGCGCGCCCTCTATCTCGAGCCGACCCCCAAGCGCATCCGCGTCGAGGTCGGCGGGGTGACGATCGCCGACAGCCGCCACGCGATGATGCTCCACGAGGGCGGCCACCAGCCGCTGTACTACTTCCCGCCGCGGGATGTCCGAGCCGACGTGCTCGAGCCCTCGGACCGCCATACCCATTGCCCGAAGAAGGGCGACGCCGCCTACTACACGATTCGCGCCGGGGACGAGGTCGTGCAGGACGGCGCCTGGTATTACCCCGACCCGCTGCCGGGCACGCCGCCGATCCAGGGGCTGATCGCGTTTTACTTCGATCGCATGGGGCGCTGGCTGGAGGAGGACGAGGTGATCGGCGTGCACCCGCGCGACCCGTACCACCGGATCGACGTGCTCGCCACCGACCGCCACATCCGCGTCTCGCTGCACGGGGAGCTGCTCGCCGAGACCGACCGCGCGCTCGCGCTGTTCGAGTCCAACCTCCCGCCGCGGTGGTACCTCCCGCTGCAGGACGTCCGCGCGCGGCTCGAGCCTTCGGAGACCGTCACCCACTGCCCCTATAAGGGCGAGGCCCACTACCACTCGATCGCGGGCGCGCAGGATGCCGGCCGCGACCTCGTCTGGTTCTATGAGGCGCCGCTCGACGAGGTCCGGCGGATCAAGGATCTCGTCTGCTTCTTCAACGAGAAGGTCGACATCGAGCTCGACGGCGAGTCCCAGGAGCGGCCCGAGTCGCCGTGGAGCGGGCGCCTGCGCTCCGACGCACCCAACGAGCCGCCGGCGGTCACCCGCGGCTGAGCGACGCGCGGTCGACGATGTCCCGCGGCGCGGGTCGTCCCGGCCGCCTCGGCGGGCCGCCGCGCCGCCGATGACGCTGGCCTGCGGGCGCTGAGCGCTCGGTACGCTCCCTGCACCCGAGACGCAAGGAGTCGCCCGACGCCATGGCCGTAGAGACCCAGATGCAGGACCTGACCGACGAGCAGCGCGCGATCTGCGACATGGTCCGTCGGTTCGCCGACGAGCAGATCATCCCCAACGCCGGCCGCTACGACAGCGAGGACGTCTTCCCCGAGCCGATCGTGCAGCAGATGAAGGAGCTCGGACTGTTCGGGGTCACGATCCCCGAGGAGTACGACGGGCTCGGCCTGGACCTGACGACCTACGCGATGATCGTCGAGCAGCTCTCGCGCGGCTGGATCTCGATCTCGGGCATCGTCAACACCCACTTCATCGGGTCCTACCTGCTGATGAAGTTCGGCACCGAGGAGCAGAAGCGCACCTATCTGCCGCGGATGGCCACCGGTGAGATCCGGGCCGCCTTCAGTCTCTCCGAGCCCGAGTGCGGCTCCGATGTGCAGGCGATCAAGACGACGGCCAAGCGGGTCGGGGACGACTACGAGATCTCAGGCCAGAAGATGTGGGTGACCAACGGCCTGCTCAGCTCGCTCGTGTTCACCCTGGCCAAGACCGACCCCGCCGCCGAGCCGCGCCACACCGGGATGACCTGCTTCATCTGCGTCAAGGAGCCCGGCGCGAGCGAGAATCCCGGCCTCATCGTCCCCCCGAAGATTCACAAGCTCGGCTACAAGGGCGTCGAGTCGACCGAGCTCGTCTTCGACGGATACCGCACCCCCGCCGACAGCATCCTCGGCGGCGAGCAGGCGGGCCTCGGCCGCGGCTTCTCGCAGATGATGGACGCGCTCGAGCTCGGCCGGGTCAACGTCGCCGCGCGCGGGGTGGGGATCGCCCAGCGCGCTCTCGAGCTCGCCTTGCGCTACTCCCAGCAGCGCAAGGCGTTCGGCAAGGAGATCGCCCAGCACCAGGCGATCCAGTTCAAGCTCGCCGACATGGCCACCCAGGTCGACGCCGCCCGCCTGCTGACCCTGCGCGCCGCCCGGCTCAAGGACGCCGGCGAACGCTCGGACATCGAGGCCGGGATGGCCAAGCTGTTCGCGTCCGAGGCCGGGCGCTACTGCGTCGAGGAGTCGTTGCGCATCCACGGCGGCTACGGCTACTCCAAGGAGTACGAGATCGAGCGGCTGTACCGCGACGCGCCGCTGCTCTTGATCGGCGAGGGGACGTCGGAGATCCAGCGGATGGTCATCGGGCGCAAGCTGCTGCAGCGCCACAAGATCTAAAGGGGGTCTGGCCGGGGTCGGGGGGCTGGCGGGCGTTTGGCGGCGAGCGCCTCCACCGTCGCCGAGCACCGCCCGCGAGTGGGGGCGCGATGCGTGGTCGGGGGCGCCGACGACTCAAGGGCGGTGTCGACGACGGCCGAGGCGCCCCGCCGCGCGGGCGTTGCGCTGAGCCCGGCGGCGCCGCCGACTCGCCCTGCCGCCCGCGACTCGCCCCGCCGCGCGGTCGTAGCGCCGAGCCCGGCGCCCCTGCCGCTCAGCCCAGTTCGGCGCCGACCGCGAGCCGCTGGCGGATGAGCGGCGCGACGCGGTAGCGCGGGTCACCGAGCTCGCGGGCGAGCCCGTCGAGCACCGCGCAGACGTGGGGCAGGCCGATCAGGCGCGACCAGGCCACGGGACCGCGGGGGTGGTTGACGCCGAGGGTCATCCCCTCGTCGACGTCGGCGGCGGCGCCGTTGCCCTCGCCGACGAGGAAGGCCGCCTCGTTGATCAGCTGGCAGACGATGCGGCCGAGGACGAGGCCGGGCGCGTCGCCGACGGGCACGGCGACCCGGCCGAGGCTGGCCACGAACGCCTCGACGCGCTCGCGCGCGTCGGCGCGGGTGCGCTCGGTGACGGCGAGCTCGATCGTGGTGCTCTCGCCGAGCGGCGGCAGGGCGTGGAAGCCGACCGCCCCCGGCGCCAGCGCGTGCAGCGACCCGCCGGCGAGCAGCCGCATCACCGGCGCGGGGGTCTCGACGGGCGGCGCGTCGGCCGCGAGCCGACCATCGACGACGATCCAGGCATCCCCCAGGGCATCGGCGCGCGTCCGCCAGCCGGCGTCGGTGGCGAGCGCGGACAGCTCGCGAATCACCGGGCAGTCGCCGAGGATCGCCACCGCCCGCCCGTCGCCGCCGCCGCCCGCGGGCGGCTTCGGGTCGGCGGTCGCGGGCGCGTCGACATCGCCGTCCGGGGCGTGGTCGTACCAGCCCCGGCCGGTCTTGCGCCCGAGCGCGCCGGCGGCGATCTTGCGCGCCTGGAGCGCCGACGGGCGGTAGCGCGGCTCACCGTAGCTGGCGCGATACAGGCTCTCGGCGACCGCCTGGTTGGTGTCGATCCCGATCAGGTCCATGAGCTCGAACGGCCCCATGCGAAAGCCACCGGAGAGCCGGGCGATCCGGTCGATCTCCTCCGGGGAGGCGACGCCGGCCTCGAGCAGCGCCAGCGCCTCGAGGCTGAACGGCCGGTTGACCCGGTTGACGAGGAAGCCGGCGATGTCGGGGGCGGCGATGACCCGCTTGCCCATCGCCTCGCCGGCCGCGCGCGCGACGGCGACCGCCTCCGCCGAGGTCTGCTCGCCGGCGACGCACTCGACGAGCGCCATCGCCGGCACCGGGTTGAAGAAGTGCATGCCGACCACGCGTCCGGGCTCGGGCACGTCGGCGGCGACCTCGGTGATCGACAGCGACGAGGTGTTCGTCGCCAGCACGCAGTCGGCGGACACGACCGCGGCGAGCGCGGCGAATGTCTCGTGCTTGAGCTCGAGGTCCTCGGGCGCCGCCTCGATGACGAGCTCGGCCTCGGCGAGGGCGTCGAGCGCGTCGCAGGCGCTCAGTCGCTCGCGCGCGGCGGCGGCCTCGGACTCCGAGATCCGCTCGCGCTGCGCCATCCGCGCCAGCCGCCGCTCGATCGACTCCACCGCGCGCTCGCGCGCCTGCGCGATCGGGTCGTACAGGAGCGTGCGCGCGCCGGCGAGCGCGCTGACCTGCGCGATCCCCGCGCCCATCGTGCCCGCGCCGACGACGCCGATCGTCGTCGGGGCGGCGGCGGGCTGTGACCGCGGGCACATCGGTGAGGGATTGTGCCCGAGCCTCGGGCGGGATGGGCGCCGGCTTGCACGAGCCCGCCGGAGCGCTACCGTGGAAGACATGTCCGCTACCGCGATTCGCGCCACCCAGCCCCGCCCGTCCACGATCATGCGCCGCCGCCTGCTCGCGATCCTCGCCCTCGCCCTCGTCGCGTGCGCGATCTTCGTCGCCGCCGTGTCCGCCAGCCAGAGCGGCGAGCACGTCCAGATCACGCGCGACGGCACCTCGGTCGTCTCGGGCTATGACGGCGGCGCTCCGCTCGCCCCGCCGACCAAGCCCTAGCCGCCACGAGCAACGCGTCCGACACCAAGAGCCTGATCGAGACCGCCATCCGGCGGTTCCTCGAGGAGGTTCCGGCGTTGGCGCCGCTCAAGCTGGTCGCCGGCCTCGAGCTGCGCGGTCGGGGCGACGTGCAGCTGTATCGCGTCGAGCTGCCCGGTCCCAAGGTGACCAAGGACATCGCCTCCGACGCGCGGGTGCGCCTGGAGGTGCAGCGCGCGGCGTTCAACACGCTCGCCACCCGCGGTCACGTCGCGGACTGGCGGAGCGCGTTGCAGACGGGCGAGGCGAAGGTCACCGGCGTCGAGCAGGTGATCCGGCTCATCGCCCAGGTCGTCGCCAAGCAGGAGGAGCGCTCGCGCACCCGACGCGCCAAGCCCCGCTGAGCGCGCGCGTCAGCCGGCGAGCTTCTCCGCGGCGCGCAGCTGCTCCTCGACGAGGTCGAGGCCGGCGTCCCAGAATCCGGGGTCGGCGAGGTCGATGCCGACCATCGCGGCGAGCTCCTCGGGCCCGCGCGAGCCGCCGGCCGCCAGCAGGCTCAGGTAGGCGGGGGCGAACGCCTCGCCCTCCTGCAGGTAGCGGCCGTAGACCGAGAGCGCGAGCAGCTGTCCGTAGGCGTAGGCGTAGACGTAGCCGGGCGTGTTGATGAAATGGGGCACGTAGGACCACCACATCCGGTAGCCGTCGGTGATCTGCACCGAGTCGCCGAACAGCTCGCTCTGGCTCTCCACCCAGGTCTCGTTGATCCGGTCGACCGAGAGCTCGCCCTCGGCGCGCCGGCGGGTGTGGACGAGGTGCTCGAAGCGGTTCATCGCCATCTGGCGGAACACGGTCGCGATCGCGCCCTCGATTCGGTCAGCGAGCAGGCTGAGACGCGCGTGGTCGTCGGACGCCGTCTCGAGCAGCCGGCCGAACACGAGCGCCTCGCCGAACACCGAGGCGGTCTCGGCGAGGGTCAGCGGCGTGGACTGGTGGAACACGCCCTGGGGCTGGGCGAGCGCGGCGTGCAGTCCGTGGCCGAGCTCGTGCGCCATCGTCAGCACATCGCGGCGCCGGGCGGTGAAGTTGAGCATCACGTACGGGTGCACGCTCGGCACCGTATAGGCGCAGAACGCCCCGCCGCGCTTGTGCGGGCGCACCGGGGCGTCGACCCAGCGCTCGGTAAAGAAGCGCCGCACGACCCGGCCCGCCGCCGGCGAGAACGCCTCGTAGGTGTCGAGCACGAGCTCGCGGGCGTCGCCGAAGGAGTAGCTGATGTCCTCGGGTAGGACCGGCGCCGAGCGGTCGTAGTCGGCGATCCGGTCGACGCCGAGCAACCGGGCCTTGAGCGCGTACCAGCGCTGGGGCACGTGGAAGCGGTTCCGGACGGCCTCGATGAGCGCCATCACCGACTCGTCGGAGGCCTCGTTGGCGAGGTTGCGCGAGGCGAGCCAGTGAGGGTAGGCGCGCAGCCGATCGTCGACGGACTTCTCGTGGACGAGCGTGTTGTAGATGAACGCGCGGGTGCGCAGCCCCGGCTCGAGCGTCGCCGAGATCGCCTCGGCGGTGGTGCGCCGAACCTCGCGATCGGGATCCAGAAGCCGGCTGAGCGCCATGTCGAGTGCGACGCGGTCGTCGGCGAGCGGCACGCGCAGCTCGGCGACCACCTCGCCGAACAGGCGCGCCCACGCGCTCTGAGCGTCGATCGCCTTCTCGGCGAGGATCTTCTCCTCGGGCTCGGTCAGCAGGTGCGGCCGGTAGCGGCGCACGCTGCGCAGGTGGTGGCGACAGAATGCCAGCCGCTCGTCGACGAGCAGCTCCTGTACCCGGCCGGGGTCGAGCGCCGCCCACTCGAGCTCGAAGAACAGCAGCTTGGTCTCGATCTCGGTCGCGCGCTCCTGCACGAGCTGGAGCAGCGCGCCGCGCGCCGGGTCGGCGGTGTCGGTGGCGAAGCGCAGCGAGGCGAACGACCCGGCCTTGCCGATCAGGTCGTGGATCATCGCCAGCTCGCCCATCGCGACCGCCAGTCCGGGGCCGTCGAGCTGCGCAAGACGCCCGGCGTAGCCGGCGGCGAATGCCTCGGCGCGGGCCAGCGCATCATCGAGCTGGCGCTGGACGCCCGCGGTCTGGTCGCCGTCGACGAGCGGCTCGAGGTCCCAGGCGGTATCCAGGAGCTCGGGATCCTCCAGTTTCGCTGCAGTACTCGACATTGCGGTGTGAGGTTATCGAGCGGTCGCCCGAACGTGCGCGGGTGGCATGATGGCCGGCCGAGCATGAGACGCGGTCCGATCGCCATCACAGCCGCGCTCGCTCTCGTCGGCTGCGGCGCGTCGAGCCCGCGGCGCCATCCCGACGGCGCGAGCCTGCCGCTCGTCGCCGGCGCGCGCGTCTTCGCCCGCGCCCGCAGCTGCGACCGCGGGGTCAACGCGTACTGCGCGCTGCAGGTCGTCGTCATCGGGCCGCGCTACGCGGATGCTCGTGCGCTGCTCGCCGCCGAGGCCCACCATCTGCGCGCTCTTGGCTGGACCTCGACGGTCGGCGACACCCCCCAGCAGCGCTCAGCGGACTCGCCCGGCCATCGGCTGCGGCTCACCTATACGGTCGCCTTCGAGGACCTCGAGAGCTGGGACGAGGGGTACCTGGCGCGGCGCCGGCAGATCGCCCGCGCGCTGGCGGCGACGCTGTTCGCGCGCACGCCGGCGCTGTCGATGATGCTGGTGAGCGGACCGACCTGATCGTGGTCATCGGCCTCGTGAGTACGGTGCGACCGTGTTCACCGGGTCGTCCTGTGGCGCGGGCTCAGGCCCGAGGGGTCAGCTCGAGCCGGCGACCCGGCCCGAGCGACAGCGTCGCACGCCCGCCGAGCACGTCGCGCAGGTCGTCGCCGACGAGCTCGGCGCGCCAGCCGCGGAGCGGGCGCACGTCGGGCTCGGGCTCGCGGCGCCGGCCGGCGCCGACGATCAGCTCGAGCTCGGCGCGCGAGGCGATCAGCTCGTAGGCGAGTCCCGCCTCCAACGCGCGGGCCCGCAGGAGCGCCTCGGCGAGCGCGATCAGCGGGGCGTCGCTCGGGTCCGAGCGCGCGCGGGCCTCGTCGCGGGCGATCGGAGGCGCATCGCGGCCGCGGCCGATCGCCTCGAGGATCGCGGGGCCGCGGCGTTTGATCGTGCCGGGGTGCAGGCCGCGGATCTGCTCGAGCGCGGCGATCGTGGCGGGCTTGCGCTTGGCCAGCTCCACGAGCGCGGGATCGGCGAGGATCGAGCCGACCGGGCGGTCGGCGGCCGACGCGGTGCGCTCGCGCCACGCCCCCAGCTCGCGCGCGACCGCGCGCGCCTGGGGATCGAGCTGGCCGACGCGCGGCAGGCGCTCCCAGACCGTCTCGGGATCGCGCTCGTCGGTCGCGGACTCGAGCCGGCGGCACTCCTCGCGCGCCCAGCCGAGCCGTCCGGAGGTCTGCAGCCGGCGCTGGAGCTCGTCGGCGAGCCCGAGCAGGTGGGCGACGTCCTCGGCCGCGTAGCCGAGCTGCTCGGCGGTCAGCGGGCGCGCGTCCCAGCGGGTGTAGCTCGCCGTCTTGCCGACCCGCTCGCCGAGCACCTGCCCGAGCAGGTTCCCGTACCCGGCCTGGGCGCTCGCCCCGGCGAAGCCGGCCGCGAGCTGGGTGTCGAAGATGTTGTTCGGCGCGGTGCTCCAGGCCCGGCGCAGGATCGCGACGTCCTGGCGCCCGGCGTGCAGGACGATCTCCACCGCGGGATCGCAGAGGAGCGCCGCCAGCGGCGAGATGTCGACGTCGGTGAGCGCGTCGATGAGCAGGATCCGAGGCCCTCCCGCCCCATCGCCGCCCCTCGGATCCTCGACGGCGATCTGGACGAGGCACAGCAGGGCGCGGTAGCGGCCCTCGGACATGAACTCGGTGTCGATGCCGAGCCGGCCGGCGCCCCGCGCGATCTCGGCCGCGGCGACGATGTCGTCGGCGCTGGCCGGTTCGCACGGCGAAGCGGTCGTCATAGCCCGACCCTACACCGGCGGGGCCGCCAGGCCCGCGCCCCCACGGGCCGCGCCCGCGGCTAAACCGACCCTGCTGGTAGGATTTGTGTCGTGATCTTCTCCTCCAAGGCCGAGTATGGCGTGCGCCTGATGATCGAGCTGGGACGTCAGGCGCCCGAGCATCCCACGAGCCTGAAGGCGATCGCCGACGCCGAGGGGCTGCCGCTCGCCTACCTCGAGCAGGTGGTCGCGCGCCTGCGCAGGGCGGGCCTCGTGATGAGCGCCCGCGGCGCGCACGGCGGCTACTGGCTGTCGCGCCCGGCCGGGGAGATCGCGATGGACGAGGTCGTGATGGCCCTCGAGGGCTCGATCGCGCCGATGGAGTGCTTCATCAACGAGCACACCGAGCGCGTGCTCTGCTCCCACGAGCCCGACGCCGGCCGCCGGTGCGCCACCAAGCTGCTGTGGACGCGCGTGCAGGGCGGGATCATCCGCTCGCTGCAGACGACCACGCTTGCCGAGCTCGTCGACTTCGCGGGCGACCCCGTCACGGGGTACGCGGAGCCGGGTTCGGCGCCCGAGCTCGCGGTCACCGAGTAACGAACGACAGAAAGCCAATCCGAATGCCAGACCTCGAGATCCGCAACCTGCACGTCCGCGCCGGGGACAAGCCGATCCTCCGCGGCTTGGATCTGTCGGTCACCAAGGGCGAGATCCACGCCCTCATGGGCCCCAACGGCTCGGGCAAGTCCACGCTCGCCAACGCGATCATGGGCCACCCCAACCTCGACGTCACCGAGGGCCAGATCTTCTGGGGCGGCCAGGACATCACCGACGCGCAGCCCGACGAGCGGGCTCGCCTGGGCCTGTTCATGGCGTTCCAGTATCCGGTGTCGGTGCCCGGCGTGACCGTCACCAAGTACCTGCGCACGGTGATCAACGCGCACCGCGAGGCCAAGGGCGAGAGTCCGATCCCGCTCAAGGAGTTCCGTCAGACCGTCGAGGCGGCGATGGAGCTGACCCGGGTGCCGCGCGAGTTCTCCACCCGCTATCTGAACGAGGGCTTCTCCGGCGGGGAGAAGAAGCGAATGGAGATCCTGCAGATGGCGCTGCAGCATCCCGAGCTGGCGATCCTCGACGAGACCGACTCGGGGCTGGACATCGACGCCCTGCGCGTCGTCGCCGAGGGCGTCAACTCGCTCGCCGGCCCCGACCTCGGCGTGCTGATCATCACCCACTATCAGCGGATCCTGCAGTACGTGCAGCCGACGCACGTGCACGTGATCTACCAGGGGCGGATCGTCCGCGAAGGCGGCCCCGACCTCGTCACCGAGCTCGAGGCCAAGGGCTACGGCTGGATCACCGACGAGCTCGAAGAGGCCGAAGCGGTCGCCTGACCATGTCGACCGTCGAGACGCCGCTGCACGTCGCCGCCGAGTTCCCGGTCCTGCGCCGCGAGTTCGGCGGGCGGCCGGTCGTCTATCTGGACTCGGCCGCGACCTCGCAGACCCCGCAGCCGGTGATCGACGCGATGACCGGCTACTACACCGAGTCGCGGGCCTCGATCCACCGCGGTGTCTATCCGCTCGCGGTGGAGGCGACCGATCTCTACGAGGGCGCCCGCCAGCGGATCGCGCGCTGGCTGCAGAGCACGCCCGAGGAGACGATCTTCACCGCCAACGCGACCGCCTCGATCAACCTCGTGGCCGCCACCTGGGGGCGCGAGAACGTCGGCGCCGGTGACCTCGTGGTCCTGACCGAGACCGAGCACCACTCGAACATCGTGCCCTGGCAGCTGCTGTGCGCGCAGCGCGGCGCCGAGCTCGCCTACGTGCCGATGCTCGACGACGGGCAGCTCGACCTCGACGCGCTCGACGCGCTGCTGGCGCGCGGGCCCAAGGTCGTCGCCGCCGTGCACATCTCCAACGTCGTCGGGACGATCAACCCGATCGAGGAGATCGCGCGCCGCGCGCACGCCGCCGGGGCGGTCGTCGTCGTCGACGGCTCGCAGGCGGTGCCTCAGATCCCCGTCGACCTCCGTGCGCTCGACGCCGACTTCTACGCGTGGACTGGCCACAAGGCCTACGGGCCGACCGGGATCGGGGTCTTGCACGGCCGTCGCGAGCTGCTCGAGACGATGCCGCCGTTCATGGGCGGCGGGCATATGATCCGCCAGGTCGGCGACACCGAGTCGACCTGGACCGACCTGCCGTGGAAGTTTGAGGCCGGCACCTCCCAGATCGCCGAGGCGATCGGGCTCGGGGCGGCGGTCGACTGGATCGAGCAGATCGGCATCGAGCGGATCCGCGCGCACGAGGCCGCGCTGCTCGCCGATGCGCTGCCCCGCCTCGCCGAGGTGCCGGGGCTGCGCCTGCACGGCCCGCTCGACGCCGCCGAGCGCGGGGCGCTCATCTCCTTCGTCATCGACGGTGCCCACCCGCACGACGTCGGCGAGATCCTCGGCCGCGAGGGCGTGTGCATCCGCACCGGCCATCACTGCACCCAGCCGCTGATGCGCCGCCTCGGCGCCGTGGCCACCAACCGCGCCTCCTACGCGGTCCACAGCACCACCGCCGACACCGACCGGCTGCTCGAAGCGCTGGGCACGGTGGCGCGGGTCCTGCAGCTGTAGTCGACGCCGTCGACGTGCTCCGGAGCCATCTGCGACGGCTGGCGACCGACTCGCTCGCCGGCGCCCCCGTGTTTCCCGGCGGCGCGCGGACGTCGGTCCTGCGCGCGCTCGGCGTCCACGCCGGTCCCGGCACGATCCTGCGCTCGCGCTGCCGCTTCGTCGGCACCGACGTCTCGTTTGGCGCCGACTGCTGGGTGAACACCGCGGTGACCTTCGATGCCTCGGCGCCGGTCGCGATCGCTGACCGGGTGACGATCGGTCCCGAGGTGATGATCATCACCTCCTCTCACGAGCTGGGCGACTCGCACCAGCGCGCGCGGGCCCGGCGGCTGGCCCCCGTGCGCATCGGCTCCGGGTGCTGGTTGGGCGCGCGCGTGACCGTCCTGCCCGGAGTGACGATCGGCTCCGGCTGCATGATCGCCGCCGGCTCGGTGGTCGCCTCGGACTGCGCCGCCGACGGCTTGTACGCGGGAGTCCCGGCGCGGCGGATCCGCGATCTGTGAGCGAGCGGCGGATCGCTAAGGTCATCGGTCGATGGACGACCTGTATCGCGAGAACATCCTCGATCACTACAAGCGGCCGCACAACTGGAGCCCGCCGGCGCCCGAGCTCGAGCGCGTCGACCTGCAGTTCCACGATCTCAACCCGCTCTGCGGCGACGAGCTGACGGTCAAGCTCGCGGTCGGCGGCGACGAGCGGATCGAGGATCTGCGCTTCGAGGGGCACGGCTGCGCGATCTCGCAGGCCGCGGCCTCGATGACCTCGGACGAGGTCAAGGGGATGAAGGTCTCGGAGCTCCTGCGCCTCGATCGCGGCTTCGTCCTGGACCTGCTCGGGATCGACATCTCCGCCCAGCGGATGAAGTGCGCGCTGCTGTCGCTGAAGGTGCTCAAGAGCGCCTCGCTCGGGCACGCCGTCGGCTGGGAGCCCGAGACGCCCGAGGCCGACGCGACGTCTCGCCCGTCCGGTCTCTGAGAACCGGCGCGGACCGCTAAACTCCTCAGGGATTTCCGATCCCCACGCTAGGTTTTCTTCTCGTGCCACAGGTCATCGACGTCTGCCCCTTGGAAGAGCTCGCTCCCGGTGAGCGGCGCCAGGTCGCCTGGGAGGAGCTGGAGATCGGCGTGTTCAACTGCGGAGGCACGGTCTACGCGATCGAGGATCGCTGCTCGCACGACGACGGCTCGCTCATCGAGGGCGAGCTCGACGAGGCGGCGTGCACGATCGAATGCCCCCGACACGGCTCGCGGTTCGACATCCGGACCGGGAAGCCGAAGACCCTGCCCGCCTACGTTCCGGTCGACACGTTCACCGTGATCATCGAGGACGACACGATCAAGCTGGAGGTGGAGTGATGGCCACTCCCGACACCGTGACCCCGGCCGCGCCGGTGAACGAGAACGAGGCGCTGCAGCGGATCAACGCCGACTACACCGAGCGCTACGGCTTCCATGACGCCGAGAACTACCTATACAAGGCGCCGAAGGGGATCAACCCCGAGATCGTGGCCAAGATCTCGGAGTTCAAGTCAGAGCCGCAGTGGATGCGCGACTTCCGCCTGCGGGCGCTCGAGCACTTCCTGTCCCGGCCCCAGCCGACGTGGGGCTCGCCGATGCTCGCCGAGGTCGACTACGACGACATCCACTACTTCGTGCGCGCCTCCGAGAAGCCCGGGCGCTCGTGGGACGAGGTCCCCGAGGACGTCAAGCGCACCTTCGACCGGCTCGGCATCCCCGAGGCCGAGCGCAAGTTCCTCTCCGGCGTCGGCGCCCAGTACGAGTCCGAGGTCGTCTACCACCAGGTTCGCGAGGACCTCGAGAAGCAGGGCGTGGTGTTCGTCGACATGGACTCGGGGCTGCGCGAGCACGAGGACATCGTGCGCGAGTACCTCGCCTCGGTCATCCCGCCCAACGACAACAAGCTGGCCGCCCTGAACTCGGCCGTCTGGTCGGGCGGCTCCTTCGTCTACGTCCCGCCGGGGGTCCACGTCGAGATGCCGCTGCAGGCCTACTTCCGGATCAACACCGAGAACATGGGCCAGTTCGAGCGGACGCTGATCATCGCCGACGAGGGCTCCTACGTGCACTACGTCGAGGGCTGCACCGCGCCCACATACTCGTCGAGCTCGCTGCACTCGGCGGTCGTCGAGCTGATCGCCAAGCCGGGCGCGCGCATCCGCTACACGACGGTGCAGAACTGGTCGACGAACGTGTTCAACCTCGTCACCAAGCGCGCCATCGCCCAGGAGGACGCGACCGTCGAGTGGGTCGACTGCAACCTCGGCTCCAAGCTGACGATGAAGTACCCGAGCGTGTACCTGATGGGCGAGCGCGCCCACGGCGAGATCCTCTCGATCGCGTTCGCCGGGGCCGACCAGCACCAGGACGCGGGCGGCAAGATCATCCACGCCGCGCCGAACACGACCTCGAACATCTTCGCCAAGTCGATCTCCAAGGACGGCGGCCGCGGCTCCTATCGCGGCCTACTCGAGATCGCCAAGGGCGCCCACGGCTCGCGCTCCAAGGTCGTCTGCGACGCGCTGCTGCTCGACGAGCAGTCGCGCTCGGACACCTATCCGACGATCCGCATCTCCGAGGACGACGTCAACGTCGGCCACGAGGCGACGGTCTCCAAGGTCGGCGAGGACCAGCTCTTCTACCTGATGTCGCACGGCATCTCCGAGGAGGAGGCCTCCAAGCTGATCGTCAACGGCTTCATCGAGCCGATCACCAAGGAGCTGCCGATGGAGTACGCGGTCGAGATGAACCGCCTGATCGAGCTGCAGATGGAGGGCTCGATTGGCTGAGGTCTCGCCTGCGGCAGTGCAGCTGCCCACGTTCAAGGGACGGCCCGGCTGGGAGTTCACCGACATCTCGGCGCTCAACCTGGCCGATTACCGTCCGGTCGCCGAGGGAGACGAGATCGGAACGCCGGTGGCTCCGCTGTGGGCGTTCGACGGCGCCCACGCGTCCGAGTTGCCCGCGGGAGTCATCGTCGCGCCGATCGAGCGGGCGGCGGAGGAGCATGGCGAGCTGCTCCGCGCGCACCTCGGCTCGCTCATCGGCCCCGCGGAGGACGTGTTCGTCGCGCTCAACGACGCCGGCTTTCGCCGCGGCGCGTTCGTCTACGTTCCCCGCGGCGTGATCGTGCCGGCGCCGATCGCGCTGCAGAGCGTCCAGGCCGAGGACCACACGCTGCTGAACACCCGGACGCTCGTCGTCCTCGAGGACGGCGCCCAGGCCGAGATCTGGGAGCAGTACCTGTCGGGCGCCGACGAGCTCGACGGGGTCGTCAACGTCGTCACCGAGCTCGTCGTCGGACAGAACGCGCACCTGCGCTACGTGTGCGGCCAAGGGTTGAGCGAGCGCAGCTGGATCTTCGGCGCCCAGCGCGCCGAGGTGGGCCGCGACGCGACGCTCGACTGGGTCGCGCTCGGCTTCGGGACGTCGGCCGGTCACGTGCGGATGCAGACCCGGCTCGCCGGCCAGGGGGCCGACGCCCGCGTCACCGGCGCCTACGCCAGCCACGGCCGCCAGCACATCGACTTCGACACCACCCAGGAGCATGCGGCGCCGAACACGACCTCGGATCTCGCCTTCCGCGGGGTTCTGCAGGGCCGCTCGAGCGCCGTCTGGAAGGGCAACATCATCGTCGACCCCGGCGCGCAGAAGACCGACGCCTTCCAGGAGTCGCGCAACCTGCTCATCTCCAAGCGCGCCCACGCCGACGCGATCCCCGGCCTCGAGATCCAGGCCAACGACGTGCGCTGCACGCACGCCGCGGCCGTCGCCCAGGTCGACCCCGAGCAGCTGTTCTACCTGCGCTCGCGGGGCCTGCGCGACCACGTCGCCAAGCGGCTGGTGATCGAGGGCTTCCTTGCCGCGCTCGTCGAGCGCTTCGAGCCGGGGCCGGTGCGCGAGGTGCTCGCGCAGGCGCTCGAGCAGCGCCTCGCGCTCATCCTCGAGAGATAGGCGCCCCCCGCCCGCCCCCCACCGCCCGGCTCAGGCGTAGGATCCGCCGCACGATGGCGCGCCCCTCGCCGATGGTCGCTCTCGGATACGGGAAGTTCGTTCGCGCCGACCGCGTCTACGCGATCGTCCCCCTCGAGGGCGAGGACCGCGGCGACGGGCGGCGCACCCACGTGCACGTTGAGGGGATCGACGAGCCGCTGACCGCGTCGCGCTCGGAGACGGCGATCGCCGCCGACCTCGCGGTCGCGCTCGGCCAGACCCCGCCGGGTCGCCGCCGCGAGGGCATCCCGGGCCAGAAGGCCCTGTTCTAGCGACGGGGCGATCGGGCGGCGGCGCCGGCCGTAGACTGGTCGCGTGCGGCACGTCGCCCTGCTGCGCGGGATCAACCTCGGGGCCACCCGTCGCGTCCCGATGGCGGACCTGCGCGCGCTGTTGTCAGACGCCGGCTACGACGACGTCCGCACCTACGTGCAGAGCGGCAACATCGTGCTCGGCAGCCCCGCGCGACCGCCGACCGTCGAGCGCGAGCTGCGCTTGCTGATCTCCGCACAGTTCGGCTTCGAGGTGCCTGTCGTCGTGCGCAGCCGCGCCCAGCTCGCCGCCATCGTGGAGCGCAATCCCTTCGGGGACGTCGCCGATGACCCCAAGCGCTACCAGGTGAGCTTCCTGGACGACCAGCCGCCCGCGGAGCTGATCGACACGCTGCGCACGATCGCGCGCGAGACCGAGCGGGTGCAGGTGCACGGGCGCGAGATCTACGCGTGGCATCCCGACGGGGTGGCGCGCTCCAAGCTGTGGAGCCGGCTCGCCGGCCCGGCCCTCGGCGTGACCGCGACCGCCCGCAACTGGACGACGGTGACGACGCTGCTGCAAATGGCCTCCGCGTGAGCCGGCGCTACTCGTAGGAGAGCGCGCGCAGCGGATCGAGGCGCGCCGCCCGGCGCGCGGGGAAGATCGCCGCGACGAGCCCGACGATCCACGTCGCGATCAGGAAGATGATGACGCGGCCGACCGGGATCGTGAACGAGATCGCCGACACCCGGGCGGCGAGCAGCGCCCCGAACGCGAGCCCGAGCACGATTCCGATCACCGAGCCGATGAGCGCGGTGATGACGCTCTCGTGGCGGATCATGCGCCGGATCTGGCGCCGCGTCGTGCCGACCGCGCGCAGCATGCCGATCTCGCGGGTACGCTCGAACACCGACAGCACGAGCGTGTTGACGATCCCGAACAGGCTGACGATGATCGACAGCGCCAAGAGCAGGTAGAGGATGTTCAGCGCCTTGCTGAGCCCCGAGATCTGGTTGTCGATGAACTTCTGACGCGTCTGCACCTTGGCGTTCGGGAACCCCTGCAGCGCGTGGCGCAGCGCCGCCTGGTTGGCAGCGGTCTCACCGCCGGACATCCGCACCAGCGTGTAGAGGTTCTGCGGCTGCTGGTAGGAGCGGTCCCAGGTCGCGGCCGACATCGTGATCGGGCCGAACGGGGAGCCGCCGCTGGGTGGCTTGAAGATCCCGCGGATGACGAGGCCGATGCGCCGGCCGGTGGGCGTAGTCACCGACACCGGGGAGCCGATCGTGAGATGGTGCTTGGAGGCGTAGCCGTTGTCGGTGAAGGCGCCCGCGGGCCCGAGCGAGCGCAGGACCGCCTGCGAGCCGGCCTTCCACTTCAGCGAGACGACCAGCGCGATCTCGGGGTCCACCGCGGTCAGCTGCTCGGTGGCGCCGAACACCCGGCCCTCACCGGCGCGGACGTTGCCGACGGCGGTCACGCCGGCGGCGCGAGTCGCCGCCTGGGCCGGCGCCGTCGGCAGCGGCTCGAAGTTGTTCTGGGCGGTGATCGCATAGTCGCCGGTGAACAGCTGGTTGACCGAGTTGCGGAAGTTGCTCGTGATGCCCGCCGCGAGGACGGCGACGAGGGTGACGAGCGCGAGCCCGATCATGAGCGCCGCGGCGGTCGAGGCGGTCCGCTGCGGGTTGCGTCTGGCGTTCTCGCGCGCGAGGCGCCCGGGCGCGCCGCCGAGCTTGGTCGCCGGCCAACCGATCCACTCGGCGAGCGTCGGCACGATCCGCGCCGACAGCAGCGCGACGCCGATGAACACGAGGATCGCGCCGAAGCCGATCGCGCTGAGCACCGCCCCCGTGCCCTTGGCCTGGAACAGCCCCTGCACGATCAGCAGCGTGCCGAGCAGCGCGGTGATCGCCGCGCCGACGGTGCGAAAGCGCGCGAACCGCCCCTCGGGGAGCGTCGCGCCCTCCCGGACGGCCGCAATCGGCTCCACCCGGGTGGCCCGCAGCGCCGGGCGCAGGCTCGCCAGCATCGTGACCACGACCCCGACGAGGATCGAGACGATGACGGTTCTCGCCTCGATGATGGTGCCGCTGGTGGGCAGGGTCAGCCCGAGCGCGTTGAACAGCGCGAACAGCCCCTGGGCGAGTCCCAGCCCGACGAGCATGCCGACGACCGAGGCGAGCAGCCCGACCATGAGCGACTCGACGAGGATCGCCCGCAGCACCTGGCGCCGCGAGGCGCCGAGGGTGCGCAGGGTGGCGAACTCCCGGGTGCGCTGGGCGATCGTGATCGACAGCGAGTTCGCGATCACGAACGCGCCGACGAACAGCGCGATGCCCGCGAACACGAGCAGGAACGTCTTGAAGAAGGAGGTGAAGCTGCTCGTCGCGCTCGCGCTCTTGGCCGCCTCCTGGGCGCCGGTGCGCACCTGGGCGTCCCGCGGCAGCAGCGGGCGGATGCGCGCCACGATCTGCGACGGGCTGACGCCCGGCCGGGCGCTGACCCGGATGTCGTCGAGCTTGCCGACCTTGCCGAACAGGCCCTGGGCGGTGGCGAGCTGGAAGCCGGCGAGCGTCGCCCCGCCGAGCGAGCTCGCCGAACCGAGCCGCACGAGCCCCGAGATCCGCATCATGCGCTCGGGCCCGCGGGTCTGCACGCCGATCTCGTCTCCGACGTGCAGGTGCTTCTTGCTCGCGGTGTTGGAGTCGATCACGACCGCGGAGGGCCCCGGCCAGTGCCCGCCGACGAGGTCGAGCGAGTTGAGATCGGGCTTGGAGGGATCGACGCTGAAACCGAGGCTGGGCGCGCCCCCGAAGCTGATCACCTTGCCGTCGTGGATCAGCTGCGGCGAGCCCTGCACCCCGCCGATCGCGTCCTTGACCCCCGGCAGCCGCTGGACCCGCGGCAGCAGCGACTCCGAGAACGACGGCACGTCGCCGCTCGTTCCGCCCGAGGCGCTCGCGTCGATCGCGCTGCGCCCGGTGACGGTCGCCGCCGTGCCCCGGTAGACGGTCTGGAAGATCGATGCAAACGCGTGGTTGATCGAGTCGGTGAGGACGTAGGTGCCCGAGATCAGCGCCACCCCGAGCACGATCGCCAGCGCCGTCAGCACCGAGCGCAGTCGGCGCGAGGCGAGGCCCTTCAACGCGACCCGGAGCACGCTATGGAGTCGCGGGTGAGATCACTGCAGGCTCTTGATCGCGTCGACGATCGTGTCCTCGCCGGCATGGGGCATGTCCTTGACGATCACGCCGTCGGCGAGGAACAGGATCCGGTCGGCGACCGCCGCCGCGCGCGGGTCGTGGGTGACCATCACGACCGTCTGGCCGACCGAATCCACCGAGTGGCGCAGCAGGGCGAGGATCTCGTCGCTGGCGGCCGAGTCGAGGTTCCCGGTCGGCTCGTCGGCGAACAGCACCGTCGGCTTTGACAGCAGCGCCCGGGCGATCGCCACCCGCTGCTGCTGGCCGCCCGACAGCTCCGACGGCCGATGCGACAGGCGCCCGCGCAGGCCGGTCTCGTCGATCACCTCGTCCAGCCACCCCGGATCCGGGTCGCGGCCGGCGATCTGCATGGGCAGCAGGATGTTCTCCCGCGCGTCGAGCATCGGCAGGAGGTTGAAGAACTGGAACACGAACCCGATGTGATCGCGGCGCAGCCGCGTCAGCTGGTCGTCGTTGAGGTGGGTGATCTCGATCTCGCCGAGGGTGACCGTCCCGCTCGTCGGCCGGTCGAGCCCGGCGAGGATGTGCATCAGCGTCGACTTGCCCGATCCCGACGGTCCCATGACCGCCGTCAGCCGCCCACGCTCGATCCCGGCCGACACGTCGCGGAGCGCCATCACTGCGGTGTCGCCCTGGCCGAAGCGCCGGCTGACCTCCGACGCGGCGATGACGGTGGCCTGCTCGGTCGGCGTGACGACCTCGGACACTAGTGTTTTTTTTAATGATTCCGCTCCCAC
>Ga0213875_10000624_pt1 | contig 28331 bp, 27 predicted proteins | sample BarmaccomBMRX_R8_FD_160105 | JGI IMG/M metagenome (GOLD analysis project Ga0213875, IMG submission 160105) | Root-associated microbial communities from Barbacenia macrantha in rupestrian grasslands, the National Park of Serra do Cipo, Brazil - RX_R8 | ecosystem: Host-associated > Plants > Roots... | reverse complement strand
CGGGCACCGAGCCCTTGGCGCTGTAGTCGGGGGCGGCGCCGGAGTCGCAGTTGTTGATCCAGCCGTCCTGGACCCCGACCGGGATGGTCGCGGGAGCGGCGGGCCGGGACGCCTGAGCGGGCTGTGCCGATTGAGCCAGCGCGCTCGGGGCGCCGGCCGCGAGCACGCCCACGGTGGCCAGGCCCAGCACCGGGACGAGCAGAATACGCCTGCGCCAGCGGGCGAGGCGGGTGAGCAGAGGTGGCGGCGTCTGGCCACCGGATGAAGGCACCATGCTTCCCCTACCGGAAGTGGCGGAATGGACGGCCGCTACCTTGCCAGCACCGGCCCCCAGTCGCCCCGCAAGCTGCGATCCCACTGAATCCCAGCGCGCTGAACTGGATAAATGGCCGCCCGGCGGGGACGCGGATGGGATCGCGATGGGACCGGATCAGGACCAGAACTGGTTGGCGGCCGGGTACTGGGTCCAGATCCGGACCTGGGTGCCGTCGCGCAGATCCCATTTGTCGGCGTCCAGGCACAGCCGGTCGTCCCGGGCGAACAGCGGGTAGGACCGGGTGCCGGCGCTGACCGCGGCGTGCCAGCCGCCGAAGTCCCAGGCCTCGTTGCCGGCCGGGTAGCAGTTCCACAACTGGACGATCCGGCCGTTGGCCAGCCCGCCGAGGTTGTCGGCGTTCAGGCACATGGACTGGTAACGCTGGCTGACCAGGTGGGTGTAGCGGAAACCGTCCACCTCCCACTGCAGCGGGATCCAGACCTGGTTCGGCGAGCCGTGACAGGTGCTGACCACGACCCGGTCGTGGTTCTGCCCGGCCTGCGGCCCGGTGTCGGGTGCGGTCAGGCACAGGCCGCCCGCTTCGTGGTTACGGAACACGAAACCGGCGACGGTGGCGGCGTGAACGGTCCGGCCTTCGCGGAACTGGGCGGCCAGGGCCGGGGTCAGCGACCGGACCGGGATCGCCACCGCCTGCATCGACGCGCCCGGGAACGAGCCCCGCGCACCCGGCCCGGACTGGCCGCGGGCGGCGGTCGGCCTGGCCGGCGCGGGCGAGGCGGGCCACGTCAGCGCCAGGACCACCGCGACCACCGCGGCCGCCGCCGTCACCGGCAGCCCGACGGCCAGGGCCCGGTGGCGGCGGAACCAGGCCCAGCGGCCGGCGGCCGCGGGATCGTCCGCGTCGGCCGCCTCGGTCGCGTGGGGCGCCCCGGCCTGGCCGGGCGGCTCGGCCGCGGGCGGTGAGCCGGACGTGAGAGCCGACGGGGGGAGGCCAGGCCGGGAGGCGCGGATACGCTCGCGGCGGGCGGTCCGGGCCCGGCGGAGCAGGACGGTCAGGTCCAGTATCTCCCGGTGTGACAGCTGCAGCGCGCTGGCCAGCTGGAACAGGCGTTCCTCGGTAGGCAGGGTCTCGCCCTTGTAGTCGCGCGACACCGTGGACGTGGTCCAGTTGAGATGCTTGGCCGCGCGGGCCTGGCCACCGTCACCCCCGACCCGGTCGATCAGCGGGCGCCAGCGCCGGGCGAACTCCAGCTCCGGCGCGGCCGGCTCATCGCCGGCCTGGCCTGGCGGCCTTTCCGTCACGGTGCCCCCCGGTGACGTCGGTGGCCCGGTCCGTGCTGATCAGGGCGTACGCAGGTCCGGCCGGGCGGCTACGCCTGACAATGTAGCCGCCGACGGGAAACGGTTTACGGCATTCGTGGCGATGCCGCCCGGCCGGGGTGACGGTCAGCAGGGTGGCGCGGCCGGGGCCGTCACCGGTCGGCCCCGGTCTCGTACGGCTTCGGCTGGTCCGGCTGAGCCGGCCGGACCGGGTTGAGCCGCCACCACACCAGGAAAAGGATCCCGAGGACGAGCATGCCGAGGCCCATCCACAGGTTGATGTTGATGTTGCTGGCCTTGGCCAGGTTGGCCTTGGAGGTGAAGGCGCCGGCCACGGTGAGCATGATCCCGTAGAGGACGAACAGCCCGCCGATCAGCGAGCGCAGGTCGAACAGCCGGGCCGCGGCTGACTGCGGGGCCTTGCTGTCGGGGCCGGTGGTGCCGGTGCCGGGGGTGTCGGACATCGCCTGCTCCTTCCTACGCGAAGATGATCGACAGCACGAGGACGATGCCCAGCGCGGTGCCGCCGAGCAGCTTGGGCGACGCCCACCAGGCGGGCTTGGGCACGGTGGACGGGTCGGGCGCGTCCGGGCTGGGCAGGCCCCAGACCAGGCCGCCGAGCTCGGAGACGGGCTTCGGCTTGGTCACCAGGGTGACCAGCACGGTGACGACCAGGTCGGCCACGAACGCGGTGATCGCGCCGTAGAAGTTGAGCATCTGGGCGTTGATGGTGGCGTGGGTCGGGTCCAGCACCTGGTGCGGGTAGAAGTAACCGATGTGGTAGCCGGCGAAGTGCATGACGGCGGCGCCGATCGTGCCGGCCGCCAGCCCGGCCACCCCGGACCAGGGGGTGGTGCGCTTCCAGAACATGGCCACGATGAACGTGGCGAACAACGGCGCGTTGAAGAACGAGAACAGCAACTGGATGTAGTTCATGATGTTGCTGTAACCGGAGGCGATGAACGCGGTGCCGATCCCGATCACGATGCCGGCCACGGTGACGACCCGGCCGACCTGGAGGTAGTAGCGGTCGGGGCGGCCCCGGCGGACGTAGGTCTGCCAGATGTCGTAGGTGAACACGGTGTTGAACGAGCTGACGTTGGCCGCCATCCCGGCCATGAACGCGGCCAGCAGGCCGGCCAGCGCCACCCCGAGCGCGCCGTCGGGCAGGTACTTGCCCATCAGCAGCGGGATCGCGTCGTTGTAGGAGGCGCCCTTGGGGGTGCCGAGCTTCGGGATCACGGCCAGCGCGATCAGGCCGGGGATGATGGTCAGGCCGGGGATGAAGATCTTCGGGAACGCCCCGATCAGCGGGGTGCGCTGGGCGGCGTTCAGGTCCTTGGCCGACAGCGCCCGCTGGACCTCGGCGAAGTTCGTGGTCCAGTAGCCGAACGACAGCACGAAGCCGAGCCCCATGATGATGCCGATCCAGTCGCCGAGCGGGTTGGTCCAGTGCGGGACGCCGACCCCGCCCCAGGTCGAGAACGCTTTGGCGCCCAGGCTGGTGTGATCGATGGCGTGCTTGAGGCCGCCGTAGCCGCCGACCGCGTGCAGCCCGATGATCACCAGCGGGACCAGCCCGGCGATGATCACGAAGAACTGCAGCACCTCGTTGTAGATCGCGCCCGACAGGCCGCCGAGGGTGATGTAGGCGAGCACGAACACCGCCGACACGGCGATCGACAGCCAGATCGGCCAGCCGATCAGCGCGTTGATGACCAGCGCCAGCGCGTACAGGTTGACCCCGGCCGTCAGCACCGCCGCCAGCGCGAACGTCAGCGCGTTGAACAGGTGGGTGGCCGGGTTGAAGCGCCGCAGCAGGAACTCGGGCACGCTGCGGACCCGCGACCCGTAGTAGAACGGCATCATCACGACGCCGAGGAAGACCATGGCCGGGACCGCGCCGATCCAGTAGAAGTGCACGGTCGGCAGGCCGTACTGGGCGCCGTTGGCGGCCATCCCGAGGATCTCGATCGCGCCCAGGTTGGCGGAGATGAAGGCCAGGCCGGTCACCCAGGCCGGCAGCGACCGGCCCGACAGCAGGAAGTCCTCGCTGGTGGCGACCGCCCGGCGGGCGAACACCCCGATCGCGATGACGAGGGCGAAGTAGATCCCCAGGATCGTGTAGTCGAACGGGTTGACGTGAAGCCTCAGCAAGCCGCGCACCTCCTCGTGAGCGGTCAGGCCCGCGCCGCGGATGAATGAACGTTCAACCATTCGCTCGGCCCTGATGTTTGCCGGCTTTTTACCCATATCTGAGACAGATGATGTCTGGAGGTGGCTCAGAGCCAGCGATCAGGTCCGGGCGGCGGCGGATGGCGCTCTTGCCTTCTGAGATTTGTTCTACTAGTAATAGAACAGATGGACTTTTGCTTGGCCGACGTTGGTTTTGGCCAGCATGGAGTGGTCGACAGCAAGGAGGCCCACGATGGCAGCGACGCTCATCCTCACCCGGCAGGACAACCTCATCGAGCTCTGGCGCTTCCCGTTCGACATCCAGATCGACGGGACCAGCGTCGGCTCGATCGACCGCGACAAGTCGATCGAGACGCCGGTCGCGCCGGGCCAGCACACCCTGCGGCTGCGCCACGGCCGCTACTCGAGCCTGCCCCATCCGTTCGACGCGGCTGACGGCGACACGATCAGCTTCCGCTGTCACGGCGCCGATCTGTGGCCGCGGTTCGTCGCCTCACTGGTCAAGCCCGACCTGGCCATCGCCCTCAAGCACGAGTAGGCAGCAACCGTTCTGCACCGGAACGGGCCCCGGGACGGCTACCGGGCCGCTGACGGTGGGAGGGTGCGGCAACCCGGTCGCCCCGCACCGAACGGTGGTACCACCGGTGAGACTGTCGATCATTGTGACCATGGCCGCGGCTGGGCTGCTGGCTCCGGCCGCCCTGTCCCCGCTCACGGCTGACGCCGCGACCGCCGCGCCGGCGGTGATGAGCGCGACCTTCCTGCAGCCGAGCAGCACGACCATCGGCTGGCAAGCCAGGCAGTACCAGAGCGAGATCACGCTCGAGCGGGCGGCCGGGATCACCGGCGTCATCGACCAGTGGACGGTCGACGAGGACGCCAACCAGGCCTACTACCCCGACGCGGCCGGCTGGTACCCGCGCGGCGGGGACATGACCGACCCGCTGCTGACGGCGGCCGGCCAGGCCGGCGACACGGTCTGGCTGGGCCTGGCCAACGTGTCGGCCTGGCCGCCGCACGCGGGCGACACCGCCTGGCTGAACAACCAGCTGTACGTGGCCGAGCGGACCGCCGATCAGCTGTACGGCCTGTACAAGTCGGCCCCGGCGTTCAAGGGCTGGTACGTGCCGTTCGAGGTCAGCGACCAGCAGCTCGGCACCGCGGCCGATGTCGCCCCGCTGACGTCGTTCTTCGCCGCGCTCACGAGCTACCTGCACACCCACGACGGCGGCAGGCCGGTCATGACGTCACCGACCTATGAGCACCTGACCCAGAGCCCGGCCCAGTTCGCCGCCTCGGTGCGCAGCGTCCTCGGTAGCTTCGACGTCATCAACGTGCAGGACAGCGGGGGCAGCGGCTACGAGCAGCCGTCCGACATCACCCACTGGTTCACCGCCCTGCACCAGGCGCTGGCCGGGACCGGCAGCGCGCTGTGGGACGACCCCGACATGTTCTCGGCCGCCAGCCACGGCGGCCCGATGGCCCCCGCTCAGCTGCAAGCCAACCTGCAGGCGGCACGCGGGCTGGTCAGCACGTTTTCAGGGTTTTCGTTCACGACCCAAATGGACCCGAACGTGGTCGGCACGCCGTCGGACTACAACGCCTATCTCGCCTACGAGCGCAAACAGTGAACGAAAGGGACCTTCGTCCCCTCTTGCTGATACCCGATCGGGCGTCATGACAGCCGTTCACCGGCCCAGCGATCCTTACTGTGCAGATCCCTGGGGAGGGGGGTTTGGGTGTCCCGGCCGGCTCAGCTGTCCGGGGCACCCAAGCTGGGACGGGCGGCCGCCGCGCGCGCGAACGACTCGTACTGCATGATCTCGGCCGGTTTGATCACGCCGTCCTCGATGGCCCGGGCCAGCAGCGCGTCCTTGCTGGGGGCGGTCCGCCCGGTGGCCGCGTACTTGGCCCGCGCCCGGCTGATGTACTGGCGGACGGTGTTCTCGCTGATCGCCATCCGCCGGGCGACCGACGCCTTCGACATCCCCTGGAACCACAGCAGCAGCGCCTGCCGCTCCTGCTCGGACAGCGCCGGCCGGGCCGGGCGCTGGTCGTCGAGGATCGCCCGGGCCTGCGACCGGGTCACGTAGGGCCGGTCGGCCGCCGCCGCCAGCACCGCCTCGACCAGGTGCTCGCGGCCCTCTTCCTTGGACACGTAGGCGTGCGCGCCGTGGTCGAGGGTCTCCATCACGATCACCGGATCACTGTGCCCGGAAAACGCCACCACCCGGTAGCCGGCCGACACCAGCCCGGGGATCTGATCGGTGACCAGCTCGCCGGACAGCTCGAGGTCGAGGATGACCACGTCAGCCGCCTCCGGCGGCACGTCGCGGAGGCCGGACAGGTCGCGGGCGGTCTGCACCAGCCGCACCCGCTGACCAGGATCGGAGTGGATCCAGGACGCCACCCCCTCGGTGACCACCGGGTGGTCTTCGACAATGAACACCGTCACCGGCCGTCCCATCGCGCCTCCGCCCACAGTGTGCCGTCGTCCTGCTGCTGCTCGATGACGACCCCCTCGCCGGCCGCGGGCAGCCGGACGGCCGCGCCGGTGTCGGCGACGAAGCTGACCGCGATCCCGGCCGTCACCGCGGCCAGGGTAATGCGGGTCCGGCTGTGGGCGGCGGTCAGGATCGCGATGGCGGCGTCGGTGATCACCCGCCGGGCGGCCGCGGGCACCGGCGGCAGCGACCCGGCCGTCTCGATCTCGACCACCACCCCGCGCCGTTCGGCCACGTCGGCGCTCGCGTGCAGCTCGTGCACCAGCGACCCGTGGACCTCGTCGCCCTCGGCCAGCAGCCGCCGCAGCCGGGCGGCCTGGACCGCGCAACGGATGCGGACCCCGATGTCGCCGGGATCGGCGGTGCCGGCCGCCAGCTCGGCCACCAGCGGCACGGCGGTCTCCTGGAGGGCCAGCCAGCGGGAGTGGCGGGCGGCCCGGATGACCTCGGCGATCGCGGCCCGCTGGCGGGCGGCGTTCTCCCGGCGGGCCGCGGCGGCGGCCTGATCGGCCGCCAGGTCGAGCGCCCGGACCCCGGCCGCGACCGCCACCTGGGCCCCGGTCGACCAGGCGAACAGGGCCAGGAAGCCGGCCAGGTTGGTGCGGTGCAGCCCGTCCCAGGCTTGCACGCTGAGCGTGGCCACCGCCTCGGCGGCCAGGAACCAGGCCAGCTCGGAGAACCGGCGGCGGAGGAGAACGAGCACGCCGATCCAGCCCGCGCTCCCCCAGGCCCAGTTCTCGGCCAGCATGTGCGAGGCGGGGCTGGCGGCGGCCGACGCGGTGCTGGCGGCCAGCGCGACCAGCGCCACCGCCCAGGCGGCCGGCCAGCTGGGCGTCTTCCCGCGGGTCGCCTGGCTGCGGGCCGCCTCGCCGCGGGGGGTGTCCCGCAGCACCAGGATCGCCCCGGCCGCGACGGCCAGCGCCATCACCAGCCACATAGCGACCTGGAAGGCGAACGAGGCGTAGGCGGTCTGGTCGTGCAGCAGCTGGCCGCCCGCGCCACCCAGGTGCCAGCCCGCGACCAGGAACACCACCGCGATCGTGAACGCCCGCTGGTAGCGGCCCGACAGCACCGCCGTCGGCTGGACCGCGGTCATGCCGGCCAGCTCACGGTGACGGTGGTGCCGGTGCCGGGACGGCTGGCGATCGCGGCCTCGCCCCCGGCCGCCACCATCCGGCCGGTGATCGACTCGCGGATGCCGCGGCGGGAGGGCGGGGTGGCGGCCGGGTCGAAGCCGCGGCCGTGGTCGATGATCTTGACGATCGCCCAGCCGGTTCCGCCGGTGACGGTCACCTCGGCCTGGCTGGTGCCGGCGTGCCGCTCGACGTTGCGCAGCGCTTCGCCGACGCAGGCGGCCAGCTGGTCGGCGACCGGCGACGGCAGCGTGACCGGGACCAGCTGGAGCTGGACGGCCAGCTCACCGGTGCTGGCGGCGGCCTGTTCGAGCTGGGGCCGCAGGTCGGTCAGCGGGGCCGGCCCGTCCGGGGTGTCGCCCAGCCTCTGCAGCACCCGCAGGTCGCGGGCGGCCTGGGCGGCCAGCCCGGCCGACGGCCCGTCGAACGCGCCCGCCGCGACCATGGTCAAGGTGGACAGCACGGTGTCGTGCAGCTGGCGGTGCTGGTCGCGTTCGTCGGCCCGGCGCGCCTCCTCGGCCCGCAGCTGCCGCTCGGTCTCCAGCCCGGCCGCGACGATCGCGTCGGCCTGCCGGGCGCCGCCGCGGATGACCGCCACCAGCCCGGCCGCGACGATCGTCTCCACGATCAGCAGCCAGGCGTCGGTCAGGTGACCGGTACCGAGCCCGTAGGCGACGACCACCACGGCGGCGGCCGGCACCCCCAGCCAGGGCCGCAGCGCGATCTGCAGGATGTAGACCGCCGTGCAGGCGAGCGGCAGCATCCAGGTCGTGTCGTCGGCGATCAGCGCGGCCACCACCAGGTGCTGCTGGGCCAGCACCAGCCCGGCGATGACGGCCGCGTCGACCAGCACCACCGCCAGCGTCAGCCCGGCCCGCCGGACCCGCCAGGTGAAGAAGGCCGACCACAGGCACAGCCCGGTCAGGGTCAGCGCCAGCCACCAGCCCGAGATCGCCCGGGTGGCGGCCAGCACCGCCACCCCGGTGAACAGCACCGCGCCACCGAGCCGGAGGGCGATCGCGTACCAGCCCGCCAGGCGGTGCAGGGCCTGGTCCGATGGACCGGTCAACGGCGGTCGGCGCACCCGGCGACGGCGCTCCGCGGCGGGCCGCAGGCGGCCCCCCACGGATTCAGCGGCCGGATTCACCGGACCAGTATGCGGCAGCGGCGCGGGGCGGGGAATGGCGACTGCTTCAGCAGCTGCGCTCAGGCGTCCGCGAGCACGCGCCGCCATGCGCACGTGGTGGCCACCCGGCCCGGGGTGATCGAGGGGCTGGCCGGTTGACCGCTACGGGACTACCGTCCCTTTTGTCAGTATTTGTCGACTTTTGTATACGAGGAGAAAGGGATGTCTACTGACCCGAGCCGATGGATGACCATCGGCGACTTCCTGCTCCGGCGTCTGCAGGAGGCCGGTGTCCGCCACCTCTTCGGGTCCCCGGCGATTTCAACCTCGAGCTGCTGCAGCAGCTCGAGGACGCCGGGACGATAAAATGGGTTGGCAATTGCAGTGAGCTGAACGCCTCCTATGCGGCCGACGGCTACGCACGGCTCAACGGCCTGGCCGCGCTGACCGTGACCAACGCCGTCGGTGCCCTGGGCGCGATCAACGGCGTGGCCGGCTCCTACGCCGAGCATGTCCCGGTGATCTGCATCGCCGGATCGATACCGCTGCGATCCATCGAGCGCGGCCTGGGGATGCACCACACGATGGGCGACGGGACCTGGGATCGCTTCCTCGGCGCCTTCGCGCAGGTAACCGTGGCCCAGGCCCGGCTGACGCCGTGCAACGCGGTCAGCGAGATAGACCGGCTGATCCTCGCCGCCTGGCGGGAAAAGCTCCCGGTTTACCTGGAGCTACCGTCCGACATCGCCTACCTCGATGTCGAGGTGCCGGAAGCTCCGCTGGCACTGGAACAGCCGCGCAGCGATCCAGAACGGCTACAGTCGTGCACCGCCGCCATCGCGCGCCAGCTGTCCGGCGCCACGTCGCCGGCCATCCTGGTGGATCAGGACGCGGACCGGTACGGGACCGCAGCCGAGATCACCGAGCTGGCCGGGAAGATGCAGCTGCCGGTGGCCGTGACCGGCCCCGCCAAGGCCGTGATCGACGAAACGTTCCCTTATTACGCCGGCATCTACAACGGCAAGGCCAGCGAGCCGCACACCTGCGCGGCCATCGAAGAGAGCGACTGCCTGCTCTCCATCGCCTACCGGCCGATCGACGGAACCTCCGGCGACTTCACGGCGGCGCTGCCCGCCAACACGATCCACGCCCGCGGCCACTCGGTCGACGTCGGCGCGGACAATTACCAGGCGGTGAACCTGAAGGAGGTCCTACGCTGCGTCATCGACGCGGTGCCGCAGGTCACAGACCGCCCGGCCCGCCCGGTGGCGGCGCCGGGGCCGGCGGCCGCCGGGGACGGCGGCTCGGCCAAGCTCACCCAGGCGGCGTACTGGGAGGCCATCCAGGGTTATCTGCGGCCTGGCGATGTGCTCTACACCGACAACGGCACGTCGTACGCCATCTTCGGATTCCATCTCCCGCCCGGCTGCACCGTCATCGCGTCGGTGATCTGGGGCTCCATCGGCTACAGCGTCGGAGCCCTGCTCGGCGCGCTGACCGCGGCACCCGACCGCCGCCATCTGCTGTTCGTAGGTGACGGCTCGTTCCAGGAGACGGCGCAGGAGCTGTCGACCATCCTGCGGCACGGCCACAAACCGGTCATCTTCCTGATCAACAACGGCGGGTACACCATAGAACGGGGCTACCTCGGCAAGGCCGAACCGTACAACGACATCGCCACCTGGGCCTACGCGAACCTGCCGAAGGTGCTCCGGCCGGACACCACGGCCCAGTCGTTCGTCGTGACGACGGCCGCCGACCTGCAGCAGGCCCTCAGCGCGCCGAACGACGAGATGATCTTCATCGAATCAGTCATGGACCGCTCGGACGGTCCCGCCGCGGTCATCCACAGCAGCAACCGGGGCGCCGAGCTGGATTACGGGCCCCGCGGCCCGCAGCACCGCGGCCACGGGCAGCTGCGGCCAGCGCCCCAGTAGGGTGCTAGCTGCCGCGGGTCCAGCGCGCGCGGCGGAACACGCCGCCGTACAGCGTGTTGTAGCCGTACAGCGGCGAGCCCCCGGAGGCCTGGTCGATCGCGTTGGCGTAGAAGAGCGGGGTGTTGCGCTCCGGCGGGGGCAGCGCGGTGGCCTGGGCCGCGTCCAGGTCGCAGCGGATACGGTCGGCCGCGATCGACGTCACGTGGTCGGCGTCGACGAACCGGAGATGCTCGGGCCGGAGCAGCTCCAGCCGCCGCGCGGCCGACGCCTCGCCCCGGCTCAGCTCGCGCTGCACCTTCCGGTCCAGCCAGGTGCCGCCCCCGGTCCACACGACGATCCCGTCGAAGACATCCTCTTCGGGTACCTCGAGTACGTGCTCGAGGATGCCGAACTGCGCTCCGTCCTTGGTCAGCACCGGCACGCCCGGGGGCACGCCCTGGTAAGACACCGGGAACATCTCGTCGTCCATGGGCCGACGATAGCGGAAATGCCCATCCGGTCCCTAGCGGGCAGCGGGCAGGCCGAAGCGAGTGAACAGGGCCGGGTCGGCGAACAGAGTGATGCGCTTGAGGTGCGTGGCCGTGGTGGCCAGCACGACGATGGCGAACGGGTGGTAACGCCCGTCCTCACCGCGGCAGTAAGAAGCGGCGCCGAGCTGGCCGTTGACGGGCAGCCCGGCCATTTTCCACATCCCCGGGGAACCGATGGCGAAAGCCCTGAGATACGGCACGCAGGTTGCCCGGCCGGAAAACCAGGTGGTGGTGCCGGTCATTTCCAGAGTGGCGTCGTCGGCCAGCAGAGCCTCCAGGGCGGCCATGTCTGAGTTCGCGAACGCGGCCAGGTAACGGTCGAGGACCTGGCGGGCGGCCGGGTCGGCCGGTTCGGCCAGGTCCTCGTCGCGGAGCGGCACCGTGGCCAGCCGGGCGCGGGCGCGCTGGAGCAGGCTCTTGAGGGCGGCGACGGAGACGCCGAGCACCTCGGCGGCGGCGGCCGGGGTCAGCGCCAGCACCTCGCAGAGGAGGAAGGCGGCCCGCTGGCGGGGCGACAGCAGCTGCATCGCGGCCACCAGCGCGAGGCGGACGCTGGCCCGGGCGGCCACGACCTCGGCCGGGTCACCCAGTTCGTCGATGACCAGGCGGTCGGGGACCGGTTCGAGCCAGCGCACCCCGGACCGCTCGGGCCGGGCCGGGGCCAGCGGGTCCCGTGACGGTGGGCCGAGGCCGGACGGCAGCGGCCGCCGGGCGCGGCGCTGGAGCGCGGTCAGGCAGGTGTTGGTGGTGATCCGGTACAGCCAGGCCCGGACCGACGAGCGCTGCTCGAACCGGCCGAACGCGCGCCAGGCGCGCAGGTAGGCGTCCTGGACAACGTCCTCGGCCTCCTGGACCGAACCGGTCATCCGGTAGCAGTGCGCGATCAGCTCGCGCCGATAGGGCGCGGTCGCGGCCTCGAACTCCCCGGCGCCGCCCTCGGTCATGGTCATAGTCTTCAGACCCGCCGCCGCCCGGAAAAGAATCGGCCCCGGTGCGATTCTCAGCCGGCGGCGCGCGGGTCCATACGGCATGACCACTTACCACGATCCCCTGAAGCGGGGACTGCCCGCCGACCGCGCCCGGCCGGCCGTCCGCCAGATCCTCGGCGGCCCGCACCTGGCCGTGCTGGCCACCACCAACCCGGACGGGTCGGCCCAGCTGTCGGTGATCTTCGTCAAAGCCGACGGCGACGACATCCTGTTCAGCACGATCGACGGCCGCCGGAAGACGGCCAACCTGCGGCGTGACCCGCGGGCGACGCTGCTGCTGCACAGCCTGGCGGCGGCCGCGGCCGACAGCGCCTACGCCAGCCTCTGCGGCCCGGTCGAGCTCACCGACGACCCGGACGGATCGTTCCACCAGGTCATGTACGACCTCTACATGGGCGGCGCGGCGCCACCGGCCGAGCCCGGGGCCCGGCGGCTGGTCGTCCGCCTGCATCCCGAGCGGACCTACGCGGCGTTGCCTTACGCGGCCCAGTAGCGCGGCCCGGTAGCGCGACAGCCGGCAGCCCGGCAGCCCGGCGGCCTGGCACCTAGGCAGCCCGGCGCTCGATGATATCGGCTCTGGACTAATATCATTTTATCCATTACATTGACCCGCATGGCGAGCAGGTCGATGACCGGGCAGGCGTTCTTCGTGCTGACCGCGCTGGCCGATGGTCCGCGGCACGGCTACGGGATCGTCAGCGAGGTGACCGAGCTGTCGCAGGGACGGGTCAAGCTCAAGATCGGCAGCCTCTACGGGGTCCTGGACCGGCTCGCGGCCAGCGGCCTGATCGAGCCCGACCGGGAGGAAGCGCACGACGGGCGGCTGCGCCGCTACTACCGGCTGACCCGGGACGGCCGGCAGGCGCTGGCCGAGGAGGCCGAGGTCCGGGCGGCCACCGCCCGGGTGGTGCGGGCCCGCCTCGGCCTGCCCGGCCCGGAGGCGGCCGGATGAGCAGGAGCCGGATGAGCGGCGGGGTGGGAAGCCGCCCGGACCTGGAGCAGCGCTACCGGCGGGTGCTGCGGATGCTGCCCGGCTACTACCGGGACGCCTGGGAAGAGGACATGATGGCCGCGTTCCTGGACAGCTGGCTGACCGGTGACCCGGACACCGACGCGCGCGTGCTCCGGTTCTGCCGCCCCAGCCTGCCCGAGCAGGCCAGCGTGGCCGGGCTGGCGGCCCGGCTCTACCTGGGCGGGGCGGGCGCGCCGCGCCGCTACTTCGCCTGGGGCCAGGCGGTGCGCGGGGCGGTGCTGGCGGTGCTGCTGGCCAACGCGCTGCTGGGGCTGGGCCAGCTGCTGTTCCTGGCCCGCAGCCGCAACCTGATCGGCTGGCTGCCGGTGCCGCCGGGCGGCGGCGGGACCACGGTGTCGTACCTGATCGGCGGCGCCTGGGTGGCGGCCTTCCTGGCCCTGGTGCTGCGCGACTACCGCAGCGCCCGGGCCCTCGGGGGCCTGGCCGCGGCGGCCAGCCTCGCCCTGCTGATCAACGCGCAGGTCACCGGCATCGCGGTGTCGCCGGTGGCGTCGTGGGCGCACTGGGTCCTCATCGAGGCGGTCCCGGTGCTGGCGCTGGCCGCGTTCCACCGGGACGCGCCGCCGCCCGCGCGGCGGGCCTGGCTGCTGGCGCTGGCCGCCTGCTTCCTGCTGGTGCTGCTGCCGCTGCTGGCCCTCGAGGAGAGCGGCCACCAGGCCTGGGTGCCGGACAACCCCGGGGTCGGCTGCCTGCTGGTCAGCGTGGTGGGCCTGGCGCACGTACCCCGGGCCTGGTCGGGCCGGCCCGACAGCGGCGTCTGGTCGCTGACCGTGGTGCTGCTGGCGGCGGTGGCCGGGCTGGACCGGATCGCCTCGCTGACCCTCTACCGGCCGGACCCCCACCTGATCAAGGTCGGGCTGGTCGAGCTGCTGATCCTGGCGGTGGCCAGCGGCCCGGCCGCGCTGGACGCCGGGCGCGCCCAGATCGCCCTGTCACCCCCATCGTCGCCGTCGTCGCCGTCGGCCCCGGGGCTCGGATGAAGCCGGCCACCGGGGCGGCCGTCGCCGTCACCGTGACCGGGCTGGTGCTGGCCGTGGCCGCCTGCGGCCAGGCGCTGCCGATCGGGCCGGCCCCGGCCCCCACTCCGGCGCCAAGCCCGCTGGCGGCCACCATCGTCATGCAGCCGGGGCTCGGTCAGCCCGCGGCCGGCCGCACCTGCCCGGCCGGCCAGGTCAAGCTGACCGGGCCGGGCGTCCCCACCGCCACCGCCGGAAGCTACACCAGCACCGCCATGTGCTTCCGTAAGCTGGGCCAGCCGGTCACGTTCACCACCGCCGGGGTCACCGTGTACCAGCAGCCCGCGGGCACCCAGCCGGTCAAGCACCCCGCCCAGTGGGAGGTCCGCATCACCCTGCCCGCGGCCGAGGCGGCCGAGCTGACCACGGTCACCACCAAGCTGGCGGGCACCAAGGACCAGCTCGCCACCATCGTGGGCGGCCAGACCTGGGGTGTTCCGGTGGTGCTGCACCCGCTGACCGGCGGCGAGTTCGTCATCGGTACCGGCAGCAAGAGCCAGGCCCTGCAGTACCAGCGCGAGCTGCTCAAGCCGTCCTGACCGGCCGGGCGGTCACCGAGGGCCGGTCACCGGCCGGTGCCCTGGCCGCGGCGGGTACGCATGAGCCGGGTTGCGACCGCCGGGCCGGCCGCCCAGATCGCGTAGGCCCAGGGCGTGAAGAACGCGACCGGGATCGAGACCAGGAAAGAGCCGATCGTGGCGTAGCGGGCCAGGCTGTCCGGATGGCGGGCCGACTCGGGCGCGTCGTCGCGCAGCAGGTGCTCCTGGGCCAGCTCGTTGCTCAGCCGCACCAGGCAGATCGAGGCGATGGCCTGGACCAGCGCGTAGATAGTGAAGCGGACAACGAAACCGCCCGTCCCGGCCAGCGTCCGGGCCGCGAACGGGGTCAGCACCACCATCAGCAGCCAGATCATGTTGATCCCGATGACCTTGTCGCTGATCCGGTTCACGTACCGGAAGATGGCCCGGTGCGAGCCCCAGTACCCGCTGATGACGACGAAGCTGATGATGAAGGCGAAGGATGATGAAGGCGAAGTAGGCGGGCCAGTGGTCGCCGAGGAAATCGAGGATCTTGCGGTTGCTGGCGTTCGGGATGTCCGGTATCGGCAGGTCCAGGGCGAGCAGGGTGATGGCGATCGCGACCACGGCGTCGGAGAAGAAGGCGACGCGGTCGGCGGCCTGGGCCTCGATCTCGGGAGACTCGGGCGGCTCAGTGGCGGGCATGGGTGAGATTGTGCCGTAAAGGGCCGCTGCCACCTGGGCACACCGGGTGGCAGCGGCCCTTTAACCGGACTATTGGACGACCGACCAGATAAACGTGGCGGTGCCGGAGACCCCGGCCGTGTCGGTCGCGGTCACCGTCACCGTGTAGGTCCCCAGCGTGCTGCTGGACCCCGAGATCGTGCCGTCGGCGGCGATGGAGATGCCGGGCGGCAGCCCGCTGGCCGTGTAGCTCAGGGTCTGGGCCGAGTTGGAGTCGACCGCCTGCATCGCGAACGCCACCGACGCGCCCTTGGGGCTGCTGTAGCCGAACGGGTTGACCACGCCGACGGTCTCGGCCCCGGGCGCGCCCGAGTTCGGGGTGACGTTGGCGCTGACCGCGGTGTTGGCGGCCGAGACGCCGGCCCCCGACGTGCCCGCCGCGACCTGGCCGGTCAGCTCGTGGGCGAGGCTGGTCGTGCCGGTCAGCGGCAGGCTGGCCGAGGAGTCACCGACCGCGATCGAGTAGCTGCCGGCCTGCGCCTCCCAGGCGTTGTCGGCCGCCGACCACGAGGCCAGCTGATGGATGGTGAGCGGGAACGACACGGTCGTGCTCGCCCCCGCGGCCAGCGACACCCGCTGGAACCCGGCCAGCTGATGCGGTGGGTCCTGGCTGGCGGCCGGGTCGCCGACGTAGAGCTGGGCCACGTCGGCGCCCGCCACCGACCCGGTGTTGGTGACGGTCGCGGTCACCGTCGCCTGGCCGTCGGCGCTGAACGAGCCGACCTTGAGGTTCGAGAACGAGAACTTCGTGTACGAGAGCCCGTACCCGAACGGGAACAGCGGGGTGATGTTCTGCGACTGGTACCAGCGGTAGCCGATGTTCACGCCCTCGCTGTAGGTCACCCCGGTCGAGGTGCCCGGCCACTGGGCGGTGGTCTGGGCCGGGACCTGGCTGAGGCTGGCCGGGAACGTGACCGGCAGCTTGCCGGACGGGTCGGCGGTGCCGAAGATCAGCGCGCCGAGGGCGGCGCCGGTCTCCTGGCCGCCGTACCAGTTCTCGAACACCCCGGCCACCGAGCCGAGCCACGGCATCACCACCGGGCCGCCGCTGTTGATGACCACGATCGTGTTCGGGTTGGCCGCGGCCACCTGGGAGATCATCGACTCGTCCGTGCTCGACAGGTCGAGCGAGGTCAGGTCGCTCTCCTCGCCCTCCGGCAGGCTGACCACGACGACCGCGTCGGTGGCGGCCTTGGCCGCCGCCACCGCCTGGGGGAGGTCGGTGGTGCCGTTGTCGTCGCCGGCCGTGTAGGTGACCTTGACGTTGGATCCGGCCGCGTTCTGGATGCCGGTCAGCGGCCAGACCGTGCTGGAGCCGTTGACCGAGCCGCTGCCACCGCCGGAGATCTCGACCCCGGCCCCGCCGTCGGTGCCGATGACCGCGATCGACTCGTTGCCGGCCGGGTTCAGCGGCAGCAGGCCGTTGTTCTTCAGCATGACCGTGCCCTCCTCCCCCAGCTGCAGCGCGGTCTGCGCGTGGGCGGCGGTGGCGACGCTGGCCGACAGTGACCCGGACGCCGGGTTGTCGAACAGGCCGAAGGCGAACATCTGGGTCAGGATCCGGGCCACGTCGGCGTTCAGGGTCTCCTGGTTCAGGGTGCCGTTGCCGAGGTCGGTGGACACGTCGCTGGCGTTGGAGAACGGCATCGCGATGTCCATGCCGCCGACCAGGTCGGCGACCGCGTTGCCGGCCGCGCCCCAGTCGGAGACCACGAAGCCGCCCGAGTTGGCCTGCTCGTCCAGCCCGTCCTGCAGCATGTCGGCGTTGGCGCAGGACGGGTTGCCGTTGACGACCGCGTACGAGCACATGAACGAGGCCGGCGCCACCTGCTCGGTGGCGGTCTGGAACGGGGCCAGGTACAGCTCCTCCAGCGCCTTCTGGCTGACGGTCTCGTTGTTGCTGCCGTTCGGGTACTGCTCCTGGTCGTAGGCGGCCACGTGCTTGACGTCGGCCATCACGCCCTGGCTCTGCAGCCCGTTCACCTCGGCCGAGGTGATCTGGCCGGCCAGGTAGGGGTCCTCGCCGTAGGTCTCGTAGGTCCGGCCCCAGCGCGGGTCGCGCACCAGGTTGGTGGTCGGGCCGAGCGAGATGTTCACGCCCTTGCCCGCGAACTCGGCCCCCATCGCGGCGCCCTCCTGCTTGACCAGGGCCGGGTCGAAGGTGGCGGCCGCGTCCTCACCGTCCGGGAACGCGGTCACGTTGCCGTTGCCGTCGCCGACCCCGTTCGGGCCGTCCTCCATGTTCAGCGACTTGATGCACAGGTTGGGGATGGCGTTGACCTGGCCGATGTAGCTGGACCCGCCGTCACCGGAGGCCAGCGTGACCTCCTCGGCCTGGTCCATGGTGTTGAGCACCTGCTGGACCCGCTGGGCGACCGGCGCGGTCGAGCCGACCCACGGGCAGGTGCCGTTGCCGCCGTTGCCGTTGCCGCCGGTGACCGGCGCGGTGGTGGTGAGGCCGTAGACGTCGAACTCGAAGATCGAGTACCCGAACTGGGTGCCGCGGGCGGTGCCGTACATGCGCACGTAGCGGGCGGTGACCGAGACCGGGATCGTCTGGCTCCCGCCCGAGCCGGTCGTGGTCGAGTACACCGTGGTCCAGCTCGAGTTGTCGTTCGACACCTGGACCTGGAACGCGGTGGCGAAGGCGGCCTCCCAGAGGATGCCGATGCTGCAGATCTGCTGCTGCGAGCCGAGGTCAACCTCGAGCCACTGCGGGTCGCTGGCCGCGCTCGACCAGCGGGTGCCGGGGTTGCCGTCGGTGGCGTCCTGAGCCGGGTAGTCGGTCGCGTCCTGGGTCGAGGAGGCGGTCGTCGGCTGGTCCAGCGCCAGGTCCTGGGTACCGCAGTAGGTGGTCGGGCCGGTCCCGCCGGTGCCGCCGCCCCCGCCGCTGGTGCCCTGGGTGATGGCGAAGTAGTGGAAGTTGAAGCCGTTGGAGTCCTGGTCGACGGTCAGCGTCTGGGTGCCGGCCGGCAGGGTGACGCTGGCGGTGACGGTGGCCCAGGTCTGGTACCCGCCGGTGTTGGGGACGGCCACCGAGCCGGTCAGGTTGGTGCCGGTCGCGGCGGTGACGTGCAGCGCGTCGGTGATCCCGTAGGGCGAGGCCACCCGGAAGCTGATCGTGTAACTCCCCGAGGTGGCGACGTTGACGGTGTAGTTGAACCACTGCCCGGGGTTGGTCCAGCCCAGGTCGTAGCCGCCGCCGGCCGCGCTGGTGTCCTGGGTGTCGGTGGTGGCCTCCAGGTCGACGCCGTCGGACCGGTAGCTGTTGGCGGTGCCGTTGGCGGCGGTGACGTTGTAGGCGACACCCTGGCCGCCGGTGTCGTAGTTGGCCCCCTGAATGGTGCCCGGGACCGCGGCCGGGGTCCCGCCGAACGGCCCGGTGGTACCCGAGCCGCCGCCGCTGCTGCCGGAGTTCAGGGCGAACGCCATGAAGTGGAAGTTCCAGCCGTTGGAGTCCTGGTCGACGGTGAGCGTCTGCTGGCCGGCCGCGAGCTTGATGCTGGCGGTGACCGTCGTCCAGGTCTCGTACCCGCCGGTGTTGGGCACCGCGACCGGGCCGGTCAGGTTGGTGCCGGCCGAGTTGGCGATGTGCAGCGCGTCGGTGATCCCGTACGGCGACGACAGCCGGAAGGCGACCGTCCAGGTGCCTGCGGTCGCCACGTTGACGGTGTAGTTGAACGACTGCCCGGCCGTCGTCCAGCCGATGTCGTAGGCGCCACCGGCCGGGCTGGTGTCCTGGGTGTCGGCCGTGTTCTCGAGGTCGACGCCGTCGGACCGGTAGCTGTTGGCGCTCCCGTTGGCGGCGGTGACGTTGTAGGCGACGCCCTGGCCGCCGGTGTCGTAGTTGGCCGCCTGCACGGTGCCGGGCAACGCGGCGGCCGTCCCGCCGAAGGGGCCGTCGGCGGCGGCCTTGGCGCTGCTGACCAGGCTGGCCGCGCTGGCCAGGCCGACCGACCGCTGCAGACCGGTCACCGCCGTCACGGCCGCCAGGAGCGCGAGAGCAAGGGCGATCGCGCGCCAGCGGCGGCGCTGCGGCCTGACCCGCAGGCCCTCGGACAGTACGCGGCCGGCCCGTCGCTCACGCATGGCGACTCCCAAGTTCCCACAAATTCAAAACTTATGTTAAGTCGTGATTTAAGCACTGGCGGTGGGGGCGGTCAAGGGGTTGCGGGCAGTGCGGGCCGGGGCGCCGGCCGGTGCGGGCCAGGGCACCGGCGACAGGGGCGCGGGCGGTACCAGGCCACAGGATCTGGGCGGTGCCAGGCCAAGGCCTGCGGACGGGCCGGCCAGGGACCTGCGGGCGGAGGATCGGGTCAACTGCTCACGGCGGCAGTGGAGACGATGCCGGCGGACTCCTGCGCGCCGGGCGATCGCGATTCCCGGACGGGCTGGAATAGTCCTGGCCACCCTCGCGTTCTTATCCCCTGTCGGTGCGTTAGTGTCCCCCGGGCTCAACTCACTGCCTTCATGGAATACCGTCCGGCTGGAGCCATGTTGTGCCTTTCGCCGTGAGGCGACCTGCGCATCGGCGGCACGCCCTCGCGAGCGTCAGCTCTCGGGGGCGCTGTCATGTCCGGGGGCAGTGTCGCGGCGCAGGCGGCGGCGGACGACCTGGCGGGCCAGGTCCAGCACGGCCGGATCGTCGTGCAGGACGAAGCTGGCGTCGGTGGCCAGCATGATGCCGTTGAGCTCGAGCGCGCTGGCGGGGGTCCTCGACGAAGGCGCGACCACCTTCAGCTACTGACCGCCCGCAGGAGCTACTGCAACCTTCCTGCAAGGCCTCCCGGTGACCATGGCCGCAGACCATGAGCTCATCGGGAGGCCGCTATGCCATCCTCATCCGCTGTCGACCGGTTCCTGACCGCCATCCAGACCGCTACCATCGGCGAGTGTGACGCCTGGAGCGCCGACGCGACGCTGGACGCGACCGTGCCCAACTGGCGGCTGCACGCGACCGGGGCCGACGCGATCCGCGCCGAGTACGCCCGCTGGTTCGCCGACCCCGGCCAGTTCGGCGAGTTCCAACGGTGGCCCGTCCGCTCCGACGGCGGCCCGACCGAGATGGTCGAGTACACGCTCAGCTGGACCGAGAACGGTGTGCCGCACGCCGGCCATCACGTGCACCTGCTCACGGTGCGGGATGATCAGATCGTGGCGGACACGGTGATGTGCGGCGGCCGCTGGCCGGCCTCACTGCTCGCGGAAATGGAGCTGGCTGATGCCTGACACGCTGCCTCCCCAAGTGCTCGCCGACGTGGCCGAGCTGGTGGCGGGCGCGACCGAACGGGCCGAGCTGGCCGGGGCGGCCGGGAAGTCCGGGGCCCGCCTGGAACGCCTGGTTATCGACGGTCAGTCGTACGTGCTGAAGCACCTTGACCTGGCCGAGGACTGGACCATGCGGGCGTCGGGCTGCCTGCGGGGCGCGCCGCTGGAGGCCTGGGAGCGCGGCCTGCTGGAACGGCTGCCGGCCTGCTTCAACCAGCCGATCGTGGGGGTCGCCCGGGAGGAGGCCGGCGGCCGGGCACCCGCGGGCGGGTGCGCCCTGCTCATGCACGACGTGTCGCGGTGGCTGGTCCCGGTCAGCGATGACCCGATCACCCTGGACCAGCATGAGCGGTTCCTGCGGCACATGGCCGCGCTGCACGCCGCGTTCTGGGCCTGCGGCGACGACTGCGACGTGGTGCCGGTGATGCACCGCTACCTGGAGCTGTCCCCGTGGCTGGCGGCCGCCGAGGCGGCCGTCGGCTCCGCCCACCTGGTGCCCCGGCTGGTGGGCGAGGGCTGGCCCCGGCTGGCGGCGGTGGCCCCGGCGGCAGCCGCGGTCGTGACCCCGCTCGCGCAGGATCCGGGTCCGCTGGTCGCGGCGCTGGCGGCCACCCCGCAGACGTTCGTGCACGGCAACTGGAAGCTCGACAACCTGGGCACCGACGACTCGGGCCGGACGGTGCTGCTCGACTGGGAACAGCCGGGACGCGGCGCGCCGCTGTCCGATCTGGCCTGGTACCTGGCCATCAACTGCCGCCGCCTGCCCCAGGGCAAGGACGACGCGATCGCCAGCTACCGCGCGGCGCTGGAGGAACAGGGGATCCGGACCGAGCCGTGGTGGGACCGGCAGCTGGCGTTGTGCCTGCTGGGCGCCCTGGTCCAGTTCGGCTGGGAAAAAGCGCTGGGCGGTTACGACGAGGAGCTCGCGTGGTGGGAGGCGCGGGCGGTCGAGGCGGCCCCGCTGCTGAAGTCCGGCTGACATGACCGCCGCCGAGCCGGGCCCGGAACTGCGGATCGCGGACCTGCGGACCGCCTACGACGTGACCGCCGCGCGCTGGGCGGCCGGTCCCAGGCCGGTCTACACCAGCCTGGCCGATGCGCTGCTGGCCCGGGCGCGGCTGACCCCGGCCGGGGCCCGCCTCACCGGCGGCCGGGTGCTGGACCTGGGGGCGGGGACCGGGGTGGCCGGCCGGGCGGCCCGGCGGGCCGGGGCGCGCTCGGTCGTCTGCACCGACTCGGCCGCGGGCATGCTGCGCCACTGCGAGGCCGGGCTGCACCCGGTGCTGGCCGACCTGACCGCGCTGCCGTTCGGCGACGGCGGTTTCGACCTGGCCCTGGCCGCGTTCTGCCTCGGCCACCTGCCACGGCCGGTCGCGGGCCTGCGGGAAGCTCGGCGGGTGGCCGGCGCCCTGGCCGCCAGCTCGTTCGCGGCCGGCTGGAACCACCCGGCCAAGGCCGCCGTCGACCAGGTCCTCACCCGGTTCGGTTACCAGTCTCCCCCGTGGTACGTCACCTTCAAGCGGGAGACCGAGCCGTGGGCCAGCGACCCGGCCGCGCTGGGCCGGGACCTGGCGGCCGCCGGTTATGCCGCCGTGCAGCTGCAGACGGTGACGGTGGACACCGGCCTGTCCAGCCCGGCCGAGCTGGCGGCCTGGCGGCTGGGCATGGCCCACGTGGCCCCGTTCGTGGGTTCGCTGACCGCCACCCGCCAGGCTGACCTGCGGCACGCCGCGCAAGCGGCCGTGGCCGGCACCGGGCCGCTGGTGGTGGCGATGCTGGTCCTGACCGCCTGCTGAGCCGGCCAGCCACTGAGCCGGTCAGCTGGTCTTGGCGAACGCGGTGCGCCAGCCGGCCAGCCGCCGGTCGGCCGCCTGCCGGAGTCCGTCCGCCTGATCGCCGGCCTGGCGGGCCAGCCGTTCGGCCCGCTCGGCGGCGGTGTCCAGCCAGGCGGGCACCGCGAAGGCCGCCGCCGTCTCGCCGGTCCACCACCAGGCCTCCACCGCGACCGACGTCTCGACCAGCTCCAGGTCGGCGACGACCAGGTCGAGCTCGCAGGGCAGGGTCAGCGCCCGGCGGGCCCGGTCGGTCAGGACCCGGGCCACGCTGACGTACCGGGGCACCCCCAGGGTGGTCGCCCGCGTGTGCAGCGCCGTCGCCGTGGCCAGCGCCGCTTCGGCGTCGCCGCGCAGCAGCGCCAGCCGCGCGGTGATCAGCTGATGCTTGAGCTCGAGCCGCCAGCCGAACACCAGCTCCCCGGTCAGCGGTTCCCCGGTCAGCAGCGCTTGCGCGTCGGCCAGCCGGGCCTGCGCGCCATCCGCGTCGCCGGCCACCAGGCACTGCTCGGCCAGGTCCAGCAGGGCGGCGATGGTCAGCTCGGGGATTCCCTCGCCGCTGCGCCCCAGTTCCAGCGCCTCGAGATGACGGTCCTGGGCCTGGCCGGCGGCGCCCAGGTTACGCAGCACCCAGCCGGCGAAGTTGACCGCCCGGCCCGCGAACCGCGGCACCTGGCGGCGCTCGACTTCGGCCGTGTAGCGCGCGAAGGTGTCCAGGGCCGCAGCCGGGCGACCGGCGGCCGCGTGGGCGTGACCGGTGAACAGCAGCGAGTGCAGGGTCGCGGCGGTGTGGGCGACTCCTTCGGTCGCGCGGGCGGCCGGCCGCAGCAGGGCCACCGCCTCCTCGGTCCTGCTCTGGTGCGCCCGCAGCACGCCCAGCCAGGCGGCGGCGGTCATCCGGTCGGCCCCCTCGGCCAGCGCGAAGGCCTCGCTCAGGAGCAGCTCGGCCTGGGCCAGGTCGCCGGCCGCGTGCCGGGTCCGGCCGCCGACGGCCAGGCAGCGCGAGCGGACGGCCGGATCGGCGGCCGAGAGGGCGCCGTCCGCCGCGAACTGGGCCGCCTCGGCGAAGCGGCGGTCGAAGTAGCAGGCCCAGGCGCCGACCTCGAGGGCCGCGGCGCCGTCGGCGGCCGCCCGCTCGACGTCGGCCAGCGCTTGGGCGTAGCGGCCGCGGCGGGTGCGGACCCGGGCCCGTTCGAGCCAGGTCCCCGGTTCCGGGTGCAGCGACAGGGCGTCGTCCAGCAGCGCCTCGGCGGCCGCGTGATCGAAGCGCTCGGCCGCCCGCTCGGCCGCCGTCCGCAGCGACCGGGCGGCCAGCACCAGGTCACCGCCCAGGCGAGCGTGGTGGGCGACCAGGGCCGAGTCGGCGTAGGGCTGGCGGGCCAGCACCCGGCCGGCCTGCCGGTGCAGCAGGGCCGCCCGGCCGGGGCTCGCGCTGGTGGCCAGCGCGTCGCGGACCAGCTCGTGCCGGAACCGGAAGGTCCCGCCGTCGGTGACCAGCAGCTGCTGGGCGGTGGCCCGTTCGGCGTCGTCGAGCACGTCGATCGCGGGGCGGCCGGTCAGCGCGGCCAGCAGCTCGATGTCGAGTTCGGCGCCGAGGACGGCGGCCGTGCGCACCATGACTCCGGCCGGCCCCAGTTCATCGCAGCGGGCCGACACCGATTCCACCAGCGAGCCGGGCAGCTCCGCGTGGGCCGCCTGCTGGGCGAGCTCGGTCAGGAACAGCGGGTGCCCGCGGGAGCGCTCGTACAGCTCATCGGCCCGCGCCGGACCCACCAGGGCGGTGGCGGCGGCCCGGTCGAGCAGGCCCAGGTGGATGGACGCGGTGGCCGGCAGGGGATCTCCGGCCCCCGAGCGGACGGTGGCGACGACCGTGGCGGGCAGGTTCTCCCGCTGCGCGAACCGCAGCCAGTTGGCCAGCGCCGGCCCGGCCCGGTGGGCGTCGTCGATCACCACCACCAGCGGGTCCCGGCCAGCCAGGCGGCTCATGACCCGGCCCAGGGCCGCGTACAGCACCGCCGGGCCGAGGCTGTCGGCCAGCATCGGCGGTGGCGGCCGGCCGGCCGGCCCGGCCGGATCCGGGGTCACCCCGAGCAGCGGGCTGAGGGTCAGTGCTTCCCGGCCCAGCAGGCCGGCGGCCGCCTCGGGCCCCGCCCGGCGCAGCTGCCCGGCCAGCGCCCGGAGCAGGGCATCGAGGGGCATGGCGCGGTCGAGGGGCCCGCACGAGGCGGTCAGCACCGTGTCCCCAGCGGCGGCCCGCTGGGCGGCCCAGGCCCCCAGCAGGGCGGTCTTCCCGATGCCGGCTTCCCCGTCGACGACGACGATCTCGGTCGGCCCGTACCGGGCCCGGCCGGCCACCGTGTCCAGGTAGGCGAGCTCGGCGTCGCGGCCGATCAGCCCGGCCGGACGGCGGGCGGGCGACGGTGCCAGCGCGGGCAGCTCCCCGCGCAGGATGGCGGTGTAGAGGGCGACGGTCGGCGGTGACGGGTCGGTACCGAGCTCGCCCGCCAGGCGGTCCCGGGCGGCGGCGTAACTGGCCAGGGCGGAGGCTACCTGGCCGCCCGCGACGTAGGCCCGCAGCAGGATCCGGAGCGAGGCCTCGTCGTAGCCGTCGGCCGCCACCGCCGCGGCCGCGGCATCGGCGGCGGCCATCCAGTCTCCGGCCTCGAGCAGCGCGGTGGCGGCCGCCGGCCGGGCCCGGCCGACCAGCCGGTCCAGCTCGGCCAGCCGCAGCTGGGCCCAGTCACCGGGAACCGGCGGTGGCCGGTAGCCCCGCAGCAGTGACAGCGCGATCCGGGCCGCGGCCGCCGCCCCCAGCACGTTCCCGGCTGCCCGCCGGCGGTCGATCTCCTCGACCAGCGCCGCCAGCTCGGAGGCGTCGAGCCAGTCGCACGCGAGCAGGTAGCCCCGGTCGTGGTGCTGGATCCGGTCCCGGCCCAGCACCGACCGCAGCCGGCTGATCAGCACGGCCAGCTGATCCTCGGGCCGGGTGGGCGGCGCATCGCCCCACAGCGTGTCGACCAGGACGTCGGCCGGCACCGGCTGCCCGCGGGCCAGGGCCAGCACGCACAGCACCAGCCGGCCCTTCCGGCTGGCCAGCGCGGACGGCTCGATGCCGTCCACGCCGAAGTCGCCCAGCACCCGCACCGCCAGCGACTTCATGCCCGTATCAAACCCCAGCCGGCCACCGGCCGCCACCCGTGACGGCCACGCGAGGAAGGCTGCAAGGAAGCTGCAACCGGCACCGATCAGGCTGGTCCGTATCCAGTTCAGGAACCGAACGAAGGAGACGGGCCATGACTGACAAAGCCGAGCAGAAGAGCTTCACCACCGCCGACGAAACCCGCGAGTTCGAGCGCGGCCGGCTGGACCTGCTGCGGATCGGGGGCGCCGAGATCGGACGGCTCACCCTGGAGCCCGGCTGGCGCTGGTCCGACCACGTCAAGCCGCTCGCGGGCACCGACCTGTGCGAGGCGCCGCACTTCCAGTACCACGTGCAGGGGACGCTGCACGTGGTCATGGCCGACGGCTCGGAGTTCGACGCCCGGCCCGGTGACGTCACCGCCCTGCCCCAGGGTCACGACGCCTGGGTGACCGGTGACGAGCCGGTGGTGGTGGTCGACTGGTACGGCGCCAGCAACTACGCCCGGAGCTGACCGGGCCGGGGACTCGTCAGTGGTAGGGGTGGTGCGGGATGGGGGCGTCGTTGAGCTGCTGGTCGATGTCGACCAGGATCGCGTCGCCCTCGACCTTGCAGGCGTAGACCGGCAGCGTGGGCACCTCGGGGATGCCGACCGATTCACCGGTCTCCAGGTTGAACCGCGAGTTGTGGGACGCGCAGACCAGGGTGTCGTCGTCCTGCACGGTGCCCTCGTGCAGCGGCTGCTGCTGGTGGGTGCAGGTGTTGTGCACGGCCCGGACGTCCTCGCCGTCCAGCCGGACCAGGCAGATCGGCTCCTTCAGCCCCTCGACGAACAGGGTCTCGCCCTCGTCCAGGTCATCGAGGTTGGCGACGATGACAAAGGCCATGACTATTTCCTTCCGTCGGCGCGGCGGCGCGGGGCGGGCTGGCTACCACGGACTTCGATCCAGCCGTTGCGGGCCCGGGTGCGGATCACCGGCTGCGGCTGGTGGGACGGGCCCCGGCGGACGGAGCCGTCGGCCAGGCAGTACTGCGATCCGTGCAGCGGGCAGGTCACGGTCAGCCCCTCCACCGTGCCCCGGCTGAGCAGGCCGGCCGCGTGGCTGCAGAGGTTGTCGAGCGCGTACAGGGTGCCGTCGTGCTTGTACAGCAGGATCTGCCGCCCGTCGGCCAGCACCCCGGTCGGCACGTCGTCCGGCAGCTCGGCCTCTTCCAGCACCTTGACCCAGCGGCGGGGGCCGTCGGCCCCGGCCACCCGGTTGACCATGACCGCCTTGGCGAACACCAGGTGGCCGCCGAAGTAGGCGGCGGCGCCGGTGACGGCCAGGCTGGCCGCGCCCAGCCCCTGGGCCGGGCGCCGGCGACCGGTCAGCCGGGCCGCCAGCGACAGGCCCTGCAACCCGAGGGCGGCGGTGTTGAGCACCCCGTGGAACAGCCCGAGGCGGCGGTCCTGATCGTCGCTGACGGTCCAGTCGACCACCCCGGTGGCCGCGGTCGCGACCGCGGCTGCGATGCCGGCCGCGCTGAACAGGGTGGCCGGGTCGACCGTGCGCCCGGGGGGCGGGTCACCGCCGGCCACGTCGAGGAGCAGGGCGCCGGTCCACAGCCCGATCGGCAGGTCGCTGAGGGCCGGATGGAGCGGGTGGCCGAGCCAGCGGCCGCCGTGCATCAGCTCGACGACCGGATTGTCCTGGTTACGCTCCCGCCAGGGCCCGAGCACGGCGGTCAGCTGGTCGTTCAGCGTACGGATCCAGGCCCAGTTGTCGATGGCCTCGACCGCTTCGTGATGCCAGTTCGCCACCTGATCGGCCGCCGAGACCGGGCCTGCGGGCTGGGCCGCTGGTGCGGGACCGCCGGCCGGGCCGGTGTCTGCTGACATGAAGTCCTCCGCGTGACATCAGCGCGTGCCCGGTGCGGGCAGATCCTCCCCGGAGCGTAACCCGATCGGGCCCGGGTCCCCGTTTCAAGCTGAGACAGGTGTGGCGTCAGATCAGGTCCGTGGCGGCAGCAGTTCCTCCAGGGTGAGGACCGGCACCTGATCGGCGGCCCCCGGTAGCGCCGACGGAGGGGCCAGCGCTTCCAGCGGCAGGGCGGCGGTGATCGTCCGCAGGACGCGGTCCCGGGCCTGCGCGAACACCGCGTCGGGCAGCGAGCGGAGGGCCGCGTCGAGCCGCAGCATGGCCAGCCCGTGACAGGCCGACCAGACCGTGAGCGGATCCCACGGGTCGAGCGCGGTGCCGCCGGTGGCCGCCACCAGATCCTTCAGGGTGGCGATGAGCAGGTTGTAGCCGCCCTCGCCGGCCTGGCCGCGGGCCCGTTCCGGCGGCCTGGTCAGCTCGTCGAGCTGTTCGTCGCTGTAGAAGATGGCCCGGTAGACGCCGGGGTTGCCGGTCGCGAAGTCGAGGTAGCCCTCGCAGGCGGCCAGCAGCCGGGCCCGGGCCCCGGCCTCGTCGCCGGTGAAGGCGGGCGCGGCCGCCAGGGCGGCGGCGATGTGGTCGGCCAGCAGCCCGGCCGCCTCCTGGGCGACCGCCAGCAGCAGCGCGTCCCGGTCGCGGAAGTGCCGGTAGGCGGCGGCCGGCGAGACCCCCGCCCGCCGCTGCACCTCCCGCAGCGACAGCGCCCCCGGCCCGGTGGTCTGGACGATGGCCAGCGCCTCCTGGACCAGCCGCTCCGCCAGCGGCTTGCGGGCCGAGGCTGAGCCTGAGCCTGACGACGCGGCTGGCTCTCGTGGACTCACTCCGGTCGACACCCTTTCATGTAATCAATGTT
>Ga0213875_10000623_pt1 | contig 28343 bp, 33 predicted proteins | sample BarmaccomBMRX_R8_FD_160105 | JGI IMG/M metagenome (GOLD analysis project Ga0213875, IMG submission 160105) | Root-associated microbial communities from Barbacenia macrantha in rupestrian grasslands, the National Park of Serra do Cipo, Brazil - RX_R8 | ecosystem: Host-associated > Plants > Roots... | reverse complement strand
ACAGCACGCTGCGCACCTCGGAGCGCTCCTACAATCATGCGAATTCCCTCGAGGCGATGCGGCGCTACCAGCACCGGATCCTGCACCTGCGGGAGCAAAGCCGTCGCCTCAGGCGATGATCGCATCTGGCGAGTGCAGGATGCCGCCCCCGCCGGTTCCGGCATCCGGCAAGCGCGAGTTCTGCATTGAAACGACCCCGTGGCGATCCGGCCTGGTGCGGTCTGGGCAGGGCAGGGGGATGCGCGCCCGGTCAGGCCTCCCCAATCCTCGATCTGAAGCCCGCTCACGCGCGAGAACTCGGCGGTGTTGTGGGTGACCAGGATCAGGTCGCGTGCCCGTGCCTGTCCGGCGATCAGGACGTCATAAGGGCGATCGGCGTGCCGGCGGCCGTCAGCGTGGCACGGATATCCCCGGCATGCTGGGCGTGCGCGGCAATCGCGGAGATGGCGAAATCCCGCGGGGTGTGTCGGCGGATGCGTGCCAGCAGCTCGGCTTTGCCGGCCAGCAGTCCGATCACGGTATTGGCGTCGAGGAGGTATTTCAGCCGAAGAGATCCAGCGCCGGGCGCTCCTGCTGCGCCGGCTGGTCGGTCGAGGACTGCGCGAAGTCGTCGTCGACCGGCCCGACCAGCACATCCAGCCAGGCCCAGTCCCTGGTAACCGGTTCCAGGATCACCGCCGCCGGCTTTGCCCAGGAATGCGCTCGGCAAGCGCGGCTCGTGCGGGACAGCGAGACCCATCCAGCCGTGTCGAGGACGAGGCCTGGTTCGAGATGTCGGATACCACCAGCTGGACGGCGTGAGGCGCGGCGATCTTGTGGCGGTCGCCCTGCAAGGCGACCAGGGCAAGCCCCGGCCGCCCTCGTGGTGCAGTCGGATCATTCGGTGAACTCGCTTCCGTCATGGTCTGCCGATCACCGGCATGCTGATGGATGCCCCGCTGCTGCGGGTACCCATCGAATCCAGCTAACAGAGCTGGCCAAGCGCTCGTAGATCATGGTGGATAGCCGCAGACCCCGCGCGAGGTAGACTGGAGCCAGTCATTGGCCGTCTGGATGATGCAACTCTGGTCACAGTCAGCCGCGTCCTGGCGATCTTCCTGGGGCTGGCGTGAGACCGCGCATTGGTCTATTGTCACTGCCCATTCAGGCTGCCAGACGCAATTCCCGCCGGCAGCGCCGTAGCCGGCGGTCAAGCGCGAACCTGTCGAGGTCGAACGCAGCCGCGATTTCAATCTTAGGTTCGTCCTCAGCAAGGCGCATGATCATCAGGGCTATATCGCGCCCTATCTGAGGGGCGAGCATGATGACATCGCAACGAGCTTCGATGGCTGCCGCGGACCCATCCCGCGCCTGGGCGAACTGTTGAACTTCTTTCACGGTCAGGTCCTCAACCGGTACGGACACAACGGGACGCGCTGCGTTCTGACGCTTTCGGTTGCCTGCCGGCATATAGGCCGCCCGGACCGTCCGGACAGCTTCACGCACGATCTGACGCAGGAAGGCCGTGGCTGAGCCGCGTGCCGCGTCGAAGCGGTGTGGGCTCGCCAGAAGAGCGAGCATCGCCTCCTGCACGACTTCCGCCGGCTCAAGCGTTTGCCAGCCGCGCGTCACCCGCTTCACGGAACGGGACACGAAGGTTTCCACGACAGGGGTCGCCCGATCGCGCGCGCCATCTTTGCCATGGAGGAAGGTCAAAAGATGTGTTTGAAGATCTACAGAATCGTCAGTGCTGACGGTGCACATGCACGTCTCCCTCTGCATCGGTTACGTCCGCGTAGGACCGATGCAGCATCCGGGGGGACATGGCGGCTCATGGCCGCGCCTGCACTGCCTTTGCGTCATTGATAGTATAGGACCGAATCAAAGGACCTGAGCACCCGCCCGAAAAAATTCGGAGGTGGCCGGGGGCTCGGGCCTCGGCCCGAGCCCCGGCGGTCACTCCGCCGCTTTCGCCGCGACACCCTGCTCATCCGGTACTTCGCGAACGGTATCGCCCTGCTCGACTCCCGTTGGCCGCAAGGTTTGCGCTAGCACCTTCAGCGCATTGCCCAGGAAGGGGCTCCATTCGGCCTTACGCTGCTGTTCGTACCAGAGCCTCGTCAGTTCGTCCTCCGCCGCGAGTTCGGCCTTGGACAGCGCCAGCAGGAGTACGTCGACAGAATACTTGGCCTGCCCTGCCCCCTCCAGCTGAAGCAGCTCGCCATAGAGGGCCGCATAGAACGGATGGGACCGGTTCACGCGGGCGACCACCACCCAGCCGTGCTCCCACGCGGGTTCGTAGAAGGACCCGTTCGGGTCGTCGAAGTAGTCGACCTTGTAGGGGCGCCGCTTCGCCTCGGCCTCGATCGCCTGCCGGGCCTCCTCAATCGTCTTGGCGCTAATGCCGACGCGCTTTTGCGCTTCGAGCTCCAACTGCTTCCGCACCTTTTCTTGGTCTTGGGGCGGAACGTGCGTCCGCTTGCCGCGCACACTGTCTGCGAGGGCTGCCGCGCGCTCCGCCGCTGTCGGCTCATCGCTCGGACCAACCTTTGGTGGCTTGGGCTTTTCCCGCTTCTGCGTCTGCCAGGCATTCTCGCCGCGCAGCTTCTCATCGATCTTGAGCTTGGCCAGCAGCTTCCAGAAGTCCTCGATCGGACGAACGTTCTGCTTGTCATTGGCGATACCGAAAGCCTCATCGAGCTGCGGCTCGAAGCTGATCTCAATACCCCAGTGATAAGCGTACCCTTGCAGAAGTGGCCAATCGCCAAGGCCGTTGGCCTTGTCGCGCATCGAACGCGGGAAGGCATCGATGGTCTCGATCTCGCGCCCTGCACGGACAAAGGACATACCCCGGCGGGGCTTGCGGATCTCGAACCGCCGGTGCTCGTCCGTCTCGGGCTTCCGATACGCCCCGCAGTATTCGGCGAATCCCACGGGGAAGCGCACGATCTTCACCTTGATGGCTCCCACGGCCAGAAGGTTTGCGTCCGTCTGAACGATATCCTCGAGCTTCTCGACCTTTTCCAGATGTCGGCCACCGGTTTCCGGGTCACGGTAAAACCGGACCGGAATCAATTGGTCGAACGTAGTGGTCGCGCCGCCCTGGTCCTCCGGCATGTAGTAACGGGCACCGGACGTGACGAACAAGGGATCGACGGGGACCACCTTGGTCCCGTCGATATAGATATCGACGTTGCCGAGCATGTAGCGGTAGACCACGCCGAAATCCTCGACAATGTGCTCCCGCAGCGGCGACGCCATCCGATATGTCAGATTGTCGGGCATCTGCCAGAGGACGACCGTGCCGTGCTGGAAGGTCAACGCGTTGTCATCGAGGTAACGCTCGGCAAAGTCCGGCAACTCGGCCGTGACCGGTTCTTCAATGGTCTGTAAACCATGCTGTTTGACGTGTGACACGTCGAGGCATGCCATGCTGATCTGCTCGGCATCCCGCGTTTTCGTGTACACCTCCACGCGCGTGGTCTGGTTTATCGACGCATTCGGCAGGCCGAAGCCAAATTTCCCGATCGTGCCCAACTCTTCGAAGTGAGTGCCAGCTCCCCAGCTCAGGGCATAGCGCGCCATTACGGGCAGCATGCCCGATCCGTTGTCGATGAACGCTATAGCGGAGACGCTGTCCTGCCGTTGATAGGCCTTCAGTCGCTGTGGCCGGGCGAAAACGACATCGATCCGGGTCGCGGCAGCCTCAATGGCGTTGTCCGAGATCTCCCGGGCGGCAGCGGCCGTGTTGCGATAGTTGCTCCGACGCTGGGATTCTAGCGCGTGCTTCGAGTTGAACAGCGGAAACTCGAACGAAGTCGGCAAGTCAGCGAGGGCTTTCCTCTGGCGTTCGATTTCCAGAGCAAGGCGGTCGGTAATCATGGGGTTTCCTTCCAGGGGTCATGGCTGCCCACTTCCGTGTCGCAGCGCTGGTGTCGCCGGGGGCACTGTGCCCCTGACAAAAATGTCTATGCCCATCAAAAGTGGGCATGAGCGTGCCAACCCAAAAATTTCCGGGGCAGCACCGCGGGTTCATTCGAACGTTGTGGATTGGATTGAGCAGTCATCGGGGTCGCCAGGTCGCACCAATTGGGAGGGCGCCGGGCGCGTTGCCCTTTGCGCGGAAAGTCGAGCAGCTGCTCGTGCGCTGAAGGTTGAGTTCAGTCGCGCGAACAGAACGTGCCGCAGAGAGCGGGCGTCTTACGCAACATGCTCCCCAAACGCGAATAGATACTGACCGTTCGCATCGACCGGTAGCAGCTCATTCCTGATAGTCGACGGACCCAAGGTGCTCAGCCTTGAGAGAATTTCCGCTTTCGCGACGCGTGGCAGTAGCCAGCGTCTGCGCCAGGCGTCGCTGATGACGTCCAGCGCGCTGCCTGCATCATCATTCGGGGGTGCCAGGCCCATCAGCTCCGCCCGCGCATGGGGTTTCAGGGCGCAGGCGTAGAATAGCCGAGGTGTGGCATGGTGTATGATGTCATCGCTCTGGATGCCCAGCACATCTAGTCCTTCGCGTACCTGCCTTAGGCGCGGGCTGGTGCCCTCCCCTAGGCGGTTATTGATGCGTCTGGCCTGGTGCTCCTGCTCACTGAGTTCACGCAGAACCCGCACGGTGAGCATGCTGAGATGGACCGTGCCATAGCCGGCGGTCTTGTCCAGCTCCTGCCAGTCAATATCCGCGCCTAAGCCTGGGTGATCGGAGGCGTTCAGCCGCAAGCGGTTATATTGGCTGCTGCCCGACCCGTAGAGGCTGGTCGTCGTCAGTATTTTGAGATCGGCCTGCCGGCGCACGGGCCGTCCAGCCATCTGTGAGCTGATGATGCTCACCTGCTCCGCATAGCGTTCCTGCCATATTGCACGCACTTCCCGCGACACCATGGCGAGCGCCACTAGCTTGCCGCCCAAAAGCAGGTTGTAGGGCGCGACCGCGCCGCAGACGCTCAGGTCGGCGACCTGGCTGGACAGGCCCGCCTTGCGGATTTCCTGAAGGGCGATGCCGATAGCACGCAGGCCATGTGGGGTGCTCCGGAGCGAGGCCATCAGCTCGGAGCCATCCTGCGCCAGGTCCAGCTGACTGAAGGAACGCTTCGCATCGAGCAGAAGCGCCAGCGTCTCCGCACGCTTGCGGATGAATAGAAGATCGTCCGATGCAGTAAGCCAGTCGACATCCCTCGCCCCGCTCCTGGTCGGGTCATACTGCGAGCGGGCCGACCCCCGCTCTTGCATCGCCTCGGTATAGTGGTCCTGGAGCTGACGCTCGCGCTTGAGCGCAGCTCCCGCTCCCTTCTGTTCCAGACGAAACACGACACGTTCCGTGGGTTGCGCGATCTCGTCCGCCGTCACAAGGTCATCCCACCGAATATCCGCAATGCAGGCGTCGATCTGATTGATTAGCGCCCCGAGCGCTTCCACCGGCTCCCACTCGCCGGCATCGAGGCGCGCGAAGAAGGATTCGGGCGTCCAGCCGATCCACCGGTCGCGCGGCTTCGTGCGCAGCACCGGGCTCGCCAGCATGGCGATGCCCATCACCGGCCGCCCGGGCCGCGCACGATTGCGGATGAGCAGGGGTACCTGCCGGCCGGGCATCGACCGGTATTCGAGAGACCAGGTGTGCCGGAAATACCGCCACAGATCGAGCAGACGGATACCTGTCTCGCTGCACCGGGTGGTATCGTCGCAGAGCTCGATCTGCGGGTCTATGATGCCCCGCAGCTTTGTCAGTGCTGTCTCCGGCGGCATGGATGCCAGGGGACGCAGCACCTCTGCCAGTTCGGCACCCCGATCCACCAGATCCAGTGCCGAGCTTTTCCTGCCGCTGTTCATCGCCGAACGACTGAGCCGCTCGAGAAACCGGTGGACCGACGGCGTAACAAGCTGACGCTTCCGACCAATCTGGAGCGATTTGCGCAGCCGCCCTTTAGCTTGCTCGACGGTTTCCACACCCGATTTAAGACCCGGCGGCAGCAGCAGGACGCGGCTGCTCTCGGGGGTCACGGACCAGCCCTGGTCGATCAGGTCGGCGATCACTAGCGCCGTAGCACGGAGCTGAAGGGCCCATTCTTCCGTCCGCCAGTTGTCGCTCAGGGTCCGCAGCGACTTGGCGAGATCCGGTACCTGTTCATCTAGCTTGGTCTCGATATACGCCGTTAGGCTAATCATGACCCGACGCGGCAAGCGCGGGGCGATGATGCGCTTTTCTTGCTCCTTGCCCGGGTCAGGTGTCTCATGCTGCATGAATGTATGCCGACGTGCTGAATCGAAACCGGGCCACGAGGCCCGGTTTGACCGCCAAGATGGGATAGCCGGCTTTATTCGGCCGCTTTCAGCCCCATGTCGAGCGGCTCCGGTTCCTCGCGATCGGGGTGGCCGATACCCTGTGCGAGCTGAGCGAGTGCGTAATCCAGCTTCTTCGACCACTCCGGGACCTCATGGTAGTAGATATCACGCAGGTTTTCCGTCGTATCGAGTATGCGGTCGCCGATCGCAAACAGCAGGATTTCCAGCGCGCTGCGAACCTCTGGCGTGCTCTTCAACCCGGAATGCACATCACGGTAGAAGCGGTGCGCCGTATTCAGAAACAGCATCTTGGTGCCGCCGAACATGTCGACCCGGAAGAAGGGCGCGCCCGGCATGCTCTCGGTGGCCACCTTGTACATCTTCCCGCGCAACTCGAACTCCAGCTCCTGGCGAACCTGCTCGACAGGCTTGCCGGACACCCGGGCGCGACGCTCCGCTTCCTGCGCCAGGCCCTTTTCGCCGAGTTGCTGCTTGCGCACGACAATTTCGGGCGCCGGTTTGGGGGCCACCTCGGCCGCCCGTTCCATAGCCTCCTCAGAGGGACGCTGCTCCGTCTTCGACTTGTCCCGGCTGTCCCGGTAGACAGCCTTCTCCTCGTCGCGGCGCTTGCGCAGCTGCTCCAGCGCCTTCACCAGGCCGTTCTGGCGCAGGATGTCCCACATCCGGTCTGAGGGCACGACCTGCTGCTTCGAAGTTGTAACGTTGAACTCCTCGTCGAGCAGCGCCGGGAAGTCGATCTCGATCTTGATGTAGCGATCGTTGTTCTGGAATGTGGTGACATCGTTCTTGGTGATGACGTCGATGATGCGTCCCATCCTGGCAAAGATGAAACCGTTGTAGTCCTTCATCACGGCGAAGCGATCGTTTTGGTTCTTGCCAGCGGCGTCCTGCGTCTTGTCGACCGACCCGAAGGTGGGTGGCATGTAGGACAGGCGAACCGTAATCTGGCCCTCGACCTCACGCGTCTCAGGGTTGCGCACGTCGATGACGATCGGGTCCAGCGCCTGCGCACGGTCTTCGTCGAGATTGTACCAGCGGTAGCCAGGCGTCGTGAACAGCGGGTCAATCGGCTCCACCCGCTTGTCATTTACCCAGATGTCCAGATCCGCCCGGATGCGGTGATAGACCACGCCGAAATGCCGCAGCAGGTTCTCCTGGAGCGCGCCGGCCGTCTTCCAGGTCACCTTGTCGAGCTTCTCGATGATGACGACCGTGCCGTTCGCCAAAGTGCCCTGCGGGAAGTGTCTCTTGATGTGTTCCTCGACCGCGCGGGGCAGCTTCGCCTTGACTGGCTCCGGAACGACGATATCGCCGTCCGGGGTCGTGTATTCGCCGTCCGAAATCGCGTCGATGTCGATCGTCACGCTGTGCCATCCGGCGCCGGCCTGGCGCGAGTAGACCGTATAGCGCCTTCCGGTGCTTACGCAGGCGCTCGGCAACCCGTAACCGTAGCGCCCGAACCCCGAGCGGTCCCCTTCGCGGTGCGTGCCGCCCCAGGTCATGGCGACCCGGATCATGTCCGGCTCCATACCGTGGCCATCATCTATGACGATGATTTCGCTCGGCTTCTTGTCAGAGCGCGAGCCTTCATAGCCGAACAGCACATGCACATTCGACCCGCCGGCCTGCTTGGCGTTGTCGATCAACTCATCCAGCGCCGTGCCGGTGCTCTTGTAGCCAATGTCGCGGATGCCGCGGACAAATGCCTCTCCGACGGTTAATCCGAACTTGAACTTCTTGCGGCGCAGCTCCGAAACATACTGCTGCTGGGCCACGACGCTGGGAAGAATGGCGCTCATCGATGCTGGTCCTTGACTATGGCAACGGGTTTGCGTCGCCGAAGGCGCCCTGTTGTCAGCAGCCGGGCGCCAAACGCTGCTTCACGCCGCCTGCAAGGGCAGGCACGCGTCCTGGTAGGGTGACAGGGCGTGCCGCCCCCTTCTGAGTATCCTGGAAATGCTTTTGGAAATCGCGGCGCCACTGACGCCGCGGCTCCGGGCGATTTGAGCTTGGCTCTCCCCGTTCCAGAACGAGCGGACGATGATGTCCTGGTGCTGGGCCGGCAGCGAACGGACGAAGCGGCGGACGGCCTGAGCGGCGTCACCGGCCCCCAGCGCGTCCTCTATGGGAATGAACGGTGCGGCGATGTCGCCTACGGGCTTGCCGTCCTTGCCCGGCTCGGCCATCGCCAATTCGAACGAGATGACGGGGGCAAACGGAGAGTGATAGTCATAGTGATCCAACGCACGCATGGGTGCCCTCCAAAGTTAACAAACCGGAGGCCCACGACCCAACTGGATCAGCAAGTCCGCACAGTTTTCTGGCAGCGATTTCGCCACCGAGCGGACCTCCTATTAATAGGATAGCACGTTGCGGCAGTTCGTTAACCGCAGTTCCATGCCGCGAGGCCGGATTTCTGCGGCCTCGCAATCGGTAAGTCTCGTTGGAGATCTCTGAAGTGGGAGATATATACTGCCTATATTCGAGCCAGGACGGCGTTCCGAGATACATTGGGATGACCGAGGGTGATGCAGAAAAGAGCTGGAAAAAGCACATTGCTTCCGCCCTGGACTTAACGTCTGGTCAGCTTTACGACTGGATTCGAGACGTCGTGCGCCATAACGAATACGTCGGAGTCCATGTTTTGCAGTCCGACATTATTCCGGCTGACCTGGCGTTCTACGAGAGGTACTGGATCAGCCAGTTCCCCGACCTGTTCAACCTTAGCGGCAACGATACGCCCGCCAGCATGCCGACCGACGTAGCCCGCCAGGTGATACTGACGATCAAGGCGAACCTTGTCACTCAGGCCGACAGCCTCTGATGCTCGCGTGCTCGCCGATTTGCGCGAAGACTCGCCGCAGCCACGCTGGCCGAGTTAATCAGCCAGCGCACTCGGGCGGACTTGGCTGTCGCGATTAGCGCTACAGCCTGATTCCCTCGACCTCCTCGAGCGTTAACCCGCTCGTGGGTTGGTGGTGCGAGGGCTCTCAGGAGCCACCCATGGACTGTGCATGCGCCCCAGCGTGCCGCCGTTGATCGGCGTGCAGCCAAGGTCGGCAGGAAAGGTCAGATGGTCAGAACCTCACGAAACTGTGACATATAACTGGACTACAACAGCTTATTAAGCGCTGGATAACGTGCTATTAGATAGCCAGCAAAGAAGGAGAGAATGTGAATGACGCCGTGGGAAATCGAGCAAACCGTATTTGAGCTGGATGAAATCCGCATCGTCATACGGGCGAGCACTACCACGCAGCTTGGCTCCTATCAATACGCACGAAAGGCAGCTGAAAACGCCTCGATAGCCGAGTGGCTTGAGCAGCGCATCAAACCCATTATCAAGGGGCATGGCGTGGTTGTGGTCGATGGAAACGGAAACGTTCCGCACGGTCGCACGCGGCTATCTACCTTGCGAGCCAGCTACGAGAAACAAGGGGATTCGTAATGGCCTACAACCATGATCGCGCCGTTGGCTGTATGATTGGCTTCAACACGATCATCAAGGCGGTGAGATACGTTGAAGAGCACGATCACATCGACCCGCGTGCCTCACAGCACGTGCGCCGGGTGCTCAAGGTGATCTATGGAAGAGAGCTTTATAGCTACTACCGCCATCGTCGCCCAAGGCTCCGGCTCGCGAGATGATCAAGGGGTTGTTTTGGCGACCTCGCTTGGCAAACATATAAACGGCTGTGCTGCCAACGTGTGCGATGCGTGCCAAACCAAAATCATCCTGTTTGTTTGCTGGGAAGCAGGCGACAATCAGCGCTACAACCTGATCCGCTCGACCTCCTCGCGGGTGAGCCGTTCCCGTGTTCGGTCGTAGAGCTTGGTGGTGCGAGGACTCTCGTGTGCCGCCATCGCTTGCGCGTGCTCGAGCATGCCGCCATTAGCGAGGTAGGCGGTGATCCCGGTAGCCCGGAATGTGTGGCAGCCGATCGGCGCCGCAATCCCCGCCGCGGCCGCGCGCCGGCGGACCATGCGCCAGGCGTCCGCCTGCGTCATCGGCAGGTCCGACATCGTGTCGCCGCGGCGGCCGCGGCTGGTGCGGAACAGGAAGCCCTTGCGATCCTCGGCGATGCCGGCGGCCTCGATATAGGCGTGCAGCACCTCGGCAAGCGCGTGATGGCAGGGCATGGCGTGCTGCTTGCCGCCCTTCTCGTGCAGCCGCAGCTCCCAGCCGGCACCCTGCGATCGGACATCCTCGACGCGCATGGCGAGCGCCGCGCCGATCCGCGCGAAGGAGTAGGTCAGCGTCGCGATCAGCGCCCGGTCGCGCAGATCACGCACCCTTTCGGTCGGGATGGCGTCGATCAGCCGGCGCCATTCGTCGCCCTCGAGCACGGGCGTCTTGCCGGTCTTCACAACATGCTTCGGCCCGCGGACCGCTGCAGCCGGGTTCATTGGCACCACCTGGCCCATGACCAGCCAGTCGAACAGCATGCGGATCGCGGCGAGGGACTGCTTGACGGAGGGCGCGGCGGCCGAGAGCTGCAAGGTCTCGACATAGGCGCCGACGTCGTGCGGCCGAATGCTGGCGAGCGCCAGGCCGCGCTGCTCGCACCAGGCGAAGAAATGGCTGCAGGCACGGGCATAGGCGCGGCGCGTGTTCGGGTTGCGGATGTTGGCGGTGAAGAACTCGAGATAGCGCCAGCTCGCCGCGTCGCCGAGGGTGGCGACCAGCACCGGAACGACCGTGCCGGATGGGGTGGGGGCCGGCACAGGCGAAACTGCTGCAGCATTGCGTCGCACGAGGATGTTCAAGCACGCACCTCCAGCAATCCGATGCCGCCGGCAACGGCGGCCTGACGCAGCGCCTTGTCGTTCGTCGCGAGCGGCAGGGTTCGTCGGAGGGCGAGCTCGAGATAGGTGGCGTCATAGGCGGTCAGGCGATGCGCGCGCATCAGCTCCAGGACCGGCTCGGACCAATCGAGCGAGGGCGGCCCATCGACGATCAATGGCAGCGAGCGCAGCAAGCGCATGGCCTCCTGCAGCCCGGCCGCGGTTATCCGGCCGCGGCGCTCGGCCATCCCGAGCACGTTGGTGATCTCGACAAACCAGAGTGCCGGGACGACCGCACCGTCACGCCCGATCACGCCGAGAGCGGCGTAGCCCTCAGGTGAGGCCTCGTCCCGGAACAGCCATTGGCAGGTGAACGAGGCATCCAGCACGCATGCGCTCACGCCGCTCTACCGCCGGCCTTCGCTGATCAGGTCCTTGATGGCGAGCCCGTCGAGCGCGTGGTTCGCCGCGAAGGCGCGAAACCGGGCCACGAGGTCGTCCGCCGCTGCCTGGCGGTCCGCTTGCTGGTCCAGGCCCCCGGATCCGTCGGCTGAGATGTCCTCGGCCACGCCGTGATCCCTGAGGAAGCCGTCCAGCTCGCCGCTGGTGGCGAAGCCGAGGACCTGGCGCAGCTCGGATCGGGTCAGGCGGGCTGCGCGATACTCCTCGAGGGCCAGCGCCTCGACGACGCGGCGGCCGAGCTCGGCTTCGGAGCCGAAGCGGGCCGCCAGCTCGTCGGGAATGGGCAGGGTCACGTTCATGGCCGTGGAGCCTATCGCAAGGCCCGCTGGACCGCAACGTCACGCATGATAAAGGACGTTATCATTCTTAGCTGCATAGGTGAAAATTTTTCTCATGTAGATCATAAATTTCGGTTGCACCTTCCGGGAATTTAGCTAACAATAACTCATCATAATCCGAGGCGAGGAGATATCAATGGTTCCGGATCGGACTCTGCATGGAGACGAGCAGCACCGGCGGCGGGCCACTCTCGGCCTGTTCGAGGCCCTGGTGCTCGATCACGGCACCCGCGTGCGCTCGCACGGCGCCGATATCGTCTTCCTCGACAAGGCAGCCCGGAAGCGCCTCCGCCGCGAGATCGGCGGAGAGCGCGGCATGCGCGTCTTCGACCGCTACTGGAACGCCTACCTCGTGGTCGCCGACGACGGCCGGATCATCACGACCGGCCGGCGCACCCGCCGCGTGAAGCGGCCCTGAACCTCTCATCCCAATCAGACAAGGATCCACGCCATCATGGCAAAATTCGATATCGATCTCGCTCGCTTCGCTTCCCAGGTCGGCGCCTCTGCTGGCACCGACCTCCTCGGCAGGGACACTCTGATGCTCGCCCGCGAGGGCCAGCTCTGCGTCCAGTGGGCGCCCTTCGATCATATCCCGCGCACGGCGCGCCTGGTGATCGTCGGCATCACACCCGGGCGCGAGCAGGCGACCAATGCCCTGCGCGCCTTCGGTCAGGCCCTGCAGGCCGGCCAGCCACTCGAGGCCGCCCAGCGCCATGCGAAACTCGTCGGCAGCTTCAGCGGGCCAATGCGGGCCAATATTGTGCAGATGCTGGATTCCATCGGCGTCCAGCAGGCGCTCGGCGTGCCCACCTGCGCGGTGCTCTTCGATGCAGCGCATGAGCAGGTGCATTTCACCTCGGCGCTGCGCTACCCGGTGTTCGTGGACGGGGTCAATTACAACGGCAACCCGCCTTTGCTGAGCACGCCCCTGCTCCGCCAGATAGTCGAGACGTTCCTGGCCGAGGAGGCACAGCTGCTGCCCGATGCGCTCTGGCTGCCGCTTGGTCCCAAGCCGGCCGGGGCACTGCGTCACCTCGTGGAACTCGGTCTGCTTCCGGCGACCCGCGTGCTGGAGGGCATGCCGCATCCGAGCGGCGCCAATGCCGAGCGCATCAAGTTCTTCCTGGGGCTGAAACCCCGGGCCGAGCTGTCCCGCAAGACCCGTCCCGACCTGATCGATCTGGCGCGCGAGGCGCTGCTGGCACAAGTCGGCCGCCTTCGGAGCGCCTGACCGATGGCGGTCAGGATCACGCGGACGAACCCGCGCACCGGAAAGATCGAGCGCCCCTGGCAAAACCGGGACGGCTTCTTCGTGCTGGGCAACCCTGAGAGCGGCGCACAGAAACATCACGCCAGGTTCGCAAAAAGGGTCAGGACGATCGAGGATGTCGCCACGCTTCTCGGCGAGGGCTACTCGCTGCGCATGACCGACGGCGAGAGCCCGCCTTCGTTGATCTCGGTCAAATCCCTGACCATCGAGGAGATCGAGGACGCCGATTCCGCTTCCCTCTGGGCGAAGACGACCCCCGAACCACCATTCACGAAAGAGGACATGATGGCCGAGTTGCAGCGCGCCATGCTCGTCCAGGCCAACCAGATCGCCCATGCCGGCGATCTCTCGTTCGCCGCCGCCTTCATGGGTTTCGAGACCGAAAACCCCACCTATCCCTACTGCGAGGACGATCCCGGAAAGGTCGATCTGCGCAGGTTCAACGCCACTGGCTACCTGGACCGCGCCTACGACTACGCGTTCCAGGTAGGGCAGTACTGGCGATTCGGGGATGATACGGCCCAGGACGTGCGCGAGTTCATCCTCGGCGCAAATCAGCAGGCCAGCACCGGCGACAGCTCACCCCTGGCCGATCACGACAGCAAGTGCCGTCGCGCCGCCGATACCGCCTTCGGGCGGTGGAAGCTGAAGGAAGGTTCCGATCTCACGGTGCGGGAGCTGGCGCTGCTGGGCTTCATGACCGAGGCCGCAGTGCGCAACTCCCTGAGCAAGGAATCGATCAGGATCACGAAAGGCGACATCGACAATGCGGTCGCATTCGCCTGGCTGAAGAAGCGTCGCGATTTCATTCCCACCCGCACCGAGGAGGGACACAAGGAACGCTGGACGAGAGACTCCCGCTTTCTGCTCGATCGCCACGGCTTCGCAGATGCCTTCATGCAGATCCTGCGCGGCTACCCGATCACCGCCCAGGAACTCGCTGCCAAGGCCAAGGTGTCCCTGGCCTTCATCGAAGCTCTCGCGGCGGGAAGTCCCAAGCCCGACCTGGACGCGTTGCGCTTAGTCGGGGAAGCGCTCGACCTCGATGGCCCGCATTTCGCGGGAGTCGCAGTTCAGGCCGCACTACGCAGGGCTTGCGGGGTGGGGGACTCGGCGGATTCTTTGGATGTCTCGGGTCGAGGTAGACCCAATGGCTAATGCAGTCACTGCCTTCATACGGTCGCACCTGTCGAGCTACAAGTTGGTTGCGTGAGCACTGCCCCGCGCCTGCTGCTAGCGGCAACTCGGAGGCCGCAAGCATCCGCGCCATGGAACCGGGCCAGACTTGACCTCTTATGCAACGGACATAACACATCTATGGAAGTATTCTTATATAAGGGCTTAAACTAAACGACTGCATTTGACGATCCTTGAAATCTATTCGCAGTCTAACTATCTTGATCGAAGTGTCGAATTCAGAAGTCGTTTTGACCGTAAATGATGAATTTCCAAATTCATCAGTGGCTCCCGTTGCTGGGATTATATTAAACATATTTGCGATTAATTCTCCCTGAACACTAACCGGCGTTATTAGGTAGCCCGTGTTCGGCTTCGGGACATTCAGTTTGTCAAAGAATACGCTCCTTAAATGGAATTGCTTGGAAATCATTCTTTTAAGCTCAAATAGGATTTTTGTGTTCGGAACGATGCAACAGGATGTCGTGGAGGCACATTCAAAGTTATCCGGCACCGCTGTTACAAACACGTAGGTCTCGAATCGATCTGTAATTCGGTCATCTTTGGCCGCTGAGCATGTGTCAGCGGGCTTGGGGACGGGCTTTACCGGTGACGATCTGGCCGGTGAGACCGGCTCAGCGGCATTTTCTGCAGCTGAAGGGGGAACAGCATCTGCCGCTGTTTGCGCATGAGGCGGGGACACGCAACAGCATCCTCCCAAGTAACCGGCTGCTCCCATTAATGGCAACAGCCGAATGCCCTGAAGGCGCCGGCTCATCGTGCTGCGTGTCAGCGGGAGCTCTTACCCATAGCTTGATCAAGATACGCGTCAATTCGATCATCATCGAGTATCAGCGCCGTTGCCTTGCTATTCGCTAATGTCAGAGCTATTTGCCTAGGTGATCCAAGATCTTCAGTAAGCGTAATCTCACTGAGAGCTTGAATTCCTTTTCTGTACTGTTCTTCAGTAATCTGTCCGTCTAGATACCTATCGAGTAGTCGTTGTAATCTCGGTGCCTTCGCCGCATTCTCAGCGCTAATCCTTGCTTCTAGTACCTTAGCCTTTCTTGTGCTTACGCAAGCCTCGCTGTCGCCGAGCTCACCAAACAAGTTTTCTGTTGCTGCATTGCAGCTGACAGCGAGTACCATGGACAAAGGGGTTCTGACTACGACTCTACCAGTGTAGGTCAAAGTCTGATCGAATGTGATCGTCTGCTTAAAGTGTGCAGCACTGTAAGATCCATTCAGGCTGACGCTCCATCCAAACAAGGAGCCTAAGCCGCCGCCGCCGCCGCCGCCGCCAACATCTTGCGGTTGCGGATTTGGCTCAAATCTAAAGAAGGAATTCTCGCTAGTGTCATTCAAGGATTCCATAACTTTTTTTATTGCCTCGAATACCTGGCGGCCAAATTGCTGATTGTCGAGACTTCCTTCGGTAAACGAACAGTCAATAGTCTTCGTCCTCAGCAAGTCCTGGCTTATATTTGCAAATTCGGCTGATCCGATCCGAAACCAACCAAATGAGGCGCTACCGGAGAACCGAGAACGAACAGAATTCCAGACCTGAGAGAGATCCGCCCTGCAATGCGCGGTCCACGGGTCGCCTTGAAATTCAACATCTCCGCTGATATTCACTGCAAGTAAAGGATTGGATTGTATCAAGTCGTCGTTTTGGATCTTTTGAGCGAATGCTTGGGCGAACGTTCGAGATTGAGAAGTGCCGACGCTGAAAGCAAAGGCGCTTCCAATCTTAAAATCTTGCGGAAATGTAAGATCAGAGTTTGTTGCCGAAAGACCAAAGGCCGCCTGAGATATAACGGGCTGCACCGTAGTATGGGTCATAAGAACTGGAATGAGCTTTGGGTTCTCGACTCCGTACTTTGCCTTAATTTCTGCCACGAGAGCGGACCGTTGGCTGTCAGTTAGATCGATTGTCGCTCTTCCGCCCAGAACACCCCCAATTACGCTTTTGTTGAGACCACCATCTACCGGCACCAACATGGGTCGGCTTACGCCCCAGTACCTAAACGAGAAGTCTGTTAAGGTGTCGCCTACGGTGACAGGGACCACGCCAGGGACATAATAAAACTGAGTTTTGTCTGCAAAGTCCTGGTAGGCAATCGCCCCTTTAACACTAACACCGCTGGAGAGTCTTGGAGCAGAGAGGGCTGGAGAAGCGCCAGCGCTTGCGATAGCGGCAGCGATGATGGCAGTTTTTGCCAAGAACCGTAGTTTCATACCCACCTCCCCGATGTTAATGTGAGTCCTAGATGGCGCCGGAACGTTAGGCAAATGGGCGGCCATCTTCAAGGAAAGCTCCGCCTAAACCCAGGTGGGCGTCGCTGTCGGCCTGACGTTCCCGCGCCTGCCGACAGCAAGCTACGCTCCTCGCCAATCAGCCGCGCAACTTCGGCATCGATCTCCGTGGCGGCACGCCGATTAAGAACGTCTGCGCCGTTTCAGGGAACTGACGGCGCCAGATCCAGCACGCGCTCGTCGGCACATACTGTGCGCAGCGCCTCAGAATCCGCCAATGCCATCGATACCGGGCCGCGCGATAGCTACGGCCAGCAAAAGCGCGAACGGATTCCGGTCGCTAAAGACGTTCGGCATGCCGCAAGGCCGCGCGCGAGGTAGCGTCCGAGCTTGTGGTGGAAAATCGCTAACTGCGGCGGTGTAGGCGGAGGTGGCCATCGGATCGGCTGGCTAAGGTGGAGTTGCGAGACTTCAACCTGGACGCCGAGAGGACCCGATGACCGAGACCAGTTTGCCATTGGCCGAGCTGCTGGCCAAAGCCGGAGATGGCGACTTCCTGCGCAGCGTGGCGGAGGCGGTCGTGCAGTTGCTGATGGAGACCGACGTAGATGGCCTGACCGGCGCCGGACGGCACGAGCGCAGCGGCGAGCGCACGACCTATCGCAATGGCTACCGCGACCGAAGCCTCGATACGCGCCTCGGCAGCTTGCAGCTGCGGATCCCCAAGCTGCGGCAGGGCAGCTACTTCCCGCCGTTCCTTGAGCCGCGCCGCACATCGGAGAAGGCGTTGGTGGCCGTGATCCAAGAGGCTTGGGTCAGCGGCGTGTCGACGCGCCGCGTAGACGACTTGGTGCAGGCAATGGGGCTGGCGGGCATCAGCAAGAGCACGGTCAGCAAGCTGTGCAAGGACATCGATGACCGGGTGAACGCCTTCCTCGATCGCCCGCTCGCCGGCGAGTGGCCCTATCTCTGGCTGGACGCCACCTATCTCAAGCAGCGCGAGGGAGGCCGAATCACCAGCGTGGCTGCCATAGTCGCCGTGGCCGTGAATACGGAGGGTAAGCGCGAGATCGTCGGCCTGCACATCGGGCCGTAGAGGCGGAGACGTTCTGGTCGACGTTCCTCAAGAGCCTGGTCCGGCGCGGCCTGCGCGGCACCAAGCTGGTCATCTCCGACGCGCATGAAGGGGTCGAGGCAGAAACGCACGCTAGAATCACCGTTTTGCTGGTACTCCGGCGCCGCAGGCGATACACTTCCCGCGACTCTATGCCCAGACGCCGCCAGACACGCCCTGCCCGGCCACCCCCGATCCAGCTGCCGCTGTTCGCGGAGGCCGCAACCCTCGTGCGCATCCGCCCGGAGGAGAACGAGTGGCGCTACTACCGCATGGAGGTCTGGCCCGACCTGTTCGGCCGCGCCCTCCTGGTCCGCCACTGGGGCCGTATCGGCACCCCAGGGCGTATCCGTCTCGATCCGCACCGCGCCGCCGGCGCCGCCGTCAACGCGCTTGCCAAGCTCCTACGGACCAAGCGGCGCCGCGGCTACCAGGACCGCATACAGTGACCAAGCGGCCCATCTCCCGAAGCCGACGGCGAAGCGTGCCTCTTCCCGCCAGCCCAAGCCCGCCAAGCTCATCAGAAGGCGCAGGCTCTTCCTGGAGCCGCCCATCCGGAAAGGACGAGGCGCTGCTCCTGCCAGAGCCCCCTCCCCTCCCCCGCACTCCGGCATGGGCCTGCACACGGCGGACGGCGCGCGGAAATACCTGACGGCCGGGGAGCGGGAAGCAATGCGGAGACCTAGCTGCTAGGCTCTATGAACTATATTCGCCAAGCTACCGTGCCTGATCTTACACGCTCCGGGACCGGAGCCGGGGAAGGCAGTAAGGTTAAGGCTTCGTCATCCACTTTGACCTGAGCCTCTGGATGGGCCGAGAGGGCAAACGCGAGGGCATCTCGAGCATAAGCCTTGAACTGGCGTGGCAGGGCAAACCCTGCACCGAACTGCCTATAGATCGCGGGCCAGGGGACCAGCGTTGGCCGCGTGAGGTGGTGCAGCCTATATGCAAGCCAGATGTAGAGGTCGATCGCCATGCTGCGTCCCGACATCGCGCGGATCGCGCTTTCAAGCCCATGGCTTTCAGCTAGCTTGTGCATAGAGCGGCCGAGCTCGACCTCGCGGGATTTCGTCTTGAGAGAGCCCCGGTCCTAGGACCGGGGCTCCATCATCAGCTCTCCCATTCGACCGGGAGCCCGCGTTCGGCTGCCCGATCCTCGACCCACCGCTTCGCATCAGGTCGAGAGGCGAATCGTTCGAATGTGGGGCTGCGACTGGAAGCAACTGCAATGGCTTCCCGGCCATCATTGGTGGCATCGGACTTCATGAGATAGGTAGCCAAGAACTGGCCGTCGTCGGTCGGTGCAATTCGGGCGATGAGCCGGCTATCGGTAGGCATGGCACTCTCCATTTTTGGGGTAAAGGCATGCCAAGCGCCCACAGAGCGGCGCTGGCTCGTGCCATGTGGGATGACATCAGGCCACACGCCAGGGGGGCGCTTCATGACCGACGACCAGCTTCCCGCCATCATCCCGTCCCGCGCGCTCACCATCCCGAGCGACACCTATACAGTGCCGGCGCTGATCGCCCACGCTGGCGACGCGGCCGGCTGGCGTTATGTCGATTCTTCGCCGCCAACATTCGCAATCCGCACACGCGGCGCACCTATTCGCGCGGCTGCGGGAGATTCTTCAATTGGTGCGAGCGCCGCGGACTAACACTGCCGGCCATCCGTTCCTTCGATGTGGCGGCATGGGTCGAAGAGCTGCAGGAGAAACACGGGGCGCTTGGCGTGAACAGCAGCTCGCCGCGGTGCGGATGTTCGACTGGTTTGTCATCGGCCAGGTGATGCCGACCAATCCCGCCGCGGCAAGTGCGCGGCCCAAAATACGTGGTAACGACCGGCAAGACGCCGGTGCTGGACGGCGCCGAGTGGCGCAAGCTCATCGAGGCGATCCCGGCCGATACTGTGCGCGATCTGCGCGACCGTGCGCTGATTGCCACCCTCACCTTTCATTCGCGCGCATCGCCGCGGCGTTGAAGATGAAGGTCGAGGATCTGCGGCCGCAGAGCACCGCTTACCATGCATATGACCGCGGGCCCTGATGGAGTTTCGCGGATCGAGTCCCCGTGCGGATTCAGCCGTGCGGTTGCCCGGTGCAGCGGTGTGCCGGAGTTGAGAGCCGAGAGGGTCACCAGCCCAAAGGAGAAGATACCTTGATATTTTTTATCAACGTCATTGACAACATGATGCAGCGTCCTATCTCCAGGTGGTCGCCAACCTTGGGAGTTTGTCACATGACCGAGAACACAATTGCCGTCTTCACTGCCCGCAGTCCTCAACGGATTGTAGAAGAAGGGGGCTCACAGGCTTGGGTGCTTAATCCGCTACGTGCAAAACAATGCACATGGTTAGTCTGCACCCAGAACCAACATAATCCAGACCATGCTTTCTCAGATGCTACAGAACCTCATGGATCAGCGTTTTTAGTCGGGAAAATATCAGGCATAGTCCAAGAAGACGGCCCAGATGTTACCCGATGGAAGATAGCTATCAGCGAGTTTGCCCGCGTAGCTATACCGGACTTGTGGAAGGGCTGGCGCAATCCGGTGCGCTACACCAGCCTTGAGGAGCTAGGTATCAACGTGGAAGGGTTAGAGTTCGAGGCTCTAAAGAGCGGCCCAACTACCGTTGAAACGCACGCGCCCCGCCCGCGTCTGGATTTCCCGAAGGGGTTGACGATTGCCGCTGCCAGAGCCGGGCTGGCAGCAACCCTAGGCGTCTCCCCTGATGCTATCGACATTACTATCAGAGCGTGACCGGGAGGACCGCCAGACAAGCTTATTGTTTGTCTGGTGCGTCCCCGGACCAGGTGACCAGCCCTTCCTCTGCATCAATTCTCACGATGCAGGGTTTGCCGCCGGGGCGCGTCACCGATAGCGAGTTCTAGCTGCCCCGCTTTCGGCAGAGCGTGCCGATACCTGACCCGGTAGGACTTGGTCCGACCGGGCCCATACGCCACGAGTTCAAACGCCTCGATGCCGCCGGCGCGCACCAAATCCTGGAATGCGGACACAACATCCTCGCGAAAGCGAGCTCGGCGTTTAGAGTCTTCGGTTCGGTAGTCTCGGCCTATCAGCGCCGAGAGAGTCTCCAGTGGCACGTAGTCGTGGTCCGGTTGGCTGTCGATGTAGGGCCACCACGCCCGCGAGAAGTCGCCCTTGAGGCGGAAGTAGACGTCCGCCGAGACCGATACGAGGTTCTTAGCCTCGAAGGTCATGCGAACCCATTCGCCATACGCAACGCTCACTTCGCTGTCGAGGGAAACGCCCGACCACTCAATGGTTCCGATTAGGCCATCAGACCACCCCGCGGATGCGAGCCGTCCTCGTGCGACGGCAGTCTCATATGCACTGAAGGAGCCGGTGAACACTCTGACTGTGACAGACCGCAGCTCCTCGAAGACCCTGAGCGCGACAAGAAGGTTGTTCACGTGAGCGGTTAGACCAGACGCCAGGAGGATTTGGCGCCATGTGGTGTCCGTTCTGTACACAGCAGTTCTGGTTCTGCCGTCGGCAGCAACGGTTTCGAACCTACGCGCCCGAAGCCGGAAAAGCGCGATCAGAGCGTCTCGGTGCCGGGTTCCAAGCTCCCGGCCTCGGACTTCTACGACCGCGTGCGGGCGTACGACATAGACCCGCAGGAAGTCGGCGTCGCTGGACAGACCGTGACGGCGCGGAGCGAAAGCGCTGGTCCGAGCAAGCTTGGACGGAAGGACAGCGGGCTGGCGGCGGCCACGAATGTTGCGTCGCGTCCTAGCAAGGCGCTCCAGCCTAGCTTTTTCGGCATCGGACAGGCCGTCAAACATTCTACCCCTGCGATTCCCGACCATCTGCAGGAATACCATGATCGGGTGTGGATAACTAGACACGAATGGGAATCGCGCGGGTAGAAATGGGAATGGCGGGGGTACTAGAGGGAATTGCGCGGGGAACGACTCGCAGCAACCATCTGAAAATACTGACATATTTCGGTATAGACTCTATTGATATAGACTATTCTTAGACGCTGCTTCCAAAGGAGGGCTGTGGAAAACCTATCAGAGCTGGAAGGCAGTAAGGCTCAGTAAGAGGCTAGAAACAAGCAATGCATTGAAAAAAAGGGGGTTTTTCGGGAATCCCACGGGTAAGCCGCTGGGACCTCTACTAAGCCTCCGCGCGGTGAACGTGCGATGGAGAAAGTCTCAGTGTCTGTCCGAGAGGTTCTTGAGTCGGCTGAGTCTGTTGTGATTCGCTATCCCAGCACCGATTCGCTGGGAGGCCGCTATGTGGATCGACGAGAACCGTGCCCGGTATGACCGCAGCAAGCTGCGCTACCCGAGCGACCTGACGGATGCCGAGTGGGAACTCGTCCGGCCCTGCATTCCGTCGTGCAAGCGGGGCGGACGCCGGCGCACGGTTGATCTGCGCGAAGTGGTCAACGGGCGTGATGTATGTGCTCAGCACGGGCTGCCAGTGGCGCGCCGTGCCGAAGGACCTGCCGCCGCGCAGCACCCTGCATGATTATCTCGGCCTGTGGGAATGGGACGGCACGCTGGAGCATATGCATCACGCGCTCTATGCTGCCTGCCGCGAGCAGGCCGGCCGCCAAGCCAGTCCGACCGCCGCGATCATCGACAGCCAGAGTGTCAGGAGCGCCGAAAAAGGGGGGCGTCGATCGATCCACACGGCTTCGATGCGGGCAAGAAGATCAAGGGCAAGAAGCGTCATCTGCTGGTCGACGCCGAGGGCCTGATGCTGCACGCCATCGTGCACGCCGCCGACATCCAGGACCGTGACGGAGGCGGGTTGCTGGTGGCCACGCTGTTCGGCCTGTATCCGTTCCTGAGCAAGCTGTATGCCGACGCCGGATACCAGGGGCCGCGCTTCCAGGAGGCGGTGACGCGAGCGATGCGGCAGCTCGAGGTCGAGATCGTCAAGCGGTGCGACATGGGCCGGTTCGTGGTTCTGCCCAAGCGCTGGCTCGTCGAGCGCACGATCGCTTGGCTCAACCGCTGCCGCCGGCTTGCCAAAGACTGGGAGAACCACAGCCGCAACGCGCTCGCTTTTCTTCGCTTGGCGTCTATCCGACTGATGCTCAGAAGACTATGCAATCCCGCATAAACCTTCCGGACAGACTCTAAGAGCAGGTGGGCAAATTCGCCGCGACCTACGAAATCGAGGAGCCGCTATTCAGCTCCTCGAAGCGTCCATACTCGGCGCAAAAAGGAATGGAGCAACAACCAGAGAGCCGACCATGGCGCGGGTTGGAACAGGCTATTTGCAGCCAAATGCCCCCGGATCCGGTCAATCTGGCGCGCAAAGGCGCAGCAACCCACCTAGGGAGCATTCGAGGATCGCGGCTTCAACTGCCCTGCGCCCCTTCGCCACGTCGCACAGGAACAGCTCGCTTGCGGGCAGGCGGCAGTCAGCCAGCTTGCTATGAGCGAGCGCTTCCACGGCTTCCCTGTCCGGTGTGGCGACGCGACGTTCCATGTAGGGAGGGCAACCCTCTATCGGCATTTCAGAAGACCGGCGCGTCATGACGGCCGCGCTGAAACAAAGCGGATTATGCGTATTACGCGCCCGATTCGATCGTGAAAACGCTTCTCAGATGGTAATCCCTCGATCACCAGGCCCTGCCCTGCGTAGAGAGAGCTTGCCCAATGCTTATTTCCGTGTAAGCGTTTTTCTGTGTTTCCGTGAAGAGGATAATTTGCGTGATCGTGGGTGTGGTCAACCAAAAGGGGGGCGCGGGCAAAACCACCATCGCCCTGAACTTGGCTGCCGCCCTGGCTGAGCTGGGACGGCGCGTGATGCTGGCCGACGCCGACCCCCAACAGACCGCACAAGATTGGGCGGCAATTCGCGAGTCCCCGCCAACCTTCCAGGTTATCGGCATGTCAAAGCCGGTCCTGCACCGCGACCTGCCGAAGCTGGCGAGCAATTACGACCACATCATCATTGACTGCGCGCCCCGAAATTACGAGGTGGCCCGCTCTGCCATCGGAGCCGCCGATCTAGTGCTTATCCCGGTTCAGCCGTCCGGGGCCGATTTCTGGGCCAGCCGCGAGACGGTGAAACTCGTGCAAGAAATATACAGTTTTAAAGAAACACAGAAATCTGTGTTTCTGGTTTCCCGACGAATCGGACGAACGGCGCTAGGGCAGGGCATCAACGACGCTTTGGCTGAGTTCGCCTTGCCGATTCTGAAAGCAGGCACCACGCAGAGAATTATCTATGCAGAGGCCCTGACCGAGGGAACAACGGTTATCGAGAGCCAGCCCAAGGGAGCCGCCGCCGCCGAAATCAGGGCAATAGCCACTGAGATACAGGGGATCATGGCCGCATGAAGAAGGTCGCCACATTCAAGCAGCCTTCCCGGCCTGACCCAGAGGCCCTCGATCAGTGGGTAAGCCCCACCTCATCCGGTCCGCAGCCGAAAGCCCGGCCTGCAGCATCAGAGGGCAAGCCTGCCCGCTTAACCATCGACTTGCAATCAGAGCTACACGCCCGGTTCAAGGCTGCCTGTGCGATCAATAAGACCCGCATGATTGACGAGGTTCGCAACTTCATTAAGAACTGGACAGAGAAACACAGCTAAACGTGTTTCTGTGTCTCCGAATGCGAGGTAATCGCCCCTCCCCTGCGTCGATCGTCCCTTCGTCCGGTCCTCGCGGGTAAGACAAATCCCGTGGATTTCAGCTAGTTAGCAAGAGTGAAGGCACGCCAGGAGGACCGGCCGGTTGCTTCCTGCAGGATGCCCGCTTCGCTCAGCTGACGCAGTAACCCGAGCGCTGCTTGCGTCGTAATGCCGAGGCTCTTGGCCAGATCCCGCGCAGTGAGGATCGGTGCTCGCAACGCGGCGTCTGCCGCTTGCGGCAGACGCGACCGTGCCGTACGGCCGAGCGATCGCGTCGTCGCTTCCGCCCTTTGCAGCCTCGCGAGCTCGTCGAGACCGACTAAGGCGGCTGCTTCGACACAGGCCAGGAAATCCGCCAGCCATTCGAGCCCGACATGCAGATCCCGCCGGTAATGGCGCGCTTCCGGCGCCGACCAGAAGGGCAGGGGGATCGGCCGGGCATGCTTATCCCGCCACAGGCAGGCGGCGAGAAAAACCCCGTCCGGATTGCATGGCTCGATGGTCGAACGGCTCATCCAGTCGCGGACGGCGCGGCCGCAGCGGATGAGCCGCGGACCGCTAAAACCTTCCGTAAGCGCCAGCCAGTCGGCGATTTCCGGTTCCGCCAAGGCGCCACGACAGCCCAATGATTGCAGGGTTTCCTGTATCGCAGCGGCATCGGCGAGCGGCCGCCAAGTGCGTAGTTCCGCCAGCCGTTGCCACAGGCGCGCGAGACGTAGCGCCTGGTCGATGAAAATATCCGACGGCGCGGCCTCGAATTCGCCTTCCCGTGCCGTGGTGGCGGGGATTTGGCGACCGAGGCGGCCGGCGCGGAAGGCGGCGCCGTAGGAACCGGTCAGGCTGCGATCACGGAGTGCGAGGTCGTGGGGGTGAATCCAGACATGGGCATAACCCAGCCAACCGGCCGCTTCCCGGTAAGAGAGCCGCGCCAGCAGCCCTTCAGCTACGGCGGCAGATGCGGTCTCGGCACGGGTTTCGAGGCATGTAAGGGCCTCCTGGGCACGCGCCAAAGGCTCGAGCAGCGGGTGATGATAATCGGGTTCGACCGATTGCCGAGCGTGGGCAGGGAAGGGGGATTCGAGGTCGGCGTCGCCGTCGGTTTCCCACGGCGGCTGGAAGCAGTGTTCGTCCTCTGTCTCGGGGCTTTCCGGCATTTTGGGCTAATCCTGTAAGCAATTGAAAGGCGGGGCGACTTAGAACGTCTTGAAATCAAATTGGGGTTTTTCTTTCGCGTGTTGGACGGTTCGACGCGGCCCAGGCAGGTGCCGATGGATGGCTCGTCTCCGTACGTGAGGCTCGGCTCGGCCCTCCGGCAACCCTCGTCTCTCATCGCACGACAGGGCAGGCCAACCTCCCCCCGGGGACATGACGTCTAGGGATGCTGCCCTGCTGCACCACCCTAGCAGCGAGCTGGGTCGTCTCGGCCAGCATGGACGCCGCCCGACGGTCCGCCAGCACGGGCAACGTGGCGCTTCGAGCTGTCGCCGACACCCGAACCGCTACAAGTTCCGCTACGGCTCAGTGGCAAGTGGCAGCCCCTCAGGGCTCCTACAGACCAAGGCACCCATAGGGCATGAAAATGTGGCAAGGGCGAGATACGCTACAAGCGCGGCTTTTGGGCCATCCCAGGACCGCCCTGCCGTTCAGCCCTCAAGAGCCTCGGCCAGGAGTACCCGCATCGAATTCCGCTGCACGAGGATCCGGCAAATCCGGCCAAGGAAGGCAGCGGAGCTTTGGATAGGGAGGCGAGCAGCCGCCGAGTCCTCCACCCCGCTCTACGGGCTTCCTAGGCGCTTTTAGAAGGGGGTGGGCCGGCGCCGACGTGGTATATCTTTATGCCATATCTTCGATGGGTGACATGGATACCGCCAAAGTCTTCTGGTCCGGCCGCTCGCAGGCGGTGCGGCTGCCCAAGCAGTTCCGCTTCGAGACCGACGAGGTCCACATCCGCCGGCATGGCCAGGCGGTGATCCTGGAACCCGTCGCCACGGATTGGGCCTGGCTGGATGCCCTGGTGGGGCCGATCGATGAGGACTTCGCCCAGGCGGTGATCGACCAGCCCGCAGAGCAGGAGCGGCCGGCGCTGGATCTCTTCGGCTGAAGTATCTTCTCGATGCCAATGCGGTGATCGGGCTGCTGGCCGGCAAGCCCGGGCTGCTGGCGCGCATGCGCCGGCATACGCCGCGAGATTTCGCCATCTCGGCGATTGCCGCGCACGAGCTGTTCTTCGGTGCCTACAAGAGCCGGCGGAAGGCCCAGAACCTGGCGCGGGTGGCGGGACTGCAGTTCGTGGTGCTGGAGTTCGACAAGGAGGATGCTCAGCACGCCGGCGACATCCGTGCCGCGCTGGCAGCCGCCGGCACGCCGATCGGCCCCTATGACGTCCTGATCGCCGGGCAGGCGCGGGCGCGCGGCCTGATACTGGTCACCCACAACACCGCCGAGTTCTCGCGCGTGAGCGGGCTGCAGATCGAGGATTGGGAAGCCTGACCGTTCCAAGGGGGTCAATCCCTCCCTGACCCCTCAGCCCCGGAGCTCGCTGGACACCATAACCCTCCAGCCTTCTCGATGCTGCCTTTGGCAGGGCTGCGAACGTCCGGTCGCCTGCAAGCTGGCGACCGAAGGCTCGGCCGAAGGTGACAGCCGGAAGCAGAAAAGTTTGCTGCGCCCGGAAGGTCGTGACGGCCCCCTGAAAGGACGGGCGCCGCAGTGGCGCCCTCCATCACAAGGGACCCGTGCTTTGCCAGATTTTACGATTGATCACCCCAGGTCGCTGACCGGCCATGGCCGGCGCGACGGGGCCGAGACTCAACAATCACGCGGGCGGCTCGAGGCCACGGCAGTCGCCCGGTCTCCACAGCTTCTCACCGTGAGCGAGGTCGCCGGACGCCTCCGGATGTCGACCAGGACCATCCGGCGCTGGCTGGAGCGCGGCGAGCTGCGATTCCACCGCCTCGGCCGTCAGCATCGTGTGTCCGAGGAGGACCTCATCGCCTTCCTCGCCAGGAACCGGAGGTGATGTCCTCCGGTCCAGAAGTGTCCCGCAATGACCAAACTTTCCAAGGCTTCGGTATTACTTGTGGTCCTGAAAGAAAAAACCTCAGGAACCATGGTAATCACGATTCTGGCCTGATTTCTTCTTCTGACCTCACGAGGCAATTCATGTCTACTCTGGCTGCATCACGTAAGGCAATCGCCGCCGGCAAGCACCCCACCCTGGCAACGGTGCTTGCCCACGTCCTCGCCGATCCGGCGCTGACGCTCCGACAACGGCAGGACCGCGCCTCCGCCATCCGCACTGTCACCAAGGCGCTCGGCCGTCCGCCCGACGAGATGTCCGCCGACATCCGCGAGCTGCGTGCAGGGCTGAAAGGGTTCGCCCCGGCCATGACGGGCCTCTCCGAGCGCCGCTGGTGCAATGCGCTCAGCCTGCTCCGGCGCGCCATAGCCTCCGCCGGGATCAGCCTGATCCCTGTCCGGTCGCGCGAGCCCTTCGCCTCGGAATGGACGGCGATCTTCCGGCCGCCTCTGGCCAAGCATGCCTGTATCGCGCTCTCCCGCTTCGCCCGCTACTGCAGCGAGCGCGGGATCACCCTGGCGGATGTGGACGACCGGGTGTTCCAGGCATTCGGCCGCGACATCGAGGCGGACAGCCTGGTCATGCACCCGCATACCGTGCATCAGCGCGCCGCCGTGGTGTGGAACCAGCTGGCCACCCTGCTTCCTGGCTGGTCCGGGCGGAGCGTCAGCGTCCCCGACTACCGGCGGACCTACATCCTGCCCTGGGCGGCCTTCCCGGCCAGCCTGCTGGCCGATGTCGAGGCCTATCACCACCATCTCGCCGGTCCGGACCTCCTCGAGGAGCGCGACTTCCAGCCGCTGAAGCCGGCATCCCTGCAGACCAGCCTGTATCGGCTGCGTGCCTACCTGGCCGCCCTGGTGCATCGCGGGCGTGATCCGCAGACCCTGCAGCAGCTGGGCGATGTGGTGCCGGTCGCCGTGGTCACCGACGGGCTGCGCTTCTTCCGCGACCGCGATC
>Ga0213875_10000622_pt1 | contig 28391 bp, 23 predicted proteins | sample BarmaccomBMRX_R8_FD_160105 | JGI IMG/M metagenome (GOLD analysis project Ga0213875, IMG submission 160105) | Root-associated microbial communities from Barbacenia macrantha in rupestrian grasslands, the National Park of Serra do Cipo, Brazil - RX_R8 | ecosystem: Host-associated > Plants > Roots... | reverse complement strand
TTGGCTCCGGCACCCAGCGGGGCCGCTATGGTGACATGATCCGAGGGAACGAGGAAAGCCATGCACGATCTGATCATCGAGAACGCGCGCATCATCAACGGCCTCGGCGGGCCGGCGCGGGATGGCGCGCTCGCGGTCAAGGACGGCCGTATCGCCGCGATCGGGCGTGAGCTCGGCGCTGCCGCCGATCGTGTCGATGCCCAGGGCCAGGTGCTGGCGCCGGGTATCGTCGATCTGCACACGCATTTCGACGCGCAGCTGACCTGGGACCCTTTTGCGACGCCCTCGACTTCGCTCGGCGTGACCACCGTGGTGATGGGCAATTGCGGGTTTACGATCGCGCCCTGCAAGGCGCAGGACCGAGATCAGACGCTGCGCAACCTGACGCATGTCGAAGGCATGTCGCTGGACGCGCTGCGCGCCGGCGTCGATTGGGGGTTCGAAAGCTATCCCGAATACCTCGATATGCTGGAGTGCAAGGGCGTCGTGCCGAATGTGGCGTCCTTTGTCGGGCATTCCTCGGTGCGCAGCTACGTGCTCGGCCCCGACGCCTCGAAGCGCACCGCCTCGAAACCCGAGGTCGCCGAAATGAAGCGTCTGGTGCGGCAGGCCCTCGATGCCGGCGCCGTCGGCTTCGCGACGACGACGCTGGAGCAGCATAATGGCGAGAACGGCATCCCGATGCCGTCGCGGCTGGCCGACGAGCATGAGATGCTCGAGCTGACCGGAGCGCTCGGCGAGGCGGGCCGCGGGGTCTTCATGCTGACGAAGGGCATGAAGACGACGGTTCCGTGGCTGGAAGAGATCGCGGCCCGCAACAAGCGCCCGGTCATGATCGCGGCGATGTTCGTCGATCCCAACGACCCGCGCCGGGTGTTCGAAGAGTTCGAGGACATCGCGGCGGCGCGCGGGCGCGGGCATGAGCTGTGGGGCCAGGTTGGCTGCTTTCCGCTCGGCATGGAATTCATGATTGCGCACCCCTACCCGCTCGAAGCGCTGCTCGCCTGGCGTCCGGCGATCGAGGCGGAGGGCTCGGAGGCGTTCCGCAAGGTGTTGGCCGACCCCTCGTTCCGCGCCGGTATCAAGGCCGAGGCGAAGACGACCGGCGTCCCCAACCGCTTCTCTTACGAGCAGTTCCCGCATATGCGGATCAAGTCGGTGGCGGACCCGAAGCACCGCGACCTGGAGGGAAAGACGGTCGGTCAGCTGGCCCATGAGGCCGGCCAGGACCCGTTCGACTGGCTGCTGGATTTCGCGCTGGACGGCGAAATGGAGGCGATGTTCGACTGCCCGCTGTTCAATCTCGACGAGGACAACGTCAAGCACCTGCTGCGCCATCCGCATGCCGCGATCGCGCTCAGCGATGCCGGCGCTCATCTGTCGTTTCTGTGCGATGCCGCTTTTGGCCTCCACCTGTTCGGCCACTGGGCCCGCGAGCGCGGCGACATGACGCTGGAGGAGGCGGTACGGCGGGTGACGAGCCTGCCCGCCGATGCCTATCGGATCAAGGATCGAGGCCGTCTGCAACCGGGCGCCTGGGCCGACCTGATCCTGTTCGATCCGGCGACGGTCGGCCGCGGCGAAAAGCGCCGTGTATGGGACCTGCCGGCCGGCGCGAGCCGCATGGATACGCCGGCCGTCGGCCTCGCCGGGGTATGGATCAACGGCGTGCGCACGCTCGACGAGAACGGGGTTCGCCGGGATTGCGGCACCCCCGGCCGGCTGCTGCGTGACTTTGCCGCCTGATCAGACGCGGCCGTTATCGGCGAGCCCCGCCAATGCGCCGACCGTGACCGGCTTATACGGCGCACGCGGGCGGTAGGTGCCGACCGCAAAAACCGGCACCGCCCGCGCCTCTGCGATAACCGCGGCCACGACCGGGCCGCACATCCGCCCTTGGCACGGTCCCATGCCGCAGCGGGTGAACGCCTTCAGCTGGTTTGGACCTTGCGCCCCGAGCCGCACGCCTTGCCGGATCTGACCGACCGTCACCTCCTCGCAGCGACAGGCGATTACGGCATCGTCAGCCGGGAACAACATATCCCGCGCCGGTCGGTAAAGCCGGTCGAGAAACGGCCGGAACGCGCGCTCCCGATCGAGCGCGCGCCGCAACGGCGCCGCCCGGCGATCCCGCTCCTCTTCCGAAAGCCGGCCCTGCTCCGCCGCGACCGCCAGCACGGCGAGGCGTCCCGACAGCGCCGCCGCTTCCGCCCCGAGGATGCCGCCGCCGTCGCCGGCTATCAGGATATTTGCAAGGCTCGTGCGCCCCCACTCGTCGAGGACCGGCCGCCAGCACAACTGCGCCTCGTCCCACTCATGGGCAAGCTGGAGCGCGAGGCTGACTTGCACATTGGGGATGACGCCCTCATGCAATAGCAGGTGGTCAGCGGCAATCTCGCCACCTTCCCAGGCCACCCGCTCGAGCCTCTGCTTGCCGAGCGCGCGCAGCCCGCTCACGCCGCGGCGGACCGGGATACCGGCGCGCCGTACCGCGGCGATCATCCGCAATCCTTTCCAGGCGGCGCGGCGCCCCGGCCACAGCGCAGCCACATGGCGCGCCGCCGCGCGGCGATTGTCGGGCGAGGTCGTCAGCAATAGCGCGGCGGGCCGCGCGCCGGCGCGCGAGAGCTGCGCGGCGACGAGATAAAGCAGCGGTCCCTGGCCGGCGAGCACGGTCCGTCCTTCGGGGACGAGGCCGGGGGTCTTGAGCAGGCTCTGCACGCCGCCCACGGTCATCACACCCGGCAGGGTCCAGCCTGGGATCGGCACCGGACGCTCGATCGCCCCGGTTGCGAGCAGGATGTGACGCGCCGTAATCGTTTCGGTCCCGCCCTCGGCCGCCAGCGACAGCGTGCCGTCGGGATCGATATGCCAGACGCCGGCACTAGGCCGATAATGCGCGGCGCCGGCCCGCAGCGCCGCCGCGAGCGGGCGGCCGGCCAGATAATCCGGCCCGAGCGGGCTGTCCCGCTCGGCCCGCTCGATGGCACGATAGATTTGCCCGCCCGGCGTCGGCTGCTCGTCCGCGACCAGCGTGTCCAACCCGAGCTCGCCGGCGAGAGCGGCAGCGGCCATCCCGGCGGGGCCGGCGCCGACAATCGCGAGATCTAGGGTCAACCGTGCGGCCGCTGCGAGGTCGAGGTCGGGTCCACGCCGCGGGCCCTGAGCTGGCGACGAATGCGCATGCCGGGCCGCACCTCGACCATGCAGCTCTGACGATTGGGCACGCCATCGATCTCGGCCAGGCACTCGAAGCACAGACCGATCAGGCAATAGGGACCGCGCGGTGCGCCGCTGACCGGCGTCTCACGGATGTAGGGCAGGCCGGCCATCAGCACCGCGGCGGCCGCAGAGGCGCCGGCCGGCACCGCCACGGTGCGGCCTTCGACCTCGACGGACACAGTCGTCCGGAGCGCCTCAGGCCGCGGCCGGAACATCGAAACGCCGCGCCGAAAACGGCGACAGGGCCGGGTCGAGCGCGCCGGCGGCGATCATCGGAGCGAGCGCGTTGGCATGCGCCGCGGCCAGCGTCACGCCGCTGTGGCAATTTGCGGTGAACGCGCCGGGAAACTGCTCGGACTCGTCGTAGATCGGGAGCCCGTCCGGCGGCATGACGCGCAACGCCGCCCAGGCGCGCACGACCTGCAATTCCGCGAGCCAAGGGAAGCACGCCACCGCGCGTGCGGCGATCGCCTGCATGATCGCGGCCTTCTGGCCGGTGTCGAAGCCGACCTCCTCCTGGCTGTCGCCGATCATGATGCCGCCTTCGCCGGTCTGGCGCACCGTGGTCGCCGGGATCGGCATGATGTGCCGGGCCCGCTCGGTCACCAGGATCTGGCCGCGTTGCGGTCGCACCGGCGCGGCGAGCCCGAAGATTGGGGCCAGCTCGGCATTGCCGAGCCCCGCCGCGAGCACGACTTTGGGGGCCGCGAATTCCTCGCCGGCTGGGGTGATGCGAAAATCGTGGGGCGCCACGGCGGCATAGCCGATCGTGCTGTTCGGGAGATAGAGCCCGCCCTTCGCGACGAAGCCGCGATGCAGCGCCTGCAACAGTGCAAGCGGATTGGCATGGCCGTCATAGGGGGTCCAGGACGCTCCCGAAACCGCAGCGCCGAGCCCCGGCACCATCTCGTCCAACACATCGCGGCCGAGCATGCGATACTCGAAGCCGAAATTGCCGGCCTCCTCGCGCATGCGTTCCATGACCGCCGCACGCGCCTCGAACTCGGCCTCGCCGAGACACAGATGAACGCCGCCCGGCCGCTCATGCCCGACCGCAACGCCGGTACGGGCGAGCAACTCGGCCGCCAGATCGGGCCAGCTGTCGGCCGACAGTCGCGTCCAGCGCTGGTAATGCGGTGCGCCCAAGCCTTTGCTTTGGACCCAGACCAGGCCGAAATTGCCGCGCGAGGCGCGGTAGGCGACATCGCCCTCGTCGATCAGCGCGGTCGCGAGACCGTCCCGGGCGAGACCGTAAGCAATCGCCGAGCCGACCAGCCCGCCGCCGATGACGATCGCGTCAACCCGCCTCATCCGCATCCCTCAGCGAAGGATAGGGGATGATAGGACGGGCCGAGCCGAAGCTGAAGCCGGTGCGTCGCGTGGCACCGAAGGTCGTCACTCCCACCGGTACCGGGCAGCAGCGGCGACCATCCGCGTGAGCCCCGAAAAAAACTGGCGGTCGAGCGCATTGTATTCGCGCCTGCGGTCGATCTCATCGACGACATCGCCGAAGCCGAGCACGAGTTCGCGTTCGAACCGGCTGCAATAGGCCAGAAGATCGGCGCGGGCAAACGGGTAGGGAAGCGCCCGGATCGCCGGGTTCATGTGCAGGTAGGTCGAAAAGGTGCGCTCGAAGATGAAGGGCAGCAGAGGCACCGAGTCAGGGTATTCCGGATCGAGCTGGAAATAGCGGTCGAGCAGCCGCTCAGGCAGTTCTTCGAGGGCTTCCATCAAACGGCTGATCAGCCCGATATAGCCGCTCCAAAAGGTCGCATCGCCGACCCAGTAGCTGGAATAAAGCAAGGTGGCATGGGAGTCGCGGGCGTCGTTTATCATGCCGGTGTCGTATCCGGCGCGCTCGAACAGCAGGTGGGCGAGGCCGGCGAGCCCGGGATGGCACAGCTCGGCATGCGACCACACATTGTAGCTGTAATAGGCGTTCTGGGGATACGGGTTGATGAAGTAGACGTTGTACCCGGGGTTGCGGCGAATGAAGGCGAGGAATTCGGCCCCGCCGACCATCGTCTTCTCGTTGAATTTGGGAGACAGAATCCCGGTAAGCGGCGCGCACCGGTACAGGCCGGAGTGAAACATCCGCAGAAAGAGGCCGATCTCGCGCGTCTCGGTGCGCGCATTGGCCCTTCCGTCCACTGGCAGAAAGTCGGGATCGAGCCGCTTCGCGACATTCGCGTCGTAGACGTTCTGGAACACCAGCAGATCGGCGTCGCTCGAGGCGAGGCGCGCCAGCCAATCGTCGATCGACGGCCAGTCTTGCACGCCGGGCCCAGCGAGCGGCGGCGGGCTCCTCCGCATGGTTTCGACCGTCAATCGCGCACCGCTTCGAGCAGCGCGTCGGACAGACGAAGATAGGAATGCGGAAAGCCCGGCGCCGGCTGGACCAAATCGCGCAGCAGCTCCAGGGCGCGGCATCTTGCGTCGCCCTCGAACCGGTCGCACAGGCGCACAACCGTCGGAATCCTCAGCGGATTGGTCAGCAGCAATTCCTTTTTAAGGAAGGGAAAGTCGCCCTTCGCAAGCAATGCGTCCCAGAAGACATGCTGCGGGTTGAAGGGCTCGTCGGCACGCACGCGCGCCGCACGGTCGAGCAGCCAATCCTGCAGATGGAGCGAAAAGCGGTTCGCCGCCTCTCCCGGAAACATGCGCCCGAGTCCGAGCGCATCGATACGCTCCGGCAAATCATGCGCCCAGGCAAGCTGCTCGGGAATGCGCTGCAACCAGGCGCGCGCCAACGCGGCATAGCGCGCCGCGACATGCGTCCCGAGACCCGCCGCAGCCGTTTCGGCCGAAAAGCTGATCTCACCCGAGCGCACCACCGACCAGCGGGTACTGCCGCGCCGCGCCGGGTCGGTTCGCAGCCCGGCATCTCCGAGCACCGGCATGCGCGCGCCCCGAGCCGGGATCTGAAAATTCAACATGAAGCGGATCACGGCGGCGCTGAAGAGCGCACCGCGCGACAGCAACAGCAGCGAGCTCTGTAAGTGCGGATGGATTTCAAGCGACTCGCTGAGCGCGCCGATATCCGCGGCCCCTTCCAGCGACCGCAGCGTCGCCGCGAGATCCCCGAACGGCCCGACCAGGCTGTCGTTCATCAGCACGACGTGCCGCGCCTCGGCGAGAGCCGGGGCAAAATGCGCCGCGGCGAGGATCCAGGAGGCGAAATCCCGCCCTTCTCCGGAGCGGATCATGACAGCCTCTGCCAGCCGATCCGCTTCCTCGGCCAGCGCGGCGGCCCCGGTTTCCGTGCTGTTGATCAGGACCGTGGCATAGCCCGCTTCGCGCAATGCGGCGAGCGTCGCCCGATGATAGGCTTTGAGCCGTCCGTCTGGGAGGTGAGCCGCATACAAAGCGACCCGCCCGGATTTTGCGGCGTGCGCCGAAAGCCGTTCTGCGCTCGCCGCGACGCGCGGGCGGGTGCTCTCGAACAGCGCCGCCAGATTGGCCTCGCTGCCGCGCCGGAACAGCGCGTCGTCCGGGCTCACATCCGAGCTAGCGGACCTCGCCTGCTCCCGCGCGATCTCGAGCAGCCGGCCCGGCACATATTCCGCCGGCCGATACGGCTCGGCGACGACGCCGGCCCGGGCGGCGCGTTTCACCTTTTTCGCGGGTTCGACGCATCGGCGCCAATCCGCGCTTTTGGCGAAATGCCCCATCGGGATCTCGCTGCCGTCGAGCAGTTCCGGACGATCGAGCAGGTAGGAGATCGTACAGAAATGCCGGTTCGCCTCGTGGAAATGCATCCGGTGCGGCTGGTAGCCGCCGACCGCGTGCAGCCGCAAATTGCCGACATATTCAAGCAGCGCCGCTTGCGAATACCCGACCGTGTCGTGAAAGAAAGCGGGGTCGAACAGCGGGTGCGGCGAGGGCGCGTGCTCCGGCATCTGTTCGAGGTAATGACACAGCAGCGGGGTTGAGTCCTCCACCGCCCCGCTGAGCTGGGCTCGCACAAAGGCTTGGTCGAACAGCGGGAAGGGCGAGACCCGCATCCCCTCGGGGTCGGTCAGATAATGCGCCAAAGGCGTCGTCCCGGGCGACAGAGGCTCTGGGAGCTGCGCCAGGTAATAGCGCGTTTCGAACAGCTCGTGCGGGTCGATGGTCGACGCACTGCCCCCTTTGACATAGTGCAGCAACGCATTGCCGGCGTTGAGACCCGCCTGCCGCTTGTAATAGGCCGTCGAGAAGAGCGGGTGCGGATCGCGGCCGAGCCGGTCGCCCAGGGTCAGGTAATGCTGCAGCGGGTTCAGGCCCTGTTCGGCGACCTCCGGGTTGTGCTTCAGATAATACGCGACGTCGAACAGCGGGTGCGGGCTGATGCCGAGAGCGCCGCCGGTTTCGACGAAATGGGCGAGCGGGTCGCCGATCTCGAAGCCGCGCTCTGCCGCTTGGGCGCGGTAATAAACGGGATCGAACAGCGGATGCGGGCCCTGATCGAGCTTCCAGCCCTGCAGCAGGTAGAAATAGAACGGTCCGCCCGAGGCATCGGCCGCCGCCGGGCATCTATCGGCGTAGTATTCGGGATCGAACAGCCAATGCGGCGCGATCCGCCGCTCTCCGGCGCGAGCCGCCAGCAACGCGGCCAACGCATTCGGATGCAGGCCCTCGCTGCCGAGCTGGCCGCGAATGTGTGCGAGATCGATCAGCGGATGCGGATTGCAGCCGGTCGCAAGGCCTTGCTGCAGGAAATGCACGAGCGGGTCACTGGGCGATGTCGCTGGCTGCTGCTCCCGACAGGCCGCGCGATAGTAGGCTGGGTCGAATGCCGGGTGCGGCGCGCGGTCTTCCTCGGCTCCGTGTCGGACGTAATGCACGAGCGCATTTTCCGTCGCGGGCACCCGCTTGCCTCTACCGCGCCGATAATAGCGCGTGTGAAACCAGGCATGCGGGTTCCAGTCCCGCGCCTCCCCGACCAGCAGGAAATGGACGAGAGGAGGTAAACCCTCCGCCTCCACCTCGGGATGGCTGCTGCAATAGAAATTCGCATCGAACAGGCGGTGCGGCGACACGCCGGCCGGCGCCGACACGAGGTAATGCGCAAGCGGGTCGTCGGGCTGCGGCAGGCCCCGCTCGCGCAACTGACGCCGGTAATGCTCGACATCGAAGAGCAGGTGCGGCGTCGCGCGCGATGCGACGCCGACCGCGCGGTAATGCACCAGCGGATTGATCCCGCTCTCGACAAGTTCGGGGAATTGCGCGACGTAGTGATCCGGCGAGAATAGCGGGTTTGGGGCCAGCGTCCGCCCTTGCGTCAGATAATGCGCAAGCAGATTGGTCGGCCGCTGATCCGGCTCGGCTTGGCTGCGGTAATAGGCGGCATCGAATAGCGGGTGCGGCGCGCGGCCGGCCTGCTCCCCCGCGCGGACATAATGCAGCAGGGCCGGCATGCCGTCGGGGATCTCGTCATCGCGGCATTGGCGGCGGTAATAGGCTTCATCGAAGAGGCCGCTCTCGAGGATCGCGACCACCGTCAGAAACGCCTCCGCGCCCCCCGCCGGTTTGCCGAACAAGGTCCAGATCTCGGTGAAGACTGCCCGGCGCAGCCTTTCGAACACGTCGCGATACGCAATTGCCGAATCATGTTCGGCGCGCAGCCGCTCTTCTGCATCCTCGCGGCGGCGCTCCGCGGCGTCCAGCTTGGCGCCGAGCTCGGCTTCGAGGTCGCGGTTGCGCTGGTTGGCCTCGCGCAGCTGCTCCTTGAGGCCCTGTATATCCCAGCGCTGCGCCGAGACGATGGCGTGCAGGGTCGGAATATCGTCGGGCGGACGGGACGCGCCTTTGCTGCCCTCGGAAGTCGAAAACCCGCCAAGATCGGCGGGTGCTGCAACCACCGGCGAGGACGGCACCGGGTCGCCTCCCGGCGTCCCCGGGGGCGTATCGCGGGCGGGCTTGATGGGCGATCGAGTCGTGCGCGAGCGCTTCCCTCCATCACCGCCCGGCGCCGCCGCCGACGAAGCCGTCCCGAGCGTTTCGGGCTGTTCGGCCGGGGCGACTAGCCGAAGCTCGCCTCTCCGGCCTCTCAGCGCTCCGGCCATGTGCCGAACCTCTGTGTCTCGTGGGCCAACTCGACTGCGCGGCAGCGCGCCGTCAAACAGCCGCGAGCGCAGCACCCGCGTTCATTATCAGCGACACCCATTAAGTAAACAATCCGCGCTCAGTCCGATGAGGTCCGGTTCGCCTGCCGGCATTTAAGCGCAGCTCTCGGATGCGCGGCGCGTAACCCACGCTGTTCTACCGGATTACTCGGCGGTTGTCACCGAGCGTAGCAGTAGCCCGCCAGCGCCGGCAATCGGCACGCACCCGCGCCCTTGCGCGTTGCGTGGCGCTGATATATTAGTCGTACATCGCCCTTCTTACGGGAGACGCCTGATGATGACGAAGCGCCAGCAAGCATTCCGCGCCGACTACCGTACCCGGATCTCCCCCTGGTACAGCGGGACCTTGCATGTCCTCCTGATCGCCGCGCTCGGACTCGCCACGATCGGGTACGCGGCCGCCCATGTGCACCGACCGGGGCTCGCCGAATGGTTGATCGTGCCGGCCGGGTTCCTGTTCTGCAATCTCTTCGAATGGGCCCTGCACCGCTTCGTCATGCATCGCCCGGTCCGCGGGCTGATGGGGATCTACAAGCGGCACACGCTGGCGCACCACCAATTCTTTACGGATCACGAGCCGACCTTCGACTCGACGCGCGACTACCGCATCACCTTTTTCCCGCCCTATGCGCTCGCCACCTTCATCTGCATGTCGGCGGCGGGCGGGGCGGTGCTCGGTGCGCTGTGGTCGGCCAATGCCGGCTGGCTGCTCGTCTGCACGACGACGGCCGTCTACCTCAATTACGAGCTGTTCCATTGGGGCTGCCATATAAAGGACGACCGCGTGCTGCGGTACATTCCATTGATGAATACGATCCGGCGCCATCACATCGCCCACCACAACCAGGCGATCATGATGGATCTCAACATGAACCTGACCTACCCGATCGCCGACTGGCTGTTCGGCACCAGCGACCTGAAGCGCGGGCTGTTCGGGCATTTGTTCAACGGCTACGACACGCGCTACCGCAAGCAGGACCTCAAGCGGGCTCGCGCCAGCGCGGCCGATAACCGCCTCTCCTCGGCCCGCGCGGCCTGAACCGGAGCGGCGGGCTATGGCGGAGATTCGCGTCAAGCGCTCGATGCCGTCGCTGATCGGCGGCATCTTCACCGGGATCGTGGTGCTGGCGTTGTGGCTGATGCTGTTGGGGACCGGGAGCCCGCTGCTCGTCGCCGCCGGCGTCGTGCTAGCCGCGGCGCTCGGCACCTGGATTCGACTGGCGGATCTTTAGCGCGGCGCTTCCTCCTGCGGCAACTCAGCCGCTGCGCCGCGAGATGGAGAGTACGGGAGCACGCACCCGGCCCCTCTCCGCGGTGCCGCGGAGAGAGGCCGGGACGGCGGCTCAGGGCGAGGCGTGACCCATGAATTTCGCGGGGATCGGGTCACCCCACGGCCCGTTGATCTCGTTGCGCCCGCTCAGCCCCGGCGCTGTGCTGGCATTGAGCACATCGGTATCCGCCCAATGCTCGTGCACCCGCCCCCAGGGATCGGCCCAGTAGTCGAACACCTGGCTGCCGAGCGAATGGCGGCCGATGCCCCACATATGCTCATAGCCCCGGCCCTTCAGATGCTCGTGGCCCGTCATTACGTCGTCGATGTCCGCCGCCTCGAAGGATAGGTGGTTGAGGCCGCTCTTGTCGCCGCGGATGCAGAAGAAGGCGTGGTGGTCGACATAATCGTCGCCGCGGTCGAGACGGTTGAACGAACCGACGATATTGGTTTTCTCGTCGGCGTAGACCTCGTCCGAACAGCGCAGCCCAACCATCTCGCGATACCAGCCGAGCATCTTTTCGAAGTTTGGCGACATGACCACGAAATGACCGATCCGCTTGACGTGCGACGGTCCGCGATCGACCCGAAACAGGTTCCCGCGGCGACGCGTCTTGTCGATCCCTGAGTTGACGTGCGGCCGCTCGAGCGGGATCGGAGCCAGCATCTGCATGCCGTAGACGACCTCGACCTGGTAGCCGTCGGGGTCCTTTAGGCGCACACGATGGCCGCCGCCGGATTCGTCGAGCGCCTCGATCGGGGAAGCGCCGTCGGTGCGCGCCAGCTTTTCGAGGTCTTCCATGCTGGCGGCATGAAACGCAATCCCGACATATTTGGGCTCGCCCAGTTCGGTCACGTGGATATGGTGCGGCGGGTCGGTGCCGCGCATGTAGAGCGCCGTCCTCGTGCGGTCGGCGCGCACCATCCCGAAATGCGTCAGGAATTCTTCCTCTTTGTCGAGGTCGGGCGCGCGCAACCGCCCATAAGCGAGATCGACGGCTTTGATGATAGGCATGTTACCCTCCGGGTAGCTGACCCCGTGCTTCGCAAGCCGCATGCTGCCCCGCTCCGGGGTTTCCGGCAAGGGTGCGCGCATGAGACCCTGGCATCGCACCGGAGAACCCGACCGTGATCGAGGCGCGACAATGACAGAGGCGATGAGTTGGGGGGAATGGGCCGGGCACGATGCCGTCGCGCTCGGCGCGCGGGTCCGAGCGGGCGAGGTCGCCCCGCGCGAACTCGTCGCCCAGGCGGCCCGCGCGATCGAGCGCTTCGAGCCGGAATTGCAGGCGGTGCTCGGGCTTTACGACGACGTTCTCGGCGACCCCGACCGGCACGTCCCGAATCGAGCCGGAGGGCTTTATGGCGTGCCGATGCTGCTGAAGGATCTCGGCTCGGGGCTGGCCGGCCGCGTCCAGGAATCGGGCTCGAAGCTGATGCGCGGCCATGTCGTCGCGGCGACCGACCCGACCGTCGCCAACTTCTTGACCGCCGGACTGATCCCGATCGGGAGATCGACGACGCCGGAATTCGGCATGAGCTTCGACACGGTCACCGATCACCTGGGCGAGCTCAAGATCACCCGCAACCCGTGGCGGCTCGACCGCACGCCGGGCGGCTCGTCCGGCGGATCGGCGGCGGCCGTCGCCGCGGGAATCCTGCCGCTTTCGATGTCCTCCGACGGCGGCGGCTCGACCCGGATTCCGGCCGCGTTTTGCGGGCTCGTCGGGCTTAAGGCGACGCGCGGGCGCGTCCCGCGGCCGCTGAACCAGAGCGAATATTTGAACCGCACCAGCATGGACGGCGTCGTGACCCGCTCGGTGCGCGACAGCGCTGCAGCCTTCGATTATCTGACGCATATTCCGAACGGCGGCAGCTTCATCCGCATGGGCCCGCCCGGACGCTCCTGTCTCGCCGCTATCGAGCGGCCTGCGGGGACGCAGCGCGTCGCGCTATCGGTCGGTGCGTGGGGCCGCGAGACGACTCCCGACCCGGAGGTGACGGAGCGCGCCCGTGCGGTGGCTCGGGTCCTCGAAGGGCTTGGGCACCGCGTCGAGGAGATCGAGGACGCGGCGATTTGCGACTGGGACACGCTGTGGTGGACCTATATTGCCAACTGGGTCGGCGGGCGCGCCCAATTCACGCTGACCGCGCGCGACCGGGGCATCGACCCGGAGAGCCTTGCCCAGCATCTCGGCCCGATGACCTTCCGGCACTATCTCGATGCGGCCCGCTACGACAAGTTCGACTTTTGGAAGATGATGGCCGGCAACAACACGGTCACGCGCCAATTCGGGATCCTGATGGAGCGCTTCGACCTGTTGCTGACCCCGACCCTGGCGATCCGCGTACCGGAAGCGAACGGGCCCTACTCGCTGCTGCGCGATGAAGCGTTCGCACCGTGGCTGAACCGCTTGTGCGATGCCTGCCGCTATACGATGCCGGCCAACGAGACGGGGCTTCCGGCGATTTCGCTACCGGCCGGTTTCGACCGTGAGGGTCTGCCGATCGGTGTCCAGCTCTATGCGAATTTCTGCCGCGAGGACCTGCTGTTGCAAGTCGCAGCCGAGATCGAGCGGGTTCGCCCGGAATGGTTCGGGATGCGCCCGCCGATCCATGTGACCCGGCCGGCAGAGTGAGGCGCCCGGCGGCGCGCTCTTACGGCGCCGCTCGGTCGCCCCCCGGGTGTTTGCGCCCACCCACCTAGGGCGCATTGCAGGACGCCCCCCTCAGATGCAAAAGGTGCGCAGCGGGGGGAAGCCGTTGAAGCCGACCGAGGCGTAGCTCGCCGTGTAGGCGCCGGTCGAGAGGATCTCGAGCTTGTCGCCAACTTCGAGCGCGAGCGGCAGCCGGTAGTCGGTGCGCTCGTAAAGGATGTCGGCGCTGTCGCAGGTCGGGCCGGCGAGCACGACGGGGCCGGCCGGGCCGCTGCGGCCGGGCGCCTCGATGCGGTATTTGATGCATTCGTCCATCGTCTCGGCGAGCCCGTTGAACTTGCCGACATCGAGGTAGACCCAGCGCTTGCCGCTGCCGTCGCCCTTGTCGGCGATCAGCACGACCTCGCTTTGGATGACCCCCGCATCGCCGACCAGCGAGCGGCCCGGCTCGACGATGACATCGGGCAGGTCATTGCCGAAATGGTGCGTCAGCGCCGCGGTGACGGCCTGCGCATATTCCTCGATCCGCGCGACGCCGCCGCGATATTGCGCCGGGAAGCCGCCGCCGATATTGACCATCCGCAAATTTATGTCGGCCTCGGCCAGCAAGGAGAACATGCGCGCGGCCGAGCCGATTGCGCCGTCCCATTGGGCGAGATCGGTCTGCTGCGAGCCGACATGGAAGGACACCCCGTACGGCTCGAGGCCGTGCTCGCGCGCCTTGCGCAGCAAGCCCACCGCCATCGCCGGAGAGCAGCCGAACTTGCGCGAAAGCGGCCACTCGGCGCCGTCGCAATCCACCAGGATACGACAGAAGACGCGCGAGCCGGGCGCCGAGCGCGCGAGCTTTTCGAGCTCCGCCATGCTGTCGAAGGCGAAGAGGCGGATTCCTTTCGCGTAGGCGAAGGCAACATCCCGCTCTTTCTTGATCGTGTTGCCGAAGGAGAGCCGGTCGGCAGTTGCCCCATGGGCCAGGCACAGCTCGATTTCAGGACGGCTCGCGACATCGAAGCTCGCCCCCTTCGCTTCAAGCATTCGGACGATTTGCGGCGCCGGATTGGCCTTCACGGCGTAATACACGCGCGCAATCGGCAGGTATCGGCGCAACAGATCATATGCCTGGCCGATTACGTCGAGATCGACCACGAGGCAAGGCGTCTCGGGCGAAGTTTCGGCAAGAAAACGCGCAATCTTTTGATTCATAGGGCGGGAGATCCTTCCCGATCAGCGGCTGAACATCGCCGGTCGCGCCGGAGATCGAAAAGCCCGCTGCCCCGCTGGAGCAGCGCGCCTTCGCGCTCAAGGAAACCGGATGCCAAAGCCGCGCCGATTGCTCGATCGCGGCGTCTGAAGCCGTCAGCTAGCTTAAACTGCTCGGGTCGATCACCCGCGCACCCCGTCCGCGGAGGCGTGTGCCGCGGAGGTTCGCGTCAGGGCAGGGCGCTACGGCCCGCATCGCGATTGCAACCATATCGACCTCCCTCTCGGGACCCGATCCGCCGGCAAAGGCTCGACCGGACTGCCAAAAAGGACGCGTTACGTCGTTGCATAACCACCATGGGCCATAGGCACGTGCGAGTGCGTCGAACGCGGGTTAGATACGCTCATCTGTCGAGAATGCAAGAGCAATTCGGGTGAACCTGATCGCCTCCGGCTCCCCTCAGCCGCGGCCGGCAGCGCGCTCCGCCCGCTTCTCGGCGAGCGGGATCACAAGCCCGTGGCGCTGCGCGACGACCCGTTCCTGTGCCGCCTCTATAATCAGCCGCAGCAGGTCCGAGTAGCGCAGCCCGGAGATCTCGGCCATCAGGTTCAACTTGCCGTCCCAGCACCATCCCGGGTTGGGATTGACTTCGAGAAGCTTGATCTCGCCCGCCGCATCCGCACGAAAGTCGAAGCGCGCATAGTCGCGGCAGCCCAGCCGCTCAAACAGAATGTTCGAATAATCGACCATCTTGCGCCGCGCGTCCTCGTCGAGCCGGGCTTCGCGGTAGGTTATCTGCGTCCAATAGGGCGAGTCGGGCAGCCATTTCGACTCGTAAGCGAGCAGGCGCGGCAGGTTGCCATCCAGGCCGGAATAATCGACCTCCAACGTCGGCAGGACGGTGTAGCCGAGCCCCGGATTTCCGATGACGCCGATGCTGTATTCCGCGCCGGTCAAGAATTCCTGGATCAGGATCGGGCGCCCGGGCATCTGTTCGCGCAGTCGCCCGAGATAGGCGATCGCCTGCTCCCAGGTGTGAACGACCGCGTTCTGGGTGATGCCGATCGAGGAATCGCCGAAATTGGGTTTGATCAGCGCCGGAAAGACCGAAGGGATCGTCGCGGCCTGATCGTCCGAGTTGAAGTAGGTTTCGGCCGGCACCGGAACATCGGTCGCCTCGGCGATGCCGCGGACCAGCGATTTGTTGTAGCACAGGCCGAGGCAGGCGGGCCCGGCGCCGCTATACGGGATGTCGAGCATCTCGAGCAAGGCCGGGACGTGCATCTCCATGAAGGCATCGTTGTTGAAGCCTTCGTCGCAGAAATTGAGCACGAATTGCGGCCGGTGCGCGCGCAGATCCGCAAACAGGGTCGAATGATTGTCGAGGAAACGGAAGCGGTACCCCGGCAACTCGCGCATAGCCGCCTTGAGCCGGTCCACCGTCTCGGCATCTTCCTCATTGAACCGCCCGTTGCGCTTCACCGGGTCGGGCAGGCGCGGATCGCCAAGAATGACGGTGACTTCCGGGAACAGTGCGGCACGTCGGGGCAGGCGTTGAACCCGTCGCGGCGCTTCGCCGGACAGGAACAGCCGCTGTTCCATCATCCCGAGATCCTGGTTGCGCTGCGAGGCGGGCGCGGGGACCGAATGGAAACGGATGTTGCCGAACCCGGCATCGCTCAGCAGTTTCTCGATCCGCTCCCTGGAGTAGAGCCGCTCGGCATAGAACTGATCGGCGATGACGCCGCGTTCGGCATGCACCACAACTTCGCGGCTGATCAGCCGATCGCCGGCCTCGGCGAGGCCGCGTTCGCGGCACACAAAATGGTTCTGATCGACCCATTCCCAGGAGCGTCGATCGAAATGGGACTGCATCCACTCGCCATCGGCAATGTCCATGACCAGGGTACCGCCGGAAGCAAGCGCTCGCTTGACTGCTTCGAGCACCGCCCGGTCGTCTTCCTGCCGATCGAAATAGCCGAACGAATTACCGAGGATGCAGACGAAGTGGAACTCCCCGTCGCCGAGCCGGAACCGGCGCGCATCGCCCTCGTGGAACGAGACTTGCAGATTGCCCTGCCGCGCCCGCTTGCGGGCGAGCCGGATCAAATAGCGCGAGCGATCGAGCCCGGTGACATGCTGAAACCCACGGCGCGCCAGTTCGAGCGAATGACGGCCTTGCCCGCAGCACAGGTCGAGAACCCGGTCGTTGCGCTCCAGGCCGGCGCTGCGGATCAGCAGATCGACATCGTCGCAGGTATTACGATCGTTCTCGACGACATCGCCATCGGTTTCGAGGTAGAGCGAATTGAACAGGGTCCGCCACCACTCCGATGGCAAGTGGCGTTCCAGGTCGGAGACCGGACCCAAGGTGCGACGATGGAGTGGCCGTGGCCGGCCGGCGCGTTCGGCTTCGGCGCGCGCCCCTGCGGCGCGCATAGTTTCCGGCTGGCCGGCGGGTGCCGCCCCGCTCGTCTTTTTTCGCATCCGAATTACCCCTGGATTTGCGGACATGAAAAAAGGCGGTGCCCCCTCCGGGCAAACCGCCAGTCGCACCTCTTGCGAGGCGAGGCGAAGATCGCCGGTCGCAGCCGGCCCGCGGCTCGGCCGCGCCGCCACGCGGGCTGGCCGGAAAGCGAGGGTTGGGGAACGTTCGGGATGGCGGCCATTTCAGCAGAGGCAGCGCGAGACGCCTGTTCGCCGGATGCAAGTTGCGGCTTCGACAACGGTGCGAACCCGCGAAAAGTTCGGCGCAACCCGCGGTGCTTTCAAGATGCCCGAAGCGAGCGGCAATAAATCGGACCGGATCGTGTTGCAAGCGGGTCGCTGCGCCGGGTTCGGAGCGACGAATCGACCGCTACGGCGCGGTCTGCAGCTCCACGCGGCCCAGTTCGCGCCCGGTCGCGAGATCGAGGATCAACAACCGTCGCGCACCGTCCGGCAACTCCAGCCCGAGCACGAGCCGATCCGTCCCGGCCGTCATCGCCTCCACCCGTGCGCCTCGCGGGATGTCGATCGGCCCAGTTGCGAAAGGCGCGGCGGGGCTGCCGCGCGAAAGCCGGCCGGCGATGGTGACGATCAGCATCGTAAAGCCAGCGACGATCATCACCCCCATGACGATCACCAGCAGCTTGAGCCCGCGCACGGCGCTATCGGCCCCGCCGCTCAGCTTGCGGGTCAGCCATGAGTGCTAATGGCGGCGATCTTCCGTGCGCCGCCGCGGCATCTGCCGAGGTGGTCGCCGATACGGCCGAGAGCGGGCTGCGGCTCGATCGCCTGTTGGCGCAGCGCCTGCCCGCGGCGTCCCGCACCCAGCTGAAACGGCTTATCGCGGCCGGCCAAGTGAGCCTCGCCGGCGCGGCAATCCGGGACCCGGCGCTGCGCGTACGTTCCGGCCAGATTTTCGTCGTAATTCTCCCGCACCCTGCAGAGGCTGCGCCCGTCCCGCAACCGATGCCGCTCGATATCCGGTTCGAGGATGCACATCTCATTGTCATCGACAAGCCCGCCGGCATGGTCGTCCATCCCGCTCCGGGCAATCCCGACCGGACCCTGGTCAATGCGCTGCTCGCGCATTGCGGCGCCACCCTGTCCGGAATCGGCGGCGTGCGCCGCCCCGGCATCGTGCATCGCCTCGATAAGGATACTAGCGGGCTGCTCGTCGTCGCGAAGACCGACACCGGGCACCGCGCTTTGTCGCGGGACTTCGCCGAACGCCGCATCGTGCGGGCCTATGCGGCGATCGTCTGGGGCGTGCCGCGGCCTCCCGAAGGCGAGATCGCCGGCAATATCGGGCGCAGTGCCGGCAATCGCAAAAAAATGGCCGTCGTGTCGGAAGGCCGGGGAAAGTCTGCCGTTACCCGGTACCGGGTGGAGCGCGCCTTCAAGGCGGAAGCGGCGCTGCTCGATTGCCGCCTCGCGACCGGCCGCACCCACCAGATCCGGGTGCATCTCGCGGAGCGCGGCAACCCGCTTATCGGCGACCCGGTCTATGGCCGCCGGTCCGGCCGCGCCCTCGCCCGCGCGGGGCCGCTCGGCGCGGCGATCGCCGGCTTCCCGCGCCAGGCGCTGCACGCCCGGCTGCTTGGCTTCAAACACCCCGCCAGTGGCCTGGATCTGTGTTTCGAGAGCGCGCTGCCGGTTGATATGGCCGCGCTGCTGGCTGATTTAGAGCGACTTTAAACTGGACAAAGACCCACTATATAGGTAGGGTATTCGGCGCGGGATCGGCGCGCGCCTCTGCGCGTTCGTCTCAGCCAAGAACGGAGCAACGATCGTCTATGGCTTCTCTTTCGGTACCTTCCATCTCCTCTGAAGGGAACCTGACGCGGTATCTGCAGGAGATCCGAAAATTCCCCATGCTGGAGCCGGAGGAAGAATACATGCTCGCCAAGAGCTGGAAGGAGCATGAGGATTCGGCGGCCGCACATCGCCTGGTCACCAGCCATCTGCGGCTCGTCGCCAAGATTGCGATGGGCTATCGCGGGTATGGCCTGCCGCTATCGGAGCTGATTTCCGAAGGCAATGTCGGGATGATGCAGGCCGTCAAGCGGTTCGACCCGGATCGCGGGTTCCGCCTGGCGACCTATGCCATGTGGTGGATCCGCGCGGCGATTCAGGAATACATCCTGCACTCCTGGTCGCTGGTGAAAATGGGCACGACGGCGGCCCAGAAAAAGCTGTTCTTCAATCTGCGCAAGCTCAAGGGGCAGCTGCAGGCGATGGAGGAAGGCGACCTGTCGCCCGAAAACCTGAAAAAAATTGCGACCGAACTCGATGTGCCGGAGGCCGATGTCGTCAGCATGAACCGGCGGCTCGCGAGCCCCGACCACTCGCTGAACGCGCCGTTGCGCAGCGACAGCGAAGGCGAGTGGCAGGACTGGCTTGTCGATGAAAGCGAAAGCCAGGAAACCCGGCTCGGCGACCGCCAGGAGCTCGGGCTGCGCCGCGACCTTCTCGAAAAGGCGATGACCCATCTGAACGACCGCGAGCGGCACATCCTCACGGAACGCCGGTTGCGCGAGAACCCCACGACGCTCGAGGACCTATCGCAGCAATACGGAATCTCGCGCGAACGTGTGCGCCAGATCGAGGTCCGCGCTTTCGAGAAATTGCAGAAGGCGATCAAGGCGGCCGCGATCGAACGCCGGCTCGTCACGCACTGAGCTTTGCACGGCACCGGCCCTCCGCCGGGTTCGCCGTCCGACGGAGCGGAGGTCGTTCGCCTACGGGTTTATGCCTCCTTTGTGATTCGCAGATGGCGGGCCAAGCCCGACCAAAGTCTAGAACGAAGAAGACCGGGCGATTCCGACACAACGAATCATGCTCTATCCAGCTCTCAAAGCCAGGTCGCGCAGCCTTGCTTTCACAATCTGTTAACCACAATCGCGGAGCGTCGAGCGAGCGAGACAACCTGTCCCCGGAACGATCATGATTTCCTGCCTCGTCTATGTCAGCAGCGCCGTCGCGCCGTTCGACCAGGCGGCGCTCGCCGAGCTGCTAAAGCGCAGTCGCCGCAACAATGCCGAACTCGGCGTGACCGGGCTTCTCGTGCATTTCGGGGGCAATTTCATGCAGGCACTCGAAGGCGAGCCGAACACCGTCGAGGCGTTGTACGACAAGATCTCGCGCGACGAGCGGCATGGTCATCTCAAGGCAATCCTGCGTCTGCCGGTCGAGCAGCGCCTGTTCCCCGATTGGGCCATGGCCTTCAAGGAAGCCGACACGCTCGCTCCCGAAACCCGCGCCGAGATCAGCTCGTTCATCGACGACGTGCGTGATGCCGGTCTTGAGGCGGAAGCGCAGCCATCCCGCCATCCGGTTTACAAGCTGATGCAAAATTTCGTCGAAACGATGCGGTAGCCGGATTGCATCAGGGCGGCCGCTCCGGCGGCCTGTCGCGCGAGCCGATCTGCCGTCGGGTCCGCAGCGCGACGGCGGTCACCTGTCCAGCCAGACGTCTTCCATTCGCCAGCCGTTATAAATGCTGTTCGACATCAGCGTGATGCCCTTGACCTCGGGCCGCCAGCAGGTCGCCTGCCGCATGTAGTAGAGGATCGGGCGCACGACCTTCTCCTGCAATTGCCGGTCGATCTCCCACACCAGCTTTCGCCGCTTGTCGCGGTCGGTCTCGACCGATTGCCGGTCGATCAGCTGGTCGATGTCGCGATTGCAGGTATGGGTGTAGTTGCGGTTCGAATCGCAGACATAGTTCTCGTACAGATTCTGGTCCGGGTCGTCGAGCCCGCTGCCGAGCAGGCTTTGCGCAAAGGTGAAATCCGAGCGCACCAATTTGGGCAGCCAATTCGCGGTCTCGACGAGATCCAGCTCGACATCGATCCAGATGCTCTTCAGCTGGTCCGCCAGGATCGAGGCGGGGTCGCGATAGATCGCCAGATTGCGCGACGAGATCTTGGCCGAGAGGTGCTTATCGGGTCCGTAGCCGAGCGAGGCCATGATCTTGCGGGCCTCCTCGCGGGCCTTCTCGACATCGGGCCGATAGCCGGGCAGCTGCTGCATCATCTCCGTCGGCATCGCCCACTCGCCTTCCGGGCCCGGCAGCATCGCGGTGCCGAGATCGCCCTGCCCTTCGCCGAGGATGTCGATAAAGGCCTTGCGGTCGAGGCTCATCGCGATGGCGCGACGCAGCTCGATATTGTCGAAGGGCGGTTTCTGCGTGATCAACAGGTTTGGGGCGACGTTGAGGGCCGACACCTGGCATTGCGCCTGCGGCATCTGGTTGTGCACGTCCTTCAGCATCGGAATCGTGACCTCGTAGGGAAAGGTCATGTCTAAATTGCCGGCGATGAAGGCGAGGATCGCGGTCGAGCGGTTCGGGATGATCGTGTATTCGATGCCGTCGAGATAGGGGCGGCCCGGCTTCCAGTAATCGGGGTTGCGGGTCACCTTGATCGATTGGTTCGGCTTGAACTCGACGAATTTGAACGGGCCGGTGCCGATCGGGTGCTGGCGCATCTGCGACGCCGGTACGTGGCAGGGGTAGACCGGCGTGAAGCCGGAGGCGAGCAAAGCCATGAAAGACGGCTGGGGCTGCTTCAGATGGAATGTCGCGGTCCGCGAATCGTCGGCCGTGACCTCGTTTAGGTTCAGCCACCAGGCCTCGCGCGCGTTCAGCCTCAGCTTGTCCTTCACCTTTCCTTGCAGCAGGTCCCAGGTGCATTTGACGTCGGCTGCAGTGAATGGCTGGCCGTCATGCCACTTGACGCGGTCGCGCAGCTTGAAGGTGAGGTTCGTCTTGCCCTCGTCCCACGACCAGCTCTCGGCTAGGTCGGGCACGATGTCGTCTAGGCTGTTCTGCGGCACCTTCGGGTCGAACACGACGAGGTTGTTGAACAGCCCCATCGCCGGAACCACGACCGAAATCGTGCCTTCCTCGTAGATCGACAAATTGGAGGGGCTGTCGCGGTGATAGACGCGCAGAACGCCGCCCTGCTTTTGCGCCAGCGCCGGCGTAACGCACCCTGCAGCCACGGCGAGCGCTGCGCATATCGCGGCCCCTATGCTATGTCTCATCTCGTTCCCCCTCCGACGCTGCCGTGGCCGGCCCCACAGAACGATAGCACGCCCCGCACCAGCCCGGGCTCGCGGCCGGGCCCGTATGTGGCGCGACGGGTGGAGGGCATGCCAGCCGATCCGTTTTGCAACCGGTGTTCACTGCCCCACAATGGACGGCCGCTGCAGCAGGGACCGATGAGCCACACCCGCACACCCGCCATCTCGCCCCGCCGCGGTCTCTGATCGGGAGCCGCCGGGATGACCGAACAGCGAGCCGGCGCCGCAACCGGCGCGCAGGCGGGGGTCGCCGAGGCGATCCCGGCAGCCGCGGGCAATTGGCAGCGCACCTTGTGGGTCATGGTCGGCATCCAGTTCGTCATGACGATGGCGTTTTCGGTGCTGAGCCCGATCATGCCGCTGTTCCTGCCCGAGCTCGGCGTGAAGACGGCGGAGGGCGTGGACATCTGGGCCGGCGTCTTGAACGGCGTCACATCGCTGATCGCCGCCTTCGTATCGCCGCTGTGGGGCCGCCTCGCCGATCGGCACGGCCGCAAGATGATGCTTCTGCGGTCGAGCTTTGCGATCGGCTTCTTTACCGCGCTGATGGGGTTGGCCGCCACGGTGTGGCAATTCTTCGCCTTTCGCGCCCTGATGGGCGTGTTCGCCGGCTTTTCCAGCGCGGCGATCGCACTGGTGGCAAGCCAGGTCCCGGAAGCGCGGCTCGGCTATTCGCTGGGCTGGCTCAGCACCGGTCAGCTCGTCGGATCGCTGGTCGGGCCGATCATCGGGGGCATTCTCGCCGATTTGACCGGAAGTTACCGCATCCCGTTCTACTGCACCTCCGCAACGATCCTGATGTCGATGGCGCTTGTCTGGTTCATGGTGGACGAGCGCTTCACGCCGGCACCGCGCTCGCGCGATCGAGGCTCGGTCTTGCGCAGCCTGCTCGCCCTGGCCCGCTCGCCCGGGCTGTTGGCATTGTTCTTTGTGCTGCTCATGGCGCAATTCGGCGTGCGCACGGTGCAGCCGGTCGTCACGCTCTACGTGCAGGAAATGACCGGCCCGCGGCCGGACATTGCAACCCTGAGCGGCATCGCCTTCTCGATCACCGGCCTTGCGAACGTCATTGCCGCGCCTTTTCTCGGCAATCGCAGCGACGTGATCGGCTATCGGCGCGTGTTGCTGATCGGCCTGTTAGGCGCCACCCTGGCGACCTTGCCGCAGGCCTTCACCGGCAATTACTGGGCCTTTGTCGCCGAGCGCTTCGGGGTCGGGCTGTTTATCGGCGGGCTGGTGCCGACCGCCAATGCGTTAGTCGGGCGCAGCGTCTCGCGGGCCGATCGCGGCACCGTCTACGGCATGACGTCCTCGGCGATGTTCCTCGGCAATTCGCTCGGGCCGTTAATGGGGGGCGCGGTCGCCGCGGCTTTCGGGCTGCGCTGGGTCTTCCTGCTGACCGCCGCCGTGCTGCTCGTCAACCTCGTATGGGTGTATCGCCGCGTCCCGGAATATCGGGAACGCGCGTCGTGACGGCGCTCGCCGCGCGATGAGCCGGAGGGTCTCGCGCATCCTGTCGGGCATGGTTGCGCTGGGCAGCCTGCATCCTCGGCCGTGGCGGCGCGCCCATTTGCGGCTGCTGGTCGCCGCGGGGCTGGAGCAGCGGCATCGGGTCGAGACCCGCCACGGTTCTCTGACCTTCGTCGCCTCCCATGTCGGCGCGCTGCAGGCACCGCGCGAGTTCTTTACCGCCGAGCCCGAGACGCTCGCCTGGATCGACGGGTTCGACGCGGGGTCGGTGCTGTGGGACATCGGCGCCAATGTCGGCGCCTTCAGCCTCTATGCCGGCCGGCGCGGAGACATCGACGTGCTCGCCTTCGAGCCGGCGCCGGCCAGCTACGCGGCGCTATGCGCGAACATCGCCGAAAACCGGCTCGACCGGGTCGGCGCCTATTGCGTCGCACTGGCCGAGCGGTCTCACCTCGGCCGGATCGCGCTGTCCCGCACCTATGCCGGCAGCGTCTACAATCTGTTCGACCAGGAGGTGCCGGTCGATCTGCAAGGCCGCCGCCTCCCGACCGAGCGCCGGCAGGCGGCGCTCGGTATCGCGGCGGACGATCTCGTCGCAATCTTCGGCGCACCGCCGCCGAACCATATCAAGCTCGATGTCGACGGAACCGAGCTGGCAATTCTGCGCGGCGCCGCCCGGCTGTTGCGCGCGCCGGAACTGCGCTCGCTCTCGGTCGAGAACGTGGTCGGGGAGTCGCCGCGCAACGATGCCATTGCGGCACTGCTCGGCGAGGCCGGGTTCCGCCCCTCCGCACGGGGGCGCGGCGGCAGCGACATGACGGTCAACATCATCTACCGGCGCTGAGCCCGGCCGCAGTCGCCGCTCTGCACAACGCGCGGCTCTCGCCGTAGCGGAGCGACGTCTCGACGGTGCCGCCGCCGAGGCAGTTCAGGCGAAAGCTGTGCGTCTTCTGCTCCGGTCCGGCGAGATGCATGACGCCGATCACCTCATGCGGCGCATAGGGCTCTACGAACAGGCCGCGAACCGTGTCGAAGGCCGGCGCCGCGTCTCCGGGCATCCAGTTGCAATAGGCGGGCAGGAAATTGGCCGGCAGGCGCTCGGCGAAAATCACGTAATTGAGCGCCGTCTGCTCGACGAAGAAGAACCGGGTGCGCTGCAGCGCTTGCGTCATTGCCCGCGCCCACGCCGCCCAATGCGGTGCGTCCCGGTGCAACGCAAAGACGCCGCAATTGATCATCGGGTTGCGGCCGAGCCGGTCCGCAACGCGCCAGCCGAAGGCCTCGCGGTAGTTCTTCCAGGCGAGGGTCATGCCGAGAAATTTCGGCCGCTTGTAGTGGCGCTTGTAGGCGCGGTCGATCTCCGGTGCGATCGCGATCGCGTCGTGTCCGGCCGCAGCGACGTAAAGCTCGACGACGCGCCAATCCTGCAGCCAAGCGTCCGCGTCGATCCAGAAATAGGTCTCGTAGCCTGGGAAGTGGCGCGGCAGGAACGGACGCGCCACTTGCGCCTTCAGGGTCTGCGGCGTGCGCTCGCGGTGCGGGAAGGCAACATCCCAGCCGGGTTGCACGATGTGAGTGACCCGCACATCGAGCCAGTCGCGCTGCCCCGAATCGAGACCGAGATCGAGTATCCCGATCGCGACATCGCTGCGCTGCGCCCGGACCGACAGGACCGTGTCCTGCAAAAGCGGGAAATAGCCGCGATCCGCGGCGCTGACGATCAGCAGACTGCTGCCGCTCATCCGCGCTCAGCGGCGCCGCGCCAGGGCGAGCAGGTTGCGAGCTTCTTCCCCGGCGCAAGCCGCGCGGGCGGCGGCGTAATCCGCGATGTCGCAGGCGAGCGCGCCGTAGTCGTGCAGCACGGCAACCACGTCATAACCCAGCTCCTCGAGCAGGCCTGCGATTGCGCGACGGTCCTCCAGCGACTCATGTCCGGATTCGAAGACGAGCGCCGGGCGAAAGCGGCGGAGCGTCTCCGCTGCGCCGTGCAGGACCTGCCGCTCGTGGCCTTCGACATCGATCTTGACCAAATCGAGCCGGTCGAGGCCGTGCTCGGCGGCAACCGTATCGAGGCGGCGCAGCGGCACGACCGTCCCGTCCGAGCGCCCTTCCGAAAGGGACGACAGACCGGAATCGCGCGGCTCGGTGGCCAGCGTGCCGATCCCATCCCGGTCCGACAACGCGACCGGCGACACCTCCGCCTGGCAGAGATTGTTGATCCGCAAGGTGGCGGCGAGCGCCGCCGCGATCGGCGGATTCGGCTCGATGCAGAGCACGCGTCCGGTCGGACCGACCGCGCCGGCGAGCGGCACCGACCATTCGCCGAGATTGGCGCCGATATCGATCGCGACCCCCCCTGCGGGGGCAAAAGCAAGCGCCGGCCGAGGCGCGGCGAAGCCGTAGAACAGCAGCCGTTCGCCGCGCGCGTCGAGCGGCGTCGGGACGAAAGCCAGTTCGCCGCCGTCGCAAAGAACATAGCCGCCGGGCCAATCGCGGGCGAACGCCGCGAGCAGCGCCGCGCGGCGACGGCGGCGCAAGAACGGTGGCAGGCCGAGCGCCCGCCAGGCACGCTCCCGCTCGCGATAGCGGTACAGCCGCTTTAGCAGCCGGGGCAGGTCGGACGAGGAATTCAGCGCCAGACCGCCGGATAACCCTGAAAATCGCGGGCGATGAAGACCGAGTAGGCGCGGCGGCGCCCCGGCCCTTGCGAAGCCGTCACAGTTCCGAGCGGTTCGACCGCGGCGAAGGCCTGCAAGAGCTCGGCCCGCTCGGTATGAGCGGCGACCATCAGGAAATCCTCGCCTTTGTGATTGGCGAGCCCGCCATCGAGGTCCCACTGGCTCTTTACGCGGCGCAGCGGCGTCCATTTCACGGCGTCCCAGGGATGCGGACGGACATAATAGATCAGCGCCGCAGTCAGCTCGCGATCGTCGGTCAGCAGCGTCAAGCCGGGGTGCTGCGCCATAACCGCCCCGACCTCGGCCCCCAGGCTGCGCCACCCGCGCAACCGGTGCAGCGGATCGTATTTCGCGGGGACCTCGACCCCGGCGGCGGCGAGCGCATCGCGCCCGCCGAACACGACGGCTGCGAGCGCGAAATTAAGCGCGACGGAGACGAGGAGAGTGCGGCCCCAACCCCGCCCCTGCATCCAGGCCACGACCAATACGGTCGCCGAGACATAGGTCGGCGCAGCCCAGTTCGGGTGCGCCCGCGACAGCAGGCTGACCGCGACCATCATGGCCAAGGTCGGCAGTGCGAAGGTCGCGAGCAGCCGGGCCCGCGCCTCCGCGAACGCTTCCCGCGTCACGATCAGGGCGAGCAGCGCGGAAAAGAACACCGGACCGAACACACCGAATTGCGACGCGACAAATTCGAGGCACGCCGAGGGATGAAACAGCGGGCCGGCAAGGTCCGCATTGTCGCCGACATGGCGGTAGCTGACGAAGCCATGAACCCAGTTCCACCACAGATTCGGCAAATAGATTGCGACTGCGATCGCGACGGCGCCCAGCAGCGGCCGCAAATGGCGTCGCTCGGCCCGGTCGAGCAACACGAGCCCGAATGCCGACAGCAGCCAATACGCCATCGCATATTTCGCGAGCAGCCCGAACCCGGCGGCGATCCCGACCGCTGCCCACCACAGGCCGCCGGCCTCGCGCGCCCGGATAAAGGCGTAGAGCGCGGCGGCCCAGAAGGGCAGCAACGCCGCATCGGTCGATATGATAAAGGCCGACACCGAAACGCCGGGCAGCGTGGCATAAGCGACGGCAGACCAGAACCCCACGCGGCGGCCATAGAGCCGCGCGCCGATCGCGTAGACCAGCAGCGAAACCGCGGCATGGAGCAGCGGCGCGGCCAGCCGCACCGCGCTCTCGCCGTCGCCGAAGGTCCAGGTCGTCGCCGCGATCAGCCAGGCAACCAGGGGCGGCTTGGAGTAATAGCCGAGCGCTAGGTGCTGCGCCCAGAACCAGTATTGCGCCTCGTCCGGGTACAGATCGGCCGGCTGCACGGCCAGCCAAAGCAGCCGCAGCACGGTGATCGTCGCGACCCCGGCAACCGTCGCCGCTCCCCAGAGCCGTGCTCGATCGAGTTGGCTGGCCCGGCCGGGTATCGGCCCAGCCAAGCTTGCGGTGTCCCCACCCGACGCACCGAAGGGACGGCTCATCCCAGGCATACCGCCCCGCCGCTGTCGCGGCGGCGCCGGCCGAGACCTGCCGTCGCGCCAATCGTCGGTTGCGCGGCTTTCGGCGCGGATTGCAACAGGGTTGACCTTGCGAGCGACTCGTCTAGCTTATCCTGCGTCAAAAAAGACGAACATGGGAGGACACGATGCGACAGACTGCGCTCGCCTTGGGTATTCTCGCCTGCGGCTTGGCGTCCGGCTGCATGCCGATGCAGATGGGCTCGGTCAATCTCGGCGGCACCCTGAACGGTGCGAGCGAGGTGCCGCCGACCCGCTCTGTCGGGACCGGCAGCGCTTCGGCGGTGCTGACGAGCCAGATCCGCACCTTGACTTATACGGTGCAATATTCCGGGCTCACCGGCCCCGCGACCGCGGCGCATTTCCACTGTCCGGCCGATCCCGGCGCCAATGCCGGCGTTGCCGTTCCGATCAACGGCAATCTCGCCAGCCCGATCCAGGGCTCCGCCACGCTCGGCGATTCGCAGATCCAGGATTTCCTGAACAACAAATGCTATGTGAACATCCACACGCAGGCCTATCCCGGCGGGGAGATCCGCGGCCAGATGATGCGGATGCAATAGCCCTCGCAACAGAGCGGCAGCATCCTCGTGCGGCCGCCACCTTGCTCTTTCCGATCCGCGACGGCAGTCTCTGCCGGTACGATGGTCGGCGGCACGGCTTGAGCTTTCAACGGCATAGGTGCGGCCGT
>Ga0213875_10000621_pt1 | contig 28423 bp, 26 predicted proteins | sample BarmaccomBMRX_R8_FD_160105 | JGI IMG/M metagenome (GOLD analysis project Ga0213875, IMG submission 160105) | Root-associated microbial communities from Barbacenia macrantha in rupestrian grasslands, the National Park of Serra do Cipo, Brazil - RX_R8 | ecosystem: Host-associated > Plants > Roots... | reverse complement strand
TGGCGCGAAGGCCAAGACGAGTACTGGCTGAATGTGGGCTTGGCGTTCCCTCACAAAGACGGCGCGGGGTTCAATGTGATCCTTCAGGCGCTCCCGCTCGATGGCAAGGTCGTCTGCCGCGAGATCACGGATGACGATACCGGCGAGCAACCACCACCGACGCGGACGCGACGAGAGGCAACGAAAGGGGGCCAGAGCGGGCGGCGACGATGAACCACGTCCGCGAGCGCCGCAGTGTTTGTTGTTCTGCGTTGCAAACGATGACGCGGATCGACCCTATTTCGCCGAGATAGGCCGGGTCCCAGCCCGGCTGACCGTCAAGTTTCTTGGCGCGGCGATGATGCTTGCGAGCAATTATCCTTTGACCCCGCCGTGCGCGGGGCCGCTTGTTGGTCAATGTCGCCGTACGTACACGGCCACGAGCCCGGAGCCTATAAGGAGCCTAGCTTTTTCGACGGATCGTGTAAGCTATTGAAAAGGTTGGCTGGGGGACTAGGATTCGAACCTAGACTGGCCGAGTCAGAGGTGCCTTCAGAGAAATTGGCCATAATGTCTGGAATTGCGGGCCTAACCGGAGCCTAACCGCGCCATCATCATCGCCATCAGGACATGGCTTCGGGGGTTCAGGTCCGCGATCTTGCTGAGCAGGCCCTATCGCGAGACTATGACGAGACTGGAGACGCGGAATATCGCTCCGCTGGTTTTGGTTGTCCCGTTTTTTCAGGTTGTTAAATAAGATCGCTTTGAGGAGAAGAATCGGAATCAAAATCCGCTGCCTTACCACTTGGCTACGCCCCACTGCTCGCGGTTTCGTCCTTGTGTGTGTCATCCTTTCAGGTGCCGGGGAGGTTTTGAGTTCGATCCCATCTCCTGCCCGGCTGAATAGGCCACAACCCGCTCCGCGCTCCTCTGTGAGAACACGGAGAGACCAGCCACCTGCCGTGCCGCCCATCCCGGCGGTGGCACGCGCCGAAGCAGGTGCCGAGAAGCAAGTAATCTACGGCGACCGTCCGCTCAAGGGATTTGGGATTTCGCGCTTTCCCCGCCGCGGATGTCCTGACGAGGGAGCCAAATCGCGATCGCACAAGCCTCGCGACGTTTGCGCCCCGAAACTCTCGCCGAAACGCGCGCAGGTGCGTTTTGACGGCCCTTTTCAAGAGACGAGCGACATTCGAGAATTGCGCATTGCTCCACTCGGGTTTTACGGGCCTCTATCGCGAAGTCGTAACCTCGCGGCAGCGATGCCGGCAGATGCTCGCAGCGCAACAGCGCGGTTGCCGCGCCAGGGCGCGACCGGAAAAACGGTCGGATATCTCGAACGGCAATGCAACTTCCAGGCGCTCGGCGCGGCAATAACACCTTCGTATCGGGTGCATATGAATACCAAATTGCTTGAAGATGACTTCTGCCCCGGCGGCGCGCTGCGTGTCGAAATCAGGTTCGTATCAGGAGCACCAAGCTTGCGAAGCCGATCGCTTCAGATCCAAAATACAGGCGTTCAGCATCTTCGCATTAAAGCGGAATGATACGCGTCAGTGCGCGCAACACCTTTTTAGGACCGGCGGACATTGCCGATCATGCGGCGAAAATCAATCATTGAAGGATCGCGTTCGCAATCCTGAGGGAACGTTTGCGGCTGGTCCGAACCAAACATTCTCGCACATGATAGCCTTTTCCCAACCGGCCTGGGCGCAATGGATTGTGGGCCCGGTGGGACTCGAACCCACGACACCCGGATTAAAAGTCCGGTGCTCTGCCGGCTGAGCTACAGGCCCCACACGCTCTATGCTCTCGATTGTGCCGTCCAGCCTGCGGAAGTTACCGCATTCCCGGCAGGCGGAAAACGACTTTGAGGAAACGGCCACTAGCGCCTGGCCGATCGCCACAGCATGCTCGCAAGCGCGCCTCTATATACGAAACGCTTCATCGTTTATCGAGATGCGCCGAGCCTGCCGCTCGCGATTTCTGCATGCTGCGCAGAGCCAAAGGTTCAGACACCCCTGGCAGCAGCGCGCTTCGCATCAACCGCAAGCCAAGCGCCTGAGTGCGCTACGATTGGCGGGGCCGGCATTAAAGAACATCAAGCATCGCAGGCGCCTCGGCGGCGGTTGGGGCATGCCGCGAGCGAGCCCGGCGGCGAGCACCCGAGAACCAGGCATGAGTGAAACCCGGCAAATCGGGTCCGCCTTGAGGCCGCCCTCCCCTACCCAAGACCGGCCTCTATGCGGCAGGATGCGTCCGAGGCATCGAACCCGGGAGGTTGCAGATGAGCCGCGCGCTCGACGGCATTCGCGTCATCGACTTCACCCACGATCAGGCCGGCCCCTCCTGCACCCAGATGCTGGCGTGGCTCGGCGCCGATGTGATCAAGATCGAGCGGCCGCCCCATGGCGACCGGGCGCGGCGCCTGTGGAACGCCGATAATCCCAATGTCGACAGCTACTTCTTCCTGCTTCTCAACAGCTGCAAACGGAGCACGGTGCTCAATCTGAAGACCGACCAGGGCAAGGAAATTGCCCGCCGCCTGGTAAAGGAGGCCGATGTCGTCGCCGAGAACCTCGGTCCCGGCGTGATGGAGCGGCTGGGGCTGGGCTATGAAGCCGTCAAGGAGCTCAACCCCCGCGCCGTCTATGCCTCGGTCAAGGGTTTCGGCTCCTACGGGCCTTATAGCGGCTTCAAATGCTTCGAGCCCGTCGCACAGGCGACCTCGGGAGCCATGAGCGTCACCGGCGAGAGCGACGGCCCCCCGATGGTCAACGGCGCCAATATCGGCGATTCCGGCACCGGCATGCATCTCGCGATCGCGATCCTCGCGGCGCTGGTCCAGCGTGGCCGGACCGGAAAGGGCCAGCTCGTCGAGGTCGCGATGCAGGAGGCGGTGTTGAACCTGACCCGGGTCAAGTTCACCGCGACGCTGGCCACCGGGCAGCCGCTCGCCCGTAGCGGCAACCGCTCGCCGACCGGCGGCTACTCCGACCTGATCCGCTGCGCCGGCGACGGCTCGAACGACGGCGTCTACCTGATCATTCCGCCGGATAATCCCGAGATGTTTGCCGCGATGGCGCAAGCCATCGGCCGGCCCGAGCTGTTGCACGACGACCGCTTCAGCACGCCCGCGGCCCGGTCGCGCAACGGGTCGGCGCTGACCGACATCATCGAGGGCTGGACGCGGCAGCGCTCGAAGCAGGAGGTCATGCAGGAATTTGCCGGCAGGGGCATCGTCTGCGGCGCGGTGCTCGACACCGCCGAGGTGCTGGCGGACCCGCATTTGCGCGAGCGCGGCACGGTGTTCGATCTCGAACACCCGACCCGCGGCACGTATTCGATGATCGGCTGCCCGGTGCGCCTGTCGGATTCGCCGTTCGCGGCGGCTCCGGCGCCGTTGATGGGCGAGCACACCGAGGCAGTACTGACGGAACTGGCCGGCTACACGGCAGAAGAGGTCCGCGAGTTGCGCAGCAGCGGCGTCATCTAGCAGGAGCGCACATCGCCGGTCCAAGCACCCCGAAGCGGCGACGATCGCCGCGAAGCCGCCGCCACGTCACAGGGAGGAGAACAAATGCGCCTGAAGCAGAAGGTCGCGATCGTGACCGGTGGCGCGCACGGAATGGGCGAGGCCGAGGCCCGGCTGTTCGCCGCCGAGGGCGCTCGGGTCGTGGTTGCCGACGTGCTCGGGGAACAGGCCGAAGCCGTCGCCGCCGACATCCGGCACGGCGGCGGCGACGCCCGGGGCGCGACAATCGACGTGACCAGCGAGGCCGATTGGGTCCGCCTGATCGCCAGCACGGTCGCCAGCCATGGCCGGCTCGACATCCTGGTCAACAATGCCGGGATCTCCGGCAGCTCGGTCGGCGATCCGGACGGGCTTGAGGGCTGGGAGCGGGTCATCGCGGTGAACCAGACCGGGGTCTTTCTCGGCACCAAGGTCGCCGCGGCGCAAATGGCGAAGAACGGCGGCGGATCGATCGTCAACATCAGCTCGATCATGGGCTTCGTCGGCGGCGCCAGCGGCCATCCGGCCTATCACGCCTCGAAAGGCGCGGTGCGGATCTATTCGAAAGCGGCCGCGGTGCGCTATGGCCCGTCGGGAGTGCGCGTCAATACCGTGCATCCCGGCTACATGCCGCCGATGCTGAATGCCACCAATGCCGGCGAACGCGCCGACAAGATCGCCGCGACTCCGCTGCGCCGGCTGGGGGAGCCGATCGAGGTCGCTTACGGCGTCCTGTTCCTCGCCTCCGATGAGGCATCCTTCATCACCGGCACCGAACTCGTGATCGATGGCGGCTATATCGCCCAGTAGCGTCACGGACCACCGGCACCGTCCCTTCGAGACCGCGAGCCTGCCTCGGCGTGCCGCCTGTCAGGCAGGGCGGCTGGCGGCGGCCGGCGGCACGGTCCTATTTGGGGCGGCGAGAGCGGGAGGCCGCGGGTTTGCGCGGAGTGCCGGCGGCCTGACGCGGGCGGCGGCCCCGTCCGGTCTTCTGCTGCAACTCATCGATCTTCTTCGAGGCTTCGGCCTTGGTCAGATCGGGATCCACCGCCTCATGCGCCTGTTCGGCGAGAGTTTGCAAATAGGATGCCTGGGCCCCGGTCATCTCTTCGTCGCCGGTCACCCAATCGTCGGGATCCTTGATCTGGTTCGAGCCTTGGTCAGGTGCTTTCTTGGCGTTCATCGATGCGATTTCCGGTTTCTGTGCGGTTGAATCGGTGGAGGTGCGCCGCGGTCGTCACGGGGCCGACCCGCTGCCCTGTCAACGCCTGAAGCCGCGCGAGGGCTCCCCGCATAGGCGTTCATCACCGAACGAATGCCGCGGGTGTTTGACTCGGTCCCGTACGCGACCCTACGCTCGCCCGGTCATTTTTTGCCGACGGGTTCAGCCGTCGGGTTTCGGGAGGAAAGAGATGAGCGCCCATCTGAGCCCGCAACAGGTCCGTTCCCGCCTGAAACACCCGGTCGTCGATGGCGACGGGCACTGGCTCGAATATGCCCCGGTCTTCAGCGAAAGGATGCGCAAGGTCGGCGGCGACAAGGCCGCGGACGGGTTTCTCGCGGCACTGCGGAGCACCAACGACGCGCTGAAAATGTCGCTATCGGAACGCAGGCAGCGCCGCGTGGCGCAGCCCAATTTCTGGAATCGCCAGGCCGAGAACACGCTTGACCGCGCCACCGCGATGATGCCGCGCATGCTGTACGAGCGGCTCGACGAACTCGGCATCGATTTCGGCATCATCTACCCGACCGCCGGGCTGCGCCTGCCGCGCATCAAGGATGACGAGACCCGCCGCGCCGTGATCCGCGCCTACAACATCGTTTCCGCCGAATACTTCGACGGGCTCGGCGACCGGATGACCCCGGCGGCAATCATCCCGATGCACACGCCCGAGGAGGCCATCGCCGAGTTGGAATACACCACCGGCCAGCTCGGAGCGAAGGTCGGGATGTTCGGCAGCGGCATGTCGCGCCCGGTCGAGGCCGCTGCCGCCAATGACCCGGAGAGCCGCCGCCTCGCCGTATGGTACGACGTGCTCGGCATCGACAGCGAGTACGATTACGACCCGGTCTGGGCCAAGTGCGAGGAGGTCGGCATCGCCCCGACCTTCCACAGCAGCAGCAGCGGCCAGGGCCTGCGGCTGTCGCCGAGCAATTTCGTCTACAATCATATCGGCCATTTCGCCGCCGCCGGTCATGCCGTCGCCAAAGGCATTTTCCTCGGCGGCGTGACCCGGCGCTTCCCGAATTTGCGCTTCGCGTTCCTCGAAGGCGGGGTCGGCTGGGGGGTGCAGCTGTTCGGCGACCTTGTCGAGCATTGGGAACGGCGTGGCGCCCCGGCGCTGGAGCGCATGCAGCCGGAGAAGCTCGACCGCAAGCTGTTGATGAGCCTGGTCGAGAAGCACGGCTACGAAGACATCGCGGCGGTGTTGCGGGCGCGCGACGGCTACCCCGACCCCGAGGGCCAGCACCTGACCGGGCAGCGCGACGAACTCGACGATTTCGCCGCCTGCAAGATCACCCGCAAAGAGGATTGGGTCGAGCTGTACGCCAAGCCCTTCTATTTCGGCTGCGAGGCCGATGACCGCATGAACGCCAGCGCTTTCAGCCGCGGCATCCCGTTCGGGTCGCAGCTCAATGCGATCTTCAGCTCCGATATCGGGCATTTCGATGTGATCGACATGCGCGACCCGGTGCCCGAGGCCTATGAGCTGGTCGAGGACGGGCTGATTACGGAAGACAATTTCCGCGATTTCGTCTTTGCCAACGCGGTGCGGCTGTGGGGCACGCAGAACCCGCGCTTCTTCGAGGGCACCCGGGTGGCCGGCGCAGCCGCCTCTGTGCTCAACGAGGTGCCGGTTCGCGCCGCGGCGGAGTAGTCCAACCCGGCATCTTGCCGCAACGACGGTCCCGGCAGCATCGCATCAGCCAGAGCGCGACTGCTGTCGGGCCTCGCTCGGACCGTGGTAAGGGGGCTACGCCCCCGCGGGTCTGGCGAGGTTCGATCAGGCGACCGTGCCATCAGCCCCGCGGCGCAGGACGGCGCCGGGGAGGGCGCCGGTGTGGGATGCCTGGTCGATCACCACCCTGCCATTGACGATGACCGTGGTGCGCGCGCCGCTCGGATAGCGGTGCGGCTCGGCATAGGTCGCCAGATCGGTAAAGTCGGCAGGGTCGAAGATCGCGATGTCGGCGCGCCAGCCGGGGAGCAAGCGGCCGCGGTCGCGCAGTTTAAGGGCCTGCGCGGTGGCCCCGGTCATCTTGTGAATGGCCGCCTCCAACGGCAGCAGCCGCTCGTCGCGCACGTAATGGCCGATGATGCGCGGGAAGGTGCCGTAGAAGCGCGGATGCGGCATGCCCTGGGCAACGACGCCGTAATCCGCGACGCAATTGCCGTCGGAGCCGACCAGCGTGGTTGGCGAGCGCACGATCGTGCGGATGTCGTCCTCGGAAATCGAGGTGATCAGCACCCGCGTCGCACCATTGTCCTCGATCAGCAGGTCGCACAGGCAATCGAGCGGATCGACCCCGCGCGCCGCCGCAATCTGCGCCAGGGTCTGGCCGGCGTGATGCGGCAGACGCGGCGAGATCGAGACCTGGACGCAGTCCCAGGACGGGATGCGGCCCCAATTGTTGAGCCCTTCGGCCTCGATATCGGCGCGGATAGTCCGCCGCGCCTCGGGGTCTGCCAGCCGTCTCAGCATGGCCTCGGCGCCGCCGACCTGCACCCACGGCGGCAGCAGGTTTTTCAGCGGGTTGGCGCCGGCGGCATAGGGGTAGGCGTCGCAATCGATGTCGCAGCCTTCGGCCCGCGCCGCCGCGATCCGGTCGAGGATCTCCGCCGCCTTGCCCCAATTGTCGATGCCCGAGCACTTCAGATGCACGATCTCGACATGGACGCGACAGGCGCGGGCGACCGCGATCGCCTCATCGACCGCTTCCAGCACGTGGTTGGATTCGTCGCGGATATGGGTGAAGTACGCCGCCCTGTGCCGCTCGACGATGGCGCACAAGGCGAGGATTTCGTCGATCTGGGCGAACGAGCCCGGCGGCGTGAACAGCCCGGTGGACAGGCCGAGCGCGCCGGCCGCCAGCGCCTCGTCGAGCAAGGCTTGCATCTGCGCCAGTTCGGCCGGACGCGGGGCTCGGTCCTCCAGTCCCATGACCATCAGCCGCAAGGTGTTGTGGCCGACCAGCATGCCGGCATTGACCGCCACCGCCGGGAAAGTGTCGAGGTATTCGGGGAAGCGCATCTCGCGAAACGGCAGCCACGGCGCGCCGCCGCTCAGATAATCAGCGAGCAGGGAAGCCTTGCCCGGCAATACCGGCGCGACGGAATACCCGCAATGGCCGATGATCTCGGTCGTGACCCCCTGCCGCACCTTGCTTTCGGCCTTCGGATTGATCGGCAGGGTGAAATCGGAATGGGTCTTGATGTCGATGAAGCCGGGAGTGACCGCGAGCCCGTCGGCGTCGATGACGCGCGCGCCATCGCGCCGCAAGTTCGGCCCGATCGCGGCAATATGGCCGCCGGTGATGGCGAGATCGGCTACCGCGCCGGCGGTACCGCTGCCGTCGATTACCAGACCGTTGCGGATCAGGACGTCGCAGTTCATCGGCACCTTCCGGAAAGCGGGTCGGCGTTGCCGCCGGGCTGCGCGGGATGATAGACCGGCGCTCGCCCCGCTCCCAGATACCGGAAAACCGGGAGCGGAGAGCCGGGACCTCAGAAGCGGGAGATCACGCGATGAAGCTGTTTTATGCCTCGGGATCGCCGTATGCGCGGATCGTTCGGATCGCGGTGCGTGAGACCGGGCTCGACCGCGAGGTGGAGGAGATCGAAGTCGCCTTGCGCGATCCGGAATCGGCGCTGCTGCCCTATAATCCCGGGGGCAAGGTGCCGACCCTGCAACTGGATGACGGTACCATCCTGACCGAAACACTGCTGATCCTGCCGTTTCTGGATACCCGGCATGGCGGCCGCAAATTGCTGCCGATGGACGGCTCGGACGGCTGGCGCACGCTCGCCGGGCTCGGGCGCGCGATCGCGTTTCTTGACGGCATCAGCGTATGGAACCGCGAATTGCGTTTCGGGCAGAGCGCGCCGGGAGTCATCTCGCTCGAAACGACGCGGGCCGAACGGGTCGCCGACGGGCTCGAACGGCTGGTCTCCGAAGGCGCCTATAGCGGCGAGATCGACGCCGCCCAGATCGTGCTCGGCGTCGCGCTCGACAATTGCTCGCGGCGGCACAAGGTGTGGCATTGGCGTCCCGGGCGCGCTCGGCTGGCGGCCTGGGCGGATGAGATCGCCAGCCGTCCGTCTTTCGCCGCAACGATCCAGCCGGAAATCAATCTGTAATCCGCGCTGCGGTCTGCGGGCCCGCCCGCGGCGCGCGCGGAAATCCGTCAGATGGCGGTATAGCCGCCATCGACGAGGAGATCGCTGCCGGTGACGAAGCTGGCGCCGTCGCCGGCGAGAAAGACCGCCGCCGCAACCAGTTCCTCCGGGCGGCCGAGCCGTCCCGTAAGATGCTTGACGCCGAGCTGCTGGTTTGCCGCCTCGAAGCTGCCGTAACGCTGCAACGTACGCCGGGTCTCGACGGCGCCAGGCGACAGCGCATTGACCCGTATGTTCTGGTCCGCGTAGTCGATCGCCATCGTCTTGGCGAGCTGGATCAGGGCGCCTTTGGAGGCGCAATAGGCGGAACGGCCGGGACTGCCGACGCGACCGAGTTGCGAGGCGATGAAGATGATCGAGCCGCCGCCGCCTGCGGTCATGACCGGCAGCGCGGCCCGGCTCAGCAGGAACGCGCCGGTCAGGTTGACCGCGATCGCCCTGTCCCAATCGGCCGGGCTGATCTCGGTAATCGAGCCGCCGCGATCGAGAACGGCGGCGCCGCTGACCAGGACGTCGAGCCGTCCGAAGGCGGCCTGCGTCGCCGCCACCGCGGCCGTGGTTTCGGCTTCGCTGGCGACATCGCAGGTAATGGCCAGCGCGCGGCCGCCGGCGGCTTCGACCGCGCGGGCGGTTTCCTCGGCGGCCGCGGCGTCGATGTCGGCGCAAGCCACCGCCGCTCCGGCCGAAGCGAACCCGACCGCGATGGCGCGGCAGATGCCGCCGCCGGCGCCGCTGATCAAGGCCGCCTTGCCGCCGAGCTGCTGCATCCGATCCGCCTTCAAAGCATTACCGTGCCGCCGTCAACCGCGATGGTCTGGCCGGTCACGAAGGCGCTCGCCTCCGAAACCAGCCACAGCACCGTGCCGGTCAGGTCGGCGGGCATCAGGTTGCGCTGGATTGTCTGTCCGGCCTTGATCGTCTCGAGCGCGCGATCGAGCTTGCCGCCGAAAAACTCGCGGGTGCCCTCGGTGACGACCGCGCTCGGTGCCAAGGCGTTGACCCGGATGCGGTCTCGCCCGAGTTCTCGGGCAAGGCCGCGGGTCAGACCGATCACCGCTGCTTTCGAGGTGGTGTAATGCAGCCCGAACGGCATGCCGTAGGTCGCGGCGAGCGAGGCGATGTTGACGATGCTGCCGCCGCTCCCGTCGCGTACCGCCGCCTCGCGCATCGCCGGCACCGCTGCCTTGCAGCAGTTCCAGATGCCCTTGACGTTGACCGCCATGCAGGCATCCCACTCGGTCTCGTCGATGCCGTCGAAGCGACCGCCATGCAGTGCGCCGTAGAGGGCGGCGTTGTTGATCAGGGCGTCGAGGCGCCCGAAGGCGGCTACCGCCGCCTCGACCATTGCGCTCGCCGACCCGGCATCGGTGACGTCGAGCCTGGCGCCAATGCCTTTGCCGTTCGCGGCAGTGACATGGTCAACGGTTTCGCCGCAATCGTTGATGTCGGCAGCGACGATATGCGCGCCGGCGGCGGCGAGACTGCGGGCGAATTCCTGGCCCAAACCGCGCGCCGCTCCCGTGATCGCGACGACTTTGCCCTCAACATTCATCGGAGTACCCATTCATCTCGTATGTCGTCCCGGCAGAAAGCCGGGATCCATTGTTCGGGTTCCGAAATTTTGGCAAGCATGGGTCCCGGCCTTTGCCGGGACGACAGAAGCCGCAGCGGGCTGATGCCCTCCGGGTTCGACACTGTCCGTTCAGATCACCTGGTCGGTGCGCGTGTCGATCAGGTGCATGTGGTTGAGGTCGGCGACGAGACGCATGGTCTCGCCGGCATTCCGCGCCGCGGCCGGGTTGACGCGGCCGCATACCTCGACCCCGTCGACGATGAAATAGACCATCGTCTCCATGCCCATCGGCTCGACGACATCGAGCAATACCTCGAAGGCGGCCGTGCCGGGCGCCAGCTCGCCGCGTCCTTCGATGATATCCTCAGGCCGCAATCCGAAGATCAGCTCATTGCCGACCCGGGGGCGGTAGCGCGCCACGCGCGACGGTGGCACCGGGAAGGACAGCGTGTCGGAGAGGCGGACCACGAGCTGGTCGTCGCTCTCTTCGAGCCGGCAGGGCAGGAAGTTCATCGCCGGCGAGCCGATAAAGCCGGCGACGAAACGGGTCGCGGGATGATGATAAACCTCGTTCGGCGACCCGATCTGCTCGATGCGGCCGCCGTTCATGACCACGACCCGATCGGCCAGCGTCATCGCCTCGACCTGGTCGTGTGTCACATAGACCGTCGTGGTGGTGACCTTCTGGTGCACCTTCTTGATCTCGGTGCGCATCTGCACGCGCAATTTGGCGTCGAGGTTGGACAGCGGCTCGTCGAACAGAAAGACCTTCGGGTTGCGCACGATCGCGCGGCCCATCGCGACGCGCTGCCGCTGTCCGCCAGACAATTGCCGCGGCCGCCGCTGCAGCAGGTCGGTGATATCGAGGATACGCGCCGCGTTCTCGACCCGGTCGCGGATCTCCGACTTGGGGAATTTCTTCAGCCGCAGACCGAACGACATGTTCTCGTACACCGTCATATGCGGGTAGAGCGCATAGTTCTGGAACACCATCGCGATGTCCCGGTCCTTGGGCGGCACGTCGTTGACCAGCTGGTCGCCGATGTAGATCTCGCCCGAAGTTGCCTCCTCGAGGCCGGCGATCATGCGCAATGTCGTGCTCTTGCCGCAGCCCGAGGGGCCGACCAATACGATGAACTCGCGGTCGGCGATGTCGAGGTCGATGCCCTGAACCGCCGGAGTCTTGTCGAACGTCTTGACAATGTTGCGAAGCGCAACTTGCGCCATTCTGTCACCCCTTGGTCGCGCCGGCGGTCAGCCCGGCAATGTAATAATCCATCAAAAAGGCGTAGATGACCAAAGGCGGGGCAGCACCGAGCAATGCGCCGGTCATGATCTGCCCCCAATTGTAGACATCGCCTTTGATCAGGGTGGTGACGATGCCGACCGGCAGGACCAGCTGGTCGGCCGAGGTCGTGAAGGCGAGCGGGTAAAGAAAATTGGCCCAGGATACGGTGAAGGCGAAAATCGTCGCGGCGATGATGCCGGGCAGCGCGACCGGGATGAACACGCGCAACAGCATCTGCATATAGCCGGCGCCGTCGATCAGCGCCGCCTCGTCGAGTTCCTTCGGGATGCTGGCGAAATAGCCGATCATGATCCAGGTGCAAAACGGCACCGTCAATGTCGGGTACAGAACGATCAACACCCACCAGTGATTGATCAGCTCAATGCCGGTCTTGTCATGGATGAACGCGAAGATCTTGAACAGCGGGATGAACAGCAGCGTGTCGGGGACCAGGTAGGTCAGGAACACGCCGGTGGCGAGCGTCGCCGAACCCCAGAACTTCATGCGCGCCAGCGAGAACGCCGCCAGCACGCTGATCACCATCGTCACCGAGACGACCAGCACCGAAACGATCGCCGAGTTGCGGTAGAAGATCAGGAACTGCTTCTGGGTCAGCAGATTGGTGTAGTTCGACAGGGTCGGGTGAAACACCCACCACGGGTTGGTCGCCGCGGAGATTTCGCCGCTCGATTTGAGCGAGGTGATGAACATGTAGACGGGCGGCATCAGGAAGAAGATGACGAACAGGGCCAGGAAAAAATACGACCAGAACAATGCCCGCCGGCGGCCGCGCGCCATGCTGCCATAACGTGGAGGACGACGCGCTTCGCCCTCGAGTTGAGCCGTCGCGACCGTCATCGGATCAGATCTCGTTGGTGCGTTTGCGCACGTTGCGCAGGATCAGGATCGCCGCGACCGCCAGGATCGGGAACATGAACAGCGACACCGAGGCGCCGAGCGGGATGTCGTTGCCCTGAATGCCCTTCATGAAGGCCCAGGTGGCGAAGACCTGGGTCTGGTCGATCGGCCCGCCATTGGTCAGGATCTTGACGATGTCGAAATTGGCGAAGGTCACGATCAGCGAGAACAAGGCAGTGATGGCGATGATGTTCCGCATCATCGGCAGATTGATATACCAGATCTTCTGCAGCCAGGTGGCGCCGTCGATCGCCGCCGCCTCGTGCAATTGCTCGGGCACCGACTTCAGCGCCGCCAGGTACATGATCATGAAAAACGGCGCGCCGACCCAGACATTGTCGAGAATGACCCCGAAGCGCGCCCAGTAGGGGTTGCCGAGCCACGGCACCGCCGGCAGGCCGATGCGGGTGAAGATCCAGTTGAAGGCGCTGTAGGACGGGTCGAACAGCCACAGCCAGGCCAGCGTGCTCATCGCCGGCGGGATCACCCACGGCACCAGCAGCATGCCGCGCCATTTGCGCTGGCCCTTTTGTGGGATGTTGTGGACGAAATGCGCCAGCACGAAGCCGATGACCGCCTTGAAGATCACCGCGCTGACCGCGAACAGTACCGATTGCTCGACGACCATCGCAAAGGTGCTGAGCTTGACCTCGAACGACCACGACCAGAAGGTCGCCCAGGACAGGTTCGAGACCTCGATGAAGCGGCGGAACAGGAACTGATAATTGCCCAAGCCGACAAAATGCTGCATCGACTTGTTCAGCATTGCCAGATGGATGGCGTAGGCAGCGGGATAGACGACGAGACCGGCGATGACCGCGATCAGCGGCAATGCCATCGCAAAGGCGACCAGCGACTTGCGGCGCACCAGCGCCCGCGCGGTTTTGCGCCTGCCGATGGGCGAAACCCGGACATCGCGGGCTACGGCTTCGGCCATGCGTCTTCTCTCCCTAACGCCAAAACGCGATCGAGCAGTCGCTCCGGCGACATCGTTCGAGGCCCGCATTCTACGCCCGGCGCGGCGAATTCTGTCATCTATTTTGCACCGCTTCGGGGGCTACGCCCTCCTTGCGGGTGGTCGGGCTGAAGATGCCGGCATCGTCTTCGACGACCCCGCGGCGGCTCTCGAGTTCCTGCGCATACCGGCGCAGCGCGTAGGCTTCGCTGAGATAGCCGAGCACCCGACGATGCTGCGGATCGTCGATGACCGGCAGGGTTTCCTGGGCCGCACGGCTGAACCGTTCGAGGGAGGTGCGCAGGTCGTCGCCGGGCAACAGAAAGGCGGGCGGACCGGCGACGATGTCGGCCACGGTCTTGCCTTGATGGTCGACATCGGGCCGGCTCGCCTCGCCCGGATCGACAACCCCGCACAGCTGGCCGTTTTCGTCCACCACGAAAACCTGCTTGGTGCTGCCGGCCGGAAAGCGGCGGTGGAGCTCGGCCAGCGGCAGATCGGCGGCGATGACCGCCGGATCGCGCCGCATCATCGGCCCAATGCTGAGTTCGTTGATCCAGCCGACATCCGCGGGGCTGCGGATCTTGAGGCCGCGCAGATGAAAGCGCCAGGTCGCGAAGGAATAGCCGAACCAGTGCCGCACCGCGACGCCGGCGGTCACGACTCCGACCATGACGCCGATCGTTGCCGGGAAATCGCCGGTGGTTTCGAGCACCAGCATGATCATCGTGACCGGCGCGCCGACAATCGCCGCCGCCACCGCGCCCATGCCGACCAGCGTGTAGATCATCGGGTCCGGGGCCAGGCCGGGAACCAGCCCCGCCAATCCGCCGAGGAGGCTGCCGAATAGGCTGCCCAGGAACAGCGAGGAGCTGAACATGCCGCCGCGAAAGCCGGATCCGATCGATACCGCCGATCCGAAGGTCTTGGCCAGGATCAAGGCCGCCAGCAGCGGCAAGGTGTACCCCGAATGCAAGGTGCGCAGGATGGCGCCATGGCCGCTGCCGAGGATCTCGGGAAAGCGGCAGGCAACTGCGCCCAGCAACAGCCCGCCGAGCATCGGCCGCGCCCATCGCGGCACCGCGAGCCGGCGGAACAGCGCCTCGGTCCCGGTCACCCCTTTCATGACCAGAATGCCGAGCCCGGCGGCGCCGAGGCCAAGCCCGAAAAAGGCGACGTAATCGGCGGGCGCAATCGCGAAATGCCGGGGGATCACGAAGATCGGGTTCGACCCGTCGAGGGCGCGCACGGCGAGCGCACCGCTCAGCGCCGCGATGCCGATCGGCGCCAGCGTCAGCAGCGTATAGCTGCCGACGATCAGCTCGAATGCATAGAAGGCGCCCGCCAGCGGGGCGTTGAACGCGGCGGCGATCGCGCCGGCGGCGCCGCAGCCGACCAGGGTGCGGACATCGTCGCGCCGCAACCCGAGCCTCGTACCGAAACGCGAGGCGAGCGCGGCGCCGAGCTGGGTGTAAGCGGCTTCGAGCCCGACCGACGCGCCGAAACCGCCCGACAGCACCGTCATTCCGACAAGGCCGAGGCTGTCGCCGACCGACATCTTGCCGCCGAACAACGCATTGGCCTCGATCGCGTCGACCACCTCGCGCGGGCGCCAGCGCCGCAGCAGAGCGGCGCCGACCCCGACCAGGATGCCGCCCAGCGCCGGCGCCAGCAGTACGCGGTCGGTCGCAAGGTTGGCGGCATCGCTTAAATGCCCGTCGCCCGGAAGGGCAAAGGCGATCTCGCGCACCGCGGTCAACAGGAAATCGATTGCCAGGACACCGAGGCCGGCGACGGCGCCGACGCATGCCGCCAGCGCAATCAGGAACAGGTCGCTATCGCGCAGCCCCGGTTGCGCCACGCTCGGAGCGCGCGCATCGGCCTCGGACGTCACGGCGGCGCTGGCCGCGGTGTCTGCCGCGGTGTCTGCCGCGGTGTTTGCCGCGGTGTTTGCCGCGGTGTTTGGGCGGGTACCCTCGCGGGCTGGTGCGATATCGACCACGGCTGCGCAATCGGCAATGCGGCGGAGATGCCCAACCGGGCAGGCAGGTCCTATCCCAAATCAAGCCGGACGTGCAAACACCGCGGCCCTGAAGATCCCGGGTCGAGGTGCCAGGGCGAGGTGCCAGCGCTATCGCTCGGTCAGCTTCAGCTCGATGCGCCGGTTGCGGCGATAGGCCTCATCGCTGTCGGCGGGATCGAGCGGCTGCTTGTCGGCGAAGCCGGCGGCGGCGATGTGGTCGGCCGGAATGCCTTTCTCGATCGCGTAGCGGACGACCGAAATCGCGCGCGCCGCCGACAATTCCCAGTTCGAGGCAAACTGCAGGGTATTGATCGGGCGTTTATCGGTATGGCCGTCAACCCGCAATATCCAGTTCAGGTCGGGCGGGATCTTGCCGGCGATGTCCTTCAGCGCGGCGATGACCGGGTCGAGCTGCTTTTTCGCCGGGTCCCCCAATTCGGCATTGCCCGGGGTGAACAGCACCTCGGATTGGAACACGAAGCGGTCGCCGACGACGCGGATGTCGGGGCGGTCGCCGATCGCTTCGCGCACCTTGCCGAAAAACTCGGACCGGTATCGCGCCAGCTCCTCGACCTTGTTGACGAGCGCGAGGTTGAGGCGCTTGCCGAGCTCGACGATTTGGGCGTCCTTGTCCTTGACCTTGGCCTCGGAGGCGTCGAGCGCCGCGCCGATCTTGGCCAGCTGGTCGCGCAACGCCGCGATGTCGCTGCTGAGCTGCTGCACCCGAGCCATTGCGTCGCTGCTGATCTTCTTCTGGTCGGTCAAGGCCTTGTCGGCCTGCTCGGCGCGGGCGCCGAGATCGCGCAGGCGGACGTCGCGATCGTCGATCTGCTTTTGCGCCAGCGCGGTCTTTTCCTGTGCCGAGGCGAGCTGCGCCTGCAACTCCTTGCTGCGATCGCGCAAGGCGCCGGCATCCTGTTGCGCCTGCTGCTGCGCCGCGGCGAGTGCCGCCACCTTGGCCTCAAGCTCGGTTCGAACGGTCTTCAGCGCTTCGAGATCGCGGCGCAGGCTTTCAAGCTCCTTGAGCTGCAGCTCGACCTTCTCCTTGTCGGCGCTGACGGTCGAATTGGCCGCTTGCAGCAGGCCGGTCGCCTGGTCGGCGCGCGCCTTCTCCTGGTCGGCCTTGGCGGCAAGTTCGGCGACGCGGGTCGTCAGTTCGTCGCGCGCCGCGGTCATGCTCTGCAATTGTGCCGTCAGATCGGCGGCGCCGAGGCGCAATTCCTCGTTGCTGCGGCGTTCGAGCGCCAGGAGGTCGCTGAGCTGATCGACCTGCTGCTGTAATTGCTGCAATGCCTGGTCGCGTCCGGACAGCGCCTCCGACAGGTAGAACTGGCCGGCCGTGAACACCAGCAACACGAAGATGATCACCATCAGCAGCTGTGCCAGGGCATCGACGAAGCCCGGCCAGATGTCGATGCTGGAGCGTCGGGACCGGCGGGTTGCTGTCGCCATGCGCGTTCAGCTCCGGGGATGACGAATAGATACGCTCAACGCCCGTTCTCGTCGGCAAGAGCCGCGATCGTGCGCGCCAGCAGCCGGATTTCGCCGCGCATCTCCTGCACGGTCTGCGCCCGGCCTTCGGCAAGGTCCTCGGCGAGCCGCGCCATATAGGCCTCGATGTTGCGCAGATGCCCGCGCAGAACATCGTCCTGCCCGAGCGAGTTCTCGGCGATGCTGGCGAGCCGGGTCAGGGACGGTTTCAGCTCCATCTGGTTCTCGGCGAGGCGCAGCATCAGCTGCTGACCGGCCTTCATCTGGTCGCCGAGAACCCCGAGCCGGTCGCTGAGGCCGACCAGCGTGGCGTTGGCGGCGTTGCGACCCTCCTCACCGCGCGCGAGAATGCGCTGCAGCTTCTCGATGCTGTCTGCGGTCTGCTCCAGCAATGCCTGGATAAAGGTTGGGACCGAGCCCTCGCTACTCTCGCCGAACGGCCCGCTCGACAGCTTTGTGTAGGTTGAAAGCCATTCTTCGAGATCGTTGTAGAAGCGGTTCTGCGCCTGGCCTGCCTGAAGGTCGAGAAAGCCCAGCACCAGGCTGCCCGCGAGCCCGAACAGCGACGAACTGAACGCGGTCCCCATGCCGTGCAGCGGCGATTCGAGCCCCGCCTTCAAATCGGCGAAGGCGCGCGCGAGATCGCCGCCGCCGACGCTGAGCCCGCCGATGACGCCGCCGACCGAGCGCACCGTTTCGAGCAGCCCGTAAAACGTCCCGAGCAAGCCGAGAAAAACCAGCACGCCGATCATGTAGCGCGAGGTCTCGCGGGTTTCGTCGAGCCGCGAGGAGATGCCGTCAAGCAGCGTCTGCAAGGACGTCGCCGACAGGCTGACCCGGTTGCCCTGGCGCGCGCCCAGCATGCGCGCCATCGGAGCCAACAGGCGCGGCGGCGGGTTCGTCGGCGCCGCCGCATCCGGCATCAGAAGATGCTCGCGAAACCGCTCGATCCAGGCGATCTCGGGATCGAGCAGCAGCACCTGCCGAAAGATATAGGCGATCCCGGCAATCAGGATGGCGATGATGATGCCGTTGACGGCCGGGTTGCCCATGAAGGCAGCGGCGAGGGATCGCGAGATTGCCAGCGCCAGCGCCGCCACCAGCACCAGGAACAGAACCATCCGGATCAGGAAGCGGCGGGTGCGGTTCATCGCACCCCGCCGCCGCGGCGATCCGTCAAGGGTGCGCTCACCGATTGCCGACAAGCAGATCGACGCGGTCTTCCGGGCCGCCCTGGTTGCGATTGCCGAGCGCCCTGACTTGCAGCCGGTCCCCGGCGATGCCCTGCTGGACCAGATAGGCGCGCACCGCGAGCGCGCGCGATAACGCCATGCGCCGCGCCTGATTGCCGCCGTCGGCATCGCCGCTGGCATAGGCGATCAGCTGGACGCGGCGTTGCGCGTCGGCGAGCGTCGCCTGGACGACCGCGGCAAGATCGCCGCCGGCGTCCTGCGGCAGGTCGGTTGCATTGGTCTCGAATACAACGCGGCCGAAGGCGATCGGCTCGCCGGCGCTGCCGGCCGCGGGCGGCATTGTCGCGGCGCGGGCGGAGAGCAGCGAGGCTTCCGGTTCCGGCGCCGCAACTGTTCCCGCATCGGCTCCGGGTCCGGTCGCGCCGGCGCTGTTCGCAGACGAGGCATTGGCGTGCATCGCCAGCGGCGCCAGGCTGGTGTCGAGCGACAGCGACGGCCGCGTGTCGGGCGGACCGCCGGCAACGGTGGCGGGCGGGATCAGCGGCCCGGCCGGCAGCGGCTCGATCTCGACCGCGCGCGATCGCTTGGCGCCGGTCTCGCCCTTGCGCGCCGGCGAGGGCGGGGTCTTGATCGCGTTCGGCTTCGGCAGGCTGACCGGAGCCTCGATCTCGGCGACCTGCACCTGGCCCTCCGGCGGCATCGGCCGCGCCTCGGCCGCCGGCCCGGATACCGCGAGCAGGGCGCTGAGCGGCGCCGGTTTTTGCTGCAGGTTCAGTTTCGGCATCACCGGCAGCGCTCCGGCGGGAGCGGCCGGGTTCGGGGCGGCGCTGGCGGGCGCTGGCAACTCGGTCGGCGGCGACGCCGCGACGACGACGCCGGCCGCTTCCGGTGGCGGGAGGGCTGCGGTTTCCGCAACAATGGTTCCCGCGGTGGTCTGCGCCGCGGGGTCGCTCCCGATGATACCGGCCGGCTGCTGGGGCGCGGGCTCCTGCAGGGCGGGCTCCTGAAGGGCAGGCTTTTGAAGGGCAGGCTTTTGAAGGGCAGGCTCCTGAAGGGCAGGCTGCGGTTTCGCCCCGGAGTCCGGTGTCGCCGCCGGCTCGCCCCGGGCGGTCAGGCCGAGTCGCCGCGCCTCGCGCGCCGGCGGAAACAGGAAGGCGAAAATCCCGGGCTCGGCATCCTCGCCTTGCTCGGAGCGCACCGATACGGTCGCGCTGTGTCGGGCGCCGCTTGTCGAGCGCAGCGCCGCGACCCCGACCAAAACCAGCACCACGGCTATCGCACCGATCAGTGCAACGCGGCCCATCGCCGAGCCCGCCGAGCGCGGGCGCAGATCCCGAGCGTGCACCATCTCCATCTTCGCCGACCGACTCCGTCAGGCGCTCGGCCGCGGCGCAGCCCCCCTCGGCCGACGCAACCGTTAAAACGTTACCGCATGCCAAGCCGCCGGGACACTGAAATTTCGGAGCGCCGGCCGGTAATCGTGCGGAATTCCTCAAGTCGCGGGCTTGTTCCCGCCGCGGACCGTGCGCCTGCCCTGCTGCAACAGATCGGCGAGCGGGCGATGCAGGTGGTCGTTTGCGGCAAGCACGTCGCCGCTCGCCATCATCTCCTGCCCTCCGGCGAGGTCGCTGACATAGCCCCCGGCCTCGCGCACCAGCAGCAGACCAGCCGCGATATCCCAGGGCTGCAACCCGAATTCCCAGAAGCCGTCATAGCGTCCGGCGGCGACATAGGCCAGATCGAGCGCCGCCGAGCCAAGCCGGCGGACGCCGCTGGTCGCGGCAATCACCTCCGCCATGGTTTCGATGTAGAGGGCGTGGTCGCCGCGGCCCACGAACGGAATGCCGGTACCGATCAGCGCCTCGCCGAGATGACGCCGCGCGGAGACCCGCATTCGGCGATCGTTGAGATAGGCGCCGGTGCCCTTTTCCGCCCAGAACATCTCGTTGCGCGTCGGCTCGTAGATCAGCCCGGCGACGATCTCGCCGTCGCGTTCGAGCGCGATCGAGATCGAGAAATGCGGGATCCCATGCAGGAAATTGGTGGTGCCGTCGAGCGGATCGACGATCCAGCGATGGTGCGGGTCCGTGCCCGCGGCGGCGCCACCTTCTTCGAACAGCAGGCTATAGCCCGGTCGCGCCCGGGTCAGTTCGGCCTTCAAGGTGCGCTCGGCCTTCAGATCGGCGGTCGAGACGAACTCGCCCGGGCCCTTGACCGAGACCTGCAGCTGCTCGACCTCGCCGAAATCGCGAATCAGCCCTCGCGCAGCCTTGAGCGCGGCGTTGGCCATAACATTGAGGACCGGCGAGCGTACCGGCATCGGAGCAGTTCCCCGTCCGGGTCGAACATCAATCCTTGGCGCGTTCCAGATAGCTCCCGTCGGCGGTGCTGACGACGATGCGCGTGCCCGGCCCGATATGCGGCGGGATCATGACCCGGCGGCCGTTTTCGAGCTTGCCCGGCTTGTAGGAGGAAGACGCCGTCTGGCCGCGCACGACGGGGTCGGCCTCGACCACCTCCATCGTCACATTCGGCGGCAATTCGACCGAGAGCGGCTCGCCTTCGTAAAGCATGACCTTGCACATCATGCCGTCGTGCAGGAAATCGGCGGGGTCGCCGATCATGTCGCGCGCCACCGCGACCTGCTCGAAGCTTTCGCTGTCCATGAAGGTGGCGTTGTTTCCCTCCATGTAGAGGAACTGCATTTCCTTCTCATCGAGCCGCACCCGCTCGACCGTCTCCTGCGTGCGGAAGCGCTCGTTGAGTTTGGTGCCGCCGCGCAGATCGCGCAATTCGACCTGGGCGAAGGCGCCGCCCTTGCCGGGCTGCACCAGCTCGCGCTTCAGCACCAGCCAGAGCTTATTCTGATGCTCGAGCACATTGCCCGGCTTTAATTCGATGGCATTGATCTTCATGGCTGGGAAATCTCGTAAGTAGGTTCAGTGTTTTGCCGCTTCCTACCAGCTTGCACCGGGTCGGGGAAGCGGAATGCGGCACGGGTCCGGCCTTGGAGGGAGAACGCGCGAATGGCGGAATGGTGGCGGCCCGATCGTCTGGTCGCGCGCCGGGACAAGCTCGCGGCGCGGCAACGCATCCTCGGCGCGGTGCGCGAATTTTTCGAGGCCGAGGAGTTCGTCGAGGTCGACACGCCGGCGCTCCAGGTCAGTCCCGGATTGGAGCCGCATCTGAAGGCCTTCAGGACGCAGCTGACCGATCCGCGGGACGGCCGGAGGCGGATGCGCTATCTGCACACCTCGCCCGAATTCGCAATGAAAAAGCTGCTCGCCGGCGGCCTGCCGCGAATCTGGCAGTTGGCGCATGTGTTCCGCGATGGCGAGCGCAGCGCCACGCACCATCCCGAATTCGCGATGCTGGAATGGTACCGCGCCGGGGCTTCCTACCGCGACCTGATGGATGATTGCGAGGCGCTGGTACGGCGCTGCCAGGCCGCTTCCGCGACCCCGGCGTCGGGTGTCGGGTCGGCGCTGACGTGGCGAAGACGCCGGTCGGACCCCCGGCTATCTTGGGAACGCCTCAGCGTCGCGTGCGCCTTCCGACGCTATGCCGGGATCGACATTCTCGCAACCGCGCCCGACCCGCCCGCTCCCGATGCGGCTCGGCTGGCGGCAGCAGCCCGTGCGATCGGCCTCGTGCCGCACGCCGGGGACGACTGGGAAACGCTGTTTTTCCGCATCTTCCTCGACCGCATCGAGCCGCATCTCGGAACCGGGGCGCCGACGATTCTTTATGATTACCCGGTGTCGATGGCCGCGCTGTCCCGCGCTAGTGCGACAGACCCGCGCGTCGCCGAGCGCTTCGAGGTTTATGTCTGCGGTCTCGAACTCGCCAATGCCTTTGGCGAATTGACCGATCCCGCCGAGCAGCGCCGCCGTTTCCGCGCCGATCAGGCGCGCAAGCGGGCGCTCTACGGCGAAATCTACCCGATCGATCGCGATTTCCTCGCGGCGCTCGACCACGGTCTGCCGGAATGCGCCGGCATCGCCCTCGGCTTCGATCGCCTGGTGATGCTGTGCACCGGCGCCGACGATATCGAGGAGGTGCTGTGGGCGCCGGTCGAATAGCATCTGCGGCGGGTGCGACGATTGCGCAGGTCTGCCCCGACGCCTATTCTCGGCCCTTACCAAGGCGGACGGGAACAGGAGAACAAGCCATGGCAGTCGTGCGGGCCGCTGAACGGGCCACCAAGCAGGGCGCGGCGGCAAATTTCACCGGCGTCGTCTGGCAGGACGAGGTCGTGGTCGGCCAGGCGCCCTCGCGCATGCGTGCGACCGTCGTCTCGTTCACGCCCGGCGCGCGCACGGCATGGCACAGCCACCCCGTCGGGCAGGTCTTGTATTGCCTGTCCGGCATCGGCCGGATCTGCTTCCACGGCGAACAGCCGCGGGCCTTGCATCCGGGTGACACCGTGATGATCCCGCCGGAAACGATGCATTGGCACGGCGCCGCACCGGATCGGTTGTTCGCTCATCTGGCGATGTCGGAAAATGGCGAGCACGGCCAGGGCACGAGCTGGGGCGAGCATGTCAGCGACACCGATTACCGGCACGAGACCGCGCCCTGACCCGGCGCATTTCGCGCGAAGTTCCGGCCCGGGCCGCAGAGGCAAATAGACCCGCCCTGCGCTGAGGGCGCGCCGCTGCCGGCTTGACGGCAGCCATGGGTGCGGCAGGACCGAGGAGCTTGCAGGCGCCGCGGCGCAGGGGGGCCGCCGCGTCTCTCCTCAATCGAGCTTTATCTGAATCTCGTCTCCGACCAGCCGGACCGGATAGGTCTTGATGTCGTCGGTGACGGGCGGGCACAGCGCCTTGCCGGTGCGCACGTCGAAGCGGCCGGCATGCAGCGGGCATTCAATCTCGCCCTTATCGAGCCACCCGTCGGACAGCCGCGCATAGGCGTGCGTGCACACGTCGTCGGTGGCGTAGAGCGTGCCGTCGATATCGTAAATCGCGATCTCCCGGCCGCCGATCTCGAGGCCGCGGACCTCGCCTTCCGCGAGATCGTGGCGGGGGCCAGCGTTGACCCATCCGGTCTCCTCGCTGCTCATGCGCGCATCCCCGAATAGTGTTCGAGCCGCCCGGCCAGTGCGGCGTCGGCGACATAGGCGATCTGCCCGCCGGCGATTGCGGCGACGACCCGAGGGCGGCCCGGAACCGCATCGTCGATCAAAACCAGATCGGCGCGCTGGCCCAGCCCGATCGTGCCGCGATCATCGAGACCCGCCGCGGCTGCCGGGTTGGCCGAGACCAGCCGCCATGCGCCCGGAAAATCGATGACCCGCTCCGCCGCCAACACAAACGGCGCCGCAACCAGCGCCGGATAATAGAAGTCGGAGGCCAGGATCGAGCACAGCCGGTCCCCGACCGCCTGCCGTGCCGACAGTCGCTCGGCGTGGCTGGTTCCTGACACGACGCCCGGGGCGCTCATCACGACCGTGTCGCGGGCCTGCACCGCGGCTTCTGCCGTGGCGACATCGACCGGAGATTCGCATATCCGACAGCCGAGCGCGCGGAACTGCCGGCGGATTTCCGGCGAGGCATCATTGTGCGAGGCGAGCGGAACGCCGGCTTCGCGGGCGGCGCGCGCCAGCCGGGCCAGAGCCTGCGGCACCTCGGCGCGGCGAGCCTGCACGCGATCGCGCAGCGCGCGGTAAGCAGCCCGGTCGAGACCGCTGCGGTCCAGCGCAGTGCCCTCTTCGCCGGCCGCAACCGGCTGGTCCGGACCCCGACAGTCATCATTGAACGACAAGAGGTCGATGCGGCCGGCCTCGATCCACGTGATGACCTCCTCGACGGCGTCGAGCGCCAGCGTCTCGAAGCGCAGATGGACCCGGGTGTTGCAGTCGAGTGTCGGGGACAGCGCGGCGAGCGCGTCGGCCAGGTTCCGGGCCATTTCGCCGCCGCGCAACCCCGGTGTCCAGGACAGCGTCAGCCCGTGAAACGCCGTCGTGATGCCGTTGGCGAGCAGCTGACGATCGACCGCCGGAAACGCGATGTCGGGCGCCATGAACGCGCCCGCGCGCGGCATCAGGTGGCTTTCGAAGGCATTGCCATGCAGGTCGACGATGCCGGGCAGCACAAGATAGCCGCGCGCATGCCAAAAATGGCTGGCAGCGATCGCATGCCCGATGCCGATGATCTGGCCTTCGGCGAGGGTGACTGTCACCTCGGCCACGGTGCCGTCGGGCAACAGCACGCGTCCGCCCTCGATTGCGAGCCTCACGGCGACCCTCCCGTCCCGGGCAATCGGGATGGCACCGCCCCGCCGGGAATGCAAGCGGCAATCCGAGGCGGCGCGCCATTTCCGAGGCCTCAGAGGTGCGATGCAGACCCGGGTCTACGCCGCGAAGGGATCGTCAGCCGCGCTGAAGCAGCGCGGCGGCACGGTCCAGGTCCTCGGGCCGGTTGGCGTTGAAGAACGGGTCGATTCCGCCGGGCTGGCAGGGGAACGGCACAATCGCGAGGCGATGCCGTGCGGTCCACCGATCGACCTTGCGCACCCCTTCCTGCACCAGAGCGCGGCGCAGATCCTCGCGCAGCCGCACCGGCCACAACCCGATGACCGGGTGCGGCTGCCCCTCCGAGGCGGCGCAGGCAAGATCCGCGCCGGCTTGTTCCATGCCGCGCACCAAGCGCGCGACGAGGTCGGCGGGCAGCAACGGCGCGTCGGTCGCGACGCTGGCGACCAGCGGGCAATCCGGGCGGTGCACGGCGGCCCAGTCGAGCCCGGCCAAGACACCGGCGAGAGGCCCGGCAAAATCCGGAACGCTGTCGGCCACGACGGGCAGCCCGAACGGCGCGAACCGGGCCGGGTCGCCATTGGCGTTGAGTACCAGCGCATCGACTTGGGGCGCGAACCGCTCGATGACGCGTTCGAGGATCGAGCGGCCGGCGACGAGGCGCAACGGCTTGTCACCACCGCCCATGCGGCGCGCCTGGCCGCCGGCCAGCAACAGCCCGACGATCGTCATGCTGCATCCTCGGCAAGGCTCCCTTTGCGGGCAAAGCGCGCCGGCTCGTCCGCGACCTCGCGGCCATCGCTGTCGAAGATGATGCGCTGGGCGCCGGACAGGGCGACAAAGCGCCGGCCCTTGGCGCGCCCGATCAGCGTCAAGCCCGCCTGCCGCGCCAGATCGACCCCCCAGGCGGTAAACCCGGAGCGCGAGATCAGGATCGGAATGTTCATCTGGACGGTCTTGATGACCATTTCCGAGGTCAGCCGACCGGTGGTGTAGAAGATTTTGCCTGCCGGCCCGATCCGGTTCAGGTGCATGTAGCCGGCGATCTTGTCGATCGCGTTGTGCCGGCCGACGTCTTCCATGTAGACGAGCGGCCGGTCCGCTTCGCACAGCACGCAGCCGTGAATGGCACCGGCCGTCAGGTAAAGGCTCGGCGCGGTGTTGATCTTGCGGGTCAGCGCGTACAGCCAGGATGTGCGCAGCACGGCATCGGGGTCGAGCCTGATGTCGTCGAAGCGCTCCATAAGGTCGCCGAACACGGTGCCCTGGGCGCAACCCGATGTCAGCGTCTTCTTTTTAAGCTTGTCCTCGAAATCGGTCTCGCGCTCGGTGCGCACGACGACGGTCTCGATGTCCTCGTCGTAGTCGATCGCGGTGACATGGTCGTCCGGCCGCAGCATGTTCTGGTTCAGCAAATAGCCGACCGCGAGATAATCGGGATGGTCGCCGATCGTCATCATCGTGACGATCTCGCGCCCGTTCAGAAACAGGGTCAGCGGCCGTTCCATGACCACCACGGTCGCGATCGGCCGGCCCTGATGATCGATGCCGTCGACGCGTCGGGTGAGGCGCGGGTCGTCGGGATCGGGTCGGACAGCAAATTCTTCCATGCCCGCGTTCTCCATGACGGCGATGATGGGCAGCCGCGGCTTCCGCTGCAAGCCGGCCGGTGCCATCTTCGGTGCAACAGACAGCGATGGACGTGATGTCCGAGACCAAGACTCCTTACGACAAAGACTTCGTGGCATGGTCGCAGCAGCAGGCGGCCGCCCTGCGAGCCGCCGCCAGCGCCGGCTCGAACCTGGATCTCGACTGGGAAAACCTGGCGGAGGAGGTGGAAAGTTTGGCGAGGTCCGAACGCCGCGAGCTGCGCAGCCAGATCCGCCGCATCATCCGACATCTCGCGAAACTCGAATATTCGCCGGCGATTGACCCTCGGGACGGCTGGATCGAGTCGGTCAGCGACGCGAGAGAGGAAATCCAGGACCTGCTGGACGACAGCCCGAGCCTGACGCGCGAGGTGCCTCAGCATGTCCTGGAGCAGACCGGGCGCGGTATCCGCCAAGCGATCGGCGATCTCGAAAAGCAGGGCGAGACGACATCCTTGGATCTGCCGCGCTTGCGCAGCGCTTCCTACACACCGGAGCAGGTTCTCGGCGACTGGTTCCCCGGAGAGCGGCGATGAGCGAAACGAAGACTCTTTACGAAACCGATTTCGTTTTGTGGTCGCAGCAGCAGGGAGATGCGCTGCGCCGGGCCGCGCGCAGCGGGACGAACCTCGAACTCGACTGGGAAAACCTGGCGGAAGAGGTGGAAAGCTTGGGGAAATCCGACCGCCGCGAGCTGCGCAGCCAAATTCTCCGGATTATCCGTCATCTGGTAAAAGTCGAACACTCGCCGGCGATCGAGCCAAGGCGCGGCTGGAAATCCTCGATCCGAGACGCGCGCGACGAAATTCGCACGCTGCTGCAAGACAGCCCGAGCCTCGCCCGCGAAGTCGACCGATACGTGGCCGAGCAGACCGAGCGCGGTGTCCGGCAAGCCATTGAGGACATCGAGGAGCGAGGTGAAATAGGTTCCCTGGATTTGTCTCGCCTGCGCGGTGCCTCTTACACTCCGGAGCAGGTGCTCGGTGACTGGTTCCCCGGAGAGCCGCGATGAGCGATGTGAAGACCCTTTACGTGGAAGATATTGTCGCGTGGGCGGAACAGCAGGCCGAGGCCTTGCGGGTTGCCGCGCGCACCGGCTCCAACCAGCAGCTCGATTGGGAGAACCTGGCGGAGGAGATCGAAGACTTGGGTAGATCCTACAGATCATCCCTCAAGAGCCATCTTCGCCGCATCATTCATCATCTTGTAAAGCTGCAGCATTCGCCAGCAGTCGAGCCTCGAAACGGCTGGCGCCGGACCATCCGAGTCGCCCGCGTTCAGGTGCGCGATCTGTTGGACGAGAGCCCGAGCCTTCAGAGGGAAGTGGGACGAATAATCCAAGCCATTGCCAAAAGCGCTATCGAGCTGGCCATCGCCGATCTTGATGAGCACGATGAGATCGGTGCGGTGGAGGCCCTTGTGGTCCGGCGAAGCTCCTACTCCGAGGAACAGGTGCTGGGCGATTGGCTGCCAGATGAGCCGCGGGGGAGCGGCGAATAGCCATGCTCAGATCGGGGGCGACATCCGCCGTTCGCGTTCCTATCTTTAGCTCCAGGCGCAATCCGTTCCGCGCCGATTGAGCCAGGCATGATCGACCCGTTTGGACGCACCATCACCTATCTGCGCGTATCGGTGACCGACCGCTGCGACTTCCGCTGCATCTATTGCATGGCGGAAGAGATGACCTTTCTGCCCAAGGCAGAGCTGTTGACCCTCGAAGAGCTCGATCGCGCATGCAGCGCCTTCGTCCGGCTCGGGGTCAAGAAACTGCGGCTGACCGGCGGCGAACCGCTGGTACGGCGCAACATTATGAGCCTGTTTCATGCTCTCGGCCGTCACATCGAAAGCGGCGCGCTCGAAGAACTGACCCTGACCACCAACGGCAGCCAGCTGGCGCGCTATGCCGAGGAATTGCGCGCCTGCGGCGTGCGCCGGGTCAATGTGTCGGTCGACTCGCTCGACCCGGACAAATTCACCGCCATCACCCGGCACGGCCGGCTCGACCAGGTGCTGGACGGGATTGCCGCGGCGAAGCGGGCCGGGCTGGCGGTCAAGATCAACACGGTCGCGCTGCGCGGCGTCAACGACGACGAACTCGACGATCTCGTGGCATGGTGCGGCCGCGAGGGGCACGATCTCGTGCTGATCGAGGTCATGCCGATGGGCGATATCGGCGGCGAGAACCA
>Ga0213875_10000620_pt1 | contig 28455 bp, 26 predicted proteins | sample BarmaccomBMRX_R8_FD_160105 | JGI IMG/M metagenome (GOLD analysis project Ga0213875, IMG submission 160105) | Root-associated microbial communities from Barbacenia macrantha in rupestrian grasslands, the National Park of Serra do Cipo, Brazil - RX_R8 | ecosystem: Host-associated > Plants > Roots... | reverse complement strand
CGTCGCGGATCTGGCCGTCCGCGTCCTGCAGCAGATAGGTGCGGTTGCCGTGCAGGACGCCCGGCTCGCCGCCGTTCAGCGACGCCGCGTGCAAGCCGGTGTGGAGGCCGTGGCCGCCGGCCTCGACCCCGATCATCGCCACCCCGGGCTCGTCGAGGAATGGGTGAAACAGGCCCATCGCGTTCGAGCCGCCGCCGATGCAGGCCACCAGCGTATCCGGCAGCCGGCCCTCGGCGCGCTGCAATTGGTCGCGCGCCTCGCGGCCGATCACCGACTGGAAATCGCGCACCATCGCCGGGTAGGGGTGCGGCCCGGCAACCGTACCGATCACGTAGAAAGTGTCCTCGACATGCGCGACCCAGTCGCGCAAGGCCTCGTTCATCGCGTCCTTCAGGGTCGCGGTGCCGGAATGCACCGGCACGACCTCGGCGCCGAGCAGCTTCATGCGGAAGACGTTGGGCTTTTGCCGCTCGATGTCGGTGTGGCCCATATAGACGACGCAAGGGATATCGAAGAGGGCGCAGGCGGTCGCGGTCGCGACGCCGTGCTGGCCGGCGCCGGTCTCGGCGATGATGCGGCGCTTGCCCATGCGCCGCGCCAGCAGGGTCTGGCCGAGCACGTTGTTGATCTTGTGCGCGCCGGTGTGGTTCAGCTCGTCGCGTTTGAAGTACAGCTTGGCGCCGCCGAAGTAGCGGGTCAGGCGCTCGGCGAAATAGAGCGGGCTCGGCCGGCCGACATAATGTTCGAGGTAATAGTCGAGTTCGGCCTGAAAGCTCGGATCGGCCTTGGCCGCATTGTAGGCGGCCTCGACCGCCAGGATCAGCGGCATCAAGGTCTCGGCGACAAAACGGCCGCCGTAAAGGCCGAAATGGCCGCGCTCGTCGGGTCCGCCGCGGTAGGTGTTTGGCGATAAGATCGGGGTCGCTTGCATCCCGGCAAGATGCACCACAGCCCTACCCAGCAACAGAAAAACTTACCGGCGTCGGTTACAGCTTTCGCGCCGTATCGAGGAATTCGCGGATCTTGTCCGGGTCCTTGTCGCCGGGACGGCGTTCGACCCCCGAGGAGACATCGACGGCGGTCGCGCCGGACAGCCGCACCGCCTCGGGCAGCAGCGCCGCGGTCAGCCCGCCGGACAGCATCCACGGCCGCCGCCAGGCATGGCCGCCGATCAGCCGCCAGTCGAAGGCGAGCCCGTTGCCGCCGGGCAGCGCCTCGGGCGTGCACGGCGGCTTGGCATCAAACAGCAGCATGTCGGCAACCGCCTCGTAGCGGCGGGCGCCGAGCACATCCTCCGACCCGGCGACCGCGATCGCCTTGATCACCGGCCGATGCAGCCGGATCTTGATGTCCGCCACGCGGTCGGGGCTCTCGCTGCCGTGAAACTGCAGCATGTCGATCGGCGCGACATCGAGCACGCTGCGGATCGCGGCGTCATCGGCATCGACGAAAAGCCCGACCCTTTGCACGCCCGCGGGCACCGCCGCACACAGTTCAGCCGCGCGCGCCGGGCTCACCGCCCGCGGGCTCGGCGCATAGAACACGAAACCGACATAGGCCGCGCCGCCGCCAATCGCGGCCGCCACCCCTTCCTCGGTGGCGAGCCCGCAGATCTTGACCGCTACCGTCACGGGGTCCGACCGAGGTTGCTCATCGACCGGATATGGGGTGACCCGGAGCATCGGTCATCGGGGCCCATATCAGCCCCGTGTCGCCAGGACGGTCGGCAGCGCAGGCGGCAGGGCGGTCGTGACCGGGGCTGGCGCCGGAACTTCCTGAAGGCGCGCCTGGGTGGCGGCAAGCTCGCGTTCGAGAGCCGCAATGCGCCGGCCGCGGCGGCGCACCTCTCGCCGCCAATGCCGGCCGGCAATCCAGGCTGCGAACTCGCCGACGACGAAGCCGAGCAGCAGCGCCAGCAGCACGAGCAGGTAAAGGGGCAGTTCGACGAGATACGGCAGCGGCCACAGCCCGATCGCGACCGCCTCGCGGTTCGACACCGCAAAAATCGCCAGGACCACGGCGGCGATCGGCAGCACCGCCCAATAGAGAACCCTCACTTGAACCCGATCGGGCTTGTTTGCGGCTCAGGCTTGAGACAACTGGTTCAGCCGGTCGCGAAGCTGTTTGCCGGTCTTGAAGAACGGAATGTACTTCTCCGCGACCTGCACGCTGTCTCCGGTCCGGGGGTTGCGGCCGAGACGCGCATCGCGGCGCTTGACCGAGAAGGCGCCGAAACCGCGCAGCTCGACCCGGTCGCCGTTGGCCAGCGCCTCCGCGATCTTGTCGAATATCGCGGTCACGATGACCTCGACGTCGCGCTGATAAAGGTGCGGGTTGGCCTCGGCCAGGCGCTGAACGAGCTCCGATTTCGTCATTGCGATCGTCGCTCCGCAGCCGTCGGGTGGGATGCCACGTTGCCAAACCGGCGCCACAGCGTCAAGGCGCCGGCAAACGCGTCGGTCGAGCCCAGGCGAGCTAACCACGATAGCGTGCGATTCCGAGGATTTTCTGGGCGCTCTCGCCCGTTAATGCGATGAAAGGTTGAGCAATGGGGTGATCCATGAAAGTTCTTGGAGGTTTCGGGTTGGCGCTGGCGGTGGCGGTGATCGGACTGTCGCAGCCGGCTGCGGCGCAGACGCCGCCGGGCTCGTATCTGCGCAGCTGCACCAATGTGCGGGTGGAAGGGCGTACCCTGAAGGCGACGTGCCGGCGCATCGACGGCCGGGAGCAGGTCAGCGAACTGCGCGATGTCGATCGCTGCGTCGGCGACATCAGCAACGAAAACGGCATCTTGACCTGTCAGCAGCGGGGCCAGGTGCAGGCCCCCGGCTATGGTCCTCCGCCCGGGGCGCCCGTCGGTCCCGGCGGACCGCCGCCCGGGTACGGCGATCAGCGCCGGGCCGATTGCGAGCGGTTGCGGGGTCGCGCCCACGAGCTTCGCGAACGCCTGGATTCCGCACCGCCGTGGCAGCGTGCGGATCTCGATCATCGACTCGACGAGACTCGGGACGAATACCGGCGAGTTTGCGGAGAGTGGCGCGATTAGGCGGCCCGGTTAGACCCGCCTCGGCTGCCAAATGCGAGGCGGGCTGCCCGTGGATGGGCCGCCCGCCCTTTTGTCCGGCATTCGCTGCGATCGCGGACGCGGCTTCGGACCGGGTTTGCCTCGGATGCCGGCCCGACCGCGTCCAGTCGAACCCGGCCCAGCTCGGCCGGGATCTGATTGGCCGGGATCTGATTGGCCGGGATCTGATTGGCCGGGATCTGATTGGCCGGGATCTGATTGATTGAGAGCGCGCGCGATCCGCGCCGGCACCCGACCTCGCCTTGGCTTCGCTAAAGACCAGCGCTGAAGACCAGGTTTTGACTGGCTCCGACGGCGCCATCCGAGCCCCGGTTGCCGGCTGCCCGATTTACCCTGGCGCGCGGCGCGGCCGGGCCGGCCGGAGAGGGCGACAGCACGTCACACCCCGCCCGCGAGCCGGCCGCGGCTCTTGCCCCGACCGCAGCCAAATGGTTTTCTCTGGAATTGATTCCGTTCCCTCGCAAACAACCGGATGCGGCCGGCATGCGCCAGCTTCCCTCTCCCGAGCCGCGCCGGGCCGCGGTCCCGATTCGACTTTCGCGCCGGCTGGCGCTCGCCCTTGTGGCGGCTTTGCTGACCGCCGGTCCGACGCATGCGGCCGCACCCGCGGCGCAGCCGGCGGCCACGACCGTCATTGTGCTCGGTGATTCGCAGGCTCAAGGTCTCGCCGGCGCGCTCGAACGGCAATATCTGCGCGATTCCCATTATCGCATTCTCGACCGCTCGCGGATCGGCACCGGGCTGGTCGGCCGCGGCTATGATTGGCCGGGCGCGGCGCGCGATCTCGCCGGCGCGCATCACGGGCAGGTTGCGGTGATCATGTTCGGCGCCAATGACCGGCCGCCGTTCCACATCGAGCAGGTCGATGCTGCGGTGAAGGAACAGTTCCGGCGGGTTTACGACAAGCGCGTGCGGGACGTGATCCGTGCCTTTCGCGACGCCGACATCGACGTGATCTGGCTCGGTCATCCGATTGTCCGCGACGGCCGCTACAGCGATGACATGGCGTTCCTGAACCAGATCTTCGAGCAGGCGGCAAAAGAGGAGGGTGCCCGCTGGGTGCCGTTGTGGGATCTGGTTGCCGATCCTCAGGGCGGCTACACCGCTTTCGGCAAGGGCGCGGACGGCGAGACCCGCCGCCTGCGCGCCGATGACGGGGTCCATTTCACCCCGTCCGGCTACGACCTTGTCGCGAGCCGGGTGCGCCCGCTGCTGGAAGAACATCGCGCGACGCTGTCCCCGGGCACCCCCTCTCCGAGCGCGGCGCTGGGGCAATGAGGGCGGCCTGCGGCGCCGGCCTCGCCGTAGTCTGTCTGCTGGCCCTGGGCGGCTGCGACAGCGGCGACCTGACCGGTGGGCCGGCTCGCTCGGGGCGCGCCGCCGCGGTCAAGCCCTGGGCCAAGCGCCTCTCGCCCGAGGAGGCGCGGCGCGCAGGATCGACGGGACCGCTGCTGCCGTTTCTGTCGGCGCTCGACGCGATCGAGTCCGGACGGCTGGACGACCCGGTCTCGGTGATCCAGATCGGCGACAGCCACAGTTTTTCCGATTTCCTGTCAGGCCACATGCGTGAGCTGTTGCAGCAGCGCTTCGGCGCCGCCGGGCGCGGCATGCTGCCTCCCGGCGTGGCCGGCCGTTATTACCGGCCCGAACTCGTCACCGCCGCGCAGAGCGAGGGTTGGCAGCGCATCAGCGCCGACAAGGCCCGCGGCGGGCCGTTCGGCCTCGCCGGACTGATCCAGGAGACCGCGCAGGCCGACGAGCGCATGAGCCTCGGTGCTGCAGAGGAGGCAGGGTTCGACCGGGCTTTTGTCGAGATCCTGCGGCATCCGGGCGGCGGCTCCTTGCGGGTGCAGATCGACGATATGGCGCCGCAGACGATAGCCGGGGGCGGCGACAAGACCATCGCCGACTGGATCGCGCTCGATGCCCCGCGGCACAGCCGCACGCTGTCGCTTGCGGCCGCCGGCGACGGGTCGGTGGATGTGCTCGCCTGGGGCATCCAGCGGCAGCAGCGCGGCGTTCTTTACGAGAATTTCGGCACGATCGGCGCGACTGTCGGCATCATCGGCCACTGGGACCCGGCGGTGATAGCCGGGGAGCTCGCCCGGCGAACTCCGGCATTGCTGATCATCGCGTTCGGCACCAATGAGGGTTTCGAGAACCCCGCCGATCTTGGCGGTTATGCCGAGCGCTTCGCCGCCCGGGTCAGCGAGCTGGCGGCAGCGGCACCGCAGGCGGCGATCCTGGTCGTCGCGCCGCCGGACGGCAACCGCCGATACCGCGTTGCCGCGGGAACGGCGCCGGGCTGCGTCGAGGCGCCGCCAGGAGCAGCGCCGCCCGCAGCACCGGTGCGGCAGGGCGCACACCGCATGCGGCAAGAGCATGCCTTCGTCTGGGCGCCGCCGCCGGGCTTGGCGCTGGTGCGCGAGGCGCAGCGCCAGGTTGCCGAAGCGCAAGGCTGGTACTACTGGGACTGGTCCGAGGCGATGGGCGGGGCTTGTTCGATGTATCGCTGGGCCTTGCAGGACCCGCCGCTCGGCGGCGAGGACCACATTCATCTCCGGGCTGCCGGCTATCGCCTGACCGCCGACAAGCTGTTTGCGACCCTGATGGAGGAGTATCGGCGCTACCGTTCCCGGCCCACCAGCTAAGCCTGGCCGATGCTGTTTCCGACCTTCGATTTTTTGCTTTTTTTCCTCGTCGTGGCCGCGGCGATGACGGCGCTCGATGGCCGCTTCCTGGCCAAGAAGGCGGTGCTCGTCGCCGCCAGCTATTTCTTCTATGCGCAGTGGGACTGGCGGTTCTGCTTCCTGCTCGCGTTCAGCACCGCGGTCAGCTACGTCGCCGGCCTGCTGATCGGAGGCATCGCCGAGGCGCGCTTCCGACGCGCCGTTCTGACCGCCGCCGTCGCCGTTCATCTGTGCCTGCTGGGAACGTTCAAATATTTCGACTTCTTCGTACTCTCGACCAACGAGTTCGCCCATCTGCTGGGGCTCGAGCACGAGCTGCCGTTCCTTGAAGTATTGCTGCCGGTCGGGATCTCGTTCTTCACGTTCCACGGCATCTCCTACATAACCGACGTCTATCGCGGCGATGTCGCGGTGTGCCGGCAGCCGCTCGACATGGCGCTCTACATGTCGTTCTTCCCGCAGCTGGTCGCCGGGCCAATCGTGCGCGCGGCCTATTTTCTGCCGCAGCTGGCGCGGCCTTCGCGCGAGCCGCTCCCGATCGCGCCGGCATTGGTGCTGATCCTGCAGGGGCTGTTCAAGAAGGTTGTCATCGCCAATTACCTGGCGACCGGGCTGGTCGATCCGGTGTTTGCGGCGCCGACCAGCTATGGCGGACCCGATCTGTTGCTCGCGGTTTATGCCTATGCGGTACAGATCTATTGCGATTTCAGCGCCTATACCGACATGGCGATCGCCCTCGCGGCATTGCTTGGCTTCCGGTTCCCGCGCAATTTCAACCAGCCTTACCGGTCGCAGCGGCTGCGCGAGTTCTGGCAGCGCTGGCATATCTCGCTGTCGAGTTGGCTGCGCGACTATCTTTACAAGCCGCTCGGCGGCAACCGTCACGGCCAGCTCAAGACCTATCGCAACCTGCTGATCACGATGCTGCTCGGCGGCATCTGGCATGGCGCCGGCTGGAAGTTTGTGATGTGGGGTGCGCTGCATGGCGGCGGCCTGTCGGTCGAACGCATGATCGAGCCGTGGATCGGCCGCCGGCCGACGAGTCTCGCCGGCAAGGTGCTCGCGACCGCGATCGTGTTCCATTTCGTCTGCCTCGCCTGGGTGTTCTTCCGCGCCGAGGATTTCGAGATCGCCTGGCTCTACATCGGCGGGCTCGGGGCCGGCTGGGGTGAGGGCGTGCAGCAGGCCGGTCCGTTCGTGGTCGGGCTGACGGCGCTCGGGCTGTTGACCCAATTCGTCCCGGCGGACTGGTTCGAGCGCACCGCGAATGCGGTCGCGCAGCTTCCCAATTGGGGCCTCGGCGCGCTGGCCGGCCTGGTTGTTGCAGTGATCAATGCGCTGGGGCCGGAGGGCGTCGCCCCGTTCATCTATTTCCGGTTTTGACTGATGGTCGCACTCGAACGAGACCTGCCGCAACCGGCGCCGCCGCCGTCGATCAGCGCCGACGCGATCCCCCTTTCGGCCCGCCGCGTCGGCGGGTCGCCGCGACAGGTCCTCGAAGTCGTCGCGATCGGTACCCTGGTGCTGGGCCTGTTCGCCTCGCGCGATCTGCCGAGCTGGACCGAGCGCCTGGCGCAGACGAGGTTCGGCGCGTCGTTGGACGCCGCGGCGACGACCTGGGACGAGGCGATGAGCCGCCTCGGCCTGACCGCGCCGCACGAAGCGCTGCGCCGGGGTGTGCGCCGGCTGATCGAACAACCCTGGGATTCTGGCAAAGCAGCGGGAAGCGATTGACCCAGTGCCCTCGCCCCGCTTTCCCGGGGCGAGAAGAACGGCACGCGACACGGCGACAATGGGACCGGTACCCGCCTATCGGCGGTAGATCACATTGACGGTGACATCGCTGCCGCCGCGGCCGCGTTCGCCGGGCCGGAACCCGACCCCCTCGAGCGCCGCCGCAATCACCCGGTTCTGCGGCGTGTCGGCCCGGGCATTTTCGACCGAGATCGACACCAGCGCCGGCGAGCGCAGCATCCGCTCGGCGCCGCGCAGGATCGCGACCTCGGTGCCGTCGACGTCGAGCTTGATGTGGTTCGGCGCCGGCGCTCCGAACCTCTCGATCAGATCATCGGCGGCGATGCCGAGGGCCGGCTGCTTGCGTTCGGCGGGAAGCCGGCGGCCGAACAGATCGGTGTCCTGCTCAAAGGCGTTGTGCACGCTGCCGGCGTGACTGTTCGGCATGTGCAGGATTCCGAGCCGCGAGCGCTCGGCCAGCGCCACGCAAAAGGCTTGCACGCGGTCGAGCCGGTTCTCGGCGATATTGGTGCAGAGCGCGGCATAGCTGTTCGGAGACGGCTCGAACGCCACCACATCGAGATCGCCGCGCCGTCCGGCGTAAAGGGCATAGGCGCCGACATTGGCGCCGATATCCCACAGCACCGCACCGGGCGCGAAGCCGTCGATCCAGGCCAGCGTGCCGGGCTCGGCATCGTGAAAATGCCGAGCCATCTGCAGCGCCCCGGCCTGCGTCGAGACAAAAGTCAGATGCCCATACCGGGTCTCGATCCGGTGGCGCTGGATCAGTCGCTCGGAGACAAGCAAGCGCAGATGGGCGCGGCGCCAGGGCCGGGCATAGGAGGTGCCCAACCCGACCGCCGCCGCCAGGATGCGCGACACCCGCCTGCTCACGCCTGAACTTATAGCCTTTGCCCGTAATTATTCCGAGCGCTTGTGATGCCGGAGAGTTGGCCGGCAAAAACTGGGTAATCGGCCAGCGCCTGATCCCCAGATATCCGGACGGGGCAATGTATATCGGCGTATGTTCCTTTGTTCGGCCGCGGCGGCTCTATCCTTGGGCAGCAAAGGTTTTCACTTAAGATAGATTTCCAAAAAGAAATTCAATCAGACGGGTAATTGAATTTCCGATTGACCGTCCGTTTACCTTCGTTACCCTGTTCTCTTCTCTGTTGGCCCGGGCCCGGGCCCGCCTGAACCGGCCAGCCGCCGGGGACAAGTCAGCGAAGCGCCGCCGATGTCGCCCGATCTTACCCGCAACTATCCCAACATCATTCCCGACAACAATCTTCGCCTGCCCGATGCGCTAACGATCGTGCACGGGCCCGCGCCGTTGCTCGCGCGGTTTGTGCTGGAGGGGGACAAGGCGGCGCGAAGCCGCGGCATCACCCTGCGGCTGCGACATGATTTCGAAGAACTGGTTTATTTGAACCGCCAGCATGTCGGCGACGGCAGCTGGTTCCGTCTCGTCAACAGCTTTAATCCGGAATACACCGACTTGTCGCCGGAGAATTCTTACTGGATGTCTGGAGAAGACGACAGCGGAGACATTGTCGTCAGTTGGGCAGGGCGCGTCTATTACTGGCCGGATTCCACTCTGGTAACCGAAGCGCGGAAGATGTTCTATGGCCGGGAGGACGAGCGTCCATGCGTTGTGACGGCGCCCGCGGCGGCGGCAATCACCGGGCTGGTGCTGTTCGCCGGATCGAGTTGGATACGCCCGGACCTGCGCGGCCGTCACATATCGCAGCTGATTCCCAGGATAGGCAAAGCGTACGCGATGGCGCGTTGGCCGCTCGATTGGGTGATCGCCTATGTGTCCCGAATTCTGGTGGACAAGGGCGTCGGGGCCGGCTTCGGATACCGCAACTTCAGCTACAGCATCTTCTATCCGGCGTCGCCTTGGGGCGATCTCGAGGTCGCGCTCGGCTATGCCCCCGCGGCCGAGGTTTACGAGGATTTCGCCAATTTCTTGTCGTCGGAACTGTCCAGCGCGACCGGCGCCAATACCGGCGAGCTTCTGTCCTCGAGCAGCCTCGACAGCATCGTGACGAAAACCTCGTCGGAGGGGGTTTTCCACGGCAGCAGCAATCGTTCGTAATGCGCCGTATAGGGCCGCGCCGCGGTCTTGACGGTCTCGATCGCGGCCGTCACCAAATCGTACCGGGGCTGGCCTGAACTGGCGACGGATTTGTAGAATTCCGATACCCATTCGCCATATTGCCGGTCTGGCTGATTGACGATCTTTTCGCCGATCGCGCTGACCTGATAACGGGTGTCGAGCCAGCGGTGGCCTTCGCCGATGAAGCGGAAGACCGGCTCCTGTTCGCGCGGCTTGACGCCGATGATCATCATCCGGTTGAGCAGGTTCTGCCGCAGCGCGAGCGACAGGATGCCGGGATCGAAGTGTCCGAACGACATCCGCCATTTCTGCAATAGCGGCCGCATCGGGTTGGTTTCGTCGTCGAACAGCACGGAATAATCCCGCGGCTCGACGAGGAACCGGTCGGTCAGCGCCGGCGTGAAAACCGGCGCGCACAATTCCGACAGGCGCGCGAGCGCCTGTTCAAGGGATGACGTGATTTCGGAATGCCAGACCTGATCGAAGTACTTGATCCGGAACAGCTTTACCTGGGATGTGAACAGCTGCTGCTGGACCGCCAGCAAGGCCGGCAGGACGACATTGCGCGGATGCAGTTCGATCTCGGCAATCGAGCGCTCGATCAGCTCGAATTTGATGAAGCCGAGATTTTTGACGGCAAACAGGATGCTGTCGTAATCGGGATCGGGGTCGCCGAGCGCGGCAATGAATTCCGGCGTGCCCGGCAGCACCCATTGTCCATCCGCCGTCGCGAGCATCGTCAGACGCGTCACTCGACTCCTCCGTCACGGCGGACGAGCCGCTCAGGCGCATGACCGCAACGATGACGGTAAAGCGCATCCGTAAATGAAACGTTAACGAATAATCTTCACGCGGGCCTCGGCGCGCGATCCGAGCGTGCGATTGCGCTTGCTGCTCATCTGAGTGCGCCGTAAAAGGCGGCAAATAACTGTGCTGGAAGCGGTCGCCGCAGCCACCCCGCGCGGCCCAGCAGCCCGCTGCGCCTGATTGGGCTCGGCGCTCCGCAATTGACGGGATCCGGATGGCAGCACAGCGTGGCCTGCCCGCGGCATCGGACCGGATGCGAGCCACCCTGGCACTGATGACTGCGACGGCGATGCAGGCTGCCGACGCCACCATCGTCAATGTGGCGCTGCCGCAGCTGGAGCAAAGCCTCGGCGGCGGCCTGTATCTGGGCTCCTGGGTCATGACCAGCTATCTGTGCGCCGCCGCAGTCATGGCGCCATTGACCGGCTGGCTGCGCCGGCGCTATGGCGCGAGCCTGCTGTTTCCGGCCGGGATAGGCCTTTTCATCGGCGCTTCGCTGCTTTGCGCCGCGGCGCCCTCGGCCTTCGCGATCATCCTGTTCCGCATTCTTCAAGGCGCCGCCGGCGGCATCATCCACCCGCTCGGCCAGGCGGTGCTGCTCGACATCTATCCGCGTGAACGCCACGCCCGTATGCTGGGAATATGGGGCGCCACGGTCACGGTGGGCCCGATCCTCGGTCCGATGCTCGGCGGTGTGATCACCGATCTTGCATCCTGGCGCTGGGTCTTCACGATCAATCTGCCGCTCGGGCTGCTCGCGATCTGGGGGCTGCGGGGCGCGCTGCCGCGCACCGAAGACCGGGTTGACCTGCCGATCGACATGGTGGCGATCATGTCCTTGATCGTCGGCATCGGCGCCCTTCAGCTGTGCCTGGCGCGGGCGGTCGGCCGATCCTGGCTGGAATCCCCGGAACTGATCGCGGAGGCCGCGATCGCGGCGCTCGCCTGCGCCGTGATGACGTTGCGGGCTCCGCGCGCCGGCTTTCGCGTTTTCCGGACCGATGTATTTGGCGATCGCAATTTTGCCGTATCCGCCTTCTATAATTTCGTCACCAGCGCCTTGCTGTTCACAACCATCGTATTTCTGCCCGCGCTCGGCGAAATCGCGCTCGGCTACGACGCGACGCTGGCCGGACTGACCATCGTGCCCCGCGGCGTCTTGATGGTGTTGACGATGCTTGTGGTCGGACGCCTGATCGGGCGGGTGGGAACACGCATTCTGCTCGCCGGCGGCTTGGCCCTGACCGTTGCCGGGCTCGCGATCGTGTCGAAGGTCCAGCCCGCGCATGCGATGGCATGGATGGTCGCGGGCAGCACGGTCCAGGCAATCGGCGCCGGCATGCTGTTCACGCCGCTCAGCGCGATGGCCTTTATCACCCTGCCGATCGAGATGCGTACCGACGCGGCTGGCATCTACAGCCTGCTGCGCCAGCTTGGCTGCGCCTGCGGCATCGCCCTGATGACGGCGGTGCTGCAGTGGAAGATCAACGCTCATCTGGCCGGCGCGCCAATCTCACCAAGCGCCGGCGCGCCGCTTGGAATTCTCGCGGCGGCAACCTTTGGCGCCTATGCCCAATGCTTCCGGGTCATGACCTTCGCGGCGCTGGCCGTCGTCCCCGGCATTTTTCTGTTCCGCCGCGTGCGGGCGCGCCGGCCGCTGCAGGAGCCGGCGTGAACTCGGCGTAACGCCCGCCGGCCGTAGGTTAGGGGCGAGGGTTAGCGGCGTCCGAACAGGCGCTCGATGTCGGCGAGCGCGAGGCTGACATAGGTCGGGCGGCCGTGATTACATTGGCCGCTGTTCGGGGTCGCCTCCATCTGGCGCAGCAGGGCGTCCATCTCGGCCGGGGTCAGCCGGTTGCCGGCGCGCACGCTGGTATGGCAGGCGAGGGTGCCGCACACCGCCTCGATGCGCTCCTTCAGCGCCAACGCGTCGTCCCATTCGGCGAGTTCGTCGGCAAGGTCGCGCAATAGCGCCTTCAGGTCGAGCCCGGGCAACAGGACCGGCACTTCGCGCACGATCACCGCGCCGACCCCGAACGGCTCGACGACGAGGCCGAACTCGGCCAGCTCGGCGGCCCGCGCCGCGACCCGGCGGCAGCCGGGCTCGTCGAGCTCGACGATCTCGGGCAGCAGCAAGGCCTGGCGCTGGACCCCGTGCGCGGCCAGCGCCGCCTTGATGCGCTCGTAGACCAGCCGCTCATGCGCGGCATGCTGATCGACGAGCACGATGCCGCCCGTCGTTTCGGCCAGGATATAGGTGCCGTGCAGCTGCGCCCGCGCCGCGCCGAGCGGCGCCGTTGCGGGCTCTTCGGGGGCTGATGGGGGCGCCGGCGCGAGAAATTCGGCCGCGGCTTCGGCGAGGCCGGCCGGGACCTGCCGCGGCGCAAACGCGAACCGCGGCGTCGCCGACCCATTCCCCGGGCGGAGCGCGGCGATCGCGGCATGCGCGACGGTGGTCGAGGCGCGATGACCGGCGGCATCGAGCGCCTGCCGCAGCGCACCGACGATCATGCCCCGAACCAGCGCCGCGTCGCGGAAGCGGATCTCGGTCTTGGCGGGGTGGACGTTGACGTCGATCTCGGCCTCGGGGCCCTCGACGAACAGCGCGACGATCGGATGCCGGTCGCGCGCCAGCACATCCTGATAAGCGGCGCGCACCGCCCCGACCAGCATGCGGTCGCGCACCGGCCGGCCGTTGACGACGAGGTACTGGTCGCGCGGCAGGGCGCGGTTCAGGGTCGGCAGCCCGATCAGCCCATTGAGCCGGAAGCCGCCGCGCTCGGCGATGATGTCGATCGAATTGTCGGCGAAATCGCGGCCGAGCAGGGCGCCGAGACGGCCGGCGCGCGACCCGCAAGCAGGCAGCCGCAGCAGCACGCGGTCGTCGTCGCCGGTGACCGCGAAGGCGATGTCGGGGTAGGCCATCGCCAGCCGCCGCACGCTGTCGAGCGCGCGGTCGCGCTCGCTGCGCGGCGTCTTCAGAAATTTCAACCGCGCCGGGGTCGCGTAGAACAGGTCGCGCACCTCGACCCGGGTGCCGTGGCGATAGGCAGCCGGCCGCGGCGCGCCCTTGTCCCCCGCTTCGACCGCAATTTCCCAGGCATGTTCGGGCCCGGGCGGGCGCGACAGCAGGCGGAGCCGGCTGACCGCGGCGATCGAGGGCAGGGCTTCGCCGCGAAACCCGAGGCTGGCAATCTGCGACAGATCATCCGCGGGCAGTTTCGAGGTGCAATGGCGCTCGACGGCGAGGATCAGATCGTCGCGGCCCATGCCGATGCCGTCATCGGCGACCGCGATCAGCGCCAGGCCGCCTTGGTGCAGCGCGATCTCGATCTGCCGGGCGCCGGCGTCGATCGCGTTCTCGACCAGTTCCTTGACCGCCGCCGCCGGGCGCTCGACCACCTCGCCGGCGGCGATGCGGTCGATCAGCACGGGCGGCAGCTGACGGATCGACATCGGACGAGTTTACGCCACCCCCGGCCGCGGCGCGAACCGGCTCTGCGCCAGCAGCGCCGCGGCGCCTTCGCCTCAGGCCAGGTGCGGCAGCAGCAGCGCCCGCTCGTGCCGGCGAAGGCAATGCAGGCCGAGAATCGCCGCCGCGGCAATCGCCAGCCCGGCGACGACGTCGACCAGGTAATGACCGCCTTCGCTCGGAACCGATAGCAGCATGACCGCATTCAGCACGAGGATCGCGACAAAGCCGGGCCGGCCGCGATGGGCATGCGTGAACAACACCGCGAGCACGGCATGGAACGACGGGAAGGCGATTAGACCTCTGAGATGCGGCATCGCAAAGACCGTCGCGGCGCCGTTGCGGAGCGCCAGCAGGTCGTCGAGGTAAAGCTCGCGGAAGGCCGGCACCGATAGTCCGGGGCCGAGCGAGGGCAGCAGCTTGAACAGCGCGGTGGTCAGCAGCAGGGAGAAAATCACTGCGCCGAGCAACTCGCCGTTGCGCGGATCGCCCTCGCGCCAGGAAAAACGGAATATTGCCAGCAGGATCTGCGGCATCAGGCTGGCGTAGGCCAAGGCCAATGGAAGTTTGATCGCCGGGTGCCGGTTGACGAACCCGAACCAGGTCGTCCACTCGAAGCCGATTGCCCGATCGAGCGCGGCGAAGCGGGCATCCCACAACGGGCCGCCGCGGGCCGCGACGGCATAGGTCAGGACGCCGCCGACGACCGAGAAAACGATCCACAGCACCACCCAGAACGCAACCCGGCCGAGCCGCCGGCTGCGCCCGGTCAAACGGTACCCCAGGCCGACTGCTGCGACTCCCAGGGTCACCAGGGCCAGTTGCGACCAGTTCGTAAATTGCAACCCGCGCGCCCGACACAGCAGCGCATCGAGGAGCGCCATCGCGACCAGGGCGGGCGGGATCATCAACCGGGCGCGCGCCAAGCCGACCTCGCTGCTGCGCTTGGGAATCACGGCAGCTTGCGGCAGCAGCGTTGACAACCGATTAGCAGGCTGAGCCGGATCGAACTTAGGCGGCCGAACTCAAGGCCGGCCGAACTCAGGCCGGCCGCGGCGACGGGCCGAGCCGCAGCCGGCGGCGCCACGCGGCCGGCGGAAACTCGATCAGCCGATAGCTCACGGCCGCCGCCGCCAAGGCCAGCGCCAGAAAGATCGGGATCGCGAGCCCGAGCGCTCCCGCAGTCAACGCGGCCGGGTCGGGGATGACGGCGCGCAGCAGCGGCAGGTGCCAGACATAAAGGCTGTAGCTCATGCATCCGGCGATCTGCAAGGGCCGCCATGACAGCATGCGGGCGAGCCGGGTCCGCGGCGCCAGGGCCGCCATCAGCAGCGCGCACAGCCCAATATCCAGCACATTGTTGAGTCCGGCACGGGCGAGCGGGGGCAGGTCGCCACGCAACACCTGGTCGAAGCCGAGCCAGGCGAGCGCGACGAGCAGCAGCCCGGCCGTCGCCGCGCCGCCAGGTCGCCGCGGCAGCCGACCCCCGACCCACGCCGCCGCGACCGCCATGCCGAGCACGAATTCATCGATCCGGCACAGGATCGAGTCGCTGTTGTAGGTCGGGCTCTGCAATGCCGGAAAACGCAGGATACCGCCGAAACGGAACGCGAAGGCGGTCGCCAGCACCAGCATCAGCAGCCGGCCCAGGCCGAGCCGGTGCTGCGCCGCGACCAGCACCGGAAACACCGCGCTGAACGCGATTTCGACGCCGAGCGACCATAGCGGCGGGTTAAAAGAGGGCCCGAAATAATGCGGGCTGACAATGAAGCCGAAACTCAGTATCGAAAGCAGCTCGCCGATATCGCGCGGGTCGGGACCGGGCGCCGCCGCCCATTCTAGCAGCACGGCGATGTAGAACAGCGGCAGCAGCCGCCATGCGCGGCGGCGGTAGAAGGCCAGGCGATCGGCCAGCGAATGCATCGTGCGCTGCCCGGCGGCATAGGGGAGATAGAGCACGAAGCCCGACAGGATGAAAAACAGGTTTACCCCGGTCCAGCCCTCGGTCAGCAGCGGGGATACCAGCCGGGCGGCAATCCACCCGAAACCGTCGAGCGACTGCGGCGACATCGTGCCGGCGATCAGGTGATAGGACAGCACGAGCCCGATCGCGACGCCGCGCAGGCCGTTGATCACCGCCAGCCGCGGCGTCCCGAACGTATCATGCGTCTCGATCGATCCGTCCGCCACCGGCCTGCCTCGGCGCGCCGCGTCCTGTCCGCCGCCATCTCTAACGGGAGCGGTACGAAGGGCCGGTTAACGGCTGCGCCGCAGCAGCGGGCGGCGGCGGCCGGGAAATCGGGCGCACCGCTTGACAGCACAGGCGCGACTGAGTGGACTCCCAAGTCCGTCCGCGTCACTCAGCAAGGAGCGAATCCGATGGCGCCGAGTCCTGCGATGCCGATTCCGGCCCGGGCCGCCGCCGAGCCGCCCGATTGCGAGGCTCAATCTGTCGATTATGTGGCGCGAGTGCGCGAGCTCGCCCCGATGCTCGCCGGCGCCGGCGAGGAGATCGATCGCCGGCGCGAGTTGCCGGAGAGGCTGATTGAAGGCCTGATCGAGCGTGGGCTGTTCCGGCTGCTGCTGCCACGCTCGCTGGAAGGGGCCGAGCTATTGCCGGCCCGCTATGTGCCGATCATCGAGGAACTCGCAAAGCTCGACGCCAGCACCGCATGGTGCGTCAACCAGAATTCGGGTTGCTCGATGACCGCGGCCTATCTCGTGCCGGAAGTGGCGCGCGAGATCTTCGGCGGGCCGCGCGGCATTCTCGCCTGGGGGCCCGGTCCGGGCGAGGCGCGAGCCGTCGACGGCGGCTACCGCGTCACCGCGACCTGGGCCTTCGCCAGCGGCAGCCACCACGCGAGCTGGCTCGGCTGCCATGTTCCGGTCATCGAGGCGGATGGCCGGCCGCGGCTCGACCGGCTCGGCGGCCCGGCGGTGCGCACGATGCTGTTTCCGAAAAGCCGGACCCGGTTCACCGACATCTGGCACGTGATGGGGCTGCGCGGCACCGGCAGCGACCAATATTCGGTCGCCGATTTGTTCGTGCCGGAGGAGTGTTCGCTGCCCTCGCCGGCCTCGCGCACCGCCGACGAGGCGATGCGGCGGGAAGACGGGCTGCTCTACCGCTTCAGCAGCCTGCAGCTCTACGCCTCCGGCTTTGCCGGGGTCGCAATGGGGATCGCGCGCAGCACGCTCGACGCCTTTGTCGAGCTGGCGCGCGACAAGATTCCGCGCGGCGCGCGCAAGACGATGCGCGACAACAACGTGACCCAGGCGCAGACGGCGCAGAGCGAGGCTCGACTCAATTCCGCCCGCGCGTTTCTGTACAGCACGCTGGAGGAGACCACGGCCGCCGTGGCCGAGAGCGGACGCGTGACCCTTGACCAGCGCATGATGATTCGGCTGGCGGCGACCTTTGCGATCCACCAATCGGTCGAGATCGTCGATATGCTGTACCAGGCGGCCGGCGCGACCGCGATCTTCAACGCCCACCCGTTCGAGCGCCGCTTTCGCGATGCCCACAGCGTCGCCCAGCAGCTGCAGGGCCGTCAGCAGCATTTTGAGACCGTCGGCCAGCACCTGCTCGGCCTCGAAGCCGACACCAGCTGGTTGTAGCGCGGCCGGCACCGCGATGCCGGTCTCCGTCGAGACGCCGGTTGCCGAGCCGCGGCAGCGGCTGACGCCGGCCGGGGGCGTCGTGTTTGCCGGGGCCGATTTGTCTCGCCCGCTGTCGCCGGCCCTGAAGGATGCGCTCGTGGCGGCCTTTCTCGCCCATCACATCGTCATATTCCGCGACCAGTCGCTGACCCGGGAACAGCAATTTGCCTTCGCCGCCGGTTTCGGCGAAGTCGAGGCGCATGGCGCGCATCGCGGTGAGAGCAAGCGATATGCGGTGGCGCACGTGCTCTCCAACCTCGACCGGAATGGCTGCCCGACGTTCCGCAACTCCCGGGCCGCCAATTACCATTGGCATACCGACAAGCCCTACCAGCCCGCACCGCCGCTGTTGACCATGCTGCACGCGATCGAGCTGCCGCCCAGCGGCGGCGACACCGAATTCGCCAATACGGCGCTGGCCTATGCCGCGCTGCCGGCCCGAACGAAACAGCGCATCGCCGGCCTGCGAGTGGGGTTCAGACCGGCATTCGAAACCGGGCCGGGCCGCCGCCCGGGGGTCGATCATCCGCTCGTGCGCACCCACCCCGATACCGGCCGGCCGGCGCTGTATCTCGGCAACCACGCCGCCCACCTCCTGGGCCTGTCCGAGGCGGAGGGCGCGGCGTTGCTCGCTGAGCTCCTCGCCCATGCGACGCAGCCCGATTTCGTCTATGTTCACCGTTGGCGACCGGGCGATCTGGTGATGTGGGACAACCGCTGCCTGCTGCACCGCGCCGTCGCCAATTACCGGCTGGGAAAGGATCGGCGCATCATGCACCGGAGCGTCGTCAAGGGCACGGTGCCGTTCTGACCTCGGGCGGGAGGCGCGGATGGATATCGGCTTTACCGAAGAACAGGAATTGTTGCGCGAGACGGCGCGTAAGTTTCTCGACAGCCAATGCACGACCCAGTTCGTGCGCCGGCAGATGGCGACCAGGGAGGCGGTCACCGACGAATTCTGGCATCAGCTCGCGGAACAGGGCTGGCTCGGGATCGTCTACCCCGAGGAGCAGGGCGGCAGCGGCCTCGGGCTCGTCGACCTCGTCGTGCTGATGGAGGAGATGGGCCGCGCGGCGATGCCCGGTCCGTTCCTCGCGACCGCGCTGCTCGGCGGCGCCGCGATCGCACAAGCGGGCTCGCCGCAGCAGCGCGGCGCATGGCTGCCGCGCATCGCGGCCGGCGAGGTCAAGGCCGCGCTCGCCTGGACCGAGCCCAATGCGCGCTGGGATGCCGCCGGTGTCACGCTCGCCGCGACCGAAACGGGCGGCGGCTTCGCCCTGACCGGGACCAAGCTGTTCGTGCCGGATGCCCACCTCGCCGACATCCTGGTGGTTGCCGCCCGCACCCGCGAGGGCACCACGATGGAGGACGGGGTCAGCCTTTTCCTGGTGCCGCGAGATGCAACGGGGCTCCAGGTAACGGTGCTGCCGACGATCGACGAGACGCGCAAACTGTGCGAGATCAGGTTCGACCGGGTCGCGGTGCCGGCGGCGGCGCTGCTCGGCGAGAAGCATGCCGGGTGGGGGCCGTTGGCGCGGGTGCGGGACCGCGCCACCGTGGCGCTGGCGGCCGAGATGTGCGGCGGCGCCCAGCGCGTGCTCGAAACGACGGTCGATTACGCCAAATTGCGCGTCGCGTTCGGCAGGCCGATCGGCAGCTATCAGGGGGTCAAGCACAAGGCCGCCGACATGCTGGTCGATATCGAAAATGCCAAGTCGCTGACCTATTACGCGGCCTGGGCGCTCGATCAGGAGCTGGAAGAGGCGGCCATGGCGGTATCGATGGCCAAGGCCTATGCCTCCGACATGGCGCGCAAGGTGACCAGCGCCGGCATCCAGCTGCATGGCGGCATCGGCATGACCTGGGAACACGATCTGCAGCTTTTCCTGAAGCGGGCGAAGGCATCCGAAGTGGCGTTCGGCGACGCCGGCTGGCATCGCGAACGGCTCGCGCAGCTGATGGCGGCCTGAGCGAAAATTAAACGCTTGATTTGGCGGATGCCGGGCAATACCACCGCAGCGAGGAATCGGCAGCTGAAAAGGTTGAGGCGGCGATGCGCAACATGACCCGACACCTGGTCGCGGCCACTCTGCTGGTCGGGGTCAGCGGCTGCTATGATTACAGCCCGCTGCCGCCGCCGCCGATCCCGCAGGCGGCGCCGCCGCCGCTGGAGCCGTATGTCGGACCGGTGGCAACCGTGGCACCGGTGCGGCCCTATATCCGCCACCGCCGATACATCCGCCACCGCCGCTATTACCGCCATCGCCGCCAGTGCAACTGCACGCCCGCGGCGGCGCCGCCATATGCGCCGGCCTATCCCTCCTATCCGAGCTATCCGGCGGCGCCTCCCCAGTATCCGGCGAACCCGGCGGGCGGCCCGCCACCCTATCCCGGGGCGCCCTATCCCGGGGCGGCCAATCCGGCCACGCCGAACCCGCCGTCGCAATAAGCGGGGTGGCCACCCCGGCTGCCGGCGTCAGCCGGCGCGGCTCGATCGACCCTGGAAGCCGCGTTCCGCTCAGATCGCCGTCACCATGGCCCAGGCGGACCCGCCGAGACGCAAGGCGGGCGCCGCCTCAGGCCTTCACCGGCGATTGCCGGACCGCGGTCGCGAGGTCGAATAGCGGCAGAAACATCTCGGGCTCCTGCGCGCCCGAAATTGCGTAACCGTGGTCGAAGATGAAACAGGGAACCGCGTTGACGCCGAGGCGGCGGACGCGCTGCTCCTCGGCACGGGTCTCGGCGGCACCCGCGTCGCCGGCGAGATAGGCCCGGCTCGTCATTTCATCGAGCCCGGCCGCGTCGGCCAGCATCGCCAGTACGTCGATGTCGCCGATGTCGAGCCCGTCCTCGAAATAGCCCCGGAACAGCGCCTCCACGACGAGATCGGCGCACCCTTCGGCTGCCGCCAGGCGAACCAGCCGATGCGCCCGCAGCGTGCTCGGGGTACGACGGATCTTGTCGAAATCGAAGGCGATCCCTTCGCCGCGCCCGGCTTCGGCGATCGCGGCGAAGACCCGCATCGCAGTGCGTCCGGCGCCGTACTTGATGCGCAAATAGAGATCGCGCGGCAGCCCGTCGGCCGGCATGTCGGGGTTGAGTTGAAATACGCGCCAGGAGCAGCTGACGGCGAGCTCCGAGCGGGCGGCGACGGCACGTTCCAGCCGCCGCTTGCCGATGAAGCACCAGGGACAGATCAGGTCCGCGACGATGTCGATGCGCATGATCGATTGAGACGGCACCGGCGCATGATGCCGCTCGGCGAGGCCCGGCGGAAGGCGGTTCAACCCGGTTGCAACGCCGGTCCGGCGGGCGCCAGGGCCAGCGCGTCGTTCAGCAGCGCGGTCAGTTCTTCCGCACTCCTTCCATAGGTGTCGGGCAGCATGTCGTCGAACCCGATCAGGCGGGTGTTGACGCGGCTCATTGCTATCTCCTGCTTGCCGGCCGGCGTGAAAGCGATCCCGACATATTTGCGCAGCACGATCTGGGTGACGCCGAAATGCTCGACCGCTTGCCACGGCGTAAAGCGTTTGCGGAAGAGCGAGCAGACCGTGAACCCCGTCGCCTCGAGCTTCAGGTAGGCCGCGCCGGGAAGCAGCGTGATCCCGAATACGACCGTGCCCAACCCGAAGAAAACAACCGTCGCCACCCCCCACCAGAAATTCGACATGCCTCGGTCGGTTCCCTGCGTCTGCATCATCCACAGGCCTCCCGCGACAAAGAGGAGGCAGAGCGCGGCAAACCCGGCGTTGCGCCGCCGGCTGGGCCGCAGCACCGTCGGGAACATTGCGGCAAATCGGGCCGCCGTTTCCGGCGGCAGTCCCCGGCCCGAATCGCCCGATGTCGTGGTCATGGCGTGCGCTTGCTCAAAGGCCAACGAATTCCGAGGCCGCAGGGGTCGTTTCGAAGACTTGACCCCCGCCGCGCGTCCCGGGAGGATGAGCGCCGGTGTCGCCGCAGCAAAGAGGATACGGCGTGGCGTTTGGGCGGGATCATTATGATGCGCCCCATCTTGCGCGCAATTCGGCGAATTGCGCGGCACTGACCCCGCTGTCGTTCCTGTCGCGCGCGGCCGCGGTCTATCCCGACAAGATCGCGGTCATTCACGGGTCCGAGCGTCGTACCTACCGCGAATTCTACGCCCGCTGCCGGCGCTTCGCCGATGCCTTGCGCCGGCGCGGCATTGGAGCCGGCGACACGGTGGCAGTGTTGGCGCCGAATGTGCCGGCACTGCTGGAAGCGCATTACGGGGTGCCGATGGCCGGCGCGGTGCTGAATGCGCTGAACTACCGTCTCGATGCCGCCTCGATCGCCTTCATCCTCGACCACGGCGGCGCCAGGCTGCTGATCGCCGATCGCGAATTCGCGCCGCTGGCGGCGGCGGCGCTGCAGCAGCTCGGCCGCCCGCTGCCGCTGATCGAAATCGCCGACGCCGGCGGACAGCTTGTCGGCGGAACGTCTTTGGACGCCTCCGAATACGAGGCGTTTCTCGCCGAGGGCGACCCCGAAGGGCCGTGGTCGCCGCCCGCCGACGAATGGGCGCCGATCGCGCTGAACTATACCTCCGGCACTACCGGCAACCCGAAAGGCGTCGTCTACCACCATCGCGGCGCCTACCTGAATGCGCTCGGAAACGCGATCACCTTCGGGCTCGATCGCGATTCGGTCTATCTGTGGACCCTGCCGATGTTCCACTGCAACGGCTGGACCTACACCTGGGCTGTCAGCGCCGTCGCCGGAACCCATGTGTGCCTGCGCCGGGTCGATCCGGCGCCGATCTTCGCCGCGATCGGCGAGCACCGGGTCACGCATCTGTGCGGCGCACCTGTTGTCATGAACATGCTGGCGCATGCGCCCGAATCGGCAAGACGGCGGTTCGATCATGTCGTCGAGGCCGCGACCGGCGGCGCCGCGCCGCCATCGGCGGTCATCGAGGCGATGGAACGAATGGGGTTCCGCGTCACGCATCTGTATGGGCTCACCGAAAGCTATGGCCCGTCGGCGGTGTGCGCGTGGCAGGAGGACTGGGCCGACCTGCCATTGCCCGAGCGCGCCGCCCGCATGGCGCGCCAGGGGGTCGCGACGCCGACCCTCGACCGGCTGCGCGTCGCCGACCCGCAAAGCCTGATCGACGTACCGGCCGATGGCACCGCGATCGGCGAATTGCTGCTGCGCGGCAACACGCTGATGAAAAGCTATCTGAAGAATCCGATGGCCACCGAGGAAGCCTTCGCCGGCGGCTGGTTCCATACCGGCGACCTCGCCGTCAGGCACCAAGACGGCTACATCGAGATCAAGGACCGCTCGAAGGACATCATCATCTCGGGCGGCGAGAACATCTCCTCGATCGAGGTCGAGGAAGCGCTTTATCGCCATCCGCAGGTCATGGAGGCCGCGGTGGTGGCGAAGGCGGACGAGAAGTGGGGCGAAACGCCCTGTGCCTTCGTGAGCCTCAAGCCGGACGCCGAACCGGTCAGCGCGGACGAAATCATCGCCTGGTGTCGTAATCATCTTGCGCATTACAAGGTGCCGCGCATGGTGGTGTTCGGGCCGCTGCCGAAGACCTCGACCGGCAAGATCCAGAAATACGCATTGCGCGACCGCGCCCGGGAGATCGCGCCATGAAGGCCGGCACCGGCAAGCCTCGCCGAGATTGCTTCGTCGCTGCGCTCCTCGCAATGACAGCCTGTTTTGCCGTCGTTGCGAGCGGAGCGAAGCAATCCCGGTTGGGGTTCGCGCTTCCGCAGGAAAGTCGATGACGGCATTGCCGAGTTTCGACATTGCCGGCGAGGTTGCGTTGGTGACCGGGGCATCGAGCGGCATCGGCCTCTACTTCGCAAAGGTGCTGGCGGCGGCGGGCGCGCATGTCGCGCTGGCGGCGCGGCGGGTCGACCGCCTCGAACAGGCGGCGCGCGATATCGAGGCGGCCGGCGGGCGCTGTCTGCCGGTCGAATGCGACGTGACCCGCGCCGACAGCATCGCCGCCGCGCTGAGTGCCGTTGAGGCCGGGCTCGGGCCGGTGTCGATCCTGGTCAACAATGCCGGGGTCGTCGTCTCGAAGCCGCTGTTCGAGCACACCGAGGCGGATTGGGACCATGTGCTCGACACCAATTTGAAAGGCGCCTGGCTCATGGCGCGGGCCTTTGCCGAGCACCTGATCGCGCAAAAGCGCCCGGGGCGGATCATCAACATCGCCTCGGTGCTCGGCTTCCGCACGATCGGGCGGGTGCCGAGCTATCTCGCCGCGAAGGCCGGGCTCTTGCACCTGACCCGGGCCTTGGCGATCGAATTGGCGCGCGACAACATCCTGGTCAATGCGCTGGCGCCCGGCTATGTCGAGACCGATTTCAACCGCGACTTCCTGCGCGGCGAGGCCGGGCAGAGGCTGATCGGGCGCATCCCGCTGAAGCGCGTCGGGCAGCCCGATGATCTCGGCGGCGCGCTGGTGTTCCTCGCCTCCCCGGCCAGCGCCTACGTCACCGGCGCGGTGATCTCGGTCGATGGCGGCCACGGCGTCGCCCCGATCTGATTTTCTAGAGAGCAGGTTGCGCTCGTCTTGATGCACACACAACGCGTCATTCCCGCGAAAGCGGGGGTCCAGGGGCCCTGGATCCCCGCTTTCGCGGGAATGACGGGACGGGCGTGCCATGCCAGATCAGCGAAACCTGCTCTAAGATATCCCGCCCGTCATGGCCGGGCATGACCCGGCCGTCTCCGGGGCGCCCCGAGACCCGCGGGTGAAGCCCGCGGGTGACGGGACGGGAGAGGTGCTTGCGCAGCCTGACCTGGCCGCCCTTGAAAGCTTTCTGGCCAACGCGAGCGGGGCCGAGGCGGTCGAGATTATCGGCTTCGAATTGCTGGCCGGCGGCGCGATCCAGGAGAATTGGGGCTTTGACGCACGCTTTCGGGGCGGCTCCCTGGCCGGCGCGCAGCAGCTCGTATTGCGCACGAACGCCGCGACCGGGGTCTCAGGAAGCCTGTCGCGGCTGCAGGAATTCGCGGTGCTGCGGGCCGTTTTCGGCGCCGGCGTGACCGTGCCCGAGCCGCTGTTTGTCTGCGCCGACCCGGAAATCATCGGCAAGCCGTTTTTTGTCATGCGCCGCCTGGCCGGAAACGCGATCGGCCGCGACATCGCGCGCAACCCGGCGCTCGATCCCGTGCTGCCCGGGATCGCCGAGCGGCTCGGGCGCGAGCTGGCGAAGATCCAGCGGATCAGGCCGCCGCGCCCCGACCTCGCCTTTCTGCCCGATTGCGGCCCGCAGCGGCAGATCGCGACCTGCCGCGCCTATCTCGACGCGTACCCGATGCCGCGACCGGTGCTGGAATGGGGCCTGCGCTGGCTCGAAACCCATGCGCCGCCGGCCGCCGCGCCGGTGCTGTGCCACCGCGACTTTCGCACCGGCAATTACATGCTCGACAGCGGCCCCGACGACGTGCGGCTGACCGCTATTCTCGATTGGGAGTTTGCCGGCTGGGGCGACCCGGACGAGGATATCGGCTGGTTCTGCTGCAAGGGCTGGCGGCACGGCCGGCTCGACCGCGAGGCCGGCGGCATCGCCGACCGCGCCGCCTTTTACCGCGGCTACGAGGCCGAGAGCGGGCGGCATATCGACCCGGCGCGGGTGTTCTACTGGGAGGTGCTGGCCAATGTCCGATGGGCGGTCATTGCGCTGCAGCAGAGCGATCGCTTCCGGCTTGGCGGCGCCCGCGATCTCGACCTCGCGATCACCGGCCGCCGCGCCACCGAATGCGAACTGGAGCTGCTCGTGCTGCTCGACGGCGAGCCGCCGTCCGCGACGGCACCGGCCGCCCTTCCGCCGTCATCCTCGCGAAAGCGGGGATCCAGCGGCGCGGAGATGATACCCGAGCGCGCGGAAATGGATTCCCGCTTTCGCGGGAATGACGGATATGGAGGCGCCGCTGTGCCGAACCGCCTGGAGGGCGGGTGGCGGGACTTGCCGGCAGGCCTGGCGCTTCTCAATCTGGCGCGCGAGGTGCTGCTCGAAGATCTGCTGCCGCTGCTGCCACCGGAGCTGCATATCAAGACCCGCCTCGTTGCAACTTGTATGGCGGTCGCGGCTCGCCAAGTCGCAGCAGGGGTGGCGCCCGCTACAGAAATCTTCGACGCGCTCGGAACACTGTACGGGCCCCTCTCCCGCATCGCGGGAGAGGGAGGGGCCCGTCGCGCCAGCAACGGGAGAGCCTGCCCCGGACTTGATCCGGGGGTGAGGGCCGCGGTTCAGATTGGTACGGGCGGGGGCTTCCCCCCTCACCCCGACCCTCTCCCCCCGGCGGTGGGAGAGGGAGCTTCGATTGCCCCGCTCGAGGCAGAAGAGAGACCAGGGCAGCCGCGGGCGGAAGGAGACGGGCAAGCCGAGTCCCCCGGGGCGCAGCCGAAGGGAACGGAGGTGGGGCCGTTGCGGCAACTGGCGCTGGATTTGCGCAACGGCGCCTTCGAAAACTCACGCTCGCAGGAAGCCGCGGCCTGCGCCATCTTATGGCGGCTGACCATCGCCAAATTGCGCGAGAGCAATCCGGGCCTTCTCGCCGCCCACGGCCTTGCCGGGAGTTAGGGAACCGTGTCTCAGTCGAGCGTCCGCGATGCCATCGAAGCCTTCGGCCGCGGCGAGATCGTCGTCGTCACCGATGACAACGACCGCGAGAACGAGGGCGATTTGATCGTTGCGGCGGTACATGCGACCCCGGAAAAGATGGCCTTCATCATCCGCCACACCTGCGGCATCGTCTGCGCGCCGTTGACCGGCGAGATCGCGCGACGGCTTCACCTGGCGCCGATGGTGGCCGACAGCGACGCGATCCACGGCACGGCGTTCACGGTTTCGGTCGATTATCGCCACGGCACCACGACCGGCATCTCGGCCGACGATCGGACCGCGACGATCCGCAATCTCGCCAACGGCAATGCCGGGCGGGCCGATTTCGTCCGCCCCGGGCACGTCTTCCCACTGATCGCCAAGGATGGCGGCGTGCTGATGCGCTCCGGCCATACCGAGGCCGCGATCGACTTGTGCCGGCTTTCCGCAATCGAGCCGGTCGCGGCGATCTGCGAACTCGTCAACGATGACGGCACCGTCATGCGCGGGCCGCAGGTTGCCGCCTTCGCCGGAAAACATGCGCTGAAGCGCATCTCGGTCGCCGACCTGATCGCCTACCGCCAGGCGCGCGAAAAGCTCGTCACCCGGGTCGCCGAGTTCAAGGTCGCTAGCGAGTTCGGCGAGTATGACGGCTACGCCTATGTAACCCCGTTCGACAAGGTCCACCATTATGCCTTCGTCTACGGCCGGATCGGCGACGGCCGCGAATTGCCGACCCGGCTGCATCGCGCCAACGTCATCGAAGATGTGTTCGGCGGCGCCAAGGTGATCCACGCCGCGCTCGCCCGCTTCAAGAGCGACGGCCGCGGCGTGCTCGTCTATCTGCGCGACGGGACCTCGGGGGTTCCGACCTCGTCGATCGGCGAGGACAGCACCCCCTCCGAACTCGAGCGCAGCGAGCAATGGCGCGAGGTCGGCCTCGGCGCGCAGATCCTGCGCGACCTGCGCATCTCCTCGATCCGCCTGCTCGCCACCCGGTCGCGCACCTATGTCGGGCTGGCCGGTTTCGGGATCGAGATCGCCGCGACCGAGCCGGTCGAGTGAGCCGGACCGCGACCGACTGAAGCGAGCCGAGAATGCGGTCCGCGAACCGCGCCGCGAAACCGTCTTCGCCGGTGCTGGTCAGCCCCTACCCGATCGATCCGATGCCGGCGGAGATCCTGTTATTGCGGGAATCGGCCGCGGCGGTGTGGATCTTCGCCTACGGCTCGTTGATGTGGAACCCGGAGATCCCATTCGTCGAGGCCCAGCCGGCGCTGTTGCGCGGCTACCACCGCAGCTTCTGCCTCTATTCGCGCGAATATCGCGGGACGCCGCTGCGCCCGGGGCTCGTGCTCGGGCTTGATCGCGGCGGCGCCTGCCGCGGCATCGCCTACCGGCTGCCGCCCGAGCGGCTGGCCGAGGCGATCGACCGCGTGTGGTCGCGCGAGATGACGGGCGGCGTCTACGAGATGCGCCGAGTACCGGTCATGACGCCGCGGGGCCGCGTCGCCGCACACGCCTTCACCGTCCGCCGCGCCTGCGCCGACTATGCCGGCCGGCTCTCGCTCGACCAGATGGCGGCAATTATCGCGGCGGCCAAAGGCGATCGCGGCACCGGCCGCGACTATCTCGCCAACACGGTGCGCCATCTCGAAGAGCTGGGCATCGCCGACGGCCCGCTGCACCTGCTCCGGGCCCGGGTCGAGGCGCTCGCTGAGTGTTGAGGGCCGGGTCAGCGCAGCGAGTTGTAGAGTTGCGCGACGCGTTCGCGATAACGCTCGGGCGAGAAGAATTCGGCCTGGGTGCGGCCGCGCCTGATCAGTTCGGCCCGGAGATCGGCGTCCTCGGCGATCGTGCGGATGCCGCGGGCGATGTCGCCGACATCGTAAGGATCGACCAGCAGAGCCGCGTCGCCGGCGATCTCCGGCAATGAGGAAGCCCGCGAGGTGACCACCGGGGTGCCCAGCACCATCGCTTCCAGCACCGGCAGCCCGAAGCCCTCGTAAAGCGACGGAAAAATCACGGCGCGCGCGCCCCGGATCAGGGAAACCAGCATCCCGAGGCTGACATAATCGAACTGGTGAATTCGCCGTTTCAGCAAGCCGGCGCGCTGCTGCTCGCGCTGCGAGCGCAGCATCGTGGTCTCGGCCTCGTTGCCCCAGCCGCCGGAGGCGATCACGATTAGCGGCAGATCGATGCCTGAGAAGAGATACGCCTCGATCAGGCGCCGCACGTTTTTTTTCGGCTCCAGCGCCGAATAGAACAGCAGATACCTGCCGAATTCGAGG
>Ga0213875_10000619_pt1 | contig 28477 bp, 24 predicted proteins | sample BarmaccomBMRX_R8_FD_160105 | JGI IMG/M metagenome (GOLD analysis project Ga0213875, IMG submission 160105) | Root-associated microbial communities from Barbacenia macrantha in rupestrian grasslands, the National Park of Serra do Cipo, Brazil - RX_R8 | ecosystem: Host-associated > Plants > Roots... | reverse complement strand
ATGCAGAGCTTCCTGGCGAACGCGGTGGCGACGAACACCGTCCCGGACATCATCTCCTGGCACGAGCTGGAAAGCTCGGGAAAGATCGCGGGTGACGTGTCCACGGTCACCGGCATCGAGAAGAGCCTGGGCATCACGCCCCGCCCGGTCGCGATCGAGGAGTACGCCGCGCCGTCACAGGTCGGCATTCCCGGTGACCTGACCGGCTACATCGCGCAGTTCGAGCGGCTGGGCATCAGCAATGCCGAGCTCGCGTTCTGGAACCACTACGGCACCCTCGGCGACCTGCTCACCGACACCGGGGCACAGCCCAACGCCGCCTACTGGCTCTACGACTGGTACGGCCAGATGACCGGCAACATGGTCACCGTCGTCCCTCCCGGGACCCCGGGCACCGGCCTTGACGGCGCCGCCTCGGTCAGCCCCGGGGGCAACCAGGTAAGCGTCATCTTCGGTGGCGGCAGCGGCCCGGCAGCCGTTACCGTCAACGGACTCAGCGCTCTGTCAGGCTTCGGCGGCACCGCGCACGTGGTCCTCGACCACGTGGTCTCGCAGGGCCGCACCACCGCCGTCGCCGCCTCGCAGATCCAGTCCACCGCCGCCGACTACACCATCGCGAACGGAACCATCACGGTCCCTGTCAGCAGCATGAACGCCGCGGATGGCTATCACCTTGTCATCACTCCAGCAGGCAGCCCGCCCGGGAACACGGTCACCGTGATGAACCCGGGCAATCAGGCCGCCGCCGCCGGCACGGCGATCGCCGGGCTGCAGGTTCATGCGTCCGATTCGGCCGCTGGCCAGAATCTGGCGTACTCGGCCACGGGTTTGCCCACGGGGCTGTCGATCAGTTCCTCCGGCCTGATCTCCGGAACGCCGGCCACGGCCGGGACCTACACCGTGACCGTGACCGCGACCGACTCGACAGGGGCGTCCGGCAAGGCGTCGTTCACGTGGACCATCACCGGCACCACCACGGGCGGCGGCTGCACGGTCACCTACACCACGTCAAGTCAGTGGGCGGGCGGGTTCGTCGCCAACGTCACGATCACCAACACCGGCACCAGCGCGGTCAGCGGCTGGACGCTGACGTTCACCTTCCCCGGCGATCAGCGGATCACCAGCGCGTGGAACGCGACTGTAACCCAGTCCGGCCAGGCCGTGACCGCGACCAACGCCAGCTACGACGGCGCCATCGCCCCCGGCGCGAACGTGTCCCTGGGCTTCCAGGGCACCTGGACTTCCAGTGACTCATCACCCACCGCGTTCACCCTCAACGGAACCGCCTGCGGCTTAGGACCGGCAGCGGTCACGCGGTAGCGAGCCTGGCCGGGCGCGAGCGGCCTGGGGTGCTTACCGGCCGCCATCTGGCTAGGTGCTGTGCCTGCTCGCCCGCTCCCGCTCGACAGGGTCGTCGTATGTCTGCTCGAACAGGAAGTCCCGGCAGACCCTGACCAGCTCAGCCGGCTGCTCGAATACCACGACGTGTCCGCTGTCGATCTCGGCGTACTGGCTGCCGGTAATGGCCCGGTGCAGGAGCCGGACTCGTTCCACCGGGACGACCTGATCGCGGGTGAGCCCGATGACCAGGGTCGGGGCGGTGATGGCAGGGAGCATCTTGCTGATGTCGGCGTGCCGGTCAAGCTCGATCTGCTTGCGCATGCCGGGGATGATGGGCGGGGCGCCCGCGATCAGCTGGGTCACGCCTTCTTCACCGAGGTTGCTGAGGAACGGCGCGCTGAAGCAGGTGAGCTGGAGGTACCGGGTGAACAGGTCGTGATCGGTCCGCTCGAGCCGCTGCCACAAGTCGATGGCGAGCTTGTGACGGGCGTCGTCCGGGCTAGGCCACCCGGCGACCAGCACCAGCCGGCGGACGAGCTCTGGCCTGCTCTGCCCGGCGAGCAGCTCAACGGTCAGCGGACCTCCCGCGTCGGTAGTCTGTCCGCTGCCGGCGTAATCGGGCAAGATGACCGTCCGGCGGTCGCTGAACGCGTCGGCAAGGTGGCCGTAGTTCAGCTGTGCGGGAAGGCCGGTCCCGGCGACGAGCACCAGCCCAGGTCCCTGTCCTGCGCAGGTATAGCTCACTGTCGTGCCAGCTGCGGTGATCGTGGGCATGATGGCGCTCCTTACCCGGGCCGGTTCTGTGCCCGGCAAAAGTATGACAGACACCATCACGCGCGACAGGTGACATGTCAAGTACCGAGGATGCCGAGGTGGACGCGCAGCCGCTCCCCTCATCCGGGCATACGCCTCCTGGCCGGGCGCGGAAGCGATCGTGCCGGTCCCGTAGCCGAATTCGCCGCTCATGATCCTCGCTGGCCGCAGCGGGGCGCACCTCTGCTCACCAGGGGCTTGGGTGCTTTTCTGCCCCGCCGCGCTGCCGCTGGGGGCTGCTCGGTTCAGGCTTGCGTGGATGCCGGTTCAGCGGGCCTATCCTCGGTGTGTGGGGATCGAGGTGCTGCCGGCCGCCGGGCGGTGGGATGACTTCGCATCGTTCATGGTGCCGCGCAAGCCGGGCGGTCGCGGATGCGTCTGCGTCGTGTACCGCAATTCCAGCCTCGACATGCCCGGCCGTATCGCGCACATGCGCGCGCTGTGCGCCAGTGAACCGGGCCCCGGCGTGCTGGCGTACGTCGATGGCGAGGTGGCCGGCTGGTGCTCGGTCGCGCCGAAGTCCACCTACCGCGCCCTGGTCAACTCCCGCACGATCCCGCATGTCCAGGACGAGGGTGCGTGGTCGGTGATCTGTTTCGTTGTGCGGCCGGGGTTCCGGCGCCGCGGACTTATGCACCAGTTGCTGGATGGCGCGGTCGGGCACGCGCACGCGACGGGTGCGGCCGCGCTGGAAGGCTACCCGGTCGACCCTGGCGGCGAGCGCATCGACCAGATCAGCGGTTACGTGGGTACCGTCCGGTTCTTCGAGGCGCACGGATTCAGGCGCGTCTGCCGGACCGCCGGCCGGCGCGGCGGCAAGCCCCGCTGGCTCGTGCGCCGCGAGCTGCCCTGACCTCGCCCGCCGCGGATATGGCTTATCACCCGAATCGGCAGGTCTATGACTTTCTCTCGCCGGACTCCGCCACGTGGCAGCTCGCGGCGGGCGAGCGCGTTCTGCGAGCGCGGCGATGACGCATATTGCTTCCTCTTCCGCCTGCTATCGCTTGGTGGGCGGGGTGAGCTGGTACGTGCCCGGAGTGGCGGGCAGTGCTGCCCCGGGGGGCAGCCACTGGGTTGATGTGGCGCCGTGGGAAGCGTGCGCGGCCATGTAGCGGGCCATGATGGTGATCAGCTGCTGGGGAGTGTAGGGGCTCCAGCCGTGCGGCTGGTTCAGCCCGTACTGGAAGGTGAACCGGGCGCGGGGGCCGGTGAGGCTGGCGGTTTGCTGCTGCAGCAGCTGGACGGCGTCGTTGAGGAAGAAGGTGTCCTCGGTGCCGACGAAGAAGTGGATCCGGCCGGTGAGCAGGGGACCGGCCTTTGCCCAGTTGGCGTGCAGGTAGTGGTCAATGTCTTTGGGCAGCCAGGCCTGGGCCACGGTGTGGTGGATGGCGCCGGTGACCTTGTCCCAGATCGGCGCCGGGTAACCGCCAGGGCCCTGCGGGCCGTAGACCGCCTGCCAGATGTCCCACTGGCCGAGCCCGGACCGGCCATGGTCGCCGAGCGCGAGTTCCCAGTGATTTTCCTGCGCCGTCGTCCAGATGGTGTCGCCGGAGGTCAGCCTGGCAGCTGGCCGTGGCACCTGGACGAAGGCGTGCAGGTTCAGGTACGCATTCGGGTCGGCGTAGATGTCAGGTACCTGGAAGTAATGGAAATCTACCGGATCGGGATAGAACACCCAGGCCCCGCTGTACAGCGCCGGATAGTACACCTGCTGGGCCAGTGCCTCCCAGCCGCCGGTGGACCCACCAGTGACGGTGCGAGCCCAGCGGGCATTGATGATGCGGAAGGCCCTGCCGACGGCCGGCATCAGTTCTTTGGTGATGGCGTCACCGTAGGGGCCCAGGTTCGCGGAGTTCACCGCGTAGGAGTCGTCAAAATACGGGTTCTCATGCCGGATCTCGGCAATGATGACCCGCGGCGCCGAACGCGACAGCCACCAGCGGGAAAAAGCGTCCGTTCCGTGCTCGGTGAACCCGAAAGGATTGGCAAACGGGAAGTGGGTCTGGTTCCAGATCACCGGGTATCGCAGGCCAGCGTTCCCGGGGTTGCCGTAGCCCGCCGGCAGCAGCACGTCGGCGCCGAGGTACATCTTGTGGCCCCAAAATCGGGTCAGCAGCCGGCTGAGGATCTTGATGTGCTTGACGTGCACAGAGTCCGGGGGGTTGCCCTGCTGGCAGGTGCCGCCAGGGGGCACCGGCTGCAGCTGCGGCAACGCCCGGGTCAGGGTCAGGTCGATGGTCCCGCCGGCAGCCGGATCCAGGTGCACCCGGACCGGGCTGCTCACCAGGTTGCCCGGCGAGACGAACAGGTCATTGCCGTCGCCGCACGGCAGATGCAGCGCCACCACCGAGCCGTCGGAACGGTGGAACACCGTATAGACGTTGAGCAGTGCCTGCACCCAGTAGTCCCCGGCGCGCAGCTGCCGCAGCCGGGTAAACGGGTAACCGTACACCGCCGGGGTGTCGGTGAGCGTCACCGGCCTCCCCGGGCGCATCCCGGTCACATCCGTCCCCCAGAACGGCACCGTGTCGGTAACGCCGCCCAGGTCAGCCTGCAGCCGCGGCTCCGGGCTCGCCGTTGGCGCGACGATCACGAACAACCGCCCGGTAACCGGCCCCGGCCGCAAGGCCGAAGGAAACGCAATCCGGAACGACAGCGGCGCCGAGCCGGCGCGTCCCGCTGAGGCCGCCGCGGCGCCGCCCATCACCACAACAGCCGCCAGCGCTGCTGCGAGCCACCGAAAACCATGCCTGCCCATCGAGACCTCCCGGCTGAGCTGCCACTCCACGACATTCTGTGCCCGCGCAACGGGACTGACAATGGCCCCAGGGACGCCCAGCCCGCGATCCCGTCCTTACGACGCGGGGCCGATAAGGTCCCATTTGTTGCCGGCGATGTCGGCAAACACGGCGACGCGGCCGTATGCTTCGGTGCGCGGTGCCGTGAGGAACTGCACTCCCGCCGATACCATCCGCGCGCAGGCGGCGCCGAAGTCCTCAACGTGGAGGAAGAAACCCACCCGGCCACCTGCCTGCCGACGATGGCGGCTTGGTCTCTCCGTCAGCCCGTGCGAGCAGCAGGCCGGTCGCGGCGCCCGGCGGCCGGACCACCACCCACCGAAGCCGTGGCTGTAGCTCACACTTTCCAAGCTTGCCGGCCGAGGTTTACCCGGGGTCAGCCGGGTTAGAGGACAGACTTCGAAGAAAACGGTTGCCTAGTCCTTCAAGTGGTGGCCCATGATGCCTGCTGCCCCGATCGGACACCGCCGCTCACCGCGACCGCGTACCGGTGCGTTGCTGCTCGTTCCCCTGCTCGTTCCCCTGCTCGGAGCGGCGGCAGGCCTGGCTGGGTGCGCGACCCCGGCGCCGCCTGTCGACGTGAACGAGTCCGGCTTCGGGGACAACGCCACCGGTGTGGTGCAGTTCTGGGACCGCAACACGACGTCGCCCTTCGGGAAGCTGCTCGTGGACCGCTTCAACGCCACGCACACGAACCTCAAGGTGGTGCTGACACCGGTACAGGACACCCAGTACGTGACGAAGCTGGCCACCGCCATCCGCGCGGGTGACGCCCCGGACCTTGTCGGCATCGACGACATCAACTCCCAGCTGTTCATCTACCACAAGGTGTTCACCGACCTGACGCCCCTCGTCAGCGCCCTTCCTGAGAAGGACAAGCTCAGCCCGGCAGCACTGAACCTGACCACGGAGGACGGCCGCTACTACGGGACGCCGTACGTGGCCGACATGTCGGTGCTGTGGTACAGCAGGACGCTGTTCCGCCGGGCCGGCCTTGACCCGGGCAAACCGCCGGCCTCCTACGCCCAGATCCTGAGTGATGCCAGGAAGATAACGGCACTCGGCCACGGGATCTATGGCTTCGCCTTCCCCGGGCGCTGCGAGGGCTGCCTGGGCTTCACGCTTCTGCCTGACATCTGGGCCACCGGCAAACGCCTGCTGTATGGGCAGCCGGGTCACGAGACAGCGTTCGTCGAGGGAAACGCGCCGCTCAGGCAGACGCTGGCCCTCTACCGTCAGCTGTGGACGGAGGGCCTGTCCGACCCCGAATCGCAGGTCGAAACGGGAACGACCTGGGGAAAGGACTTCGTGGCCGGAAAGGTCGGCATGATGCCCCTCGCCTACGGCCCGATCGCCGCGGCCCCGGCCAGCTTCCGGTCACAGCTGGGGATGACCCTGCTGCCCGCCCCCGGCGGCGGCGCCACCGCCACCTTCGACGGCGGCGCGAACTTCGGCATCCCCCTCGGTTCCAGGAACCCCTCCGGCGCCTGGGAATTCATCAAGTTCGCACTGCAGCAAGCGCAGCAGAGCCTGGCCCCGAGCGCCGGGTTCGAGCCTGTCCGCAGCGACGTCCTCACCCCCCGGTTCCGGTCACAATATCCCTTCGCCGCCGCCATGCTCGCGGGCCAGTCGCGCGGCTACGCGCCGAAGACCATTGTCTACAACATCACCTTCAACCAGCCGGGCGGCCCATGGCTGAACATGTTCACCGCAGCCGTCTTCGACGGCGATATCGCGGCGGCGATCCGCGCCGGACAGGCTGGTTTCAACACCGCCATCGACCTCGGAAAGTCGTAACGGTGGCCGCTGGGAGGTAGACCCCGATGACGCAGGAAACAATCCAGACAGCCGCCGGACAACGCTGGGCGGGGCGCGGCACGGGGGGCACCACCCGGCCAGGGAAGCGGCGGACCGGGATAGTGCGGCGGCCGAAAATCGGCATGCTCTTCGTTATGCCCGCGTTCGTCTTCGTTGCCGTGTTCGTTCTTTTCCCGCTCGGTTTCGCTATCTACATGTCGCTGACGAACTGGCCGCTGATCGGCGCGTATCATTTCAGCGGCGTGCACAACTACGCGGCTCTCGGCAAAGACCCCGGCTTCATCCATTCCGTGCTCTTCACGCTGCTGTACACCGGGATCGTCACGGTCCCGATCCTCGTCGTCGGCTACGGGCTGGCCGTGCTCATCCGGTCGAACCGGCGCGGGTCGGTGTTCCTGAGAACGGCCTTCTTCCTGCCGTATGTCATCGGGCTCCCCACGCTGAGCTACATCATCCTGCTCGAGCTTCAGCCGAACTCCGGCGCCGTGAACTGGGTGCTCGCCAGGCTGCATATCACCAACGGGGCAACCGCCTGGCTGGTCAACACCAACCTCGCGCTCGCCGCCACCTGCATCCTGGTCATCTGGTTCGCCTCCGGCCTCACCATGGTGCTTCTCCTCGGCGCCATGCAGGGCATCTCGGATGACCTCTACGAGTCGGCCGACGTGCTCGGCGCCTCATGGTGGGAAAAGGAGCGGTACGTCACGCTGCCGCTGGTCCGGCCGACGATCGCGCTGAGCCTGATCATCTCGATCATCGGCTCGTTCCTCGCGTTCAACCAGTTCTTCATCCTGACCCAGGGCGGCCCCGGGACGAGCACGTTCACGGTCGTCATGTGGATCTACCAGACGGCCTTTGTCCAGCTGCACGTGGGAGCGGCCGCCGCGATGTCCGTCGTGCTCATCGCGGTGGTCGGCGTGATCAGCTTCGTGCAGTTCCTGCTGCTCCGCAGCAACACCTGAGGGAGAGGAGGTCACGGCATGACCAGCGTCGCCGCTCCGGCCGGGGGAGCGCAGGGCAAGCAAGCCCGGTCACGCAGCTCCACCATCATCTACGTGTCCACCGGCACGGTGCTGTCCATCCTGTTTCTCCTGCCGCTCGTCTGGGCCGTACTCCGCTCATTCATGCAGCCGAGCGACATCACCGCGGCCCCGAGCGCCAGGGCTTTCGGCCACCTGACCGTCGCGAACTACAGCGGGCTCATCACGGGAAGCATCCACATCCTGCGCTACGTGGGGAACAGCGTCCTGGTGGCGGGGGGCACGGCGGTACTCACCGCCGTGCTCGCCACGCTCGCGGGCTACGGCCTCGGGCGCACCCGGTTCCGCTTCCGCGGGTCCAACGTGGTGTTCGCGCTCATTCTCGTCACCCTGATGGTGCCCTTCCAGGCAATCCTGACCCCGCTCTTCCTCGAGCTCAGCTTCCTGCACCTGCTCGACAACTGGCTGGGGCTCATTCTCTTCTACAGCACTTTCAACCTGCCGTTCGGCGTGTTCGTCATGCGCAACAGCTTCATGGCGGCCCCTAGCGAGCTCGAGGAGGCGGCGTACTGCGAAGGCGCAAAGGTTCTCACCACATTGCGCACGGTCCTGCTGCCGCTCGTCATGCCCGGCGTGGCCACCACGATGCTGTACGCGTTCCTGTTCGCCTGGACGGAATTCCTCGGCGCGCTCACGTTTATCACCAGCATCAACCGGCTAACGCTGCCCGTCGCCCTGCTGAACGTCGAGACCGGCACATTCGGCCAGGTCAATTACGGGTTCCTGATCGCGGGAGCGGTGATAGCCATGGTGCCGTGCGCGGTCCTGTACGTCGCGCTCCAGCGCTTCTATGTCACCGGCATCACCGCCGGCGGAGTCAAAGGCTAACGCGAACCTTCGCATAAGAGGCAGAACACCTGACCAGAGGACCGAGATGGCTGATATAGAACTCTCCCACGTCGACAAGGTCTACGAGGGCGCCGAGGCGCCCGCGGTGCGCGACCTCAGCCTGAAGATCGCCGACGGCGAGTTCATGGTGCTCGTCGGCCCGTCTGGCTGCGGCAAGACCACCGCCCTGCGCATGGTCGCCGGCCTGGAGGACATCACGGAGGGCGAACTGCGCATCGGCGGCCGGGTCGTCAACGACGTGCCGCCGCAGGGCCGCAACATCTCCTTCGTCTTCCAGAACTACGCCCTGTTCCCGCACATGACCGTCTACGACAACATGGCCTTCGGCCTCAAGCTGGCAAAGGTCGACAAGGCCACCCGCGACAAGCGGGTTCGCGAGACCGCCCGGATGCTCGGCCTGGATGAGTACCTGAACCGTAAGCCCCGCGCCCTGTCCGGTGGCCAGCGGCAGCGGGTCGCGATGGGCCGGGCGATCGTTCGCGAGCCGCAGGCCTACCTGATGGACGAACCGCTGTCGAACCTCGACGCCAAGCTGCGGGTGTCGATGCGTGCCGAGCTCGCCAGGCTGCAGCGTGACCTGAACGTCACCACGATCTACGTCACGCACGACCAGACCGAGGCGATGACGATGGGCGACCGGATCGCGATCATCCGCAGGGGCCAGCTCCAGCAGGCCGGGGCGCCCACCGAGCTGTTCTACAAGCCAAAGAACCTCTTCGTGGCCGAGTTCATCGGCAGCCCGTCGATCAACCTCGTCGAATCCAGCCTGCGCGCCGACGGCGACTCGCTGTACGCCGACGTCGCCGGGCAGCCGCTGCTGATCGATCCGGAGGCGCTGAGCGAGCGGCCGGCGCTGCGCGGCTATGCCGGCAAGCGGCTGATCATCGGCATCCGTCCGCAGGACTTCGAGGTCGGGGTGGCCGGCACCCGGCGGCGCGGCTGCCAGGTGGAGGCGAAGGTCGAGCTGGTGGAGGCCCTCGGCACTGAGACCAACGTGCACTTCTGCGTCAACGCGCCGCCGGTCATCACCGACGAGGTTCTCGAGCTGGCGGCCGACCTCGGCAAGGACGAGGCCACCCGGGTCGAGCGGAAGGCGCGAGCGGGTCGCAACGAGTTCATCGCCCGGGTAGACCCGAAGACCCAGGTCAGGAACGGCGACACGATTACCCTCGCGGTCGACACCGCACAGATGCACTTCTTCGACCCCGAAACCGGTCAGGCCATCCGATAAGGCACCGGTCAGGTAGTTGCCACGGCGGAGCCTTCCCCGTAACGCCGGAATCACGACCACATCCCGCACCCAGCCCAGCCATTCCGCCGCACCGGGGGTTTTGGGTGCGATCCACGCTGTCATCACAGCACGGATCGCACCCAAAACCCGGCCAGCCACTCCCGGAGCTGGGCACGGCGAAACAGGGCCGAGTGGACGCAGAAATGTTTCGGGGCATTCGCTGATTCCGGGTAACTGCAGCGGCCCGGCAAGACCTCGTTGACGGTCCGATACGCCAGAGGTATGTTGTGCTCTGGAAGACTCCGGCAACAATCGAAATATTTCGAAGATAAACCCGGCCCAGGCCCGGACGCCCGGCTGCCGAAAGGCGTCTGCGATTATGCCTCCGGCGAGCAATCGCGCTGCCATTTACGGGAAACGGCCAGTGCCGACTCCGCCGGTGATCTGGAATTGGAAGGTCGGCGATGAAGCCTGTCACCTCACGATATCTGCCAGCGTCATCAGTTCTCAGGGTCTTCATGGCGGGAGCCCTTCCGGCGGCCATCGTCGCGACCTTGTTCTCGACCGGGGTGGTGAAGGCGGCAGGCAGGGCGGCCGGGCCCTTGCCGGCCGCCGGCAACGTCTCACGCGACATGAACGGGCACTGGGTGGGCACCTGGGCCGCCGCGCCGCAGCTGACGGAACCAGCCAACATGCCGCCCCCGCCGTTCACCCAGGGCAATGTGGTGTTCGCCAACAGCACGCTGCGGCAGACCGTTCACGTGTCGATCGGCGGACGCCATGTACGGCTGCGCATCTCCAACGCGTACGGGGGCGCGGACCTGCCCATCACCATGGTTTCAGTGGGCCGCCCGATGGGAGGGCGGGCGGGGGTGAGCGCGATCGAGCCAGGTACCTCCCGCCCGGTGACCTTCGACGGCCGGCGTTCGATCGACATACCGGTGGGCGCGCTGATGGTTTCCGATCCGCTGGACTTCCCCGTGGCCGCCGGGTCCAACCTCACGGTGACGATGTACCTGGCCACCGGCCAGGCCTCCGCCGACATCACGTCGCACCCCGGCTCCCGGACCACCTCGTACATGATTGCCGGGAACCATGTCGACGATCAGGACCTGCCCGGGGCAACTGCCGCCGATCACTGGTATTTCCTCAGCGGCGTCGAGGCATGGTCTGCCGGGGACGCCGCGGCCGTGGTCATGATCGGCGACTCGCTGACCGATGGCCGGGGATCCACGACGAACGGGAACGACCGCTGGCCAGACCAGTTGTTCACGCGGTTGCAGTCCAGCAGGGACACGGCCGGCGTGGCGATCCTGAACCAGGCGCTCGGCGGGAACCGGGTGCTGCACGATGGCCTCGGCCCCAACGTGCTCGCCCGCCTGGACCGCGACGTGCTCGCACAGAGCGGGGCCAGATGGCTGATTGTCTTTGAAGGAGTGAACGACATCGGCACGGCGGACCCGACGGAAGCCGCCCAGAAGCAGGTTACGGCCGATCTGATCGCGGCCTACCAGCAGATCATCACCAGGGCGCACGCGGTGGGTATCCGCGTCTACGGCGCGACGATAACCCCGTTCGGCGGCAATGCTATGTACGACGACCCGCAGGGATACCGCGAAGCTGCGCGCGAGGCCGTCAACGAATGGATCCGCACCAGCCACCAATTCGACGCCGTTCTCGATTTCGACAAGGCGGTGCGTGATCCGCAAAATCCCCGGCAGATCACGCCCGCATTCGACAGCGGCGACCATTTGCATCTCAACCCGGCGGGCTACCATGCGCTTGCCGCCGCCGTGCCCGTCGGCCTGTTCACCGAGGCATCGACTCTTGCGGGCTTCGGCTTCCGTTAACGGGGGCAGCGCGCGAGAATGCCGCCGGGCCGCACCGGCAGAGCCGCACCGGCAGATAAGCTCGGCTCTCCGTCGATATAGCAGTCCGGCACCCAGCCCTCATTTCTGCTGGCCTTGTCCTCGCCCTGATACCACGAGCTGGTCGTGACCCCGTTATCGCAGGTAACAGTCGCGCCATTGGATATGAACTCCTGAGAGGTGGCGAAAGGCTGCCCGGCGGAGCCGACGGCCACCACCGTGGAGGGGCTGTACGGGTTGTCCCAGACGCTGACGCCCTGCTCCGAATAGTGCGTTTCCTCACCCTCACAGGCACCGGGCTCGTTGTAGAGATTGTCGTAGAAATAGCACTCACCCGGCACCGTGGTAGCGGCGGAGGCCGGTGCGGGCGTTGTGGTAGCGGCGGAGGCCGGTGCGGCAAGCGCCGCTGTCCCGGCCATTATCACGATGCCGGCCGCAAGCGATACGGCAGCTTTGTAACTTACCATGTGGAATCCCCTGTCCATGGGCGGTAACACATGCGCGTTGCCAGCATGGCCGGCGGCCCTGCCAGTTCTCTGCCGCATCTCTGTCAGGGCGCGGCGTTCGCCGCGCCCGCGGTTCGCGCCCCGGCGAACCCGGGGACCGGGCGTACACCGGCTGGCCCGGCCGCCCGCGCGCTCGCCCCGCCCGGGGAGTTAGGAAGCCCGCCCGCTGGGGAAGCGAAGGTGATGGCAACGAAAACGGCACGGCACGCCGGGCGCGACCTCCTCGGCGTCTATCTCAACGACCACCTCGCCGGCGCGACCGCGGGTACCGAGCTGGCGCGCCGGCTGGCGGGCGCGGCCCAGCATGTCCCGGCCTCCGGCAGCGTACTGAAACAGCTCGCGGCCGATATCGCGGAGGACCGGGCCGCGCTGCTGGAGATGATGGCCAGTCTCCGAACACCGGTCCGCCGTTACAAGGTGTACGCCGCGTGGGCGGGCGAGAAGGCCGGGCGCCTGAAGCTCAACGGTCACCTGCTGGCGCGGTCCCCGCTGAGCGGCCTCGAGGAGGCGGAACTCCTCCGGCTCGGCGTGGAAGGCAAGGGCGCCGGGTGGCGGACCCTCCGGATGCTGGCCGAGCGGGACAGCCGGCTCGACGCGGGGCGGCTCGACGAGCTCATCTCGAGGGCGGCTCACCAGAGCAGCCTGCTCGAAGAGCTCCGGGTAAGAATAGCGGGGCAGGTATTCAGGAACGGCACGAGCGCCTGATATGCCACGATGAACCCATGACGCTCACGCTGCGCAGTCCCGCGTTTGAGCCGGAAACGCCGATCCCGGCCCGCTTCGACCATGAGCGGGGAGATCTGTCCCCGGCCCTCACGTGGGACGGCGTGCCCGAGGGCACAGCCGGGCTGGTACTGCTCGTCGACGACCCCGATGCTCCGGTTCAGGGCAGCTTCGTGCACTGGGTGCTGTACAACCTGGACCCGGCACGCCGGGGTGTGGGGGAGGGCGAGGTTCCGGCGGAGGCGGCGGCGGGCGCCAACGGCTTCGGCGGGCCCGGTTACCTGGGACCGGCGCCGCCGCCGGGCGACAGCCCGCATCACTACGTGTTCCGGCTGCTCGCGGTCGACGAGCCGGTCCGGCTGCAGGGCCTGCCCGGCTACCAGGACGTCGAAACGGCCGTGGCCGGGCACATCCTCGCCGAAGCACGCCTCATCGGGACCTACCGGCGATAGCCTCGGCTGACCGGCGGCCCCCAGGGCGGGGCCGCTGGCGCATATGGCCCCGCCCAGTGGGGCCGCTGGCGCATTTGGCCCCGCCCTCCGGCCTCACGTCCCCGGCGTGCCGGCCGGGCGCGGGGCCGGCCGGCACGGCTGCCGGAGGTCAGCAGGTGGAGTTGGTCTGGGTGAGCAGGCCCAGCCGCCAGGGCAGGCTGTTGTAGCTGCCGGAGGCGGACGGGTCATGGCCCTGGTAGAGGTACTGGATCCTGCAGGGGCTGATGGTGAGCGTCTGGTCATAGCCGCTGCGGATCATTTCGCCGCTGCTGATGTCCTGGGTCCAGGGGGTGCCGCTGAAAGTGGTGTTGCTCCAGCGGGCGAAGGGATTGCTTTGCGTGCTGGCCAGCGAGGTCCAGGTGCCGTCGATCGCATTCGAGGTGTAGGACGTGAAGTACCGGCGGCCGTCGGAGCCGATCGCCTCGACGATCAGCAGGTACTCGTTGCTGCCCGCGACCTTGTAGACGTTGTCGGCCTCGAAGAAGCTGGACGGCGTGGAATTCGACGCGGCGATGACCGGCTGGCTCATGCCGCTGGGGAAGCTGGCGACGGACGTCTGCGAGCGGTACAGGTGCCCGTTGTCGTCCATGGAGAACAGGTAGCAGTTGGCGCTGTCGCAGATCACCCACATGTCGACCCAGTACCCGGAGCCGATGTTCTGGGAGATGATCGGCGGCATCCCCGAGTAGAAGTACTGGGTCGCGCTCCATCCCGCGGGGTTGGTGATGTCGGGGTTGGTGGAGTAACCGGCGTTGCTTCCGGTCTGGTAGACCACGTACCAAAGCTTCTGCGGGGTGAAGTAGAACAGCATCGGCGCGGTCTTGTAACCGGCGCCGATCGCCGTCTGGTCCGCATACACCGGCGTCGCGGCGTTCGCCTGCGACCAGTCGGAGAAGTGGATGAACTCCATGCCATAGGAACCCGAGGAGTTCACCGTCGAGGCGGCCACGTACCACTGGCCGTTGTAGTACACCACCGACGGGTCCTTCACCGCGATGATGTTGTGTGAGTCAGAGTGCGGGCTGATCAGCACGCCGCTGGAGCTCCACTGGAAGCTGCTGGGCAGCGAGCCGGCCGGGGTCGGCGTCGGCGACGGGCTGGGCGAAGAAGGCGACGGCGTGGGCGAAGAGGGCGACGGCGTGGGGCTGGGCGAGCCCGAGACGCTGCCGGTGCAGGAGACCCCGTTGAGGGCGAAGTCCGCCGGAGCGGGGTTGCTGACGTTGTTCCACGATCCGTTGAAGCCGATCGTCGTGGATCCGCCGGTGGCGAGATTGCCGTCCCAGCTCGCGCTGGCGGCGGTGACCTGGGCGCCCGTCTGGGTATACGTGGCGCTCCAGCCCTGCGTCACCCGCTGACCCGCGGCGAAATCCCAGGTCAGCGTCCAGGAGCTGAGCGGGCTGCCGAGGTTCGTGATCGCCACGTTGGCGTTGAACCCGCCCGGCCACTGCGAGCTGACGGTGTAGGTGACCGAACAGCCGGCCGCGGCCGCGCTGCTCGAGGCGGTGCTGACCGCCCCGGCGGCGAGTAGTGCCGCCGCGACCGCGGCGGCGCCCAGCCACCGGAACCGATAGCGAGACAGATGCATCCAGATCCTCCCTGCGAGACGGTCGCTTGCCCGCGCGGGCGCCACAGGCTGCCGGGGGATAAGGCGCCACAGGCTGCCGGGGTCAAGTGTTAGCGCTAACATCACCCCGCGCCCCGGCGCGGTCAACGGTCCCGGCGCCGGGAGCGCCCACCGTAAGGGATACGCCCAGGTGAAAGGCGCTGAAGAGGCGAACCGGAAATGCTCACGGCCGCCAGATTTCATGCCGAGTTTTCAGGGCGGCGCGCGCCCGGGGAAATGGTGCCGACCCAGCCGGCGTCTCAGGGCCTCGTCACGGTTTTCTCGCGACCCCGCCCAGCGCGGGCACCGCGGTGGCGCCGAACGGGCTGGGGTCGGGACGCCACTCCTGGATGGGGACCACACCCGGCTCAACGACTTCCAGCCCGTCGAAGAACCGGACGATCTGCTCCGGGCGGCGCAGATGGTAGGGATCGGCGCCGCTCTGGTTGTACTGCTCGGCCGCCTGGTTCTGCTGGGGGTTCGCGTCGGTGGCTTCGCACAGGGCGAGGTAGCCGCCCGATGGCAGGGCGGCCTTGAGCTCGTCCACGATCGACCGGGTGTACCGGTCGTCGTCTTCGCCGGGGTCGCCGATGTGCCCGAGGATGCCCATGAGCATGATCGCTACCGGGCGGGTGAAGTCCAGCTTTTCCCGCGCGACGGCGAGGATCGAGGCCGGGTTGTTCAGGTCCGCGTCGATGTAGTCGGTGGTGCCGGGCGGGCTGCTTGTGAGCAGGGCGCGGGCGTGCGCGAGTACCAGGGGGTCGTTGTCGACGTAGACGATGCGCGAGTCCGGCGCGACGCTCTGGGCGATCTCGTGCGTGTTGTCGTGGCTGGGCAGGCCCGTGCCGATGTCCAGGAACTGGCGGATACCGGCTTCTCCGGCGAGGTAACGCACCGCGCGGGCGATGTAGTAGCGGGTCGCGCGCGCCAGGTCGAAGACGCCGGGAAAGAGCGTGGCGAACTGGTCGCCGGCCGCTTTGTCGACGGCATAGTAGTCTTTGCCGCCCAGCCAGTAGTTCCAGATTCTGGCTGACACGGGAACCGACGTGTCAATTTCCCCCATGAGGTCTTTCTCGGCATCGCTCCACGAGAACGCGGAGTCATCACCGCTCACGCTGGCCTCCCGTTGTTAACGTTCACACCACTACACCTGCCGCGCCCTGCAAAGACTCTTGTCAGGAGCTTAGACGCGCGGCTGTTCCCGGTAAATTCGGCCATCCGCGTGCCGCCCGGACGAGCAGCGCGCCGGGCAGCAGGACGAGGCCCAGCGGCAGCATCCCGACCGGCCCGACGCCGCTGCGCGGACGGCCGCGATCGCGGGTCAGGCCGGCATGGCCGATGGCCGGTGCAAGGCTGCGGACAGATGAGCCACTGCCCGTTCGGTACATTCTTTCAATGATTCCGAACGGAGGGCGGTATTTCCCCAGATCACCCTCGCCTGCCGCGGGGTTTGTGGCGCCGGGACGGCGCTGCCGCCGTTTTACTGTCGCGCCGCGTGCTACCCGTCGCGGCGCCCGGTGCCGATGATGACTCCATGACGGTGTTGCCCGAAGTGCGCAGGACAGGCGGGCTGATCGGCGCCGAGATCCGCGGGCTGGACCTGACCCGCGAGTACCCGGACGAGACGTACCAGGCCGTGCGGCAGGCGTGGGCCGAGCACGGGGTCATCTTCTTTCGCGGCCAGCACCTGACGGCGGGGCAGCGGGAGGGGTTCGCCCGGCGGTTCGGCGAGATCAGGACGATGCAGCAGTTGCGCAAGGAGCCGGGGCAGACCAAAAAACGTCGGCGAGAGCTGGCACGTGGACATGACCTGCTTCGGTGAGCCGCCGGTCGCCACGATGCTGTTCGCGGAGGAATGCCCGCCGTACGGCGGGGACACTCTGTGGGCCGGGATGGGGGCCGCCTTCGAGGACCTTTCCGGGGGACTGCGGAGCACCCTGGCCGGCATGCGTGCGGTGCACGCGAATGTGCGCAAGCTCGGCCTCAGCTACGAGCAGACCTCGCCGCCGGAGCCGTCGATCGCGGAGTACGACGCGGCCGAGGGGCCGCTGCACCCCGTCGTCACCATGATCCCGGAAACCGGCCGCAGCGTCCTGTACGTCAACCCCGAGTACACCACCCGCTTCGAGGGCTGGACGCGGCGGGAGAGCCTGCCGCTGCTGCGCTACCTCTTCGAGCACGGGAGCAAGCCGGAGTTCGTGACCAGGTTCCGGTGGGAACCCGGCTCGATCGCGTTCTGGGACAACCGGCAGGTATGGCACCTGGCGGTGAACGACTACCACGGGATGCGCCGCGTCATGAACCGCATCCTCCTCGCGGGCACGAAGCCGGTGCCCGCCGAAGCGGTTCAGCACCCCGCCGAAGCGGTTCAGCACCCGGCCGAAGCGGTTCAGCACCCGGCCGAAGCGGTTCAGCACCCCGCCGAAGCGGTTCAGCACCCCACATGAGCCGTTTAACACCCGCCGGAGCGGTGTAACACCCACTCGGCGCGGGGCCAGATGCGCCAGCGGCCCCACTGGGCGGGGCCAGATGCGCCAGCGGCCCCGTGGGCGGTCAGCCGGCGCTCTCAGACCGGGACAGGCCGCCAGCGCCGAAACGGCCGGCGGCCTGTCCTCGCTGGGCGTCAGAACTGGACGAAGATCCTGGTGAAGTCGAGCGGCTGCTGGCTGATCTCGGAGCAGGCGGGAAGGCCGCTGGCCGATCCGCTGCACGGCTGGTCGCGGTCAACCGACCAGAACGCGAGCCTGCCCAGCCCGTTGGCCCGCGCGAAGCTGACCAGGGTCTGCGCGTTGGCCTCGGTGAACACCTCCGCGGGGTCGTCGTTCTGCCCGATCATCGGGGTGACCCCGATGTTCGCGTAGCTGTCACCGGGCCAGACGGACCGGACGAAGGACAGCGTGTTCTGGGCCGCCTGAACGGCGTAGCTGTCCATATTCGCGCCCGAAGTGTCCCACGAGCCGTAGTAGTCCATCGCCATCACGTTGATCACGCTGATATTCGTGCCGTCCGCGGCGGCCTGCCGCAGGAAGGCCTGGCCGTTGTTGTCGGGCCCGCTCGGCAGCACCGGGATCGTGAGCGACACGGCCAGCCCTGGGTTGGCCGCCTCCAGTTGCCTGATGGCCTGGAACCGGAGGTTGTTGGTCGCCGTGTCGGCGATCGCCGCGCCCTCGATGTCGAAATCGATGTGGGTGACATGCAGGGTGCTGATCACGGACTGATAGGCCGCCACCAGGCTGCTCAGGTTGGGGCAGGACTGCGCGAGCTCGATCCCGGCCTCCCCGCCGAACGAGACGATGGGGGTCGCGCCCTCCGACTCGGCCCGGGTGATCTCCCCGGTCACCGTCGGGTCGTTCGTGACCGGCAGCGTGTCGCCCCAGATCGGCGTGCATCCCGAGCCGATGACGAACGCGGCGGTGAACGCCTTGAGCCCGGCCTGGGTGGCGGCGTTGTCCAGCATGGGCTCCTGGTTGTTGGTCATGTCGGCGTAGGGGGCTACCGCGAAGCTTCCTCCCCCTCCGCCGCCACCGCCGGACCCCTGGGTGGTCGCCTGCACGGACGCCGACCGCGCGCCCTCGTCCGCCGAGTTGTACGCGGACACGGCGAAGGTGTAGGTGGCCGACGCGGCCAGGCCGGTCACGGTGGCGCTCGTGCCGGGGACGGTGGCCGCCCGCGCTCCGTTTTCGTAGACGTAGTAGCCGGTCACACTGCCCTGCGGGGCCGTCCACGACAGCGACACGCTGCTCGAGGTGGTCCCGGTGACGGCCAGGCCGGCGGGCGCGGCGGGGGCTCCGCCGCCGCCGCCACCGCCCCCGGGTCCGGTCAGCGCGAGGTCGTCGGCGTGGTAGGTGCCCTCGGCGTACCAGCCGTGCACGTAGACGGTGACCGAGGTGGTGGAGGCGCCGGTCGTGAACGTCGTCGACAGCTGGGTCCACGAGCTGGCCGACGGCGTCCAGTCGCTGGTGTCGGCGGCGCCGGTGCCCGAGTCCCCGATGAAGACGTAGCTGCCCTCGACCCAGCCGGTCAGCGTGTAGCTGGACGACGGCTGGACCGGGACCGCCTGGGAGCATTGCGCGTCGTCGGAGCCGGACGCGGCGCCGGCCAGCGCGTACGAGCCGGAGTGCACCGGGCTCGTCGCGACCGTGTCCAGCGGTGAGCACGACCAGCCGGACAGCGAGCCGGTCTCGAAACCGGGGTTGGCGAGGAGGCTGGTCTGTGCCATGGCGGGAGCCCCGGTCATGGGCTGGAGGAACGCTGCCGCCAGCGCGGCGGCCGCCACCATGATGAGCGTTCGCCGCACGGGGTGCCGGCGGCCTGGACGGAGTGAGCCGGAATGCCTGGAATGCACGCGTCCTCCCTGACCTTGGACCGCTCCCCCAAATGGGCCGCTCCCCCAAATGGGCCGCTCCCGCGAATGGGGGCCGCTCACCCTATATTAATAGGAAAGTTTCTTAATAAATTGACCTTAACTCGCCGGGGGCGATCCGTCAATAGCCGTGTACGCTCAGGCGCTCACCACCCACCGGCGCTCACCATCCACCGGCGCTCACCATCCACCGGCGCTCACCATCCACCGGCGCTCACCTTCATCGGCGCTCACCATCCAGGAGTACGTCCGTGGGCTTTGATGCGCGGCGCGTATGTGAGAGCGTGAAGAGACCGGACGAGAGTGAACCGGAGGGATCGCGATGACGGCTTCCCGGTCTGGCCGGCGCGTCATGACCACATCGTTCCTCGCGCTCGGCGCGGCGATCGTTGCCGTCGCCGGGAGTGCCGCTGGCCCGGCCGCCGTGAGCCGGGCCGCCGAGGCCGGGCACGCCCGGACGGCGCTCGCGGCGGGCGTCCTGCCCCCGAAACAGGCGGTCGCCGTGGGTACCGGCGGCGCCGTCGCATCCGACGATGTGCAGGCGACGCGGGCAGGGATCGGGGTACTGCGGCGGGGCGGCAACGCCGTGGACGCCGCCGTCGCGGTCGCCGCCATGCTGGGCGTGACGGACCCGTTCGTCGCCGGGATCGGCGGTGGCGGCTTCCTCGTGTACTACGACGCCCGCACGAGGCACGTGTACACGATCGACGGCCGCGAGACGGCGCCGGGTACGGCCGGGCCCGGCCTGTTCATCGACCCGGCCACCGGCAAGCCGCTGCCGTTCCCCACCGCCGTTACGAGCGGCCTGTCCGTGGGGGTACCCGGCACGCTCATGACCTGGGAGCGGGCGCTGCGGAGCTTTGGCACGATCGGCCTGGCCGATGCCCTGCGGCCGGCCGAGCACGTCGCCAGCCGCGGCTTTCCCGTGGATGCCGTGTTCCGTGAGCAGGTGCGGGAGAACGCGTTCAGGTTCGACCAGTTCTCGTCCACCAGCGCGCTGTTCCTCCCCGGCGGCCGGCTGCCGGCCGTCGGCTCCATCTTCCGGAACCCCGACCTGGCCGCGACCTACGCCGAGATAGGGCGCGACGGCGTCGCGGACCTCTACGGCGGCCCTCTCGGCGCCGAGGTCGTGAACACCGTCCACAACCTGCCGCTCGCGCCGGGCGCCACCCTGGTGCCGCGGCCCGGCCTGATGCGGCTTTCCGACCTCGCCGCCTACCGGGCGCCGCTGCGCGCGCCGACCCATGTGAGGTACCAGGGCCTGGACGTGTACAGCATGGCGCCGCCGTCCAGCGGCGGAATCACCGTCGGGGAGTCCCTGAACATCCTGTCCAACTTCCGTCTGCGAGACATGACGCAGGTGCAGGCGCTGCATCACTACCTGGAGGCAATCCGGCTCGCCTTCGCCGACAGGAACCGTTACATCGGCGACCCGGCCTTCGTCGACGTGCCCACAAAGCGGCTTCTCTCCAAGTCGTTCGGCCGGCAGCGCGCCTGCCTGATCAACCCGCACAAGGCGCTGACCAGCCCGGTGCCGCCGGGTGACCCTTATTCAGGGTCGGGCGGATGCGTCCCGGCCGGGTCGGCCGAGGCGGGCCAGCCCAGCGACGGCGCCAGCACCAACAACTTCGTCGTCTCCGACCGGTGGGGCGACGTGGTCTGCTACACGAACACCATCGAGGAGCTCGGCGGCAGCGGGATCGTCGTGCCGGGCCGCGGCTTCCTGCTCAACAACGAGCTGACGGACTTCGACTTCGCCCCGCTGCAGCCGGGCGTGCCGGACCCCAACCTGCCCGCGGCAGGCAAGCGGCCGCGGTCGAGCATGGCACCGACCATCGTGCTGCGCGACCGCCGCCCGTTCCTCGCGGTCGGCTCCCCCGGCGGCGCGTCCATCATCACGACCGTCCTGCAGATCCTGCTCAACCGGCTCGACTTCGGGATGACGCTGCCGCAGGCCATCGCCGCTCCCCGTGCCTCCCAGCGCAATAGCCCGGTTACTCAGGCCGAGCCGGCCTTCATCGCCCTGCCGGTGACCGCGGGCCTGAAGGCTCTGGGGCAGAGGTTCGCGATCGTCGACACGTCGCCGCTGAACCCCTCGATCATCATCAGCCCGGACATCGGCGCCGCGAACGGCCTGGAGTTCCTTGGCCGCCACCGGGTCCTCGCCGCCGCCGAGCCCGTCCGCCGCGGCGGCGGCGACGCCGCCGTGGTCGAACCTGAGCGCCGATAGGCCCGATGCCGCCGGCGGGCCGCCCGGCGGCCTTCCGTTTCCACCACATTGTTCGCTTCAGGCCCTATATGCCCCACAGGTAACTCCCCTGCTGCCGGCGGCTGGTCCCTGCGCGGGGCCAAATGCGCCAGCGGCCCCGCTGGGCGGGGCCGAATGCGCCAGCGGCCCCGCTATGTGAGCCGGACCGTGGCCATCCGGCGACGGCGGGCCGGCGGGAGGCGGGGCGGGGACGGCGGCTTCGCGCGACCGGGGCGGGGACGGGCGGCTTCGCGCGACCGGGCGCGATCCGGTGTCAGGTGTTCTTCTGGTTCCTGGGCAGCGCCCTGGCCGGGGCGGGAAGCTGCCGGCGCGATGGCGGAATCACACGCATGACCGGGCGGCGTTCGAGCAGCCGCCGGGTGGCGGTGGCCGCGACCTCGGCGAGCGCGGGAGTGATCGCGTCGAGCGCGCCCGCCAGCGCCCGCTGCGCCAGGGAGGGACGGTGCGCGGGCTCGGCCGCCGGTGACCAGGTCACGGTCACCGATTCCCACCATCCAGCGCTGCGCACGGCGCCGCCCAGGTCCTCGCGCCGCCAGTGCCCGCGGGACAACTGCACGCGCTGCTCCAGCCGGAGGCCCTCGGCGCTGAGCGCGCGGCGATTGTTCTTACCGCCTCGCATGAGCCCATTATGCGTCCGGTTGTCCGTCGTGGCAGCCGCGGCCTGGCGGCACCCCGGCCGTACCGCCAGGGCCGCGAGCGTGGGACTTGACAACCGGCGCGATTTGCGGGGTTATGTCTGGAGAGTCGATCGGTTCTGCGTGATTCCGGGTGGTGATGATGACAGGCTTGCGGGCGGCGGGCGTTCTGGCGCTGGTGGCGGGCATGATGACCGGGTGCGTGACGGGCAGGGCCGCGGCGGGGACGCAACCGGCGGGCGTCGTCACCGGGACGGATTCCGGCGACACGCACGCCTGCGTGGACACCCCGCTGACCATCACGTTCCCGTCGCCGCCGGGCCTGGGCGTCACCGGCTCGATCACCGTGCACAACGCCGACGGCTCCGTCGCCGATACCATCGATCTGGCCGACCCGGCATCGTTCACGGAAACCGTCGGCGGCGCGGCCGACGCCGCGGGCATGCTGCATTACTTCCGCTACTACCCGGTCATCATCAGCGGCGACACCGCGACCATCTACCTGCACCACGAGCTGGAGTACGGCCGCACCTACTATGTGACCACCGATCCCACGGTCTTCACCGGAACCGGCTTCACCGGCATCAGTGACCCGTATGCCTGGCGCTTCACCACGACGCACCGCCGCCCGCGGCCGGACGCGCGGGTCATCACCGTCGCCGCCAGCGGCCACGGTGACTTCTGCACGGTGCAGGGCGCGATCGACGCGGTCCCGGCGAACAACACGGTGCCGAGGCTCATCAGGGTCGCCAACGGCACCTACACGGAACTCGACTGGGTCGCACCGGGCAAGCCGGGGATCACCGTTCAGGGGGCGTCGCGCGGCGGCACGGTCATCGAGTACGCGAACAACAACAGCCTCAACTCGGCGAACACCACCGATATCTGCGCGCGGCAGGCCATTCCGGTGCATGACAACTACAACTGCTGGCGATCCAACTTCAGCGTGGAGGCCAGCGATTTCACGCTGGAGAACCTGACACTGATCAACACCACCCCGTACGGCGGCAGCCAGGCCGAGGCCTTCCGCGGGAACGCCGGCCGGATCACGCTCAACCGGGTCAGCCTGCTCTCCTACCAGGACACGATCCGGCTCCAGGGCCTCGGTTACGTGACGAACAGCTACATCCAGGGCGACGTGGACTTCACCTGGGGCGTCGGCACCGTGTTCTGGACACACGACGAGCTCAGGTCCATGCACGCGGGATACGTAACGCAGGTCCGCAACGGCGCGGGCAGCAACGGTTACGTGTTCTACGACGACACGCTCACCCGCGCGCCCGGCGTCGCCGACGGCTCGGTTTACCTCGGACGGATCGACCCGACCGTGTATCCGTACAGCCAGGTCGTCTACATCGACACGAAGATGGACGCGCACATCAACCCGGCAGGCTGGCTGCTGAACAACGCGGACTGTCCGGCGGGCGCCGGCCTGCGGTTCTGGGAGTACGGCTCGGTGAACCTGGCGGGACAGCCCGTCGGCACCGGCCAGCGGCTGGCGTGCTCCCGCCAGCTCACCGCCGCCCAGGCGGCCGAGTGGTCCGATCCCGCGTTCGTCCTGAACGGCTGGGTGCCGGCCACGGTCAACGCGACGGCCGCCGGCACCGCGGTCAGCGTGAACTGGTCCGCTCCGCCAGGCCACTCCGCCGCGGACGTGATCGCGCTCTGCGCCGTGCACGCCCCCTGGTGTGCCGCCGCCCGGCGCGCAGGCACCACGGCCAGCACCGGCACGGCCACCTTCCGGCTGCCGGCGGGCGCGGGGACGTACCGGGCGCGGTACTACGCGCACGGGCGGGTCACCGCGGTGAGCGCGCCCTTCCCGGCCGGGTCGTAGGCCGCTTCACCGGCCAGAGCCCGCGCCGCGCTATGCGGTCAGCCGGCGGGCGACCGGGCTGACGCCGGCGGTGAGCCGGTCGCCCCTGGCGGCCAGCAGCTCATACCGGGCCTGCGGAACATACATGACGCACCGGCTGCCGAAATGAATGATCGCCAGCCGCCGGCCGAGGAGCAGGACGCCGGGGAGCGCCCACTGCGTGATCCGGCGGGCGATCAGGCCAGCGGCCAGCACCACGCCGATCATGTCACCCCCGGTCCCGGTCTCGATGGTGATCCTGCTCTGCCGGTTCCCCTCCTCGGCGGCGCGCAGCATCGCCGCCCGGCATTTCCCGTCCAGCCACGTCCAGGAGACCATCTTCCCGGATACCGGGGACCACGCCACGTGCACGTCGGCCAGCGAGAGGAACACGCTGACCTGCCGGTAGGGGCCGCCCGGCAGCCACGGGACGTGCACGCCGTCGCCGACCAGCACGACCTTGCCGTCGGTCACCGCGTAGACGACACCGGGCTCGCAAGGATCGGGGAAACGGCCGGGGTCACGGAAGAACAGCGTGATCCCCGCCGCGGCGGCGAGGGCCGCCGCCGCCGCCCCCCGCCGCCCGGCGGCGGCCAGCCCGGTCCCGGCCAGCAGCGGCGGCAGCACGTAGCGCGCGGCCACCCGCAGGCTACCCGCGGTCCACACCGGCATCCCCGGCCGCGGCCCTGGGCTCGCGCAGCTCGTACAGGGCCGCGGGCGGGATGTTCCCGCGCGACCAGACGTGGCTGATCCGGCCAAAATACCGCGTGAACTCACGTTCCCTGTGGGTGGAGTACTGGATGGTGAGCAGCGCGCCGCCGGGCGCGAGGGTCCGGCCGATCATCGTCAGCAGCCGGTTCCGCACGTCCGCCCTCATGGACGTCCACGGAAGCGCCGACACCACCAGCGGCGTGAGCCGGCCGTCGAGCCGGTCCTCGAGCTGCGCCGCGTCACCGCCGATGACCCTGAGGTTTGGATGGGCCGGCTGGAGGCGCTCGGTGAGCCGCCGCGCCAGCACCGGATCCCGCTCGAAGGCAAGGACCTCCGTCCGTGGCCCGGCACGCCGGAGGATCTGCTCGGTGTACACACCCGTGCCGGCGCCCAGCTCGACGATCACCTTGGCGTCCCGCCAGCCGAACTCCTCCCCGGCCAGGTTCAGCATGTTCGTCACGGTCCGGCGGGAGGTCGGCAGCACCGCGCCAACCTGAGCGGGATGCGCGGCGAACGCCCCCAGGAACACCGCCGCGTCGGCGAGCCGTTCCCGCAGCGGCCGGGACCGCGAAACACCCGCCGGTGACGCGGGCCCGTCGCCGCCGTGTCCGGAAACCTTCATGAGGAACGCGATGGCTGCCGCGACAATCATGAACTCGGCGGCTGTTACCGGCCGTGCATGCCTGTGCCGTTCCCAGGCCGACAGCGGGCTGCGGAAGCGCCGCGCCCACAGCGGATACCCGTGCGGCCGCGCGTCGCTGTGGTGCACAGGAAGGTCGCAAAGGATGTGGCCAGCCCATCCGGCAGCGAGCGCGGCCAGCCGGCCGGACCTCAGCAGCGCCGCGGCGGCGGCCACCGCGGCGGGCGCGAGCACCGAATGGGCGGCGAGGTCCGGCGGCCAGTTCAGTTCGGAGCCGTCATAGCCAAGCCGGGTCCTTATCTGGCCGCGGGGCCGCCCGCGCACGGCCAGTGACGCCGCGAGCAGCCAGTACGGGAGATCGGGGATGACGGCGCCGAGGGCGGCGGCGCGTGCCGCTCCCCGGTCGCCGCGCCGGGCGGCCCGGGCGGCGGCGAGCGTAACGACCCAGTGCGACGGGGTTCTCAACTCATCTGACCCTTCCGCGGGACGGCGAGCGGCAGCACCGCTGTCCCGCGGGCCTTTCCGGCCTGGATGAGATCCCGCCAGGCCGGAACCGGCACGGAACTGACCATGAGCGCGCTCAGCACCACCATGGCGGCCATTGCCGCGTACAGGCCGGCGCCCGTGGCCAGGAGGATGGCCAGCAGCACCGCGGCCAGCGGGCACGGGCAGCCGGTGTAGGCCTTCTGGTGACCACGCACCAGGTACCGCGCCAGCCTCCACTGCACGGCGATGCACCACACCACCACGGCGGCGGCGCCGGGCACCGGGTGCCTGTACAGCGCCGCGGAGTAAGCGATGATGGCGGGAGCGACGCCGAAGGACACAACGTCACTGATGGTGTCCAGGCCGTGACCGAACGGGCCGTCGGTGTGGTAGTGGCGGGCCAGCGTCCCGTCCACGAGATCGGCGACGGCCGCGACGATCACCAGGCCGGCCGCGGTCCACAGCCACCCAGCCGGAACCGGCGCTCCCGTGCTGACCACGACCAGGATGGCCACGATGCCGGCCGTGAATCCCGCCGTTGTGGCGGCGTTCGCGCGGTTGAGGTGCGGGCGCCAGCTCACGCCCGGATCGGGGTCTTCCATTCGCTTCCCTTTCCGCGCGGGTACTGTCAGGCCGGCTGTCCGCCGGGTCTGAGACGGTTTGGGCACCCTGGCCTGTTTACCGGGGATTTACCCATAGTAGTTAACTATGTCGTATCTGTCACCGTTCGCGGAGGAAAGTTTTACTTATCGTGATTGTCTTATGCCTTTCCTGTCACTGGCGCTGGAGGGAGCCCGGGTGCCGGCGAGGGCCCCATGCGGCATTGCGTCCCCACCGGCCATTGCGTCCCCACCGGCGGCTGCCGTCCCCACGGCGGTTACCTGCCGTGCGGCGGTTACCGGCCGTGCTGCCAGTTCGGCTTGCGCTTTTCCAGGAACGCGCGGATTCCCTCCTGCGCGTCGGGGAGCTGGCTGGTCGCGGCCATGACCTCGACGGCGTAGGCGTAAGCCTTTGGCTGGTCCAGGTCGATCTGGGCGTAGAGCGCCTGCTTGCCGATGCCCTTGCTCACGGCCGAACCGCGCGTCGTGCGCTCGAGGAGATCGCGGACGGCGTCGTCGAGCCGGGCGGTCGGCACGACCCGGTTGACCAGGCCCCAGTCGAGCGCGGTGCGCGCGTCGATGACGTCGCCGGACAGGGCCAGCTCCATGGCGCGCTTGCGCCCGACGTTCCTCGCGATCGCCACCATGGGCGTGTGGCAGAACCAGCCGCCCTTGCCGCCTGGCGCCGCGAAGCCCGCGTCTTCGCTGGCCACCGCCAGGTCAGTGCTCGCGATCAGCTGGCAGCCGGCCGCCGTTGCGAGCCCGTGCACCCGCGCCACCACCGGCTGCGGCACCTGCTGGATCAGCGTCATCAGCTCGGTGCAGGTCAGCAGCAGCGAGCGAACCGCCGGCAGGCCGGCGCCGGCGACATCGGCGAAGTCATGCCCGGCGCTGAACACCGGGCCGTTTCCCGCCAGGACGATGCCCAGGGCGTCGCTGTCGCCGAGGTCACGGAAGGCCGCGATCAATTCCCGCATGTGCTCGAGGGACAGAGCGTTGCGGCGCTGGGGCCGGTTCATGGTGACAGCGGCGAAATCGCCGGAACGCTCGACGAGGATGTGCTCGAACTTCATGGTCCAAGCATCATCCCGGCACCGTGACCATGTACAGGGCGGGGCACGCCGAGGTGCCGGGACATCCGCGCCGCCGCGGGTCAGCCGGTCCGTGCGGCGAAATCGCCGGTGGTTTCGCCGCCACTGACCCATACAGCCCCGGTGCCGGGCACGTAGCCGACCCGTGCGGCGGCGCTGTAGGCGGATGTGACCGGGAACGGCACCCGTGCCCAGGCGCTTCCGTTCCAGTGGTAGACCACCGCGCGGAAGGCATTGTCCCCGGAATTGTTCTCGTAGGTTCCCACCGCATAGGCGTCGTTGCCGCTGGCGGCGATCCATGTCAGGGTCTGCATCGTTCCGGCCGCCGGCATCGGGGTGATCGTCCACGACGTCCCGTTCCAGTGCGCGGCGAGGGCGGTGGTATCGAAGTTCTGGTCGTTATCCGTGATCGAGAGCCACGCGTTCGTAGGCGACGACGCCGCGATGTTGTAGACCTCCCACCAGTGGCCCGCGGCCGCGGCGAGCGTCGACGTCACGGCCCAGCTCGTGCCGTCCCAGCGGGCGGCGAACTCGACCGTCGAGCCGCCGACCGCTGCGGTGCCGGCAGCCCACAGGCCGCTGCCGCTGGCGGTGACCAGCTGGATCTCGCTGCCGGCCGCGCCGGACGGCGCGGGACGCGTCACCCGCGACCACCGGCTGCCGTTCCAGTGCGCGAGCAGGTTGCTGCCCGCGGCCCAGACATCAGATGGGCTGACCATCGCCACGCTGCTCAGCGCCTCGCTGGCGCCG
>Ga0213875_10000618_pt1 | contig 28489 bp, 26 predicted proteins | sample BarmaccomBMRX_R8_FD_160105 | JGI IMG/M metagenome (GOLD analysis project Ga0213875, IMG submission 160105) | Root-associated microbial communities from Barbacenia macrantha in rupestrian grasslands, the National Park of Serra do Cipo, Brazil - RX_R8 | ecosystem: Host-associated > Plants > Roots... | reverse complement strand
TCGGGTCCAGCTAGCAGCGGCTCACCACCGTGCAATACCAGCCCGATCTCTTCAAGGCCATGCTGTCGGACATGCTCGCCAATCCGCTTGGCGGCCTGCTCGGCCGTCGCGAGCGACATTCGTCTCGGCTGTGACCGCCAAGACTGATCGGCCATCGCGTACATGTAACAGTAGTCGCAGGCCAGGTCGCAGCGGCTGTGGATCTTCAGCACGAATTCACGGAACGGTGCTGGCCGCCAGCCGTCCGCCATAAGACTCTCGATATCGAGCGTGGCTGGCCACTCTGGCGCTGGCTTCGCTCGTGTACCTGAATCAGACACCCGTCTCTCTGATCGCTCAGCGCCCCCGCTGCCGTCGTCATGCGGGCGAGCGCCGGAACACACGATAGAGGAGTTCAAAACCGGCAACGTTGCACTTCGGTAACAGGCGTGGCCGCATTTCCGTAACTATTTGGATAAGTATTGGGCGCCTGCGCTGGCCACCACGGTTCCGGCGTGAGGCCGCTGGCGGATCGTGATGACGCTGGGTGATCTCGGTGCGCGGCATTCTGCTTGAAACTTGTAGAGCCGGTTCATCCGTGGCACCGTTTATGGATGCAACAAATAGTGCTCAGGTTGATCCGGGCTGCTGGTCGACGCCGGGGATAGTAATCTGGAGGGTCTGCATGAGACGGGGCAGGGCCGCGAGAGTCCGGATCTTGACCCTCGCTTGCGTCCTGTCGGCAGCGGTAGCCGCCGTACTCAACAAGGTTGGCGTCAGGGACTGGCGGCCGCAGGCGGTCGCGGTCGCGCTGGCGGCCGCCGCGACATTGTCGGGGACGATCTGGCGGGAATGGCTCATAAATGCGCTGAAAGGAAGTGCTGACTTCGACAACGAACTTGCCCGGGGAACATTCATGCCGGGCGGCAGGCTGCCGCGAATCAAGGAGATCAGCAACCCAATCTTGATCGGCGTGCACCCGGCGCCGCTGCGCGACACCGGCAACACTCCTGATGACGGGCGTGTGGAGGATCGCGTCCCGCTCTACGTAAAGCGTGATATCGACGCGGAACTGCGCCGGGCGCTTGCCGGTAGCTGCTTCGTCGTGCTGGTCGGAGACTCAACAGCCGGAAAGACGCGGACCGCGTTCGAGGCGATGCGAGAGGTTCTCCCCGAACATCTCTTCATTGGGCCGTCAGAGCGCGACGCGGTGGGCGCCGCACTGGAGAGAGCTGCCACTGAACGCAAATGCGTCGTCTGGCTTGATGACCTTCAGCGCTACCTAGGGTCCGGCGGCCTCACGCGCAAGGCGCTTGCCGAACTGCTGAGCGGAACTGGCCACCACCGTGTCGTTCTGGCCACGTTGCGTGCCATCGAGGAGAGTCGTCTTACTGCACCGATGGGCGAAAATAGCCAGGAGTCGGCATATATCGGCCAGACAGTGCTCGATCAGGCGACCCGCCGTATCATGATTGATCGCCTGTTCAGCGTCGCCGAGCAGGGGCAGGCGCGGCGCATAGCGCGGGAGGACCCTAGGCTCGCCGATGCCATAGAGCACGCCAGCAGCTACGGCATCGGCGAGTATCTCGCGTGCGGTCCGCAGCTGTTGACCGAATGGGAGGATGCGTGGGCTCGCGGATACCATCCGCGTGGTGCCGCTTTGATCGCCGCTGCGGTCGACTGCCGCCGTGCTGGATTCGCCGACCCTCTGCCCAGACCCCTCCTCGACGAGTTGCATGAAGTATATCTCGCCCGGCGCGGTGGAAGTCAGCTCCATCCTGAGGGACTTGACGATGCATGGAACTGGGTGACGATGCCCCGAGATTCGGGTAATACGCCACTATGGGCCGTCCGGGATGGCTATTTTGAGGTATTTGACTACCTCATTGATGTGATCCAGCGTCACTCCGGTGAATCCGTCCCTGACGAAACTGTCCGTGCCGCTCTCTGTTATGCTGAGGCCGCCGACGCAAGCAACATCGCCGTCACCGCTTGGCACCAAGGCCGCTATCCGCTGGCCGAGATAGCGATCCGCCAGGCGTACGCGGCGTTCAGCCGGGCATTCGGTTCCACCGCCGCAGAGACCCTGGCCAGCCGGAATAATCTCGCTGTTGTGTTGCATGCTGAGGGCAGGCTGGGGGATGCGGAGGCGGAGTACCGGGCGGTTGTGCAGGCTCGGGCGGTGGCGTTGGGAAGTGAGCATCCCGACACGCTTGTCAGCCGGAATAATCTCGCTGCGGTGTTGCATGCTGAGGGCAGGCTGGGGGATGCGGAGGCGGAGTACCGGGCGGTTGTGCAGGCTCGGGCGGTGGCGTTGGGAAGTGAGCATCCCGACACGCTTGTCAGCCGCAACAATTTGGCCGTTTTCCTCACAGACCTGGGGCGGCTTGATGATGCCGAGGCCGAACACCGCAGCGTCCTCGACGCCCGCGCTCGCCTGCTCGGTGAGGACCACCCGCATACCGTGATCAGTCGCGACAATCTGGCATCCGTGCTTAGGAGGCGGTCAGCCGGCGGTGAAGTGTGGCCCTGACCCACCCGCAGACCGCCAGGCCAGCTCGTTTAGCGCCCAGCTGAGCTGGAGCTGGACAGTGGCATCGGCCGGTATGCGGTCCACAGCAGCGCGCAGCTGGCCAATGGCCTCGGCGAGTCTGCCGCGATCGACAAGAGTCCGCCCTACGGCGGCGAGCAGGCGTGCTACCGCTCCTTGGTCCCTGACCACCTCGAACAGGATGGCGGCATGGCGGTAATGCCCCTCGGCCTTGTCAAGTTCAGCTTGCTCATAGGCGAGGTCCCCAAGCAGCGAACTTGCCTCGGCGCGCACGCGCAGCGCCGTATCCGGGGCTACGCGTAGCGCCTCGGAGGCGTATCTCTCAGCAAGCCCAAGTTCGCCGGTGATCCTTGCCCTCTCGGCGGCCAGAAGGTATTCCGCTGGATCCTCCGGCAACGATACTTCGTCGGATGCGTGCCGGAGCGGCTCTATCAGCCGATCGCTGAGCAGCTCGTACCAGCGCGAACCGGACGGGGGAGCGCTATGAGCACGGAGCAGGTGCCGGTCCTCGAGTGCGCGCGCGACCGTCCTGGGCAGGTCGGGAGTTGCGGTCAGTTCCTCGGCGGCGGTATCTCTCGTGCCGATCTCGGTGACGAACGTGCGGATCAGCCAGAATCGCAGCCAGGCTACCGGGATGTCATGGACTTCCGCGACCGCCGCGATCGCGGCGCTGCAGTAACCACCAAGCGCGGCATCTACATCACCGCGCCGACGCAACTCGCGTCTCGTGATCACGCCCGAGTTGACCCGCAGTTGCTCCTGCAACCGCCCGCAAACGGCCTGCAGGAGAGATGGCTCTACTTGATCGGTGATGACTAGCCTGTCACCTCCTTGGGCGGTGACGATCCGGCTGGTCCGGATCGACCGGATTAGCTCATCGGCCGCGTCCGACGCGAACGCTCCTGGCCCCTCGACCGCTAGGCGGGCCTCCTCAAGCCCAAGGGCTCCGAGTTGGAATTGCGGGCCATCGCCGATCACGGCTTTATAGCCAGGAAGGGCGTCCTCCCGGATGGATACGAGCAGGTGAAGAGTCGGCTGGTCTTGCAGCGCGTCAGCGAGTTCCTGAAGGAATCGGCGACGATACCGCTGCCGGGATTCCGGGCCGACAAAAAGGTCGTCGGCCCGGTCGATCGCTGCCAGGATTGTGACCGCGGGGCCCCGGAGTTCCGCGCAGCGGCCGACGAAGTCATCCACGGTGAGCTCGGCAAGGCTGGTGGCTGGGTCCGTGGGCGACCACGATCGCAGCAGCGCGAGGGTGTATGGGTTGTGCCTGGGGAGCGCGGCGACTGGAAAGCCCGTACCGCCGGATAGCTTCCCCACTGGCAGAAGCCTGAGGCTATTGCTCTCGACAAGCGGCAGTACACCTGCCGTCAGCAAGGAAGTCTTACCGATCCCCGCGGGACCGGACAGGAACGTCACGCGATTCTGAAGCCATAGTTGACCCAGGTATGCCGCCTCAGCAGTGCGGCCAAAGAACCGACCGCTATCGCTACGCTCGAAAGGCCGAGCTCCAGGGTATTGATCGGCGCTACTCGTCACGTCTGTCCCGTTCGTAACCGGTGCGCACCAGATGGGGGTTTGAAATCCAATCGGGTCAGCCCAAGACCATGTTCGCTAACACGCATCCGTGCAAGGCCTCACCCCCAGCGTGAGCCGTCCTTATATGCCGGAATTGAACCCGTGATAACCGACACTATTCTCGCTTGCGGCCAGGATGTAGTCCAGAGCCCGGCTGAGGCCAGTCTCGCCGACGGCGGCGGACAACTCCTTGATGGTGAGACCGTTGACGTCGATCAGCCCGTCATCTTCTCTGTCATCGCTCATGCTGCTCCTTGCGTGATGGGCGGCTCGGCATGCTTCGCCGTGTGGCCGCGGGATCTCCTCGAGCCCCACCCTATCGGGGTGGTGAGCCGATCGAGGGTAGTGGGCCGACGTCGTCTATTGGCGACCGGAACGGCGGAATGGTCTATGTCGCGCGCAATGGCAACCGGAGCCCGGTGACCACCGGACCATAATCAGGGCAGCTTCCAGTCCAGCGGGCCGGTGCCCTGCCGTTCGAGGAGCTGGTTCGCCCGGCTGAACGGCCGTGAGCCGAAGAACCCGTTGGCCGCCGACATCGGGCTGGGGTGGGCGGACTCGATGCGGGGGATGTCGCCGAGCAACGGCGCCAGGTTGCGGGCGTCGCGGCCCCACAGGATCGCGACCAGCGGTTTCTGCCGGGCGGCCAGCGCGCGGATCGCCTGTTCGGTCACCTCTTCCCAGCCCTGACCGCGATGCGATCCCGGCTTGCCGGGCTCCACCGTGAGCACCCTGTTGAGCAGCAGGACGCCGCGTTCCGCCCACGGGGTGAGGTCTCCGTTGGCCGGCCGGGGATAACCGAGGTCTTCCGTGTACTCCTGGAAGATGTTCACCAGGCTGCCGGGCAGCCTGCGCACCTGCGGCGCCACGGAGAAGCTGAGCCCGACCGGATGGCCCGGCGTCGGGTAGGGGTCCTGCCCGACGATCAGGACCTTGACGTCGGCGAACGGCTGCTTGAACGCCCGCAGCACGTTCTCGCCGGCGGGCAGGTACCTGCGCCCCGCGGCGATCTCCGCCCGCAGGAAGGCGCCCATCGCGGCGATACGGCCCGCGACCGGCCCGAGCGCGGCGGCCCAGCCCGCTTCCATGACGTTGCTCAACGGCTGCTCGGCCATGTGCCGAACTCTACTGGGCACGGCGCCCCCGGGCGCTCATTGGCGGGCCGCGCGGACGACTCCTATCCCGGGTATCCCGGGGACAGCCCGCGGAAGGCGGCCCCGTCGGCGTGGCGGGCCCGCCAGCAGGACTAGTCCCGTTTTCCGCGCCTCGGCGCGGTAAGGGCTTGACTGTTGGTGGTTGAACGAACCAGATCCTCGGGCTGATCTGGGCTTTCTCGTGGCGCCTGAGTGCCCGCCAGGCGCGGCCCTGCGCTTGGTGTAGGGCCAACCAGGGTGGCGCTTTGGTCCCGGTTCATGGCGGATCATGTGGTTGCAGGCTTATTACTCCTGACGTAGTGTAGGACCAACCATGTCCGGTTGGTGAGGATCGCCCGCGCTGGTGTATGTCAAACGGCACAAGGTCCGCAAGGGCGGCAGGAGCTATGTCTACCTGCGCCTGGTCGAGGCTTACCGGGACGAGGCCGGCAAGGTCCGGCACCGTCCGGTGGCCACCTTGGGCCGGGAGGACCAGCTGAAAGCGTCGGGCCAACTCGAGCAGCTGGCCGCTTCGTTCGCCCGGCTCGACCCGCCCGCCGCCGGGACCCGGCGTGTGGTCGGCCCGCTGCTGCTGGTGGCGCACTACCTGGACCGGCTGGGCCTGGCCAAGCTGGTCGACTCGCTGACCCCGGGGCGCGGCCGGGCGTTCTTGACCCACGGGGAGGTGATCGCGGTGCTGGCCGCCAGCCGGCTGTGCTCGCCGTCCCCGCTGTATGACATCGCCGGGTGGGCGTCCTCGGCCGCTGTCGGGGAACTGCTGGGCGTGCCCGGGATGCTGCTCAATGACGACCGGCTGGGCCGGGCGCTGGAGGCGCTGGCCCCGGTGGCAGAGCGGGCCCGCGGGGAGCTGATGCTGGCCGCCATCGGCGAGTTCCCGGCGGTGGCCGATGCCTGCCGGCTGCACCTGGACCTGACCGCGGTCCGGTTCGCCGGCGCGTATGAGAATTCCGCCCTGGTGGCCAAGGGGTGGGCGGCTGACCGGAGCATCGGCCGGCAGGTCAAGGCGCTGGCCGCGGCCACCCCGTCGGGGGTGAGCGTGTACTTCCGCCCGCACAAGGGCTCGGCCAACGAGCTGCCCGCGTTCACCGCCGCGATCGAGACGCTGGCCGCCGCGCTGCCGCCCGGCCTGGTCATCGTGGCCGACTCCGGCCTGGGCTACCTGGAGAACCTGTGCGCCGCCGACACCAAGAACGTCAAGTTCGTCGCGCCGCTGCGGGCCGACACGGGGTGGGCGGAGCGGTTCGACGCCGACGTCGGCCCGCGGGGCGGCCTGGCCGCCCTGCAGGTGCTGGACCATGTCTCGCACCGCGAGCGGCGGCTGCCAGCCGGCAAGCGCACCATCTGGAAGGGCCTGCTGCGCCCGTTTGCAGTCACCAGCAAGGACGGCGCCCGCCACGACCTGCGCGCCGCCTACATCTGGTCCTCGGAGGAAGCCGCCACCGTGGCCGCCGCCCGCGACCGCGCCCTGGCCACGGCCGAGGCCGCGCTGGGCCGCGTCCGCAACGGGCTCGGCGGCCGCTACTACAAGACCCGTAAGCAGGTCGACGCCCGCGCCGCCCAGATCCTTACCGGCCAGGTCGCCGGCCTGCTCACCGTCCGCACCGGCACCCGGGCCGGCAAACCCTGGATCACCTGGGCGCGCAACCAGGACGCGATCACCGCCGCCAGCCGGCTCGACGGGCTGTACGCGCTGGCCACCAACCTGCCCGACCCCGGCGACGGCACCCCGCTGACCGCCCTGCACGTGCTGCGCACCTACAAAGACCAGTGGGTCATCGAGCAGCGGCACCGCGACCTGAAGCAGACCCTCAAGGTCCGCCCCGTCTTCTTGCACAACGACGACCGCATCGCCGCCCTCATCGCCGTCATCGGCATCGCGTTGCTCATCTTCGGGCTCATCGAAGCCGAGCTCCGCGCCGCCCTCGGCCCCGGCACCCCGCTGCCCGGCATCCTGCCCGAAGGGCGCGCCGCCATCCCCACCGCCCGCGCCGCCATCGCCGCCTTCGACGGCCTCGGCGCCACCTACACCCCCGGCGGCCTCATCCTCGACCGGCTCACCCCCGCCCAGCGGATGATCCTCGCCTGCCTTGACATCCCGCTGCCCTGGCCAGAGAACCCGCCTAAAACAGGCAAATCATGACACGTGATCATGCGGAAAACGGGACTAGTACACGCGCCGGCTGCATTCCGCAAACACGGCGTCTACCTGTCCGCTGCAGATCTGGAAGCAGCGTGACCGAGCCCGGGGAGTCCTCCTCGACCGGGTACAGCTTGAGCGGGCGGCGATCCGGATGCCCATGGCCGCCACCGGCTTCACGCCCTCCGGTCTTTGTCGATGCCATCGGCACCGGCACAGGCGGCACCCACGTGGACGACGCCGCCGGGCTGGCTCCGCACACCAGCTCCTGCGGGGCGGTGGAACCCTACCGGTTCACCGGATTCGGCGCGCCGGTCGCCAACCCGCCCGCAGTCAACCCGGAGAACGCCGGACGGACCATCCCGGTGAAGTTCACCCTGACCGGGTCCGGCGCCGTGCTCAGCCAGGGGTGCTGGCGGCGGGCTACCCGCAGTCCGCGCCGGTGCCCTGCGCCTCCCCGGGGCAGCTGACCAGCGGGGATCCCAGCACCGCGGCCTCGATGGGTCGCGATCCCCCCAGCGACGATTACAACTACCTGTTAGTGAGGACATAGTCCACGGTGCCGGCATGACCACCAGTGAAGCAGGCCGCGGGGTGGGGCATCCGGCAGCCGCTCTGGGATACCACGAATGGGTCACGCCCGCTGGCCGTCTTTACCCCACCGGACCCATGCGATACCCGATCTGAACCCGGTGGCCCGAGGGGTCAGGGGGAGCAGGACATAAGGGCGGCTAGCTGTCGTGCCGGGACGTTGTTGATCAACGGAGTAGCGCGGTGTTGCCCATCGGATGCAGGATACGTCCCATGCCGGACGCCCCGTCCCGCCCCCAGCCGTTCACCCCGCAGACCGCCCCGGCGGCGCTGGAGGACCTCCGCGCCCGGCTGCGCGCGACGCGCTGGCCGGACACGCCCGAGGACGCGGGGTGGTCGCTCGGCACCGATCTCGCCTACCTCCGCGAGCTCGCCGCCTACTGGGCGGACGGGTTCGACTGGCCGGCGCAGGAGGCGGCGCTCGCCCGGCTTCCCCGCTTCCGCGTCCCGCTCAGGGGCCTGCAGATCCATTTCGTGCACGCCCGGGCCGCCGCGCCCGCCGGGACCGTCCTGCCGCTGGTCCTGTGCCACGGCTGGCCGGACTCGTTCTGGCGCTACACGAAGATCATCCCGCTCCTCACCGACCCCGGCGCGCACGGCGCCGACCCCGCCGACGCGTTCGACGTGGTCGTGCCCGACATGCCGGGTTACGGGTACTCCGGCCGCCCGGCCGGCCCGCCGTTGGACTCCATCGCCGTCGCCGCCCTGTGGGCCGAGCTCATGGGCGTCCTCGGCTACCCGCGGTTCGGCGCGGCGGGCGGGGACATCGGCAGCGGCGTGAGCCGCTACCTCGGGCTGGACCACCCGGAACGGGTCGTGGCCGTGCACCGCATGGACGCGGGCCTGCCCGTCTTCGCCGGCGACCCGGCGGACCTCACGGCCGGGGAGCGCGCCTGGCTCAAGACCGTCGCGGCCTGGGGCGCGGCCGAGGGCGCCTACTCCGCCATGCACCGCACGAAGCCCCAGACCGCCGCCTTCGGGCTCACCGACTCCCCCGCCGGGCTCGCCGCGTGGATCGTCGAGAAGCTCCGGGCGTGGAGCGACTGCGACGGCGACGTCGAGCGGTCCTTCACCAAGGACGAGATCCTCACGAACGTCACGCTGTACTGGCTCACCGGGACGATCGGCTCGTCGATGCGCATGTACCGCGCGAACGCCGCGATCCCGCCCGCGCAGCACGCCCGCCGGGTCCAGGTGCCGTCCGGCTTCTCGCTCTTCCCCGGCGACCTCCTCCGGCCGCCGCGGGCATGGCTCGAGCGCACGGCCAACGTCGTGCGCGTGACCGAGCCCGCACGCGGCGGCCACTTCGCGCCGTTCGAGGAACCCGAACTTTACGCGGAGGAGCTGCGCGCGTTCTTCCGCCCCTACCGGGCGGCAGCGATGGGCTGACGGCGCCGCCGCACACGGGCGGCGGGCAGGTCCCGGCTACTCCTCGAGGTTGTGTTGACCCCGGTCGCTTTCCGGCATATGTTGTTGAGCAATCGGTTAAAGCATTCGCTCAATATCGGCGGGAACAGAACGGGAACAGTGGGCCAGACAGAGCAGGCAGCCGGCGCCGGCCGGGCGCACCGCAGCGCCGCCGACACCCGAGCCGCGCTCATCGCGGGCGCGATCGCCACCTTGCGCGGGTCGGGCTTCGCAGCCGCCAGCGCCCGGCGGGTCGCCAAACAGGCCGGCTGTAACCAGGCGCTGATCTTCTACCACTTCGGCTCTGTTCCGGATCTGCTGATGGCCGCGCTCGAGGACATCAGCGCGCGGCGGATGGCTGCCTACCGCGGCCTGCTCGGCCATACCGGAACGCTTGCCGATCTTGTCGACTCCGCCCGGGAGATCGTCATGACGGACCTGGACGAAGGCCACGTCACCGTGCTGGTCGAGATGATCAGCGGCGCGCAGTCCGTGCCCGGACTGGGTGAGCGGATCGCGGCCTGCCTGGCGCCGTGGCGGGAGTTCGCCGAAAAGGCGGTGCGGGATGTGCTGGCGGCTTCCCCGGTCGCGTCGCTGGTGCCGGCCGAGCAGGCCGCGCACGCCGTGGTGGCCGGAATCCTCGGGCTGGAGCTGCTCGCCAGCCTGGACGGCGACCGGGCTGGCGTGCTGGCCCTGTTCGACCGCGCCCGCACACTCGGCGCCCTGCTGGACCGGCTCCGCCCGCTGGCGGCCCTGCTCGACCTGTCCGCGCCAAAAACAAGCCCGAACCCGACAGCAGGCGAGGCATGATGCCCGATAACCCGCAGACCGACGTCGTAACCGGCGCGTTCAGCTACTCAGGCGCCGCGATCTCGCGCGAGCTCCTGGCGGCCGACCATGGGGTGCGCACGCTGACCGGTCACCCTGGCCGTGCCCCTGACGGCACCGAAATCGACGTGCGCCCCCTGGACTTCACCGACGCTGACGCACTGCAGCGCGATCTCGGCGGCGCGCACACGCTCTACAACACCTACTGGGTGCGTTTTCCGCACGGCGGAGTCACCCATGAGGTGGCCGTCGCGAACAGCCGCATCCTGTTCGAAGCGGCGGCGCGGGCCGGCGTCCAGCGCATCGTGCATGTCTCGATCACCCATGCCGACTCCGCGTCGCCGTATCCGTACTTCCGCGGCAAGGGCGAGGTCGAGCGCCACCTGAAGACCACCGGTGTTCCCTGGGCGATCGTCCGCCCCGCCATCCTTTTCGGCGCCAACGGCGTCCTGATCAACAACATCGCGTGGCTCCTCCGCCGCCTGCCGGTGTTCGCGATCGGCGGTCGCGGCGACTACCGGATACGTCCCATCCACGTCGACGACCTGGCCCGGCTCTGTGCGGAACTGGGCGGCCGCGGCGACAGCGCCACCCTGGACGCGGTGGGCCCGCAGTCGCTCACCTTCCGGGAGATGGTCACCTCGATCCGGGCCGCCATCGGCAGCCGCGCGGTCATCGTGCCCGCGCCGGGCTGGCTGATCCCGCCGCTGTCGGCGGCGCTTGGCGCCGTGCTGCGCGACGTTCTGCTGACCCCCGATGAATACCAGGCCATGGCCGCTGGCCTGGCCGACTCCGACGCGCCGGCGACCGGGCAGACCAGCCTCACCGACTGGATCGCCAAACACGGCGACAGCCTCGGCCGCGCTTACGCGAGCGAACTCAACCGCCATTACCGGTAGCAGCCAGATGGCCGAAAGAATCCCCCGGCCCGGGCATGATCTGTGGCCAGGTAGAGGTGATGGCGCCAGCCCAGGTCCGAGGGTGCTAGGGTCGCAGGATGCCGCGTACGGACAGGGCGTCGCGGGTGATCGCTGCTCCGCTTGAGAGCGTCTGGGCCGCTTTTGTCGATCCCGGGGCGCTCGTGGCATGGCTCCCTCCTGGCGGGATGATCGGCAGGTTCGAGCGATTCGATGCCCGGCGGGGCGGTTCGTACCGGATGGTGCTGACCTATTCCGATGTGTCCGCCGCGCCGGGCAAGGCGACCGCGGATTCCGACATCGTCGAGGCTCGCTTCGTCGATATCGTCCCCGGTGAGCGAGTGGTGCAGGCGGTGGACTTCGTCTCCGATGACCCCGCCTACGCCGGCACCATGGTCATGAACTGGGAGGTCACGGCTGTCGATGCGGGGACGCGCGTCAACATCGTTGCCGAGGACGTCCCGGACGGCATCTCCGCGGAGGACCACGCCGCGGGGCTTGCTTCTTCCCTGGCCAAGCTTGCCGCTTACTTGGAGCAGTAGCCCTGTACCCGCAAAGACCGCGGTGATGTAGCAGATTGCACTGGCCCCGGCCACGACTTTCCCGGCAGGTGCTGATCCTTCACACTGGGCCGGTGACTGAACGGCTGCGGGTTCGTGAGATCGGCGATGGCGAGGGACGGCGGCTGGTGCGGATCATCCGCCGGGGTCGGCGGGTCCTGGCGGGCTGGGATGATCTCCCAGACGCGAGGACGCGGCTGGCGTGCAGGCGGGTGACCCGATCTTCCGGTCGCCGGATTACGGGGTGAGCGATTTACCAGCGCTCGACCAGGTGCTCACGGCCAGACGGCGGTTCGTACGGTTCCGGCCAGAAGTCTGTCACCTGGGTGATCAGCCCGTTGGCGAATTCGAAGAACACCATCGCGTCGTCGGTGCGGCCATCGAGAAGCCATTCGAACCACACCACGCCGTGCCGCTCGTCGGCGATGACGACCTTCGGCCGCAGGTGCCAGTCGCCGGGATACTCCTGATTGAACTGCAGATAGCGGTCACGTCCCCGGATGCGCTCTCGTGACTGCGGGATCTCGTAGACCACGGCCGGGTGCAGCAGCCCCGCCCAGACATCCCAGTCCCGCGCTTCCAGGCTTGTGATGAAGCGCTCTGCGAGGTCGCGGTTGCCGTCCATCCCAGCAAGTTAGCGCACTGGGGCACGCTCAAGCCCCATCACTGTTCCCGAGGCTGCCTGGTCGGCAACACCACGGCCGCGCTCGTCCCCGGCGACGACGCGGCCCGCGCCCTGGCCGCCGCCGCTTACGACGGCTTCACCGAGGTCGTGACCGCGGCGCTGGCCCGCGCCCAGGCCACCGGAGAAGTCACCACCAGCGCCACTCCCGAGGCACAGGCGCGGCTGCTGCTGCTCCTGTTCCAGGGCTCGGCGCTGGTATCGCGCGCGCAGCCCGACCGTGACCGCCTCGCCGCCAGCATAGACACCGCACTCGACGCGCTACGCCCGCGCTGACCGGACACCGAGATGCCTCATCCGGCACAGCATCCAGCATGATCCGCCGGTACATCGTCTGGCGCCTTGCTTCATGTTCGCGCGACGCCGCAGTAACCCCAGACCCGGTTCGCGTTGTGATCGGGCCGGCCGCCCTCCGGCCGCCAGTGGGAGATCAGTACCAGCCCGGGTTCGACCAGTTCCCTGCCATTGAACATACGCAGGATGGCTTGTTTGCCGCGGCCGACGAAAACCGTGCCCCGCTGCTGGTATTCCGCTGTGACCGCGTGCATCCTTTCGGGAGCGAACTCGTCTGTGACGTGTGAGACGACCAGGTAACTTCCCGGCGCAAGCGCCGTGAGGTAGCGGGCCGCGATGCCGGCCGGGTCGTCGGAGTCAGGGATATTGTGCAGGCACGCGACCAACAGCAGCCCCACTGGCTTGGTGAAATCCAGCAGTTTTCCGGCTGCGGCGAGAACCTCGTCCACGTCGCGCAGGTCCGCGCGGACGACCGTGGTCGTCTCGCTCTCGGCCATCAGCGACTCGGCGCGCAGGAATACCACGGGGTCGTTGTCGACGTAGACGACGCGGGCGCCCCCGTCGGCGGACTGAGCGATCTCGTGGGTGTTGGGGCTGGTGGGCAGCCCGGTCCCGATGTCGAGAAACTGGCGGATTCCGCTGTCGCACAGGAACTGTACCGCGCGCACAAGGAACTTGCGGTTGCCCCGCGCGCTGTCCAGCACCTCCGGCAGGACCCGGAGAGAGTGTTCCGCCATCTCCCTGTCGATGGCGAAGTTGTCCTTACCGCCAAGAAGGTAGTCGTACACCCTGGCGGGATGCGGGATATCCGTGCGGATACCCAGTGCCTTCCACCTGTCGTACCGGTCGTGCTCGTCCTGTTCGGTCATCGTGACCTTCCCGCATTGTTTGCTGCCCAGATGATGTCACACCGGGATGGCGCCCGGAGAGCAGGGCGACACGACGGGCATCGCTGCTGACCTGCTGACGAAGCAGGAGCGGGCGCAGTTCCGTGCCCGGCTGCACACGGCCGCCCTGGGCTGGCATTGACCTAAACCATACTTGAGGTTCTACCGTCGCAGGCATGAAACTCACCGAGGCCGAACAGCGTTTCCTCTCCGCACAGCGGCACGGGCGGCTGGCCACCATAGCCCCCGACGGCACCCCCCAGGTCAAGCCGGTTGGCTTCAGCTACAACACCGAGCTCGGCACCATCGACATCGCCGGGATGAACATGGCACGCAGCGCCAAGTACAGGAACATCCGGTCGAACCCGAACGTTGCCTTCGTGGCTGACGACGTGCCCGCGCCGGAACGCGGGGCAGCCGGCGTCCGGTTCCTCGAGATCCGCGGCGCCGCCGAGGCCGTCACCGCCCCGCCCGCCCCCGGGCAGCCCCAGGCCGACGGTCACCTGGCGCCGGAAATCATCCGGATCCACGTGCGGCGCGTCCTCGCGTTCAACGTCGACCCGGACCGCCCCGGGCTGCAAGCCCGCGACGCCGGGGGAGACGCTGTCCACAGCGCGCGGTGGCCCGAATGAGCATGATGGCTATCGAGGCGCGGGAGTTCGGCGGCCCGGAGGTACTGACGCCGGTCCGCTTCCGGCCCCTGTGCCCCGAAGCGGGCGAGGCCGTCATCGCCGTGTCCGTCGCGGACATCCTGTTCCTCGACACGATGATCCGCTCCGCCCGCGCCCGCGACGCGTTCCCGCAGCGGCCGCCCTACATCCCCGGCAACGGGGTTGCGGGCCACGTGGCCGCGGTCGGCGGCGGCGTCGACCCCGGGTGGATCGGAGTCGGCGGCCCGCTTGGCCAGGCCGCGTTCGGGATCGTGGCCGACGGCGGACGGTTCTCCGCGCACGGCACGCCCGGCGGCGGCTTCGCCCCGGTTTCCGCGCGGGAAGCAGAGGAACGCGGCGTTGCCGTGCGGGGCATCGAGCAGGTGCAGTTCTCGCCCGGCCGCCACGAGGAACTCGTCCGGGACGCGCTCGCCGAAGCAGCCGCCGGCCGTCTGTGCCCCGTCATCGGCCAGGTTTTCCCGCTGGGACGGGCGGCGGACGCGCACGCGGCGCTGGCCACCCGGTCGGCCATCGGGAAGACCGTGCTGCTGGCTGGTCTTTAGGCAGGCCGGCTGTGACGGAACACGCTAGCTGGCCGGTGCGGAGCAGGTTAGCTGGCCTCGGCAACCGCGTAGCGGACGCACCACCGCGAAAATCGCTTCTGCGCTGTAGCAGGTGACGCCTACGATCCGAGGGTGGTGACCGGAGGGCCCGCCTGGCGTGAGGTTCAGCTGCTGGTCGCACGGGAACTGGGTGAGCCGGTGTCCGGTGCCCGGCCGCTCGGGCTCGCGAAACGGCCGGGGATGACATGGGCTGCCCGGGCGCAGCGAACGGGCGCGATCGTGGTCAAGATCAGGCACGGTGACCGGGCATATGAGAAGACGCAATGGTGCGCGGCGCATCTGCCCGTGCTCGGGGCGCGCGGGTATCCGGTTCCGGCGATCCTGTGGCACGGCGTGATCAGAGGCCAGTGGCACGTGACCGTCCAGAACCGGCTCCCCGGCCGCCCCCTTTTCGCGCCGGGCGCTGTTGTTGACGGGCCGGTGCTTGACGCGTTGCTCCGCCTGGTCGAGTTGCAGGCCGGCGCCGGGATCCCGGCCGGGGACCGCGATTTCACCGGCTACGTGGCGAACGTGCTGTTCGACGACTGGGACGACGTGTGGGCCGATGCGGCCCGGGCTTGCGCGGCGGTCGGCCCGTTGTGCGCGCGGCTGCGGCGCTGGCTTGGGCCGGTCTGGGGGTTGCGGCTGCCCCCAGCCGACTACGCTCACAACGACCTGAACCTGTCGAACGTCCTGACCGACGGGGCACGGATCACCGGCGTGGTGGACTGGGATGAGTTCGGGCTGGGCAGCCGCGCGCTGGACCTGGTCGCCCTCGCCGTCGACTGCGAGCAGTGCGGCGACCACGCCGCCGCGGACCGCCTGCTGGCCCGGGCGGCTCAGGTGGCTGGCGGCGACGGGCTGCGCTGCCTGGTCAGCTACCGGGTGATCGGCGGGCTCGCCGTTTATGCCCACGAGCGGCAGGCGTACCGCAATTCCCTCGGAGATGAGGAATGCGCCGCGGAGACGGCCATCCTCGACAGGCTCGAAGCGGCCGGCGGCCCCTGATTTCCGGCGTCCCCTGCACCAAACTGTTTGTGACGGTACCTTGCTGCCATGAAGCGCACGGGGAGCCACAAAAGGAGTTCCGTACCGGGTTTCAGGCGTCGGCGCCGCGGCCGCGGTGCCGCCCTCGGCGCGGCGGCGGGCGTTGCGGTCTGTGCTCTCGCCGTGGCCGCCCCGGGCGCCGGTGCCGCCTCGCGGGCCGTCGCGGCGCGCGGCCCGGTCATCGGGTCCGGAGCGGGAGCGGGCCTCGCGAATCCTGGCTTCACGGACACGTTCGGCACGGCTGTGGACGACCCTCCCGGCTACGGGCTCAACGACAGCCTGACGGCGCGCCAGTCGGGTGCCGTCGGTGTCACATACACTCGCGAGTCCGGCCTCTGGTACCAGGCACCGCAGCCGCAGCCGTGGTATTCGCAGGTCAATCACGTGAATCATCCCGGGGTGCTGTCGTTCTGGCTCGGCACGTCGGCGGTACGCATGGACGCGCCGGTGGTCGCCAATTCCAGTGGCTGGGTGGGTGCGCAGGCGGTCGTGGACCCGGTAACCGGGGATACGGCCTCACAGGACTGGAGCTCGCTGGTATTCAGCACCGACCCGAGCGCGAGCGGTTACGTGGCCAGTTCCGGCGTAGCCCTCGGCGTGCTGGTTCGCTCCGACGGTGGCATCCAGGTCTTCCAGGGCGGCACTTCGCTGCTGGACCGGGCCAAGTTCGCCCAGCCGAACAGCAATGGGACGTTCAACGTCATCGTCACCTATGTTCCCGGCCAGAATTCAGCGAACATCAACGTCAACGGCGCTACCGTCACGGTGCCGGCGCCGGCCGCGCTACCGGCGAGCAGCAGCCTGTTCATGGGCGCGTACCTCGGCAACGGCAATGAGGTCAGCACGCTCAGCGACCTGAGCGTGTCGGCGGTCGACCGCACCGGGCTCACGCTTCCCGCCTCCTCGGGGCTGCGCTACTACGGCTACTACGCTGCCCGGCTGACCGGGGACAGCCACCTCCCCGAGGTCGCCGGACGGTCCAATCTCAACTGGGTGAACATCAGCGACGTCGACGGTTACGTGCCGGACGTCCTGGGTGGCTGCGCACCCGGTTCCTGCGTGGTCAACACGGGGAACGAGTTCTTCTCCTGCGACTCGTCCGGAAACCACTGCTCCCTCTACCCGAACTACCAGGCGCGGTGGGCGAACCTGGCGGCCGCTGTCCGGCCCTATCTGAACAAGATCGCCGCCTTCTACATCCTGGACGAGCCACAGTGGCGCGGCGCCACGCCCGCTGAGATCCAGACCTCGGCGGAGCTGATCAAGAGCACCTTCCCCGGCAAGAAGGTCATGATGATCGAGGCCGGCCCGGAGGTCACGTCCTCGCTGGTCATTCCGTCCGCCGTGGACTGGGTTGGCTTCGACTGGTACTGCCAGCCGTTCGCCGCGGTCGAGCAGAAGCTGGGCACGCTCGAGTCGCTCACCGCCACCTCGGGCCAGGGGCTCTTCCTGGTCCCCGAGGACGCGCCGCTGTCCGCCTGCGCTGGTGTCAGCGGCCACCAGACCGACGCGGACATCGCCGCGCTCCAGTGGCAGTACTTCGGCCTGGCCGAGAATAATCCCCGGGTCATCGGGCTGATGAACTTCGGGTTCTGGACGTCTCCCGCCTGGACCAGCGGAAGCGGCGCCGCGAGCCTGCCGCTCACCGTCGACGCCAACGAACGGGTCGCCGCCCGTATCCTCGCCGCCGCCAGCGGCCGGTAGCGCGGGCTTCTTGCCTGTACCACAGCGCCGGCCGCGGTTAGGGTGGCCGCTGTGGAGCGGTCTGCGGTGGCCGGCGCGGCGGGAAGCACGCACGGTTTCCCGGCTGCGCTGACCAGTTTCGTGGGCCGCGCCGGGGTGGTGGACGAGGTCGCTGGCCGGCTGGGCCAGCATCGTCTGGTGACGGTGACCGGGCCGGGCGGTGCCGGGAAGACGCGGCTGGCTGGCGAGGTAGCCAAGCAGGTGGCCGGCCGGTTCGCTGACGGGGTGTGGCTGGCGGAGCTGGCGGCGGTGCGCGATCCGGCACAGGTGGCGGCCGCGGTGGCGGCGGCGCTGGGAATCCGTGAGCTGCCCCCGGTGGGGGCGGCCGACGCCCTGGCCCACGCGGTCGCCCGCCGGCATCTGCTGCTGGTGCTCGACAACTGCGAGCAGGTGATCGGCGCGGCCGCCGAGCTGTGCGGCAGGCTATTGCTCGGCGCCGACGATGTGCGGGTGCTCGCCACGAGCCGCGAGCCGCTGCGGATAGCCGGGGAGGTGCGCTACCGGCTGGGGCCGCTGACGCTGCCTGATCCCGGGGATCCGGCCGCCGCCTGGCAGTGTGAGGCGGTGACGTTGTTCGCCGACCGCGCCCGGCTGGTGGCTCCGGGGTTCGCGCTCGATGAGAAGACGGGGCCGCTGGTGGCGCGGCTGGTGGCGCGGCTGGACGGGATGCCGCTGGCGATCGAGCTGGCGGCTGCGCGGGTGGACGCGCTTGGCGTGACGCAGATGCTGGAGCGGATCGCCGACCGGTTCGCGCTGCTGGCGGAGGGTGACAGGCTGGCTGAGTGGCGGCACCGGACGCTGGCGGCCACGGTGCAATGGAGCTATGAGCTGCTGGATGAGCCCGAGCGGCGGGTGTTCCGTGCGGTGTCGGTGTTCCCGGGACCGTTCACGCTGGAAGGGGCCGAGGCGGTGGCGGGCAGCGGTGCCGGGCGGACCGTGACGCGGCTGGTGGACTGCTCGCTGCTGACCCCGCCGAGGGTTGATCCGGACGGCCGGTCCCGGTACCTGATGCTGGAGACGCTGCGGGCCTACGGGGCCGCGCTGCTCGCGGAGGCCGGCGAGGAAGACGAGGTCGCCGCCGCGCTCGCCTCCTACGCCGCGGACGTGGCCGCCGAGGCCTCCGCAGGGCTGCATACGGGTACCTGGGAGGTGGCCGCCCTGCGGCACCTGGACGCCGAGGCTGACACCTTGAGCCATACGCTCGCCTGGGCGCTGGACCACGATCCAGGCACCGCGCTGCGGCTCGCGCTCGCCCAGGAGCCCTGGTGGCAGATCAGGGGCCGCCTGACCAGTCAGGCGCCGCTGCTGGCCGCGGCCGCCGAGCGCGCCGAGGCCGGGAGCGACGAGTGGTGCGCCGCGCGCCTGTGCCTCGGCCAGACCGCCAGCCAGTTCGCCGACTCGGCCGCGGCACTGGAGCACTACACCGCCGTCCGCGACGCCCTCCAAGAGGGCGGACAGCCCCTGTCGCCGGCGGGTTCCGTGCTGATGGCGCTCTGCTTGTGCGGCCGGGCCGGGACGCTGCCGTATCTGGGCCGGGGCGCCGAGGGCGCCGACGATGGCCGCAGGGCGGTGGCCATGGCCAGGGACACCGGCTCCCCGGGCCTGGAGGCGCTGGCGTTCGCCTGTCTCAGCATGGCCGCCTGGCACGAGGGCGACCGAGAGAGTGCTCTCCAGCTCGCGCGCCAGGCCCAGCGGATCCAGGGCGAGGTCGCTGGCGCACTGCGGCGCGGTCTCGGCCAGATCGTCACGATGATCCTGGCGGATACCGGCGACGTGGCGGCCGCCGAAATGGCCTGTGCGGCGGGGCTGGCCTCGTGCCGGGAGGTAGGCGACCTGACGGGCCTGAGCGGCCAGCTTTGGAACAGGACGATCCTGGATTTGCGGGCCGGGCGCTTCGGCGACGCGGCGGCGCATCTGCGCGAGCAGCTCCAGATCGCCACGCAGACCGGGGTGCGGGCTATATTGCTCGCCGGCCTGGACTGCTGCGGCCGCCTGTGCTCGGCGACCGGGCGCCCCGCCGAAGCGGTTACGGTGTGGGCGGCGATGTCCGCGCTCGGCGACCCCTCGCTGTTCATGCGGGGGACCGTGAACACGCGCCAGCGGGACGAGCTCATCGGAATGGCCCGGGAGCAGCTGGGGCCGGCCGGAGCGCGGGCGGCCGGGGAGCGTGGCGCGGCGATGAGCATGGCCACCGCCGCTGAGTACGCTCTCATGCTCGCCGCCGGGCCAACGCGGCCGCCGGCCGCGAACGAAGCCGCGGTGCACGGGCCAGCCGCAGACGGGCCAGTGGCAGACGGGGCGGCGGCCGCAGGCGGGGCGCCCGCAGATGGGGCGTCGGCAGGCGGGGCGTCCGCAGACGCGGCGGCGGCCGCGGCGGCGGGTCTGGCCAAGCTCAGCCCACGGGAACGGGAGCTGGTCACCCTGGTCGCGCAGGGCCGCACCGACGCGCAGATCGCGGCCCAGCTGTATATCACCGTTCGAACGGTCAGCTCGCACCTGGACCGGATCCGGGACAAGACCGGCTGCCGGCGCCGGGCCGACCTCACCCGGCTCGCCCTCGGCGCCGGCCTGGTCTGACTCAGCCCGCCGCCACGCGGCGGTGTGGGTGATTCCACCCCTGCCGCGAACGGGGCTGGGCGCGCGACCCTGCTAACTGAGAACCGGAACAGCCTGAGAACCGGAACAGCCCGGCGGCCCGGGCAGCGGGTGCCGGAAGACAGGGCCAGCGAACCCCTTGCGGCCTGGCTGCGGAGGACGAGATGAGAACATACATGGCCGGTGAGGCCAGCATGCTCCGGCCGAAGGGGGCCGGGGAGACCATCAGCAAAGCCGTTTCCCGTGGTGCCGGGGCGCACCTGGGGCGGACCGCCGGCCGGCCGGCGGTCCAGATCACGCATCTGCGCAAGACTTACGGGCCGGTCACCGCGGTGGATGACGTGTCGTTGTCGGTGGCCGAGGGGGAGATCTTCGGCATCCTCGGCCCGAACGGTGCGGGCAAGACCACCACCGTCGAGTGCGCCATCGGGCTCCGCGTGCCGGACGCCGGGACGGTCAGCCTGTTCGGCCTGGACCCCCAGTCCGACCGGCGCGAGATCCACGAGATCGTCGGGGTGCAGCTCCAGTCGAGCGCCTTTCCCGCCAAGCTGAGGGTCGGGGAGATCCTCGACATGTACCGGTCCTTCTACCGCCAGCCCGCCGACGTCACCGAACTGGCCGAGGCGCTCGGCCTCGCCGGAAAGCGCAGGGACTACTACCGGTCCCTGTCCGGCGGCCAGCGCCAGCGGCTGTCGGTCGCGCTGGCGCTCATCGGCAGGCCGAAGATCGCGGTGCTCGACGAGATGACGGCGGGCCTGGACCCGCAGGGCCGCCGGGACGCCTGGAACCTGATCGAGAGGGTCCGCGAGCGCGGGGTGACGATCGTGCTGGTGACGCACTTCATGGAGGAGGCCGAGCGGCTGTGCGACCGCGTCGCGCTGATCGACGGCGGACGCATCGTCGCGCTGGATACCCCGGCCAGCCTTGCCGCCCGGGCCCGGGGCGGCAAGAGCATCCGGTTCCTGCCCTCGGCGCCCTTCGATGACCGGCTGCTGACCGGGCTTGCCGAGGTGACGCGGGTCGAGCGGGAAGGCCGGCACGTCGTCGTCACCGGGACCGGAGAGCTCGCCAGCGCGGTGATCCTTACCCTGCACGCGGCAGGCCTCGAGGCGCGGGACGTGCGGCTCGACGCGTCGACCCTGGAGGACGCCTTCGTCCGGCTCACCGGAACACACCTCAACGAAGAGGAAGAACAGTCATGAGCCTGCACACGCTCACGCGCCCGGGAGCCCCGCGCGCCGCATTCGGAAAGATCGTCCTCAACGAGGCGCGGCTCGCCTGGCGTCAGCCGGCCGGGATAGTCGCCGGCATCGGGATCTCCCTGCTGCTCCTGATCATCTTCGGCGAAATCCATGTCTTCCGGCAGCACGACGCCCGTCTCGGGGAGCTTTCCGCGTTTCAGGTCTACATCCCGATCCTCATCTCGTTCTCGATCGGCATCCTCGCGCTGGCATACCTCCCCGGTCCGCTCGTCTCCTACCGGGAGCAGGGAATTCTCCGCCGTCTGTCGACCACGCCGGTGCCCGCGTCCTGGGTACTGGCCGCCCAGCTCGTCGTCCAGGCGTGCCTGATGATGATCGCGACGGGGATCCTCATCGCCGTGAGCGTCGCGTTCTTCGGGGAGAGCGCACCGGGGAACCCAGCCGGTTTCGTCCTCGCGCTCATGCTGTCCATCGCCGCGCTGTTCGCGGTCGGGCTGGCGATCGCGGCGGCGGCCAGGACCCCGGGCGCCGCCCGCGGCCTGATGGCCGCGGCGTTCTACCCTCTCATGTTCTTCTCCGGTATCTACTTCCCGATGCAGCTCCTGCCGGGCGTTTTCCAGGGCATCAGCCACCTCACCCCGCTCGGCGCGGCGGTTCAGGCGGTTCAGGACTCGATGCTGGGCGAGTTCCCCCCGGCGGCGCCGCTGCTGGTTTTGGTGGCCTACGCGCTGGTATTCGGGTACCTGGCGAAGCGCTTCTTCAGGTGGGAGTAGCGCGGCGGCGGCAAACGGAGGTGAGTCAGATGGCGCACAGCGACGCTACCCGGTCCTTCGCGGGGAAGCTCGCGGTGGTGACCGGCGGTGGCTCGGGCATGGGCCGCGAGCTGGTCCGCCAGCTCACGGCGCGGGGATGCTCGGTCGCGGCGTGCGACTGGCACGCTGACACCGCGGCAGCAGCTTCGTAAACGACAGCCGCCAGGAGTGGGAACGCACCTTCGCCGTCGACTGGTGGGGGGTGTATTACTGCGCCCGGGTTTTCATGCCGCTGCTCATCAAGAGCGGCGACGGCGTACTGGTCAACACCAGCAGCGTGAACGGCGTCTGGGCGGCACTGGGCCCGGGCATGCCGCAGTCCGCCTACAGCGCCGCCAAGTTCGCGGTGCGGGGCTTCACCGAGGCGCTCATCGAGGACCTGCGGAGCAACGCGCCACAGGTCCGCGCCGTCCTCGTGATACCGGGGCACGTGGGCACCGACATCGTCGCGAACAGCCTGCGCGCCCGTGGTCTGCCCAGGCCGGAGCGGCTGAGCGACAGCCAGCTGGAGGAGGTGATCCCCCTCGAAGTCCGGGCCAGGCTGATCGGTGGCGGCCTGCTGCCCGAGGGCGCCTCCGCCGGCGATGTGCGGCAGTGGCTGGTCCAGGCGAACGCAGACTTCCGCGACAAGGCACCGGTCAGCGCCGCTGACGCGGCGGCCATCATTCTCGACGGCGTGCGATCGGGAGCCTGGCGGATCCTGATCGGCGAGGACGCCAAGATGATCGACGCGGCCGTGCGCGCCAGGCCCGAGGCCGCCTACGACTACGCCGAGCTGTTCAGCGAACGAGGGGGCCGGCCGCGGGTCACATGACTCAGCGCATCCAGTCGCGACGCTTCAGTCACCGCCGCGCACGCGGCGCTTTTATATACGTCAACTGACCGATGTCTCGCGATGCAAATTGCAGCAGCATTTGTCGTGCAACCGGCACCAGGCACTGCACCGCCTGGTCAGCCCACCGGAGCAGCCGTGCGGAGTCCGCGCTTCGCGCGGCTGCTCCAACCGGCCCGTGAGGAATCCGATGAACACGATGGCGCCGACCCGCCCGACCGAACTGCACGCGCGCCGTGTCCGGCTGGCGAGAGGACCGGCCGCGGCGGCCGAAGCCCGCGGCCAGGTACGGGCGGCCATCTCTGCCTGGCATGTCCCCGTTGACCCGGATATCGCGATCCTACTCACCAGCGACCTGGTGACCGACGCCATCAGGCACGAGGCGGGGGAGGCCGTCACGCTCGCAGTCCGCTGCGCCCGAGGTCAGCTGCGCGTCGACGTCCACGGCACCTCGCGCTCGTGGCCGGTGGTGGCGGACGCCCGGGCCGGCGCCAGAAGAGAGCCGGGCCTGATACTCGTCGCCAGCCTGTCGGCTGAGTGGGGCTTCTACCGGACCGCCTCGGGCAACGCCGTGTACTTCACGCTCGCGTTCCGGCCCGACCTCGCGTAAGACGGCGGACGCGGCCCGGCGTGATCGCCATGGCCGCTGGTTCCCGGAATTTCAGACTCCCGTGTGGCCGGGCTGCGCCAGTCCGTACACCTGCACGCCTCCGGTCACGCGGGTCAGCTTCCCCGGTAGCGAGTCACCGAGGGCGGGCGAGGCTGCCAGCTCCGTCCTCGCCTCGCTACCGGGGCCCTTTCCCCGAAGATGATCCCGTCCCCTCGCAGGAAGCCGGCCATGCCAGTTCACGCTCTCTCCGGCGCGGCGGCGTTCGCGGCGTGCCTGGGGTTGTTCAGGCGCTACCCGCTGGCGGTGACGCCGCACGACGCGGACGGCGCGTCCCGGTCGATGGTCCTGATGAGCCGCGCCGGCGGTGCGGCAGGTTTTTACGTCCTCACCCAGGCCGGCGACGACCTTTTCGTCATCTGCTCATGGGACCGCCGCGACGGGGTCAGCCAGGGAATCCGGCCGCGCGACCCCGTTCCCGGCGCCATCCACCAGGTGATCACCGGCGGCATGCCGGTCCCCCGTGACGGCGCGCTGCTCGGCTGGGTGACGGACAGCCAGGTGACCGCGTTGCTGTCGGTGCACTGCAGGCAGCCGGCGACCTGGGAGCACCCCGTCCCAGCCCCCGAGATCCGGGTCATGCCGATGGCCGGCACCGCCGAACTGGAATGGCCGGCGTTCACGGCAAGCCCGCTCGGCGACGGACGGCTGTGGGAGCACGTCCAGTGGGGCGAGATCGTGGACATCGCCCCGCTCGTCACCGGCACGGCCGGGCGCGCGTTCTGGGTGCCGTCGCCGGACAGCCGGAGTCCCCGGCATGGGTTCATCGTCATCAGGGACAACGTGCGGGCTGACGGGTACTGGCTCCCGGCCGGCGTCTACATGGATCACTGGACGCTGCGCGAGGGCATCGCGGCGCCGCCCGCCGGCTGTCTGCTGACCCTGCCCGGCGTCGTGGACCTGGCCTGGCCGGCCGCCGCGGACCCGGCCGGCCCGCCGGTTTCCGGTTCCGCGGGAGCACAGCCACCGCTCGTTCGGTAAAAAAATTCAGATATACCGAACGGGCGGCGGTGTTACGGTCCGCATGTGACCGGTCCCCGGGCGGTGGCGGAACGGCCGTGGCCGGTCGGTTCGCTTGTGGCCGGTTCCCGGGGTGGTGGCGGAACGGCCGTGGCCGGTTGGTCTGCTTGTGGCCGGTTCCCGGGGTGGTGGCGGAACGGCCGTGGCCGGGTCAGCTGGCGACGACGTGCACCCGCCAGGTCCGGCCGCCGCACACGGTGGATACGAGCACCTGACGGCCCGCGTTCGTGTCACGGATGGTGTAGCGGGCCGGGGATCCGTTCAGCGTCACCAGACGGACCCGCGCGCCTTTGGGCAGCGTGACGCCGGCGTGCAGGGTGCACGCCAGGCGGGCGGTGACGGTCGCCGTGTATGAGTTCCCGTGATGCGTGGCGGCGACGTCGAGCGAACCCGTGCCGGCCCTGATGTTCGCCCCGCTTACCGAGGACTGGCCGGGCGGCACGTTCGGCAGCACCTCCAGCAGGCCGTCGCCGAGCTGCGGGTTGACCCCGAGCTGCTGGTTCACCACCGGCCAGAGCACGCCGTAGGTTCCCCACGCCTGGTTCAGCGAGGACCGCTCGTTGAAGGGCTTGCTGATGTTGGCGGCGAAGTCGGGCGAGGGGCCGATCTCCGGCATCGCGCCGGGCTGCTCGGCCACGCTGCCGATTTGCAGCTGAGCGAGGTCGCTGGTGTAACGCTGCTGCTGGCCGGGGCCGAGCAGGCCGTAGTTGCCCAGGCCGACCGCCATGACGCCGGTGTTCAGCGTGTAGGCCTGCTGAGTATGGCCCTGGTAGGGGCCAGGGTCGCAGCCCGGGGCGCCCTCGACGTACATGCCGTACCGGCCCGAGTAGCAGGACGTCTCGCGAAGCGCCAGCGCGGGCAGCGCCTCGGACGGCGGCACCAGGCCCGGCTGGGGAACCCCGTTCGGGTAGAGCTGGGCCTCCATCGGGGTGACGCCGGTCCACCAGCGCTGCATGTTCTGGGTGTTCGCCGGGTCGTTGAGCGAGTCGGCGAACTGCGGGATGCCCGGCATCCACCAGTCGGCGGAGAACCGCTTCTCCATCGCCGCGGCGTGACTGTCGGCCCACCGTTGCGTGGCGGTGTCGCCCTTGCTCGCGGCCATGTCGGCCAGGTCGTACAGGCCCCGGATGGTGTACACGGCCACGTCGACCGCGTCGGCGCCGAGCACGCTCGACTCGACGTTGCCCGCCCCGTCCGGCCACAGGTCGTCGTCGCCATTGATCAGGCCGACCATGTACCGCATGTTTTTCTTGGTGAACGCGTACATCTGGTCACGGAAGGCGCTGTCGCCGGTCCAGCGCCACACCATGGCGACGGCGTCGGGGAACTTGGCGGTCTCGTCGATGTCGCCCGGCTCGTCGTTCAGGCCGTAGTAGACCGAGCCGTCGGTGACGGTCTCGTGCACCACCTTGCCCGAGTCATGGTTGGCGATGATGCTCACCCGGGCGAGCGAGCGCAGGCCTGCCTCGGCGGTCTCGAACTGCCCGGCGGCGAGCAGGGCGAAGACCGTGTACTCCTGGTCGGTCGCGAACATCCACGGGTAGTCCGGGAAGCCGGCGCCCTCGAAGCGGATGCTCCGCACCGTCGCCAGGGGCGCCGGGTACACGGTGCCCTCTTCGGTGTCGCGGATGTGCAGGTTGTTCGCCTGCTGGGTCAGGTCGGCGAGATCCTGCTTGCTCCAGGTTACGGACTGAGCCAGCGCGGGGTCGCCGGGCAGCGACACCCGCGTGCGGCCGTTCACCTGCAGCCGCGACGCGATCTTCGCGGCCAGCTCGGCCGCCGGGTCGGCGCTGGCCGCCCGGAACTGATCCTGCGCGGCCGCCAGCCCCTGGTCCGATCCCGCCACCGTGAACCAGACGGTCCGGCTGGCGCCCGCGGGCACGCCGACCGCGTAGGTCAGCTCGCCGCCCGCGCCCTTGCCGTAGGCGGTGTCATCGCACCGGAACTTGTCCGGCTGTGAGCTGACCGGGCAGATGACCGGCGGGTCCTGCGGGCCGCGGAACGCCGTGCCGGTCGCGTGCGACACCGGGGTGAGGCCGGCCGCGCCGACTATCGCGGCCCAGGAGTGCGGCGCGGCGTTGGGAACCGGCGGCGTTCCGGTCTCGGTGAAGACAAGCTGGCTTCCGCTGAACGACGCCTTGTCCGGCAGGTTGAAGGCGGTCTGGTCGGGCTTGGTGGAACCCCACGGATAGGCGCTCATCAGCTCGGAGTGCGCGTCGACGTTCAGCTTCACGTTCGCCGCCCGCGATGGCGCGGTGAGCGTCAGCCCGATCTCCACCGCGCGGCGGCCGTCGGGCGCGAAGTCCGTCCGGGTGAGCTGGACCCCGCCGGTGCCGGGCAGCGCCATCCGCACGTAACCGAAGCCGGAGGTGAACCTCGTGGCGCGGCCGATCCAGTGGCCGTTGACGCCGAACCAGATGCCGTCGAGCAGCTTGATCGGAGGTGTCCAGATGCCGCCCATCTCGCCGCGCGTGTGGAAGCCCATGGCGGGGTACCGGCCGTCTTCGGTGCCGAGCTCGTAGGCACGGTCGCCGGCCGCCGCGTACCGCCGGAGGCCGAGCTTCGAGCTGACCGACAGCGTGGAGCCGGCCGGCGCGATACCGCCGGGCAGCTCGGGCCCCGCTCGTGTCACGGACGCCCCGCCGGAAGCGGCGGACGCCGCGGGCGATGAGGCGCTCAGCGCCCCCACGGTGCACACGGCAGTGACGATCGTCGTCAGGAACAGGAACCGCCGCATGGCGCCACCCACCCATCATGGATCCGGAAACGCCCGGCGCATGCGCGCAGCGGGTGCCGCCTTCTGCGCTGCCCGCGGCCAGGCACCTCAAACCAGCGAGGATCCGGTTGCCCGGTTCGCGAGCCCGCCACGCGGCCGGAACTGGACCATGATTCGCGCACCGGACCGGCCCTTACCGGGCCACCGAACCGGTGCCAGGCTGGAACCATGGCAACCTGGGATGAACTCGAGCGGGATGTGCCCGGCTTCGCGGCCAAGGTGCAGGGCCGCTTTCTGGCCGGCGCCAACGCGACGCTGGCCACCGTGCGCCGTGACGGCGCGCCGCGGATCAGCGGCACCGAGCTGACGTTCGCCGACGGGCAGGTCAGGCTCGCGATGATGGCCGACTCGGTAAAGCTGTACGACGTACGGCGAGACCCCCGGGTGGCCCTGCACTCCCCGACCACGGATGCGCCCGGGTCCAGGCCCGACGAACAGCCCGGTGACGCCAAGCTGGCCGGCACGCTGCTGCAGACCGAATCCCTCCCGGACGGGGCCATGTTCCGGCTGGACATCACCGAGGCCGTGTTCACTTTCCTGAGGGGCGATCAGCTCACCATCGAGTCGTGGGATCCCGGCCGCAAGCTCCGCCGGCGTACCCGTCCCATCTGAGCCGCGCAGCCGCGCCTTCGCCGTCCCGTTCTGACGGCAGCGGCGACTCGCCGACCGCCGTCCCGCCCGGCGCCACCTGGCCACGCCGCCATCCCGCCGCCCGCCGTCCCGCCCGGCGCCACCTGGCCACGCCAGCGTCTCGCCCGCCGCCGTCCCGCCGCCCGCCGCCGTCCCGCCCGATACCACCTGGCCACGACAGCAAGGCCAAGCGACAGCAGTCACATCAGTAACGTCGGCATCAGCCCCTGCGTCACATCAGTACCACCGACCATGATCGCGGAAACGTGGGTGCCGTATGGACGCGTCGGGTTTTTACTTGACGTAAGGGGGGCCCAGGATTGTGTTATGAGTGCGGATCCGGGGGTG
>Ga0213875_10000617_pt1 | contig 28636 bp, 27 predicted proteins | sample BarmaccomBMRX_R8_FD_160105 | JGI IMG/M metagenome (GOLD analysis project Ga0213875, IMG submission 160105) | Root-associated microbial communities from Barbacenia macrantha in rupestrian grasslands, the National Park of Serra do Cipo, Brazil - RX_R8 | ecosystem: Host-associated > Plants > Roots... | reverse complement strand
GATGCTATCGAGATCGACGGCGTCGCCGCGCACGGGGAGGACGACTGGGTCGGACGGCGGATCGCCATCGGCCCGTCGCTCGTCGCCGTCAACGGCCACGTCGGACGCTGCGTGGTCACCACCCGCGATCCCGACACCGGCATCGTCGGCTTTCCCACGCTGCGGCTCCTGGCCACCTACCGCCGCGAGGTGGACAGCACCGAGCCGCTGGCTTTCGGGATCTACGGCGGCGTGCTCCAGGGCGGGACGGTCCGCCTCGGCGATCGGGTCGCGCTCGCCGGCTGAACCCCCGCGCCGGGGCGACTAGGATCGGGCGTCGATGGCCGAGTCAGAGCGGGTCCGCACCGAGATCGCCGACCACGTCGCCGTGGTCACGCTGACGCGCGCCGACAAGCACAACGCGCTCGACCTGCCGATGTTCGAGGCCGTCGTCGACGCCGCCGCTCGCGTGGGCGCCGCCCCCGGCATCCGCGCGGTCGTCCTGCACGGCGACGGGCCGAGCTTTTGCTCGGGCATCGACCTGGCGTCGATGATGGGCTCCGACGACGGCCTTGAGAGGATCGCCGACGCGGTCGGCGAGACCCCGCCGAACCTCTTCCAGCGCGCCGCCCACGACTGGATGATGCTGCCGATGCCGGTCATCGCGGCGCTGCACGGCAACTGCCTCGGCGGCGGCCTGCAGATCGCACTCGGCGCCGACATCCGGGTCGCGGCGCCCGACGCCCGCCTGTCGGTGATGGAGGTCAAGTGGGGCCTGGTGCCCGACATGGCGATCACCCGGACGCTCACCCGGCTCGTCGCGATCGACGTCGCCAAGGAGCTGACCTACACCGCGCGCGCGCTCGACGCCGTGGAAGCGCACCGCCTCGGGCTCGTCACCCACCTCGCCGGGGACCCGCTCGCCGCCGCCCGCGCGCTCGCCGCCGAGATCGCGCAGCGCTCGCCGGATGCGGTCCGCGCCGCCAAGCGGCTCTACGACTCCGCCTGGAGGGGCTCCGCCGCCGAGACGCTCGCGCTCGAGGCCGAGCTCCAGCTCGGCCTGCTCGGCTCGCCGAATCAACTGGCGGCCGTGGCCGCCGGGCTCAAGCGCGAGCCCGCCGAGTTCGTCGATCGCTGATCGCGGGTGCGCCAGCCGCCGGCCGGCCACCGAGACTCAAGCTGGGGAACAGGGACTCGAACCCCAAATTCGACATCCAGAGTGTCGCGTGTTGCCGATTACACCATTCCCCAGGGGCAGCGATCTGGGATCGACCACCGCAGTATAGGTGGTGGTCGGAGCGGCGGCTACTCGACGGTCTCCAGATCGGTGCCGAGGTCGCCGAGCCCCTCGGCGCGGTCGCCGAGATCGGTGCCGGCGGCGACGAGCCGCCGGGCAGCCTGGAGATCATCGGAGCGTCCGACGGTCAGGGCGCCGGCGACCCGCCCCTCGTGCAGGTAGAAGACGGTGAACTCGCCCTCGTCCGGGTTGCCGCGCACGACCTCGCGGTCCCAATCGTAGGCGGGGCCGACGTACTCGAGCGCGGCCCAGTCGGAGAGGTCGGAGAAGAAGTAGGGCACGGCTTCGTGATCGACGTCCCGGCCGAGCATGTTCAGCGCCGCCGTCTTGCCGTGGCCGAAGGCGACGTCCCAGTGCTCGACGCGGATCCGGCGGCCGCCGTTGACGACGCTCGTGTACTCGGCGACGTCGCCGGCGGCGAACACGCCCCGGGTGGCCGTCTGCAGCTGGGAGTCGACGAGGATCCCCCCCGAGTCGCCGAGCTCGAGGCCGGCGGAGCGCGCCAGCATGACGTCGGGGTTGACCCCCGTGCCGATGACGACCGCGTCGGCCTCGATCTCGCGGCCCTTCTTCGTCACGACGCGGGTGACGTGGCCGTCGGCGCCCTCGAAGCGCTCGAGCTCATCCTCGGCGTGCACCTCGATCCCGTGGTCGACGAGGATGTCGTGGAAGAAGCGCGCGGCCGCGGGGCCGAAGGTCCGGCTGAGCGCGATCGGCTCCATCATCACCATCGTGCAGCGGCTGCCGAGCTCGGTCAGCGTGGCGGCGACCTCGGAGGCGATGTAGGAGCCGCCGATGAGCACGACGCGCTTGCCGGCGGCGTTCGCGCGGATCTCGTCGCTGTTGGCGAACGTGCGCAGGTAGTGCAGGCCCTCGAGGTCCGCGCCGTCGACGGCCAGGCGGCGCACGTTGGCCCCGGTGGCGAGCAGGAGCTGGCCGAAGGCGATCTCCTGCTTGTCCGACAGGCGCACGGTGCGGGCCTGCAGGTCGAGCTTCATCGCCGACGTCCGGGTCAGCGTCTCGATGCTCTGGTCGGCGTAGAAGTCGGCGTCCTGCATCAGCGCGTCCTCCCGCGACTCCTGGCCCTGCAGGTAGCCCTTGGACAACGGCGGACGGTCATAGGGCAGGTCCGGTTCGCGCCCGACGAGCAGGATCGATCCCTCGGCACCCTCGCGGCGCAGCCAACGGGCGCAGTTGCCGCCGGCGATGCCGCCGCCGACGAGGAGGTAGTCGATGTCACGGTCGGCCATGGCCTCAGCTGCCCGCCGACACCCGAGCGGCGGCGAAGTACGGCGTGATCTCCCCCTCGAGCCCCGGGTCGAGGATGAGCATCACCTGGTCGCCGGCCTGCATCACCGTGTCGGCCTTGGGGACGAAGCCGCTACCGCCGCGCAGGACGGAGATGATGAGCGCGCCCTCGGGCAGCATGACGTCGCGGACCGCGCGGCCGGCCGCCGGCGAGCCCTCGCCGACCTCGAGCTCGATGATCTCGAGGTGCTCCTCCTCGAGCGCGAGGAGCTGGACGAGGCCGTACTCGGGGACCTCGTGCTCGATCAGGCGCAGGATGAGGTCGGTGGCCGAGACGGCGGGCTGCACGCCGAGCAGCTTGAAGTGGTCGAAGTTGCGCGGGTTGTTGACGCGAGCGACGATGCGCTCGACGTTGTACTTCTCCTTGGCGACCTGGCAGATGAGGATGTTGTCCTCGTCGTCGCCGGTGACCGCGATCACGAGGTCGGCGCGCTGGATCCCGGCCCGCTCGAGGATCCACAGCTCGGTCGCGTCGCCGTACTGGACCGCGTGCTCGAGCTCCTCCTCGACGATCCGGTAGCGGCGGTGATCGGACTCGATCAGCGTCACCTCCTGGTCGCGGGCGATCAGCTCTCGAGCGAGGTTCCACCCCACCTTGCCGGCGCCGGCGATGATCACGTACACGAGTCGCTTCCCTTCTCCTCGGGTTGACCGTAGCGGCCCCGCCGGCTCACGGCGCGAGCACCACCTGCTCGGCCTCGTCGATCGCCGACTGGGTCGGGCAGATCGTCAGCAGCCCCTGCTCGCCGTACCACGCCGCCCGCGCCGGATCGGCGACGCGCACCACCACACGCGGCACGTTGAAGCGGCGCTGCGCCAGCTGAGCGATCACCAGATTTGTGTTGTCCCCGCTCGTCGCGGCCATAAACACGTCGGCCGCCTCTATTCCGGCGGCGATCAGGCCGTCGATCTCCAGCGCCGCCGCGACCGTGAACCGGCCCCCGGCGTCCTCCCAGCTCGTCGACTGGTCCTTGTCGAGCCGCTCGTGCGACAACGGGTCCGAATCGAGCACCGAGACGTCATGTCCGGCCGACAGCGCCCGCTTGGCGACCGCCGATCCCACGCGCCCGGCGCCCACGATGACGATGAACATGGCGCGAATCGTAGGGATCCGCGCGCCCACGCGCCCCCCGGACTCTCAGAACATCCGCGCCAGCACCACCACAGAACGCGGCGCAGGCCACAGCCCCACCGGGAGACCGACGGCGACTGAGGCCGACCGTCCCCGTCCGGCGGCACTTGCGTGAACCTCCGCGGCGACCCGCGCCCCGACCAGCGCAGCGGTGCCGGCCGGCGGGGAGGGGGCTGCCTCAGGCGTGCCGACGGACGGGCGGGCTGCTTCGGATGACCGTCCCGCCCCCGGCCGGCTGCCCCTCAGGTGATCAGCGGAATGATGAGCAGTGCAACGATGTTGGCCACCTTGATCATCGGGTTGATCGCCGGCCCCGCCGTGTCCTTGTACGGGTCGCCGACGGTGTCGCCGGTGACCGCGGCCGCGTGAGCCTCGGAGCCCTTCCCCCCGAACTCGCCGTCCTCGATCAGCTTCTTGGCGTTGTCCCAGGCCCCGCCGCCGGCGGTCATCGAGACCGCCATGAAGATGCCGACGACGATCACGCCGATCAGCAGCCCGCCCAGGGCCTCGATGCTGATGACGCCGACGATCACCGGGACGACGATCGGGATCAGCGCCGGGACGATCATCTCGCGCTGCGCGGACCGGGTGACGATGTCGACGCAGGTGCCGTACTCGGGTTCGTCGGTGCCCTCCATGATCCCCGGCTTGTCGCGGAACTGGCGGCGCACCTCCTCGACCACGGCGCCGCCGGCCCGGCCCACCGCCTCCATCGAGAGAGCGGCGAACAGGTAGACCATGAGCCCGCCGACGAGCAGGCCGATCAGCACCGGCGGGTTGCCGATCGCGAAGTTGAACGAGTTGCCCTTGCTGGTGGCGGCGAGCTCGCGTTCGAACGCGTTGAACAGCACCAGGGCCGCCAATGCCGCCGAGCCGATCGCGTAGCCCTTGGTGACGGCCTTCGTGGTGTTGCCGACCGCGTCGAGCGGGTCGGTGATGTTGCGGACCTCCTCGGGCAGCTCGGCCATCTCGGCGATGCCGCCGGCATTGTCGGTGATCGGACCGAACGCGTCGAGCGCCACGATGAGGCCGGTGAGCGAGAGCTGGGCCATGACCGCGACGCCGATGCCGTAGACGCCGTGACCGCTGCCGCCGGCGAGCTTCCAGGAGCCGAAGATCCCCAGCGCGATGACGATCGCCGGCAGCGCCGTGGCCTGGTATCCCTGCGCCAGGCCCTGGATGATGTTCGTCGCGTGACCGGTCTGCGACGCGCGCGCGGTCGACTTGACCGGCGAGAACCGCGTCGAGGTGTAGTAGTCGGTGATCACGAACAGGCACGCGGTGACGACCAGGCCGATGAGCGCGCACAGGTAGTAGTGCCACCAGGGCGAGGCGGCGTGGCCGCCCGTGTAGGTGATCCCGTGCATGAGCCAATAGGTGACCGGGATGAAGATGAGCGCCGCCAGCCCCCCGGACAGGATCAGCCCCTGGTACAGCGCGCGCTCGACGTTGCCCGTGCGGGACTTGACCGCGAACGTGCCGATGATCGAGGCGATGATCGAGACGGCGCCGAGGATCAGCGGGTAGATCGCCAGGGCGCTGTGCTGGGTGAAGCTCAGGATGCCGAGCAGCATCACCGCGACCGCGGTGACCGCATAGGTCTCGAACAGATCGGCGGCCATGCCGGCGCAGTCGCCGACGTTGTCGCCGACGTTGTCGGCGATCACCGCCGGGTTGCGCGGGTCGTCCTCGGGGATCCCGGCCTCGATCTTGCCGACGAGGTCGGCGCCGACGTCGGCGCCCTTGGTGAAGATGCCGCCGCCGAGGCGGGCGAACACCGAGATGAGCGAGCCGCCGAAGCCGAGGCCTATGAGCGCGTCGACGGCGTGCCGCGTGGACTCGCCGGCGATCCAGGTGAGGATCCCGTAGTACGCGGAGACGCCGATGAGCGCGAGGCCGACGACGAGCATGCCGGTGACTGCCCCGCCGCGGAAGGCGACGTCGAGCGCCTTGCCGATGCCCCCGCGGGCGGCCTCGGCGACCCGCGCGTTGGCGCGCACCGACACGTTCATGCCGACGTAGCCGGCCGACGCCGACAGCACCGCGCCGATCAAGAAGCCGATCGCGACGCGGATGTTCTGCAGCGGGATGAGCACGATGAAGACGACGACGCCGACGCCCGCGATCGTCGTGTACTGGCGGTTCAGGTACGCGGAGGCGCCCTCCTGCACGGCCGCGGAGATGGTCCGCATGCGCTCGTTGCCGGCCGAGAGGGCGAGCAGCGCCCGGGACGTCGCGGCGCCATAGACGATGGCGGCTCCGGCACACACCAGCGCGACGAGGACGCCATGGTTCGTCAGAAAGCTAGACAAGAAGGGGCCTCCGGATGAGTCTCAGATCAGGGGCGCGCCCGAGCGCGTCACAACGGCAAAAGGGGCCTCCGCACGACGCGGGGGCCCCGGCATGAAGCCGCGCGCGAGTCTAGCGGGCGGGTCGGCGCCGCGTCGCCGTTGCGGGGCTCACTGCCCCGGAACCCAGAGCCGCCCGCTGCGCTGAGCCGGACCCGGTTCGTCGGGGGTCGAGTGCTCGGGCGCCGTGGGCGTCGGCGGCTCGGCGTCGGGCCGGTCGGCGTCGGGCCGGTCGGCGTCGGGCCGGTCGGCGTCGGGCCGGTCGGCGACCGGGGCGGCGGGGTCGGCGGGCGCGCCGGGGTCGGCCGTCGCGCCCGGGTCGGCCGTCGCGCCCGGGGCGGCCGTCGCGGCGGACTCCGCGGCGGGGCGCGGCGCTCCCGGCGAGCCGCCGAGCCGCACGTAGGCCATCTGCAGCTGGGAGAGGGCGTCGCGGATCGGCCCGCCCTGCTCGGGGGCGCAGCGCTCGATCAGCGGGAGCAGCGCGCGCACCGCCTCGATCGCCATCTGCACCTGGCCGATGTCGCGCTCGTCCTCGGTGCCCGCCGACAGGCCGGTCCGGCGCATCCCGAGGTTGACGAGCGAGACGACCTGCTCGAGCAGGATCTGCTCGACGCGGATCTTCTTGAGCTCCGCCTCGTAGGCGGCGCGCAGCTCTTCCTCGGAGGGTTGACCGGTCGCACTCATAGCGTCTCCTCTCTGGTTCTCGATCCCACGGCCGTCGCCGCCGGGCCGCCCAGCGCGCCCGAGTATGTCTCGCTCGTCTGCGCCTGGACGGTCGCGAACGCCTCGGCGAGGCTCATGTCGGCCTCGAGCAGGGCGCGCTGGCGCTGGGCGCCGTTGCGGATGGGCAGCGCGACGTCGATCCCGAGCTCGGCGCGCATCGGCGCCGTCCACTGCAGCAGGCGCGGCAGCGCCTCGGTGGCCGGATAGGTCCGCCCGTGCTCGAGATCGAGCAGCTCGCCGTCGAGGCCGTAGCGCAGCGCGCGCCACATGTTCTCCTCGATCAGCCGGTTGGGGAGCTCGGCGGCCGGCACCCTCTCGTCGACGTCACGGGCCGCCTGGGCGACGCAGGCGACGATGAGCGCCGCCAGGGCGTCGGACTCGGCGGCGGTGAACTGGGCGTCGCAGATCCGCACCTCGACCGTCCCGAACGCGAAGTGCGGGCGGATCGACCACCATACCTGCGTGTATTCGACGATCGACCGGGTCGCGACCAGCAGCGCGATGTAGTCGCCGAACGTCGCCCAGTCGCCGAACGGGTCGGGAACGCCGCACCGGGGGAAGCTCTTCGTGAAGATCTGGGTGCGCGCGCTGTGCAGCCCGGTATCGCGCCCGTCGAGAAACGGCGAGTCGGCCGAGATGGCGAGCAGGATCGGCAGCACCGGACGCAGCCGGTCGCAGACCGCGACCGCGCGGTCGGCGCCACGGACGCCGACGTGGACGTGCAGCGAGAACGTGTTGTTGCGCCAGGCGACGTACCGCAGGCCCTCCTCGACGCGGCGATAGTGCTCGGTCTGGATGATCGACTGATCGCGGTAGTCCGAGAAGGGGTGCGTTCCGGTGGACGAGAGCTCGACCCCCTCGGCGGCGGCCAGCGCAAACAGCCGCCGGCGCAGGTCCTGCTGAGCGGCGTGGGCGGCGGCCAGGTCGGCGCCGCGGCCGGAGCGGATCTCGATCTCCGAGGAGATGAGCTCGCCCGAGATCGACGCGGCGAGCGGGGGATCCGCTGCGGCGGCATCGCGCAGCGCTTCGAACTGCGGCACGAGCTCGAGCGTCTCGGGATCGAGCAGCCCGAACTCCTCCTCCAGGCCGACGGTGAAGTCGGTCGAGGCGTCGAAGGCCGCTCGGGCGGTGTCAAGATCGAGCTCCACGGAGTGTGGGCGACCACTAGGTCAGGTAGAAGTACAGCGCGTAGAGCAGATCGACGGCCGGGCTCGACGTGTGGACGGTGACCTCGGGCGGCACCTGGAGGAGCGCGTCCGAGTAGTTGAAGATGATCTTCACGCCCGCGGTCACGAGCTCGTCGGCGAGCGTCTGAGCGGCGGCGGAGGGGACTGCGAGCACCGCGACCACGATCTCCTGCTCGTCCACGACAATCTGCAGCTCGGAGTTGTGGCGCACCTCGAGGGTGCCGATGCGCGTGCCGACGCGGTCGCGATCGACGTCGAAGACGGCGACGACCCGGAACCCGTGGTCGGCGAAGATGTCCGAGGTGGCGATCGCGGTCCCGAGGTGGCCGGCGCCGAACAGGGCGATGTTGTGCTGCCCGGCGGTGCGCAGGATCTTGCGGATCTGGCTGACGAGCGAGTCGACGTTGTAGCCGACGCCCCGTTTGCCGAACTTCCCGAACCCCGACAAGTCGCGTCGGATCTGGGTCGAGTTGACGTGCGTGTAGTCGGCGAGCTCCTGGCTGGAGATCGTCTCCTTGCCGATCTTGCGCGCCTGCGTGAGCACCTGCAGATAGCGCGACAGGCGCGCGGCGACGCCGAGCGACAGCTTCTCCCCCGGTTTCTCCAGTCCCGTGCCTGCGGACTCGGTCCCGCGACCGACGGTGTAGCTCATCCGGCGCCCAACCTTAGCTCCTAGCCCAGCGCCCGCACGAGGTCGGCCTCGTCGACGAAGAGCTCGAACGTCTCCACGCCGTCGATCGTCACGACCGGTATGCGCTCCAGATACGCCCGCAGGAGCCCGTCATCGTCCTCGATGCTGCGCTCGCAGAAGGCGAACGGGCGCTGCTCGCGCACGCGCAGCAGCACCCGGCGAGCGTCGTCGCACAGATGGCAGCCGGGACGGCCGTAGAGGATCACCGAGGGCTGGCGCATCTCGGCAGCTCGCCGCTGGCGTAGACGTCCAGATCGAGGTAGCGGGGGTACTCGAGCGCCGGCGTGAAGCGTGCGGCGGAGGCGATCATCGCCGCGTTGTCGGTGCACAGCGCGCGCGGCGGGACGTCGAGCTGCGCGCCGAGCTCGCCCAAGCGGGCGCGCAGCGCACCGTTGGCGGCGACGCCGCCGCCGATCGCCAGCCGGTGCAGGCCGGTGTGCTCCAGCGCTCGCGCGGCCCGCGTCGCGAGCGACTCGACGATCGCGCGCTGATATGAGGCCGCGAGATCGGCGCGCCGCGCCGGCGCCTCGGAGCCGAGGTCGCGGACCGCGTAGAGCAGCGCCGTCTTGACGCCCGCGAAGGAGAAGTCCAGCCCGCGCACCCGAGCCGCGGTCGGGAACGCGAACGCTTCGGGGTCCCCGTCGGCGGCCAGCCGTTCGAGCGCGGGGCCGCCGGGGTAGCCCAGCCCGAGCAGTCGCGCGCCCTTGTCGAACGCCTCGCCGGCGGCGTCGTCGAGCGTCTGTCCGAGAACGGCGTAGCCGGGGCCGTGATCCTCGACGCGGGCGACGAAGGTGTGGCCTCCGCTCGCGACCAGGCTGACGAACGGCGGTGGCAGCGGCGCGTCCCCGATGAAGCTCGCGGCGACGTGGCCGTGGAGGTGATCGACGGCGGCCAGTGGGAGGCGGTGCGCGGCCGCGAGCGCCTTGGCGCTCGAGAGGCCGACGAGCAGCGCCGCGACGAGTCCGGGACCGCGCGTCACCGCGACGAGATCGAGCTCGGGCAGGGAGGTCTCCGCCTGGCGCAGCGCATCGGCGACCGCGGCGTCGATCAGCTCGAGGTGATGGCGCGAGGCGATCTCGGGCACCACCCCGCCGTAGCGATCGTGGATGCCCTGGGAGGAGATGACGTTGGCGCGGATCTCGCCGTCGCGGGTGAGGACCGCGGCGCAGGTGTCGTCGCAGCTGGTCTCCACGGCGAGGATGAGTCGGCGGTCAGACATCGGGCACCGCGGCGTCCGAGATGGTCTCCACGGTGCGCCACATGATCAGCGCGTCCTCGCCGTTGTCGCGGTAATAGCGCGGACGCGTGCCGGCGCAGCGGAAGTGCAGCCGTTCGTACAGCGCGATCGCGGGCGCGTTGGAGACGCGCACCTCGAGCGTGTACTGCTGCTCGGTCCCGGCGCGCTCGATCATCGCCTGAAGCAGCGCCTGGCCGATCCCGCGGCGGCGCCGGAGGGGCTCGACGGCGACGTTCATCAGATGCCAGACGGTGTCGTAACGCGAGCAGACGAGGTACCCGACGAGGCGCCCGGTGTCGACGTCGGCCGCTGCGAGGCAGATCCCCGAGGGCTTGGAGAGCTCGAGCACGAACATCGCCAGCGACCAGGGCGTCGAGAACGCGCGGCGCTCGATCGCGATCACCTGCGGCAGATCCGAATAGCCGAGCGACCGGATCGTGAACGAGTCGGAGGTCATCGGAGGGTGGCGGTCATCGGGGGTGGCGATCGTCGGGGGTGGCGGTCGAAGGCATCGGGGAGTCGCGTTCCCGTGCGCGCAGGGCGATTTCGGCATCGGGCCGGCGCAGGTAGGCCGGCCGCACCGCGTGGGGAGCCTCCGGCTCCAGCGCGCTCGCCAGCCGGCAGTGCGACAGCGCGCCGACCCGGTGCAGCGCCGACCCGTCGGACGCGACGAGGACGCCCGCCCGCTCCAGCGTCGTTCGGAACGCGACCGCCCCCTCGCCCACCGCCAGCCAGCGTCCGCCGCCCGCGCGCAGGGCGGCGGCGAACTCGTCGGGCGCGAGCGCCGCGGGGCGCAGCGACGGCGACGCCGCCGCCATGACCTCGGGATCGTGCGAGGGGGTCGACCAGCCCGCGGCGAACGCCTCGCCGCGGCGCGCGTCGAGCACGGCGAGCGCCGCCCGGCCGTGCTCGCAGGCGGCGAGCGCCGCGCCGCCCGCGAGCGCGCGCAGGGTGCAGACCCCGACGATCGGGATCGCGCGCGCGATGGCGAGCGCGCGGGCGGTGGCGATGCCGATCCGCAGGCCGGTGAACGTCCCGGGGCCGACGCCGACCGCGATCCGGTCGACGCCGTCCCAGTCGACGCCGGCCTCTTGGAGCGTCTCGACGACGAGCCCCATCAGGCGCGGCGTGTGACGGGGACGCGCGCCCCGCGGCGGATCATCGCGCCGCCCCACCGCCGCGCCGGTCTCGGTGTCCAGCCAGGCGACCGTCGTCGCGCGCGTCGCCGTGTCGAGCCCGAGGATTCTCATCGCGGATCAGCCGTTGGGAGCGAGGCGCGTCATCGGACCTCCACGCGCCGCCGGCCGCCCCCGGCGTGCTCGAGGCTGACCCGGGCCACGATCCGGCCGAGGCCGGCGAGCGTCGGCTCCTCCCCCAGCGGCCACTCGACGAAGCCGATCGCGTCCGGGCCGAGGTAGTCGGCGAGCAGGTCGGGGTCCTCATCGGCGAGCGAGGCGACTCGGTAGAGGTCGACGTGGCCAACCGGCACCGCCGCCGGATAGCGCTGCCCGATCGTGAACGTCGGGCTCGTGACCGGGCCGGGCACCCCGAGGCGGCGGCAGGCACCGCGCACGAACGTCGTCTTGCCCGCGCCGAGCTCGCCGGCGACGAGCACGACGTCCCCGGGGCGCAGGCGCGCCGCCAGGCGCGCGCCGAGCTCCTCGGTCTGCGCCGCGTCGAGCGATGTGAACACGCCCCGCACCCCGGTCACTCTAGAGTGACCCGCGCCGGCGTTTCGCGGGCCGACCTGCGGTTTCGCTACCGTCGGGCGGGTCATGACTCCCGCGACCGACGAGGGCCGGGGACCGATGGCCGCGCTCATCGCCCGGATCACCGGCGGGCGCGAGGGCATGCCCACATCGGTGGCGCAGCTGCGTGGCTCCGAGACGGCCAAGGCGGCCGGGCTCGCCGGAGCGATGATCGCCAACAACGTCATCGCGCTCGGTTCGACGGTCGTTTTCGCGCGGCTTCTCGGCGACTACGGCTCGCTCGCCGCGCTCGTCAGCTACTTCCTCATCCTGTCAGTCGTCGGGCAGGCGCTGCAGGTGGCGACCGCCCGCGAGGCGGTGCTCGGGCATCTCGGCGTCGGCGCCGGCCTCGAGGCGACCGTGCGCGACTGGTCGCGCGCCCTCGCTTGGTTCACGCTGGCGATCGCGGTCGTCTCGGTGCTCCTGCGGGCGCCGATCGCCGACGCCGTCGGCGTCCCGCACGATCGCTGGGCCGCCGCGCTCGGGCTTCCGGCCGGCGCCCTGTGGCTCGAGCTCTCGATCCTCCGCGGGGTGCTGCAGGGCGTCGGCGACTACGCCGGCGTCGGGCTGAGCCTCGTCGGCGAGCAGGGCTCGCGGCTGGTGCTCGGCGCGATCCTCGCCGCGTCCGGCCTCGGCGTGACCGGGGCCTATCTCGGCACGCCGCTGTCGTTCATCGCCATGGGCGCGTTCTGCGCCTGGCGCCTGCGCGGTCGCGTGCCGCGCGCGCCCGGCGAGGCTCCCAGAGCCGCGCTGTCGCTGCCCCGGCACGTCGCCCGGGCGTGGGCCCCGATCGCGGGCCTGATCGTCATCGCGGTGCTGCAGAACATCGACATCATCGCCGCCAAGCACCGCTTCTCCACCTCGCTGGCAAGCTCCTACGGGGCAACCGCGGTCGCCGCCAAGGTCCTCATCTGGGTGGCGATGGGAGCGGGCTTCTATCTCGTGCCCGAGGTGTCGCGACGCCGCGCCGCCGGCGAGAGCACACGACCGATCCTCGGCCGCGCGCTCGCGATCATCGCTGTGTGCGCGGTCCCGGTGCTGCTCATCTTCGCCTTCGGATCGCATCCGCTGATCGAGGCCGCGTTCGGCGCCAAGCGCACCGGCGCGTCGGGGTCGCTGTTCGTGCTCGGCCTCGCCTTCACCGCGCTCTCCTGCACCTATCTGGCGATCCAGTATCTGCTCGCGCTGCGCCGCACCCGGTTCTTGGCGGCGATGGCGCTCGTCGCCGTCGCCGAGCCGATCCTGCTGCTCAACGCTTCGCGCCGACCGGCGGGCTTCGTCGCCGTCGCGCTCGCGGTGCAGCTCATCGGCGCGCTCGTCGCCTTCGCGTTCGCGCTGCGCCCCCAGGGTCCGACGCCCGATGCCAGCGGCCCGCCGGCGGAGCCGCTCGCCGCGCAGGCGCCGCAGGTGCCCGAGCCCGTCAGCTGAGAGAAGGACGGCGTCAGAAGAGACCGAGCCGGGCGTCAGAAGAGACCGAGCTGGGCGTCGGCGACCGGGGGCGCGACGGCCTCGGGAAGGTCCATCGCGTCCGCCGCGTCCGCCGCCGCCGCGCCGGCCGCCTCGGCGGAGCGCGGCGGGGGCTCGGGCTCGGCGGGCTCGGGCACCGGCTCGATCGGCTCGGGCTGGGGCGGGGCGCCGAGGCTCAGCAGCTCCGGGATGCGGTGGAAGTCGGCGCGCAGCGTCTCGAGCGTCGACGGCGTGTAGAGCGCGGCGGCCGGATGATAAAGGGGGTACAGACGGACCGCCCGCGGCCCGATGGTGCGGACCTCCTCCCGTCCGTGCAGGCGCGAGATGCCGGTCGTGTCCTCGCGCAGCAGCTTGGTCGAGAAGTTGCCCAGCGTGCAGATGACCGTCGGCTCGATCAGCGCCACCTGGCGGCGCAGATACCCGTGGCAGGACTCGATCTCGTGCGGATGGGGATCGCGGTTGTTCGGTGGACGGCACTTGACCGTGTTGGCGATGAACACGTCGCCGCGATCGAGGCCGATCTCGCCGAGGAGCTTCTCGAGCAGCTTCCCGGCCTGGCCGACGAAGGGCAGCCCCTGCCTGTCCTCGTTGGCGCCGGGCGCCTCCCCGATGAACATGAGGTCGGCGTCGGCGTTGCCCGAGCCGAAGACGACCGTCGTCCGCGTCCGGTGCAGCGGACAGGCGACGCAGCCCTGCGCCTCCTCGTAGACCGACTTGAGCATCTCGCGGCGCTCGTGAGCGGTTGCCACGGCGCGATCCTACGACCCGTTATCCTGTCCGTCGCCGGCCGTGACCGCTCAGCGGTACGGACCCCCGCAAACAGCAGGAAATAATCACCACCACCGACCGGTATCTCTGACGTGGGAACTGGAACGGCACCCGACATTCCCTCCGCGCACGCCGTCACGCTGAAGGTCGTCCGCACGATCGCCGAGCTGCGCGCCGAGCTCGGGCCGGGCCGGCGCCGTTCCTCGGAGCCCTCGGTGGGGCTCGTGCCGACGATGGGCGCGTTCCACGAGGGCCACCTGTCGCTCATGCGCCGCGCCCGCGCGGCCTGCGACGTCGTCGTCGTGTCGCTGTTCGTCAACCCCTCGCAGTTCAACGACGCCTCCGACCTCGCCGCCTATCCGCGCGACGAGGCGCGCGATCGCGCGCTCGCCGCCGCGCTGGGGATCGACTACCTGTTCGTGCCGGCGCCCGAGGCGATCTATCCGCCCGGCTTCGCCACCACCGTCGTCGTCGATGGGGTCACCGCGGGCCTGGAGACCGCGCACCGCGGGCCCGAGCACTTCCGGGGGGTCGCCACGGTCGTCGCCAAGCTGCTGAACATCGTCGCGCCCGACGTCGTCTACTTCGGCCAGAAGGACGCGCAGCAGGCGGCGACGGTCAAGCGGATGGTGCGCGACCTCGACATGCCGGTGCGGGTCGACGTCTGCCCGACGGTGCGCGGCGCCGACGGGCTCGCGCTCTCGAGCCGCAACGTCCTGCTCGGCGCCGAGGAGCGGGAGCGGGCGCCGGCGCTGCACCGCGCGCTCCGCGCCGTCGCGGACCGGCTGCTCGCCGGAGAGCGCGACCCCGAGCGCGCCGTCGCCGCCGGGCAGGCCGAGCTGTGGGCCGCGGGCCTTGTGGCGGAGTACCTGCTGGTCGTCGACCCGGCGACGATGGTCCCCCTGCAGCGGGTCGACGGCGAGGCGCTCGTCGTCGTCGCCGCCCGCCTCGGGGCGGTGCGGCTCATCGACAACCTGCCGGTGATGCCCGCCCCGGTCGTCGCCGGAGTCCACTGAGAGCAGCGGCGCGCACCCATGTCCGCCACCCCGCCGATCACGATGCCCGCGAGCCTCGATGCGCCGCTCCCGATGACGCTGCCGCGGCTGGCCGAGAAGAAGGCGCTCGGCGAGCCGATCGTCATGGTCACCGCCTACGACTACCCGTCGGCGCGGGTCGCCGAGGGCGCGGGCGTCGATGTCGTGCTCGTCGGCGACTCGGGTGCGATGACGGTGCTCGGCTATCCCTCCACGGTCCCGGTGTCGACCGAGGAGATGCTCATGCTGGCGGCCGCCGCGCGCCGGGGCCTGCGTGCCCCGCTGCTTGTCGGCGACCTGCCGTTCGGGTCCTACGAGGGCTCCGACGAGCAGGCCGTGGCCACCGCCCAGCGGTTCGTCAAGGAGGCGGGGTGCGATGCCGTCAAGCTCGAGCGCGGCGGCACGAGCGCTCAGCGCGCGCAGGCGGTCGTCGCCGCCGGGATCCCGGTCATGGGCCACGTGGGACTGACTCCCCAGACGGCGACCGCGCTCGGCGGCTATCGGGCGCAGGCGCGAACCGCGGCGGCGGCGCTCGCGGTCGCCCGAGAGGCGCTCGACCTCCAACAGGCGGGATGCTTCTCGATCGTGCTGGAGGCGATCCCGGCCGCGGTGACCGCCGAGCTCATGCCCCGGATGCGGGTGCCGGTGATCGGGATCGGCGCCGGCCCCGACACCGACGGCCAGGTGCTCGTCTTCCACGATCTGCTCGGGCTCTACGACGGCCGCCAAGCGCGATTTGCCAAGCGTTATGCCGACCTGGGAGGCGAGATGCTCGCTGCGGTGATGCGCTATGCGGACGACGTCCGAGCCCGTGCGTTCCCCGCGTCCGAGCACTGCTATTCGATCGACGAAGCGCAGCTCGAGGGCTTCCGGTCAAAGCTCGCGGGTCAGTAGGAACCGCGGGCTCGAGGGCTTCCGGACAGAGCTTGCGGGCCAGTGGGAACCGGGGGCTCGAGGGCTTCCGGACCGACCTTGCGGGCCAGTAGGATCCGCGGTGGAGATGCCGCGCTTCACCCAGGTGTTCACCCCCCGGGACCGGACGTACTTCGAGCTCTTCGAGGAGGCGGGCCAGAACATGCTCGAGGCGTCGAGCCTGCTCTACGACCTGCTGCTCAACTATCCCGACGACAAGCACCTCGCCGGCGAGATCCTCGACCTCGAGCACGAGGGGGACCGGATCACGCACGAGATCATCAGCCGGCTCAACCACACGTCCGCGGCCCCGATCGACCGCGAGGACATCCTCGCCCTCGCCTCGGCGCTCGACGACATCGTCGACTACACCGAGGAGGTCGCCGACTACCTCGGGCTGTACAAGATCGAGGCTCCGATGGACCAGTCGATCCAGCTCGCGCGCGTGCTCAAGCACGCCTGCACCGAGGTCGCCGAGGCAATCTCCCAGCTGCACGCCTTCCGCGACATCTCCCGCCACACCGTCGAGGTCAACCGCCTCGAGAACGAGGGCGACCGCATCACCCGCGAGGCGGTCGCCTCGCTGTTTGACGGTGGCATCGATCCGATGGTCGTCATCCGCTGGAAGGACCTGTTCGAGCGCCTCGAGGCTGCGATCGACGCCACCGAAACGGCGGCGCACATCCTCGAGGGCATCGTCATCAAGAACTCCTGACGGCTCAGCCGCGCACGGAGCGCAGCACCCGCGCCGGCGCGCCCGCCGCGACCGAGAATGCCGGAACGTCCGCGGTGATCACCGAGTTGGCGCCGATCACGCACCGCTCGCCGACCGTCACCCCGCTCGTGACCACGACGTTGGCGCCGCACCACACGTTGTCGGCGACCCGCGTCGGGCCCTTGGAGCGAAACCCCTGCCAGGTGATCGGCAGCTCGGGGTCGTCGACCCGATGGTCGGCATCGGTGATGAAGCAGCCGTTGGCGAACATGCAGTGATCGCCGATCTCGACGAGGTGCAGCGACGCCACGGTGACGCCGAGGTTCAGGAAGGTCCCGGCCCCGATCCGCACCCGCGCCCGGTCAGGCGCGGTGATCCACACCCCGGGCTCGAACAGCGTCCCCTCCCCCACCTCGAGTCGTCCCTCGAGCAGCGCTTCGAGCACGTTGCCGTTGATCGGCCAGCGCGCGAACGCGCCGCGGCGCATCAGCTCCCAGTGGATCCGGGCTCGGTTCCACGGCAGCGTGTTGCGCTCATACCAGCGCCACTTCTGCGCCCATAGGAGGGCTCGCGAGGCGGTCGGCTCGGTCACCTTCGGATTCTCCCACGTTGGGCTCCGGCTGAGACTGGCGTCGTCCGGGGGCGGGTAAGACGGGCGCCCGCGCGGCGCAGCGCGTCACCGGTGGTGCGCGGCGGCACCGGGGCACCGACGAACACAAGCTGCGCCGGAGCGGGGCCCGTCCACCCGCCCCCGCCTGGCGCCGGAGCACCCGGGCGCGGAGCCTCGCGCGGGCCCGCGGGACCTCGCGCGCGATCGGTCGCTCGCGGCGGCCGGGCGTCGCTGGCTGACCCGCGAGGCTGTGGGGCCGCCGCGCCCTTGCACCGCGAGGCGGTCGGTGCGGCGGGGCGCTCGGTAGTCGCCGACGCCGCCCTTGTGTTCGTCGGCGCCCCGACCACGCAACGCGCCCTCTGGTAACGCGGGCGGCGCCCGGCGACTACCGATGCGCGCCGCCGCCCGCCACCCCCTGAGGAGCGCCCGGCGACTACCGATGCGCGCTGCCGCTCGCCGACCGACGCCGAGCCGCGGTCTTGGACCCGGTGGCACGCCCGTTGCCGTTCGGAGTCGCCGCCCGGCGTCGGGGGCGCTTGGCCGCGACCGGCAGCAGCGGGACGAGGAACTGGCCCGTGTAGGAGACGGGCACGGCGGCGACCTCCTCGGGCGTGCCGGTGGCGATGAGCTGCCCCCCCTCGTCGCCACCCTCGGGACCGAGGTCGATGAGATGGTCGGAGACCTTGATCACGTCGAGGTTGTGCTCGATGACGACGACCGAGTTGCCCGCCTGCACGAGGCGGTCGAGCACCGCGAGCAGGCGCTGGATGTCGGCGAAGTGCAGGCCGGTCGTGGGCTCGTCGAGGATGTACATGGTGCGTCCGGTGGCGACCTTGCTCAGCTCGGCGGCGAGCTTGACGCGCTGGGCCTCCCCGCCCGAGAGCGTCGTCGCCGGCTGGCCGAGGCGCATGTAGCCGAGGCCGACCTCGACGAGCGCGTCGACGCGGCGGCGGATCTTCGGGATGTGGGCGAAGAACTCAAGCGCCTCCTCGATCGGCATCTCGAGCACATCGGCGATCGTCTTGCCCTTGAAGCGGACCTCGAGCGTCTCGCGGTTGTAGCGCTTGCCGTCGCACTGCTCGCACGGCACGTAGACGTCGGGGAGGAAGTGCATCTCGATCTTGATCTGGCCGTCGCCCCGGCACACCTCGCAGCGCCCCCCCTTGACGTTGAACGAGAACCGGCCCGGACGGTAGCCGCGGGCGCGCGCCTCCTGGGTCTTGGAGAACAGCTCGCGGATCTGGTCAAACAGCCCGATGTACGTCGCCGGGTTCGAGCGCGGCGTGCGTCCAATCGGCGACTGGTCGACGGAGATGATCTTGTCGAGCTGGTCCAGGCCGGTGATGCGCCTGTGCGTCCCGGCGCGCTGACGGCTGCGGTGCAGGTGGTTGGCGACCGCCTTGAGCAGCACCTCGTTGACGAGCGTCGACTTGCCCGAGCCCGACACCCCGGTGACGCTGCACAGCACGCCGAGCGGGACCTTGACGTCGATCCGGCGCAGGTTGTTCTCCGCGGCGCCCTGGATCGTCACGTATCCCGACGGCGTGCGGCGGCGGTCGGGCACCTCGATCCGGCGCGTGCCGGCGAGGAACTGCCCGGTCAGCGAGTCGGGCACCTCGGCGATCTGGGCCGCGGTCCCCTCGGCGACGACGTGGCCGCCGTGCTCGCCGGCCTCCGGCCCCATGTCGACGATGTGATCGGCAGCCCGCATCGTTCCTTCGTCGTGCTCGACGACGAGCACGGTGTTGCCGAGGTTGCGCAACCGCTCCAAGGTGCCGATGAGCTTCGCGTTGTCGCGCTGGTGCAGGCCGATCGACGGCTCGTCGAGGATGTAGAGCACGCCGACGAGCGACGAGCCGATCTGCGTCGCCAGGCGGATGCGCTGCGCCTCGCCGCCCGACAGCGTCGCCGACGCGCGGTCCATCGACAGGTAGCCGATCCCGACGTTCTGAAGGAACTGCAGCCGCTCCTCTATCTCGCGCAGGACGAGCCGCGCGATCCGCCGGTCGTGGTCAGAGAACTCCCGTTCGCGGATCCACTCGAGCGCCCGCCGGGCCGACAGCGCGGTGAAGTCATGGATCGCGGTCCCGTGCACGAGCACCGCGCGCGACTCGGGCCGCAGCCGGGCGCCGCGACAGTCGGGGCACGGCCGCAACGTCATGAACTCCTCGATCTTCTCGCGCGCGCCGTCGGAGTCGGTCTCGCGATAGCGCCGCTCGAGGCTGGGGACGATCCCCTCGAAGCGCGTCGCGTACGAGCGGCGGCGGCCGAAGCGGTTGCGATAGGAGATCTGGACCCGTTCGCCGTTGGTCCCGAACAGGAAGAAGTCGCGAGAATCCGGCGGCAGGTCCTGCCAGGGCGTGTCCAGGTCGACGTCGTAGCGCTCGGCGATCGCCTCGGTCAGCTGGTCGTAGTAGTTGGAGGCGCTCGCCGTCCACGGGGCGATCGCGCCCTCGCCGATCGACAGCGTCGGGTCGGGGACGACCAGCTCGGGGTCGATCTCCATCTGCGAGCCGAGACCGGTGCAGCGCGGACACGCCCCGTGGGGCGCGTTGAAGGAGAAGATCCGCGGCTCGAGCTCGACGAGGCTCGGGCCGTGGACCGGGCAGGCGAAGCGCTCGGAGAAGGTCAACAGACGCTCGGCGCCACCGGGCGGATCGGACGGGGACCGATCGACGAGCTCGATCTCGACGAGGCCGGCGGCGAGCGTCACCGCGGTCTCGATCGAGTCCGCGAGGCGCTTGCGCAGGTCGGATCGCATCACCAGCCGGTCGATGACGACCGCGATGTCGTGCTTGTACTTCTTGTCGAGCACGATGTCCTCGTCGAGACGACGCAGCTCGCCGTCGACCTTGACCCGGCCGAACCCCTCCGCCCGCAGCTCCTCGAACTGCTTGCCGTACTCCCCCTTGCGCCCGCGGACGATCGGCGCCAGGACCATGAATCGCGTCGACTCGGGCAGCTGCATCACCTGGTCGATGATCTGCTCGGCGGACTGGCCGCTGATCGGCCGGCCGCAGATGTGGCAGTGCGGATGGCCGATCCGGGCCCACAGGAGCCGGAGGTAGTCGTAGATCTCGGTGACGGTGCCCACCGTCGAGCGCGGGTTGCGCGACGTCGTCTTCTGGTCGATCGAGATCGCCGGCGACAGACCGTCGATCGAGTCGACGTCGGGCTTGTCCATCTGCCCCAGGAACTGGCGCGCGTAGGCCGACAGCGACTCGACGTAGCGCCGCTGCCCCTCGGCGTAGATCGTGTCGAACGCGAGCGAGGACTTCCCCGAGCCCGACAGCCCCGTGATGACCGTCAGCGAGTCGCGGGGAATCGCCAGGGTCACGTCTTTCAGGTTGTGCTCCCGGGCGCCCGAGACGACGATCTTGTCCACTCGGCGCGAGTCTAGTGGGCCGAACAGACGTTCCGGTTGCCGCTTCGCGCCCCTGGACTAGAGTTTCGCGCAATGAGCGAGGACCAGCCGCCGCTGCAGCCTCCGGCGCCGACCGGTGCGGCGCGGGCGCCGGCCCCGGGGGGCGGCATGCGCGCCTCTGACGCCGACCGCGAGCGCGTCGTCTCCGAACTCGAGGAGCACGCCGCCGAGGGCCGGATCGACACCGACGAGCTCGAGGATCGCATCGAGCGCGCCTATGCGGCCCGGACGACGCAGGAGCTCGACGAGCTGAGCCGCGACCTCCCGCAGTCCCGGGCGCTGGCGGCGCTGACCCAGCGCGCGCGGCGCCGCCACCTCGGCCGGCGGGTCATCCAGGAGACCGGCGGATCGCTGGGCGCGTTCGTCGTCTGCGCCGGGATCTGGCTCGCCGCGGGCGTGACCGGCGCCTTCTGGCCGATCTGGATCCTCGCCCTGTTCGTGCTCAGCCTCGTGCGCAACGGCTGGCTGCTCTTCGGCCCGGCCGCGGACCTCGACGCCGTCGAGGCTCAGCTCGACGCGCGCCGCGACCGCCACGGCAGCCACCGGGCGCGCCACGATGCGCATCAGGCGCGCCGCGACGCCCGGCGGGCCGAGATCGATCGCCGCCACTCCGAGCGCCGCGGCGACTGACGAGGGCTCAGCCCTCGACGCTGGCGTACACCTCGTCGAGGAGCCCACCCGCGTCCGTGAGCGAGAAGTTCTCGCGCAGGTACTTGGCGGTCTCCTCCCGGGGCGTTCCGTTCAGCGCCATGTTCAGCGCGATCAGCCGCGCGCCCTCGGTGTCCTCGCCGCTCGACCCGAACTCGGTCCCGCCGGAGACGCCACCCTCGGTGACGTGATCGGCCGGCACCTCACCGTTGACGATCGTCGGCGCGTCGTGGCCGGCGAGCGGATCGGCCTCGCCCGCGGGCGCAACGGGCCACCCGGCCTCGCCCGCGGGCTCCACGAGCGGCTCCTCGGCGAGTGGGGCGTCACCGGGCCTCCCGAAGGCGGGCGCATCCGGGGCGGGTGGCGGAGCGGTCGGGTCCGCGACGGCGGTCTCCGCGCCGGCGGCCTCGGGCTCGAAGCGGGGCCGCGGCGCGACGGCGCCCGAGACCTCGCTCAGCCCGCCCTCGAGCTGGCGCAGGTCGTCGCCCAGGCGCGTCGAGCTTGAACGCAGCGACTCGATCAGCTGGCCGAGCTCGGACTCCATCGCGTCGAGGCGCTTGAGCATGCCGTCGGTCGACTCCGACACCTTGCCGACGTATTCGCGCGCCTGCTGGGTCGCCTGCTCCCGGGTCGCCTGCGCCTCGCTGTTGGCCTCGTCCCGGATCTCGCGCGCGTCGTCCTCGGCGTTGCGCTGGATCTCGGCGGCGCTTGACTCGGCCGCCTCGACGATCGAGCGCACGTGATCGGAGGCCGCGGACGCGAGCGAGTCGGTCCGCCGCCGCGCGCTGCGCTTGAGGTCTGAGACCTCGTCGGCTAGCGCGCTGAGGTGGGCATCGACCGCCTCGGGGTCGTACCCCCGGCGGCCGACGGGAAAGTCCTTCTTCTCGATGCTCTGCCTGTCCAGCGCCACGGTGGTACCTCCACTTGAAAAGTCGGTGTGAGCCGCGGCCAGCGTAACCCAAAATCCCCGCGCCGGCGCAGCTTGCGGCGGGGACGTGCGATCAGCCGGCGGCGATGACCTGATCGAGTTCGCGCTTGAGGTCGCGGATCTCGTCGCGCAGCTTGGCGGCGTACTCGAAGCGCAGGTCCTCGGCGGCGGCCAGCATCTCCTCCTCGAGCTCGACGATCGCCTTCTCGATCTCGGCCGGCGGCATCGAGCTCGCAGCGCGCTGGCGGCGGCGCCGGGACTTGGGCACCTTCGAGTCCGACATCAGGAACTCGGCGATGTCGGAGATGCCCTTGACGATCGTCTCGGGGGTGATCGCGTGCTCCTCGTTGTAGGCCCGCTGGATGGCTCGCCGGCGGTCGGTCTCCTCGATCGCCGCGCGCATCGCGGCCGTCTCCTTGTCGGCGTACATGAGGACCTTGCCGTCGACGTTGCGCGCCGCGCGGCCGATCGTCTGGATCAGCGAGGTCTCACCGCGGAGGAAGCCCTCCTTGTCGGCGTCGAGGATCCCGACGAGCGACACCTCGGGCAGATCGAGACCCTCGCGCAGGAGGTTGACGCCGACGAGCACGTCGTACTCGCCAAGGCGCAGCTCGCGGATGATCTGGATGCGCTCCAGCGTGTCGATCTCGGAGTGCAGGTAGCGGACCTTGAACCCCATCTCGAGCAGGTAGTCGGTCAGGTCCTCGGACATCTTCTTGGTCAGCGTGGTGACGAGCGTCCGCTCGTCGCGGTCGGTCCGCTCGCGGATCTCGTTCATCAGGTCGTCGATCTGGTTGCGGGTCTCACGGACCTCGACTTCGGGGTCGACGATCCCCGTCGGCCGGACGATCTGCTCGACGATCCGCGGCGAGTGCGAGCGCTCGTACTCGCCCGGGGTGGCCGAGACAAAGACCATCTGCGGCGTGATCGACAGGAACTCGGCGAACGTCTGCGGGCGGTTGTCGAGCGCCGAGGGCAGGCGGAAGCCGTAGTCGACGAGGGTCTGCTTGCGCGAGCGGTCGCCCTCGTACATGCCCCCGATCTGGGGCACGGTCTGATGGGACTCGTCGATGAAGCAGACGAAGTCCTCGGGGAAGTAGTCGAGCAGGCAGTAGGGCCGATCGCCGGGGTTGCGGCCGTCGAGGATCCGCGAGTAGTTCTCGATCCCCGAGCAGAAGCCGAGCTCGCGGAGCATCTCCATGTCGTACTGGGTGCGCTGGCGCAGGCGGTGGGACTCGAGCAGCTTGCCCTGGCGTTCAAGCTCGGCGCAGCGGGCGTTCAGCTCGGAGCCGATCTCGGCGACCGCGTCCTCGATCATCCCCTCGCGCACGTTGTAGTGCGAGGCGGGCCAGATCGCGATGTGCTCCATGTCGTCCTCGAGCAGCTCGCCGGTGACCGGATCGAAGTGCTGCAGGTGCTCGACCTCGTCGCCGAACATGACCACCCGGTACGCGGTCTCGGCGTAGGCGGGGAAGATCTCAAGCGTCTCCCCGCGGACTCGGAAGGTGCCGCGGGCGAGCGCCGTGTCGTTGCGCGTGTACTGGATCGAGACGAGCTTTCGCAGCAGCCGGTCGCGGTCGATCATCTCCCCGCGGTTCAGCGTCTGCAGGTTCTCGTCGTAGACCTCGGGCGAGCCGAGGCCGAAGATGCACGAGACGCTCGCGACGATGACGACGTCGCGCCGGGCGAACAGGCCCGCGGTGGCGGCGTGGCGCAGGCGGTCGATCTCCTGGTTGATCGCCGAGTCCTTCTCGATGTAGAGGTCCTTGGACGGGACGTAGGCCTCGGGCTGGTAGTAGTCGTAGTAGGAGACGAAGTACTCGACCGAGTTGTTCGGGAAGTACGTGCGGAACTCGTTGCATAGCTGGGCGGCGAGCGTCTTGTTGTGCGCGATGACGAGCGCCGGGCGCTGAACCGCCTCGATCGTCGCCGCCATCGTCATCGTCTTGCCGGTGCCGGTGGCGCCGAGCAGCGTCTGGAAGCGCTCCCCGTCCCGCACGCCGGCGGCGAGCGCCTGCACCGCCGCGGGCTGGTCGGCGGTGGGGACGAAGGCGCTGTCGAGCTCGAACGTCGGCACGATCCCGAGGGTAGACGGCGGCCGTCAGAGGCCGAGCTGGGACGGGTACGTGCGTCGGTAGTCGCGCCGCTCCGCCAGGACCCGGGCAACGTAGTCGCGCGTCTCGGGGAACGGGATCTGCGCGATCCGCATCCGCTCGCCGTGGGCGCGCGCCGCGGCCTCCCAGCGGTCGACGTTGGCCTCGCCGCCGTTATAGGCGGCGAGGGCGAGGACAAGCGAGCCGTGGTACTCGTCGAGCAGGTACCGCAGGTAGTAGCTGCCATAGGCGATGTTGACCCGGGGCTTGGCGAGGTCGGCGGTCTGGAACGTCGTCGCGCCCGAGCGCCGGGCGAGGAAGTCCGCGGTTGCGGGCAGGATCTGCATCAGCCCGACGGCGCCCGCCGACGAGGTGCGGGGATCGAACTTCGTCTCGGCGTAGATGACCGCGGCGACGAGCGCGGGGTCGAGGCGCTTCTCCTGTGCCTGCCGGCGAATGACATCGGAGTAGCGCAGCGGGAGCCCGAGCTCGGACACGGCGCGCTCAGCCAGCGGCATCGCGACCACGACCGCGATCACGACGACGATCGCCACCGTCAGCGCGAGCGCCCCGGCGAGGACGCGGCGACGTCGGGCCGCGGCACGACCTCGGACGCCCGGTCGACGCCGAGCGGCCGGGCGACGAGTCGCCGAGGCGGTCGACGGGCTCACTCCGACAGTGTGTCAAGAATGGCCGACAGTGCCGCCGCAAGCTCGGCCTCGGTGCCGTCGTTGACGACGGTGTAGTCCGCTCGCTGCGACTTCTGCACCTGGGTCAGCTGACGCGCCAGGCGCTCGTCGAGCGCCCGATGACCGCGATCAGCGGCGCGTCGCGCGCGCACCGACTCATCCGCGATGACCGCGATCGTCGCGTCGTAGCCGCGGTCCAGGCCCGACTCGAACAGCAGCGGCACCTCGACGACGAGCGCCCGCGGCGCCGGCTGCCGGGCCGCCTGCTCTCCGCGCCAGCCGAGCACGCGCTCCCCCACGCGCGGCCACAGGAGCTGCTCGAGCCACCCGCGGTCCGCCTCGGTGGCGAACGCCCGGGTGGCCAGCCGAGCCCGGTCGATCTCGGGGGGAGTGCCCCCGGTCAAGACCTCGACCCCGAATCGCTCGACGACCGCCTCGCGAACCTCGGGGCTGCAGTAGAGCTCGTGCACGACCTCGTCGGTCGACAGCGTCGCCGCACCGAGGCGTCGCAGCGCCGCGAGCGCAGTCGACTTTCCGGCGCCGATGCCGCCGGTCAGACCGATGAAGGGTGGGCGGGAGGAGCTCAGGCCGTGGGCGAGTCGGCCGGCGGTGGGACCGGCTCGTCGGCCACCGTCGACTGCACCGGAGCCTCGTCGTCGACCGCGAAGACCTCCTCGGACAGCCCCAGCTCGGGCACGTCGTCCAGAGCGGCGGGGCCGCTATCGATCGGCGGCTCGATCGGACGCACCGGCAGGACCTGGCCCTCGACGCGCTTGATCGACAGCGACAGGCGGCGGCGATCGGAGTCGATCTCGAGGATCTTCACCCGGACGGGGTCGCCCGGCTGGATGATCTCGCGGGGGTTCTCGACGTGGTGCTGGGCGAGCTCGGAGATGTGGACGAGGCCCTCGACGCCGTCGAGGATCTCCACGAACGCGCCGAAGGTCACGACCTTCGTGACGTTGCCCTCGAGCTCGTCGCCGATGTTGTAGGTGTCGACGACGCGCTGCCACGGGTCCTCCTGGGTCTGCTTGAGACCCAGCGAGATGCGCTGGCGCTGGCGGTCGATGTCGAGGACCTTGACGCTGACCGTGTCGCCGATGCTGAGGATCTCCGACGGGTGGTTGACGTGCGACCACGACAGCTCGGAGATGTGGATGAGGCCGTCGATTCCGTCGAGGTCGACGAACGCGCCGAAGTCGACGATGTTCGAGATCGTGCCCTCGACGACCTGGCCGGGCTGCAGGCGATCGAGGATCCGCTCGCGATCCTCCTTGCGCTGCTCCTCGAGCACCGCGCGGCGCGAGAGCACGACGTTGTTGCGGCTGCGGTTCAGCTCGATCACCTTGCACTCGATCGCCTGGCCCATGTACTCGTCGAGGTTGGGCACCCGGCGGATGTCGACGAGCGACGCCGGCAGGAAGCCGCGGACGCCGAGGTCGATGATCAGGCCGCCCTTGACGACCTCGATGACCCCGCCCTCGACCGGCTCCCCGGACTCGGCCGCCGCCTCGATGCGCCGCCACGCCTTCTCGAACCGGGCCCGCTTCTTGGACAGGATCAGCCGTCCGTCCTGGTCCTCCTTGGTCAGGACCAGCGCGTCGACCTCTTCTCCGAGCGAGACCTCATCGGAGGGGTCGACGGACTTGCGGATCGACAGCTCCCCGGACGGGATGACCCCTTCGGATTTGTAGCCGATGTCGACCAGGACTTCGTCGTTGTCGATCCGGACGACGTGGCCGGTCACGACGTCACCCTCGGTGAAGGGGTGCAGCGTCGCGTCGTAGTTGGGGACGATCTGACCGTCAATCTCCAGCAGCAGGCCGTCGGAGCCTTCGACGATCCTGGCGTTGGAGAGCTCGGCGGGCGGCGTCAAGGTTGAGGTAGACATGAGTCTTGGGAGCATAGCCGCCTGATCGCGGCGGTGCGGGCGGACGGGTCGCTGATCACGGCGGTGGGGGCGGACCGGTCGCGCCGGGGCTCGCGCCTATCATCGACCGGCGGATGCCCAGCCGAGCCACCAAGCGCGGCGCCGATCGCACGCCGCTGCAGCGCGACTGCGACGTCCTCATCTGCGGCGCGAGCTTCGCCGGACTGGCGGTCGCGCGCGAGCTCGCCGGCAGCGGTGCCGACGTGATGGTCGTCGACCGTTACGCGATCGGCGAGCGCCAGACGTCGGCGTGCGGGATCCCGACCGCGTGGCTGCAGGCGATGGATCTGCGCGGGGCCGAGCAGCAGAGCTTCGACGAGCTCGTCATCCACACCCCGCACGTCACCGTCCGCTACGACCTGCCGTGGACGTTCTCGACCTTCGACTACCGCACGCTGTGCCGCCTGCTCGCCGCCCAGGGCACGTTCACGTTCGAGACCGCGACCGTGCGCGGGCGCGACGGGGATGTCGTCGAGACCGACCGCGGCCCGCTCCGGGCGCCGCTGATCGTCGACGCGCTCGGTTGGCGGCGGGTGCTGAGCCCGGGTGCCAACGTCCAGCCGCCCGACGCGCTGCTCTCGCGCGGGCTCGAGGTGCATCCCTTCGGCGGCGGCCGCGACCTCGAGGTGTGGATCGACCGCGGCTACGTGCCCGCGGGCTACGGCTGGAGCTTTCCCGCCGGCGAGGAGCTGCGGATCGGCGTCGGCTCGTTTCACCCGCGCTTCCACGTCCGCGAGCCGACGATGCGCCTCGCGTCGGACCTCGCCGCCGAGACCGTGCGCTACCAGGGCAACTGGATCCCGCACGCGCTGCGCCCGGCGACCGAGGACGGCGTGTTCTTCGCGGGCGACTCGGCCGGGCACTGCCTGCCGCTGACCGCCGAGGGGATCCGCACCGCGCTGTACTTCGGCCTGGCGTGCGGACGCGAGCTGCGCCGCGTGATCGCCGGCGAGCAGAGCCGGGCGCAGGCGCTCGCGCGCTACCACGAGTTCTCGGCCGACCACCGCGTCGCGTTCGCCTGGATGCTGCGGACGCAGCGGCTCGTCCCGCGGATCGCGCCGCGACTACTCGGCCCCGCGCTGCGGGCCATGGGCGCCAAGCGGTTCGTCGACTGGTCGTTCGGTCACTACCTGGCGATCGCGCACCCGCGCTTCGTGCCCGCAGCGGCAGGTGTCCGCGTCCGTAAGTCGTGCGGCACCGAGAGCGCTCACTGGTGGATGCCGGGCGCGGACGCAGAAGTCGACGTGTAGCAGCGCTACACGAGACTTCGAGGACAAAGCCCGGCGCCGCCAGGGAGTGCTCGAATGCCGCAGGACTTGCGGACGGGGGCACCAGCGGCACGGCGGCACGTGCCGTCACACGGGCGGCGTAGCCGATTCGCGCGTCGGCGCGCTGGTGATGCTCGGTGGCTGACGGTCGCGGCCGCCGGGCAGCGGTCCGTTTCGAAGTCGGCTGAGCAGCGTTCCGCCCCCGCGTCGCGCCGATCTCGACGGGATGGCTGGCGGCGCCGGACAGCCGATCAGCGGAGATGGTCAGTCGAACCTCTGATCGTCAACCGAACCTCTGATCGTCAACGGATAACGGGTAGTACACGCACACACCCACCGGTCGGGCTCGGCGCCGGCCGGCCAACCAACATGGGAGGGGTCACATGACCGGACGGGACGAGTACGAAGATCAGGGCGGCCAGGGCGGCGGCTACGAGGACGACCCCGGCGGCGGCGGCGGTGGCGGCGGCGGTGGCGACGAGGAGGACGACCCCGGAGAC